>WBZM01001602.1_pt1 | contig 21783 bp, 22 predicted proteins | sample 5204271 | NCBI WGS metagenome assembly WBZM01 (sample SAMN12344346, study PRJNA552823) | activated sludge metagenome | biome: Activated sludge suspended growth; feature: Nitrification reactor; material: Wastewater; isolation source: activated sludge from nitrification reactor of wastewater...
CCCGCGCGGCGACATCGTGATGATCTCGAGCGTGGCGACGCTGAAGATGGCGGCCAATGGCGCGCCCTACAACATGGCGAAGGCGGCGATGGAAGCGCTGGCGCTGACGCTGTCCAACGAGGAGCGTCCGCACGGCGTCCATGTCAACATTGTCGCCCCGGGCCTGGTCGAGACCGACATGGGCACGCGGCTCGTGAAGGGCGCGGCCGGCATCGACGACATTCATGCGCTCGACAGGCACATGCCCTATGGCCGAGTCTGCCAGCCGCAGGACATCGCCAACGCGGTGCGCTTTCTCGTCTCGCCCAACGCCAGCTACATCAGCGGCGAGAAGATCAACGTGCATGGCGGCGGCCAGCGCATCCCCGGCCTTTGATCGCGAGGAGAAACGACAATGCAGCCGAGCGTCACGCGCGAAGACCGGAACGGCGCGGCCATCCTCACGCTCAACCGGCCGGACAAGCTCAATGCGCTGACCGTCGAAATGTTCATGCTGCTGCGCGCGCATGTCGACGCCATTGCGCAGCAGACGGAGAGCGTCGGCCTCGTCCTGTTCCGCGGCGCCGGCAAGTGCTTCTGCGCAGGCAACGATCTCAACGACATCGCCGCCGGCGCCAAGCCGCCAAAGCCTTGGTTTCAGGGCGAGACGATCGAGAAGCTGGCGAACCTGCCGCAGCCCGTCATCACTGCGGTGCACGGCCATTGCTACACGGGCGGGCTGGAGCTGGCGCTTGCCGGCGACCTGATCGCCGCGTCCGCCAACGCCAGGTTCGGCGACACGCACGGAAAATGGTCGCTGACGCCGGTCTGGGGCATGAGCCAGCGCCTGCCGCGGCGCGTCGGCGCGGCGAAAGCGAAGGAGATGATGTTCACGAGCCGAACCTATTCCGGCGCGCAGGCGGAGGCGATGGGGCTCGCCAATTTCTGTTTTGCCGACGACGCCTTCGACGCGGAGGTGGAAAAACTGACGAAGGAAATTCTCGGCAATTCCTGGTTCAGCCACCGCGCCAACAAGAAGCTGATCGTCGACACCGAGGGACTGACGCTCGAGGCGGGGTTGGCGCACGAGATCTACAAGACCGAAGGGCGTGGGCCGGATTCGCAAGAACGGATCGCGGCCTTCATGAAGAAGTGACGCCGCGCAGCCGCGCGAGCCCGCACTGTCATCCCGGACGACGGCGCGGCCGCCGATCCGGGATCCAGCGGGACGTGTTCGTTCTGGATCCCGGCTCTTCGCTGCGTTTCGGCCGGGACGACGTTGAAGACTCCGAGAAGGATTCACAATGACCGGCAAACGATGGATCAACCGTCCCGAAGGCTCCAACTGGGGCCGCTTCGGCGACGACGACCAGCGCGGCAAGATGAACCTGCTGACGCCGGAGCGACGCGTCGCCGCAGCGCGCGAAGTGAAGGAAGGCGTCGCCTTCACGCTCAGCCTGCCGCTCGACTATCCCGGCGGCAACGCGATATTTGCGCATCGCAAGCCGCCGCAGTTGCAATACGAGAAGCGTGGCGGCGCGGCCTATAATTTCAACTTCAAGCTCTCCCATATCTGCGCGGAATATTGCGACGTCGTCTGCGACGACGCGGTGCTGCTGTACCTGCAATATTCAACGCAATGGGACGGTCTGAGCCATGTCGGGCAGATGTTCGACGCCGATGGCGACGGCGTGCCCGAGAAGGTCTACTACAACGGCTATCGCGGCGGCGTGGATCTGGTCGGTCCCGAGGACGCCAGCGACGGGTTCGGCGCGCATAAACTCGGCGTCGAGAATTTCGCCGCCGCCGGCGTGCAGGGCCGCGGCGTGCTTGTCGACCTTCACCGCATCTACGGCCGCAAGAAGGCCTTTGTCGGCTACGACGATCTGATGCGCGCGCTCGATGCGCAGAAGGTCGGCGTCGAGGCCGGCGATTTTCTGTGTCTCTATACCGGCTATGGCGATCTCATCATGGAGATGAACCGGCAGCCGGACGTGAACGTGCTGCATTCCTCCTGCGCCGCGCTCGACGGGCGCGACGGGAAGTTGCTGCAATGGATCAGCGACACCGATCTCGTCGCCATCTGCTCCGACAGTCTTGCCGCTGAAGTCTTTCCGCCGCGTCCGGCGGAGGGCGATTCATTCCCCATGCTGCCGCTCCACAATCACTGCCTGTTCAAGCAGGGCGTACATCTCGGGGAGCTCTGGTATTTCACCGAACTCGCGCAATGGCTGGCCACGCACGATCGCTGGCGCTTCCAGTTGACCGCGCCGCCGCTGCGCCTGCCGGGCGCAGTCGGTTCGCCGGCGACGCCGGTCGCCGTGGTGTGAGCGCGCGATGACCAGGTCGATTCTGATCGCCGGAGCGTCCGGGGTCGTCGGGCAAGCGGCCGTCGAGCATTTCGCCAAGCTGCCGAACTGGTCGACGATTGCGGTGTCTCGCCGCGCGCCGCTGGTGCGCGCTTCGCGAACATGGCGGCATGTTGCGCTGGACCTTGCCGACGCGGCGGCCTGCCGCGCCGCCGTCGCCGCCATGCCGCGCATTACGCATGTGGTCTATGCCGCATTGTACGAGAAGCCGGCCCTGGTCGCAGGCTGGCGCGACCCGGAGCAGATGTCGACCAATCTCGCCATGCTGCGCAATCTCGTCGAACCGCTCGCCGCGCTCGGCGGCCTGGAACATGTTTCGCTCCTGCAGGGAACGAAGGCCTATGGCGTGCATCTGCATCGCATCGCCGTGCCGGCGCGCGAGCGCTGGCCGCGCGACGATCACGCCAATTTCTACTGGCTGCAGGAGGACTTTCTGCGCGATATCGCCATGCGCAAGAATATCGGCTTCACGATCTTTCGTCCGCAGATCGTCTTCGGCGACGCCGTCGGCGCGGCGATGAACATCATGACCGCGCTCGGCGCCTATGCGGCGATCCGGCGCGCGGAAGGACTGCCTTTCTCCTATCCCGGCGGCTCGGATTACCTGCTCGAGGCCGTGGACGCGCGACTGCTGGCGCGCGCCTTCGCCTGGGCGGCGGACGCGCCCGCCGCGCGCGGCGAGACGTTCAACGTGACAAACGGCGACGTTTTCGTCTGGCGGAACGTCTGGCCTGCGATCGCCGGGGCGTTGTCCATTCCCGCTGGCGAGCCGGAAGCCCTTCGCCTTGCCGGCTACCTGCAGGAGCGCGCGCACATCTGGCGTTCGATTGCCAAGCGGAATGGGCTGGTCGAGCCCGATATCGAAAAGCTGCTCGGCCGCTCCGCCGAATATGCCGACTATTGCATGGCGTCGCTGACCGATCGCCCCGCGCCGCCGGCGCTCGTCAGCACGATCAAGATCCGGCAGGCGGGCTTCGGCGATTGCATCGATACAGAAGACATGTTCCGCGACCTGTTCGCCGCCATGATCGACAAGCGGATCCTGCCCTCGCTGCGGAGCTTTGCGTAGACGCTCTTCCGTCGTCGCGAGGAGCGAAGCGACGTGGCGATCCATCCACCGGACCTAGATGAAGTCCCGATAGATGGATTGCTTCGCTTTCAGACGAAAGCGGCAACAGCCGATTTCTGTCGGGCTCGCAATGACAGGCGGGCAGTTTGCAGAGCTACGCCGACGCCTTTCGCGCAAACCGCGCGCGCAGCGACGGCCACACGCCGGCCGGCAACAGCAGAATGACGCCGACGACGACGAGGCCGTAGACGAAATAGTGGAAACCCGGAAGAAAGCCGCCGAGCTGGCCACGCAGGATTTCGCCGAGCGGCGCAAGCAGAAAGGCGCCGAGCGCGGGGCCAAGCGCAGTGCCGAGGCCGCCGACGGTGGCGAAGAGCACGATCTCGATGGTGAGAACCGGCGACACGAGCAGATAAGGATCGACGAAGGCGAGATAGCGCGCGTAGATCGTGCCGATGATCGAGGTCAGGACGGCAGAGATGGTCATCGCCAGCGTCTTGTTGCGCATGAGGCCGACGCCGATCGCCTGGGCGGCGTTCTCGTTGTCGCGGATCGAGCGCAGGTTGTAGCCGAGCGGCGACGACAGGATCGCGAAATTCACGAGCACGCAGAGCGCCGCCACAGCCAGCATGATCCAGTAGATTCCGCTGATGCCGCCGAACTGGAAGGCAAGCAGGGCGCCCTGATCCTTCGGCAGGAAAAGGCCGGAGGCGCCGCCGAGGAATTCGGTGTTCGTGACGTAGATCTCCGCCATTTCCGCGAAGGCCATGGTGATGAGCGCAAAGGAGAGATGGCCGAGGCGAAAGCGATAGTCGATGAAGGATATGGCGGCGCCCATCGCGGCCGAGACAGCGGCCGCCACGATCATCCCGAGCCACATGTTGACGCCGAGCTTGACGAGCAGCGCGCTCGCCAGCATGGCGCCTGCGCCGACGAACAGCGAATGCGCCAGCGATATCTGCCCGGCAATGCCGCCGACGATGTTCCAGGCCGAGGCCAGCGCAGCATAGACCAGCGTGATGGTCAGGATATGCAGGTAGTAGTTCGGCAGCAGGAAAGGCATGGTCGCCGCCACGGCGAGCACGATCCAGGGAAGCGGCGAACGCAGGGCGGGCCAGAAATCGGGGCGCATGTCAGCTCCTCCACACCAGGCCCTGCGGGCGGAACAGCATGATGGCCACGAAGATGAGATAGGGTAGCAATTGCCCGAGCGTATGCGTCATGTAGATCGTGCCGATGGCTTCTGCGACGCCGATGACGATGCCGCCGAGCATGATGGCGACAAAATTCGTCATGCCGCCGAGCACGAACACAAGCAGGGTGATGACGGTGAAGCGCAGGCCCTGCGTCGGCTGGATCGGCAGCCCGGGCAGGAGCAACGCGGCGGCGATGGCGAGAACGCCTACGCCGATCGCAAACGTCATGACCTGAACGCGCCCCACGTCCACGCCCATGAGCGCGGCGGCGCGCGGCTCCTGCTGAACGGCGCGGATCGCGCGGCCGGTATCGGTCGACTGCAGCATGACGTAGAGCAATATGGCGAGGGCGAAGGAGACGATGCAGGCGACGAGATGCGCGCCGCGAATGACGACGTCGCCGACGAGGAACAGCTTCGATTCGATCATCGAGGGAGCGCGCGTCGGCTGCCCGCCGAAAACCATCATCAGTCCGTTCTGGATGAGCAGCGCGACGCCCAGCGTCAACTGGATCACCATCAGCAATTGCCGGCCGGCGATGGGCTTGATCAGGAACCGGTACACGAGCGCGCCGAGCGCGATCATGATCGGCACGGTAATGACGACTGAAATGTATGGGTCCAGCGCGAAGGCGGTGAAGAGCGCAAGGCAGAGATACATGCCGAGCGAGACGAAATCGCCATGCGCAAAGTTGACAATGCCGCTGACGCCGTAGACGAGGCCCATGCCGAGCGCGAGCAGTCCGTAAGCGCTGCCGACAAAGAAGCCCTGCACGAGCGCCTGGAGAAGTTCGTCCATCTCACATCCCCAGGTAGGCGGCGCGTGTGCGCGGGTCTTCGGCGACGGTCGCGGACGGCCCCTCGACCGCGACGACGCCGCGCTCCAGCACGTAGCAGCGGTCGGCGTGCCGCACGGTCAACGACAGGTTCTGCTCGACGAGCAGGATGGTCATGCCCTCGGCGTGCAGCCTGTCGATGATCTCGAAAATGAACTGCACGAAAAGCGGCGACAGGCCGAGCGAGGGTTCGTCCAGCATCAACAGGCGCGCGCCGGCCATGAGTCCACGTCCGATCGCCACCATCTGCTGTTCGCCGCCGCTCAACGTGCCGGCGAGCTGGCCGAGACGCTCGCCAAGGCGCGGAAAGAGCGAAACGACGTGGTCCATATTGCCTGCGCGTTCCGGCCGCGCCTTGCGATTGTAACCGCCGAGCAGCAGGTTCTCTCGGACGCTCATCTGCGGAAAGACGAGACGGCCCTCGGGCACCTGCACGAGACCGAGCTCGACGCGACGCTGCGCGCCGACCTTCGATATGTCCTCGCCATCGAACATCAGGCGGCCGGACATGATCGGAACCGTGCCCGAGATGACGTTGATGAGCGTCGACTTGCCGGCGTTATTGGCGCCGAGCAGGCCGACGAGCTCGCCGCGCCCGACATTGATCGACACGTCGCGCAGGACGGGGACGCCGTCGTAGCCAGCGGTGACGCCTTGCATCTCAAGCATCGATGTGATCCCCGAAATAAGCGTCCTTCACGGCCCTGTCCTCGAGGATCTGCTGCGGCGTTCCCTCCGCGATCTTGGCGCCGAAATTGAGCACGATCATGCGATGGGCGGCGCGCATGATGACGGGCATGACATGTTCGATCATGACGATGGTGACGCCCTGCGCATTGAGTTCACGCACCACGGCGAGCGGCGCTTCGGTCTCGGCGAGGGTCAGGCCGGCCATGACCTCGTCCAGCAGGATGAGCCGCGGGTCCGTCGCCACGCATTTGGCGACTTCCAGAAGCTTCTTGTCTTGCAGCGAGAGCTGTTTCGGCGTCAGCAACTCCTTGCCGGAGAGGCCGACGCGCGCGAGGATCAGCGCGGCATAGTCGATCGCCTCGCGCAGCGGGCGGCGCACGAGCGCCGCCGTCGTCACGACATCCAGCGTCGACATGTCGGCGAAGGTCTGCACGATCTGGAAGGAACGCACGAGGCCATCCTTAACCAGCAGATGCGGCGGCGTGCCGACGATCGAACGGCCCTCGAACCGGACATCGCCGGCCGATGGCGGCAAGAAGCCGGAGATCAGGCCGAACAGCGTCGTCTTGCCCGCACCGTTCGGTCCGATGATGCCGAGAATTTCGCCCTTCTCGACGCTGAACGAAACGGAATCGACGGCGACCAGGCCGCCAAACCGTTTTGTCGCGCCTTCGACTTCGAGGATCGCCAAGACCCCTCCCCTGCCCGCTGCGTTTCTTGTCTTTATCCGTTCAAGCGCGCGGGCGCGGCTGCGCGTTGGCGAACTGCTCGGGGAACAGAACCTGCTGGCTCTGGTCCTCCATCCATTGCACGAAGAAGGCCGAGCCGTCCTCGAGCAGCCGGTCTTCCGCGAATTTCACGCCGGCGGGCTTGGCGACATAGAGGTCGGGATCGCCGTACTTGATGTCGACCTTCTTGAACCCTTCGAGAAGCGCCTTCTTGTCGCGCGAACCTGCGGCTTCAATCGCGCGTTGAAGGACGCGCGCCGCCTGTGCGGACTGCATCGCCGCCTGGCCGATGCGCTGAAGCTTCGCCTGATCGCGCAGCTCCGTCACGATCGCCTGCATCGACGGCATCTTCGCCGAAGGGCTGAAGCCGGTCATGGCGAACAAATTGCGGGTCAATACCGCCTTGGCGATGTCGGGCGACAGGTCGCGCCACAGCGAGAGATCGCTGTAGCCGCCGGTGCCGCCGGCGAAGATCGAACCGTGATAGTTGAGATTGTAGCGCGCCTGATGCAGCAGCAGGCCATCGCGCGGCGTCACGAGGCCCAGCGCCAGATCGGGCTTGGCGGAACGGATGCGGATCATCGCCGCGGTCTGGTCCTGCGCCTTGGTGTCGAGCGGCGCCTCCTCGAGCGTCTTGAAGCCCGCGTCTCCCATGCGCTTCAGCAGGTGCTTGTTCACCTGCTGGCCCGCCTCGTAGTTCGAATAGCAGGGCGACCAGGTCTTGATCGCAAATCCGTTCTTGTCGCGCAGCCAGATGGCGAAATCGGCCATCGTCTTGGCGTAGCCGCGGTCGTAGTCGTAGCCGAGCGTATAGAGCCACGGCGATTTCGAGCCGCCGGCCCAGACCGAGAGGCAGGGCGTCTGCAATTCGTCGAGCACGGGCGAGATGGCGAGCATTTGCGAGGACAGCATCGTGCCCGTCAGCAGATCGACCTTTTCCTCCGTCACGAGGCGACGCACTTCGGTCGCGCATCGCGCCGGCTGGCTCGTATCGTCGGCGAAGACCAGTTCGATCCTGGCGCCGCCGAGGCTCTTGACGCCGCCGCCCTGATTGATCTTCTCGATCACGTAGCGAAAGGCCGGGTCGCCTTCCTGGGCATAGGCGGCGTACGAGCCGCTCATGGAATTGATGACGCCGACCTTGATCGGCGCCTCGGCCGCGCCGGCGCGCTGGATATAGGGCGAGGCGACGGCGCCGAGCGCAGCCGCGGAGGCTCCCGCCGTAAAGGCGCGACGATTGAGCATGAGCGTCTCCCGTTTCGATGCGCGAAACGCGCGTCGTTGATTTCGGCAGACGATGCGAGATCGCCCGAGCGAGATCAAGCCCGCTCGGGCGTTGTTTTGAAATAAGCTGTGGCTGCGCAGGAGCGGCGGGCGCTCAGGAATGCAACTGGTCGTACTTGTCCTGCAGCTCTTCCGGGCTCTCCTCCCAATCGGGATTGGCGACGATGCAGGCGGCCGGGCAGACAAGGCGGCACTGCGGCTCGTCGGCGGCCCCGACGCATTCCGTGCATTTCATCGGATCGATGATGTAGATCGGATCGCCGGAGGAAATCGCCTCGTTCGGACAGGCCGGCTTGCAGGCGTCGCAGGCGGTGCAGTCTTCGTTGATGAGCAGGGCCATGGGGTCAATTCTCCCGTCGTCGTTCAGGCGGCTTCGGCATGCCGCGCGAGTTTTTCGTGGCGGAACGCGCCCCAGAGGGCTGCGCCGATCGCGCCGGCGAATATCGCGTCCGGGTGAGATTCGATGGGCGCCGCCACCTTCTCGCGCGCCAGCGCTTCCTTCATGGCTTCGACGAGACCGGCGTCGAGCGCCAGGCCGCCGGTCATCTGGATCACGCCATCGAGGCCGCCGATGGTCTTGAGCAGCTTGGCGAGGCGATCGGCCATCGATTCGTGAATGCCCTTGAGAATGTTCGGGGCGGTGATGCCGCGCGACACCATGTTGATGACGTCCGTTTCCGCCAGCACCGCGCAGATGCCGGAGACCTTTTCGGGATTGTCGGCCTGTTTGGACAGCGAGCCGATTTCGTCCTGGGCGATGCCGAGGTAGCGCGCGATATTCTCCAGGAACTGGCCGGAGCCGGACGCGCACTGGCTGGTCATCTTGTAGTTGAGCACCTTGCCGCGCTGGTCCATGCGGATGGCGCGGCCGTGCAAGGCGCCCGTATCGAGGGCGACGCGCGCCTCCGGTTGCAGATAGACGGCGCCGCGCGCATGCGTGGTCATCGAATAGAAGTGACCCGTATGAAACTCGAGCGCCTCGCCCTCGCCCGTCGTCGCGCAATAGGCGACGTCGGCGCGCTTCAGGCCGAGCCCGCTCAGCGTATCGTCATAGAGCTGCGCAGACAGGACCAGCGGATCGCGCTGGCGCAAGCGCTCGACGCGCTTGGCGAGACACGTCTCCTTGCCCTCCGACACGTCAAAGACGGCGACCTTGATCGCGCCCGTTCCAACGTCGATGCCCGATGTGATCGGCATGAAACCCTCCCTCAGGCCATGACCGCGCGACGCGCGAATTCGGACGCGCCGAGCGCGCCGGTGTAGATGGAGTCCGGATCGATGTTGATCGTCACCTCTCCGTAATTCTCCTTCAGCAGCTTGCGCAATTCGCGCACCGCCGCCTCGTTCTTGGCGACGCCGCCGGTGAAGGTGAATTCGTTGGTGACGCCGCCGGAGCGCGAGATGATCGAGATCGCGCGCAGGATGATCGCGCGGTGAAGACCCGCGAGAATGTCCTCGCGCTTCTCGCCGAGCGACAGGCGGTCGCGCAACTCGGCGCCTGCGAACACCGTGCAGGTCGAATTGATGCGCGCCGGCCGGTTGGACTGCATGGCGAGAGGGCCGAGCTCGTGCAGGCCCATGTTCATCTCGTCCGCGATATAGCCGAGATAACGGCCGCAGCCCGCAGCGCAGCGGTCGTTCATCTGGAAGTTTTCGACGATGCCGTGCTCGTCGATCTGGATGCCCTTGGTGTCCTGCCCGCCGATGTCGAGCACGGTGCGCGTCCTGGGATACATCATGTGCGCGCCGAGGCCGTGACACAGGATCTCGGAACGGATGTGCTCCTTCGAGAACGGCAGGGTCACGCGGCCGTAGCCGGTGCCGACGAGATAGGTCTCCTCGAGCTCGACGCCGAGCGTCCTCTCGATGACATCGGCGACGTCCTTCTCGCCGTCGATGACGTGCGGGTCGTTTTCCAGCACGCGTCCCATGGCGCGACGGAACTTCTCCGAAAGGTCTCCGCCGGGCGGCCGGTTCTCGACCTCGATGATCGACTTGTCGTAGGCGTTGAGCAGCACGTCGTGCGGCACGCCAGCTTCCTTCGCCACATTTTCGGCATGCGCGTGGAAGCGCGAGCCGGCGATGTCGCGGAAGAAGTCGGACTTGCGCTTGGCGCCGGGCGCATAAAGGTCCGGCGCTTCCTGACGCAAGCGACGGAAGACTTCCGACAGCGCTTCCCGCAGGCCGCTGGCGAGCGCGGCAAAACGCTCTCCCTTCAACTGCCCGTTGCAGGTTTCCTCGAGGTCGTCGAGCTGTTCGAGGAATTGCACGAGGCGGAAGTTGCGCTCCAGCGCGCCGAGGAAGTCCTGCACGCGCTCATGGCCGGGGTCGGCCGCGTGCAGCGCGCGGCGGAACAGGGTGAAGCGCCCGTCGATGCGCGCCTCCTCGCTCGCCACGCGCGCCGCCGTTCCGTAGTTGGAGCGCGAGTTGGTGATGCCGCGGCCGATGACGTCGCGGTTCTCGTCGAGCAGGACCGCCTTGGTGGTGGTCGAGCCGAGATCGATGCCGATAAAGGTGCGCATGATGTCTCCTCAGGCGGCGCGCGCGCCGGCGCGCTTCTGCTCGACCATCTGGAAATAGCTTTCCAGGCGGTTCTTGACGTTGGCGGCGGAGAAGTAGCGGGGGTCCACCAGATCCGTCTCGATGAAGGCCGCCGGCTTGCCGGTGCGCTTCTCGACCTCGCGCATGATGAGCAATTGTCCGGCGGAGAACGAATTGCAGCTCTTGATCGAGTTGATCAGCAGGCCGTCCGCCTCGTACTCGTTCACATAGTTCTCGAGCATGTCGACACGCATCGGCAGGTTCCGGTTCGTGTAGACGTTGAGGCAATATTCGGCGAGCGTCTCCAGCGGCTGGTCCGGATTGTGGCGGAAGCCGAAATCGTAGGTGCCGCCGACCTTGGTGTAGCTGGACGCCACGACGACGGCGCCCTCGTCGTAGAACATCTTCCAGAACTGCCGGAAGTTGGTGTAGTTCGGCGGTCCCTCCACGACGAGCCGATAACGTTCTTTCGGCATGTCGCCTTCGGGCGTCACCGGACCCTTGCCCAGGCGGACGCGCTCCTCGACCTCTTCGCGCAGGAAGCGGTAGTAGTCGATCGCCTCATCCGTGCCGCGGAAGGCGCCGAAGATCGGCCCGATGTAGTAGATGCCGCCGAAATAGGCGTCGATCGGCGAGGGCTTGTTCTTGGCCGCCTGCAGCACCGCGACCAGATCGTCCTCGGCCTTGGCGGACTTCTTCAGATATTCGCGCAGGCGATCGATGTCGAACTTGACGCCCGACACCTTCTCGAGCTTCGGGATCACGTCCTGTTTGAGCTGCTTCACCATATAGGTGATCATGTCCTTGGTGATCTTGCCGTCCGCCATGTACGGCGTCTGGAACATGATCGTCTCGCAGCCGTACTCCTTGCGCAGCAGCTCGAACCACTTCATGAAGGTGAAGCAGCCGGTGTAGGAGAGCAGCAATACGTCGGGGTCGGGCAGTCTCTTGCCGTTCGGGCCGATATTGCCTTTCGCCATCATGCCGATGTCGGACTTGACGTAGGTGCAGACGTCTTCCGAATGCCCCTGCTTTTCCGCTTCCATCACATAGGCGCCGCTCTGGCGGCGCAGGCCGTTCTGGATGGCGTTGACCTCGGGCAGATTGTTGACGAGGTCGAAGCACATCAGCAATTCGTTGAGATTGCCGGGCACGAAAGTCGCCGCCACCTTGGCGCCGGTTTCCTTCGCGGAGGCGAGACGGTCGTAATGACCGTTCATCATCTCCTTCTGCTTCGTCATCGAGGCGTCCTTGATGGCGTCAGCAGGTTTGGCCTTGGGCCGCGCGATGACTGTCATGCTCCGCTCCACAGTTTGATCGAATCGGCGAAAGTGCCGGCCTGTTCGCGAATGGGCTGCATCTGCCCGGAATTCTCCGCGTATTTGAACGCGATCTGCGGGATGTCGTGCCGCTTCAGCACAGCCTGAAGCATCGGACGCTCGAGCAATCCCGGATCGCAGAAGCTGGTCATGGCGAAGATCACGCCCTCGGCGCGGTTCTTGCGGACGCTGTCGACAAGATAGAGGCCCTTCTTGGCTTCGTCGGGCTCGTATTTCGGCGGCGTCGACTGGGAATCGTGCAGGTAGGCCTGGCTCAAATTCCTGAGCGGATCGCCCTCCAGCTTGACGTCGGATTTTTCCCAGCGCGTGACGAGGATGAAGTCGTCGTCGACGATGTAGCAGCCGGCGAGCTCGATCGACTTGATGAGGTTGAGCGGCGGCTGCTCGCAGAAGGCGCCGCTGACGACCACCCGCGAATTGTCCTTGACCGGCCGCTGCTGGTTGCGCGCGGCCTCGAGGTAGGCGCGCAGCATGTCGTTGTGCTCTTCCACGGGAATGACCATGCCGGCGCGCAGCAGCAGGTACAGTTCGGACGAAGGCACGTTCCACGGCTTTTCCGCCCGCAATTCGTAGACTTCGCGGACGAGGCGCCGATTCTCGTTGAAGACGGCGATCGAGGCGCGGATAGCGTCGTCGGTCACCGGCTTGCCGGTCATTTCCGACAGCCAGTGGCAAGTTTCGCGCAATTCGCTGACGTAGAACTCGCCGCCGAGATCGTCCTCAAAATTGTGCGGCAGGTCGATGTAGCGCGAGCCCTTGGTCGGGAACATGAGTTTCCACATGCCCGAGAGATTGCGGATGACGTCGCAGATCGAGGGGAACATCATGCCGTCGACAAAATCGAGCCGGCCGGACACGCCGAGTTCGACGGTCGAGCGCGGAATGCGGCAGATGTAGCTCTGGTAATAGGCGTCGCCGTGGATGACTTCGAGCTGGTCGCCGCCGCCGAAGACGCCGAGCGGCAAGCCGCCCGCGGCGTGCACCAGTTCGCGCGGCGCATAGTAGGGCATGAAGCCGACGACGATGCGCCCGGGCTTTTCCGCCTTCCATTCGCGCGCCCGCGTGAAATTGAGGTCGGTAAAGAGTTCGTCGCAGCGCCTGATGATATCGGCGGTTGTGGAATTCGGCTTGTCGAGCATGTCAGGCGTCCTTCCAGCGCGCAGGGCGCTTTTCGATGAAAGCGGTCAGACCCTCGAGGGCGTCCGACGTCGTCATCAGTTCGTCGAGGTAGAGCTTTTCGATCGCTGCGAGCTTGTTCGCGACGCGGTCGACGAGACCTTCGCGCGCGGCGCGCGTCGCGTATCGCAGCGATTTCGCGCTCTTGGGCGCAAGGTGCTTGTCGAAATAGGCAAGAGCTTCAGCTTCCGGGTCGTCCGCGACGGCGGTGACGAGTCCGATGCGCCGCGCTTCCTCGGCGCCGATGGAGCGGCCCGAAAGCAGGAGGTCTTCGGCGGCCGCCAGCCCGACGCGTTCGGGCAGGAGGCAGGAAGCCGCGGGCGCGAAAACGCCGATCTGGATCTCGGGCTGGCCGAGCTTCGCGTCGGCGCCGGCGAAGATCAGATGCGCGGCGGAGACCAGTTCCAGCCCGCCGCCGAGGCACTGGCCGCGCACGACGGCGATCACCGGCGTGTCGGAGCCGAACACCTTGAGGACCAGGCGATGAAAGCCCGCGAGCATGGCCGCGCATTGGTCGGGCATGTGCTCCTCGATCGAGGCGCCGAAGGAGAAATGCCCGCCTGCCGCGTCGATCATGATCGCGCGCAGTTCGGAGGCGCCTCCGTGCTTGGTCAGCGCCTCCTCGAGCGCCGCGTTCATCGCGGCGTCGAGAATGTTCGCCTTGGGCCGGTCGAGGCGGAGCCGGAGCAGCCGGCCCTCCTTCTCGAACCAGATCTTGACGGGCGCGCTCATGCGGATTTCGCCTTCGGGATCAGTTCCTCGATCATCGCTTCCGTCCAGCCTTCGCCGTAGGCGAGGCGCTGGCGCAGCGCGACGAAGTCGATTTCGCGGTCTTCCTTCGGGCCTTCGTTGAAGGCGCGGAAACCGGTGCGCGCTTCGGCCATCATGTTGAGCGCGAGCCAGGCGCGGCTGTCTTCCTTGTTGCGGTTCCAGGACTCGATCTTGGGCTTGCGCAATTCCTCGAAGCTCTTGGTCAGGCACTCCGGGAATGTGGTCAGCAGCTTGGTGCAGAGCGCGTCGACCTTGATGTCGAGCTGCGAGAGATCGACCACGCCGCGCGCCATCGTCTCCTTGCCCTTCTTGAGGGCCTCGCCGGTCAGCGGCTCGCCGTGCACGATCTTGCCGAACTCGTCGAGATAGCGCTGCGTCTCGACGAGAGGGTTCGGCACGAATTTGCCGTCGACCTTCAGGGCTGGAACGATGTCGAGCGCGACGCCCAGACGATAGGCCTTGTGCGCCGACCAGGGCTCGCAGAGCGTGCCGGATTCCATCGCCCGCTCGCAACCGACCATCAGCGGCAGGAAGTCGGTCGCGCCGCCGATCGCCGCCGAACCGTGCTTCGGGCCGGCCTGGCCGAACTTGGCGAGGTCCTGCGCGATGGTGAAATCGCAGGCCATGCCGATTTCCTGGCCGCCGCCGATGCGCATGCCGTTGACGCGGGCGATGACCGGCTTGTCGCAACCGAGAATGGCCGACACCATGTCGTTGAACAGCCGCATGTACTGCCGGTATTCCTGCGGGTTGCCGGCGTAATATTCGGCATATTCCTTGGTGTTGCCGCCTGTGCAGAAGGCCTTGTCGCCAACGCCGGTGAACACGACCGCGACGACGTCGCGCGCATTGGAGGCGGCGCGGAAGGCGCGAATGACGCCCTTCACCATGTCGGTCGTGTAGGAATTGTACTGCTTGGGATTATCGAGCCAGATCCAGGCGTTGTAGAGGCCTGCGGCGACGGAGCCGTCGGCGCGCTTGGCCGGCCGCTTCTCGTAGATGACGCCGGGAACCTCGGAGTGCGGGACGATATCGTGGTCGACGAGATGAGCAGTCATCGGATTTGTCCTGTCGCAGTCAGTGAGCCCTTGCCGCGCGCGTAATCTCCGCACGGTCGTAAAACCTTCCACCGAAGATGCGGCTGCGAGATCCCGCCGCGCGCAAAATCGATCCGGTCGAGGCGACCGTCATCGTCCTGCTCTGCGTCGAAACGCCCGATCCCATCCGCTTCCCCATTTGTGTGTCGCCGGCCTTTGGCCATTGCGATCACGTTCGTTGGATGGTAAAGTAGTACTGAGATACCAAAATAGCAAGCGCGATTTTCGGGCTTGTGAACAAGCAGCGGCAAAACACCGCTGCGGGACGGCGACAGAAGGAGGCGGTCATCATGACGCAATCGCGCTTTGCGCCCAGTCTCTCCATCGTGCTGACAGGATCGGGAGGCGCCGGCGTTATGACCGCCGGCCAGACCTTGCTGGACGCTGCGACGAGTTGCGGCCTCTACGGGCTGATGACGCGCTCCACGGGCCCGCAGATTCGCGGCGGCGAGGCGGCGGCGATGATCCGTCTCTCGACGCGCCCCGTGCAATGTCCGGGCGACCGCTTCGACATCCTGCTCGCGCTCGATTTCGACAATGTCCAGCGCTTTGCGGCCGAATTGCCGCTGGATTCCGCAAGCCTCGTCATCGCGGATTCGGCGGCCGGCGACCTGCCGGATTTCCTGAAGGCGTCGGGCGCGACCGCCGCCTGGCTGCCGATGGCCAAGCTCGCCAAGTCCGTGCCCGGCGGCCGCGTGTCGATGATCGCACTCGGGGCGCTGGCGCGTGTCATCGGCCTGCCGGAATCGTCGATCGTCGAAGCGGTCGCTGCGTCAATCGGCCGCAAGAAGCCGGAGGCTCTCGCCGCCAGCGAGAAGGCCGTGCTGCTCGGCGCCGCCAATGCGCCGGACGCCAAGGTTCCGCGCCTTGCATTGAGCGGCGCGGCGCCGGGGGGGCGGTGGTCGATCACCGGCAACGAAGCGACGGGCTTCGGCGCGATCAAGGGCGGCGTGAAATTCGTCGGCGGCTATCCGATCACGCCGGCGACGGAAATCCTGGAATGGATGGCCGGCGCGCTGCCGCAATGCGGCGGCGTGCTGATGCAGGCGGAGGACGAACTCGCGTCTATCAATATGATTATCGGCGCGAGCTTCGGCGGCGCGCCGTCGCTGACGGCCACCGCAGGCCCCGGCCTGTCGCTGATGATCGAGTCGCTCGGGCTGGCGGTCGCCTCCGAGACGCCGGTTGTCGTCGTGGACGTCATGCGGTCGGGCCCGTCGACCGGCATTGCGACGAAATCCGAACAGAGCGATCTCAACATCGCCGTCTACGGGCTGCATGGCGACGCGCCGCATGTGGTGACCGCGCCGCTCTCGGTCTCCGATTGCCTGATGACGGCGCAATGGTCGGTGCATCTCGCCGAGACCCTGCAGACGCCGGTCATCATGCTGTCCGACCAGTCGCTCGGCCAGGCGCGCGTCGTCGTCGACAAGCCGGCCGACGTCTCCTTCGCCACGAAGCGCCTGGTCGCCGAGGGCAAGCTGGAGAATTACGCGCGCTATGCGCTCACCGAGAGCGGCGTCTCGCCCATGGCCCTGCCCGGCGCGCCGGGCGGGCAATACACGGCGGACGGGCTCACCCACAACCAGAAGGGCACGCCCTCGAGCCAGGCGCACGACCATATCGGCCAGCTCGACAAGCGCCAGCGCAAGCTCGAAGTGTACGACTTCTCCGCGCACTGGGCGGACATCGAGGGCGAGGGCGAGCTTGCGGTCATCACCTGGGGCTCGTCGACCGAGCCGCTGCGCGAGGCGGTCGAGGCGGCGCGCGCCGAGGGAATCAAGATCAAGCTGATTGCGCTGCGCCTCGTTTCGCCGACGCAGCCGAAGCTGCTCGCCGCCGCGCTCGAAGGCGTCAAGCGGCTGATCGTGGTCGAACAGAGCCACTCCGGACAATTCTGGCGCTTCTTGCGCGCGCATTACGAGCTGCCGGCGGATGTGACGCCGGTGGCGCGGCCAGGACCGCTGCCGATCAGACCCGGCGAGGCGCTGGCGCTCATCAGGAAGGGAGCATCGTCATGAATCTGGTTCCCGACGCGGCGCGCGATTTCAAGCCCGCCGACTACAAGTCCGCCGTCAAGCCGGTGTGGTGTCCGGGATGCGGCGACTATTCCGTGCTGCTCGCCTTCCAGCGCGCCTTCGCCGAGCTCGGGCTGTCGCCGGAGGAGATCGCCGTCGTCTCCGGCATCGGCTGCTCCTCGCGCATTCCCGCCTACACCAATTGCTACGGGTTCCACGGCGTGCACGGGCGCTCGCTGGCGCTGGCCTCCGGCCTGAAGGTGGCGCGGCCCGATCTCACCGTGGTGGTCGCGAGCGGCGACGGCGACGGCTTCTCGATCGGCGGCAATCACTTCCTGCACGCCTGCCGCCGCAACATCGACCTCACCTATGTCGTGATGGACAATCGCATCTACGGCATGACCAAGGGCCAGCCTTCGCCGACCACCGAACCCGACTGGGACACGGCGATCGCGCCGGGCGGCACGGGTTTGAGTCCGTTCCATCCGCTGGTGATCGCGCTGGCTTCCGGCGCCAATTTCATCGCGCGCGGATTCTCCGGCGATCTCAGCGGCTGCACGAAGCTGATCGTTGAGGCGATCCGCACGCCGGGTTTCTCCTTCGTCCAGATCCTCAGCCCCTGCGTCACCTTCCGCGAGGACCAGCAGAAGAACTGGAAAAGCATGGTGCACAACGCGACCGTCCCCGAGACCGACGATCCGGGCCGCGCGGCGCGGCGCCTGATGACGGACGACGGCTTCAACGTCGGCGTTCTCTACCGCGGCAAGCGCGAGCCCTACCGGCCGCGGCCGCTCGCTGATCTCGATCCGGCGCGTCTCGAAGCGGAGTTTGCAGTATGACCGACGCCCCTGTGTTCAAGAGCGTAGCCGAGTTCTTCGCGCAGGCGCTCGCCATCGAGATCGAGGCTTCCGAGCGCTACGAGGCTCTGGCCGACCAGATGGAGGTCCACAATAACGGCCGCGTCGCCGCGATCTTCCGCAAGATGGCGCTGATCGAAGCCGAGCATCGCAAGGAGATCGCGCGGCGCGCCGGAAACGCGCTCGTCGGCGGACAGCCGGCGAGATTCAGTTGGACAGGGCCGGAAGGCCCGGAGGCGATCGACTTTTCCGACGTCCACTACCTCATGACGCCGCGTCAGGCGTTGCTGCTCGCTCGCCACAACGAGGAGCGCGCAACGAGTTATTTCGAGGCGATCGCCGATTCCGCCGACGATCCGGAGATCGCCGCCTTCGCCCGCACGATGGCGGAAGACGAACGCCAGCACGTCCTATGGGTCGATCGCTGGCTGGAAAAATTCGAGGCCGACGATCCGGATTGGGACGCCGATCCCGATCCGCCGGTGCTGCCGGACTGAGCGGCCAGGCGCGTTGCGCCCAGATAGAATCGTCATTGCGAGCCCGACAGAAGCCGGCGCCTGGAAGTCGGCGCCCGGAAGTCGGCTGTTGCCGACTTCCGTTGACGTTGCCGACTTCCGTTCACGTTGCCGACTTCGCCTGACAGCGAAGCAATCCGGCCGCCGGGACTCTCGCGTGGATGGATTGCTTCGTCGCTGCGCTCCTCGCAATGACGATGTTGTTTCCGCCTGATACGGCGTGTTTCCGTCCAATGAGGAAACGCTCTAGGCCCCAACCGCCGCGCGCAACGCGCGGGCGGCGCGCTCGCCCTTCTTGCGCTCGTTCTCGATGATCTTGACGAGCGAGGTGATCGAGACAGACCGCAGGGTCGCGATGGCGATGTCGTCGATATCGGCGAGGACGCGATGCAGCGCGCGGCTTTCCTCGTTGTCGCCGCCCGTATCGTTCTCGAGATCGGGCGAGGGATCCTCGAACAGCTCCACGATGTCGAGCAGCGTCACGCGCTTGGGATTGCCGCAGAAACGATAGCCGCCGCCCGGACCGCGCACGGACTCGATCAGGCGCGCGCGCACCAGCGTGCGCAGGACCTTGGCCAGGTGATTGAGCGAAACGTCGTATTTCTTGGCGATCTCGCCGGCCGAAATCTGGGCGTCCGGGTTCGTTGCGAGTTCGACCACCGCATAAAGTCCGCAGATCGTCGCCTTCTGCAATTTCATCGACGCTTCATGTCCCTCTCGGCGCCCACGTTACATGCGGCCACATGCACATATAGCGCCCGCTGCTTCATCCGTCGCGCCCCGATGCATCAAATTCGTCCAGTTTTCCAATGCAAAAGCGCGGCAGCTCAGCCGAGCTCCTTTTCCATCTGGATGTAGCGACCGAAGATCATGCCCTGGCTGCGGAAGAAGGCGAGCACGAGGTCGGAATCACGCTCGATCAGCGTCGAGACCTTGTCGATGCCGGCCCGCTGGAAGATGGCGCAGAGTTCGTCGAACAGCCGCGTTCCGACGTTCTTGACCCGGATGGTCGGGTCGACCGCCACCGCAAAGACCCATCCGCGCGGCTCGGCGCCAAATTCAAAGGCGCGAATCTCGCCGGAAATGAAACCGACGACGCGCCCATCCGCCTCGGCGACGAGAAAGGCGCGGCGATCCGCCTGCGCGCCCGAAAATTGCGCGATCATGTCGCGCCAATAATCCGGCTTGGACTGGCCGGTGGTCGCCTCGTCCAGCGCGACGACCGCCGTTACGTCGTCCGGCCGCGCCCGTCTTATGACAATAATGGCCTTCTTGCTGCCCGTCATGCGCGTCTCGCGCCCCTGTCGTTCCCGCCAGCCGGCACTATAGGCCGCGTACGCGACGTCCGCGAGTATGTTCAGGCGTCGTGCCGCGCGCAGGCTTCGGCGTCGATCTCCGGCGTGAAGGCGTCCTCGATCGCCGGAAGCAGCGCCATCTCTTCCTTCTCGGCGTGGGAGCGCAGGCGCTCCACCAGTTCGGCGCCGACGGAGCGCAGGCCCGACCAGGACTGCGGCGTCCAACCGCCTGCGCCTTCGGATACGCGCGCGATCACGTCGGCGATCGTCTCGCGCAGGACGACATGCTCCTCGACCAGCAGTTCGCAGAGATCGCCGGCGCCGTTCTCGATGAGGATCGGGAAGAGCGCCTCCTCTTCGAAGGTGAAATGCACCGAAATTTCATGCGCGAGCGCGCCGCGCAGCTTGCCGAGGAACCGGCCGATCTCGCCATCGTCGGCCGCCGGCGGCTCCTTGCGCGCGAGCACGACGCGCTCGAGTTCGTTCAGCAGGCCAAGCACCACCATGTGCTCGTCATGCAGGATGCGCGACGCGGAAAAGTGCAGGTTCATCGGACAATCCTTCGTTCGTGTAGACCCGGCTGACAGCGGCGCCCGCCCGCTTTTCGCAGCGCCCCTGCGCTACAGGGAGAGCGCCAGCGTCATGTTCTGCGTCGGCTTGAATCCGAGCTTGTCGAGAAAGGCGATCAGTTCCGCGTCGTTCCATTCGACGACGGTGCGCACGCGGTCGACCTGGAGATTGGCGAGCTGGTCGAGCAATTGCGCGATCAGCACCGACCCGACGTGCTGGCCGGCGAATTCCGCGTCCACGCCGATCGTGTCGAAAACAGCCTCGCTCTCGGGATGGCCGAATTCGCCGTAATCGACGCGCGCCATGACGAATCCGGCGGGCGTGCCGTCGATCTCGGCGACCATCGACATGCGCACGCCGTTGGAGCGCAGCGCGTCTTCCGCCTTGCGCTTGAAATAGGCCGAGCGGTCCGTACCGGTAATGTCCTTGTCGATATTGATGACCGACGGCAGGTCGGCGATGGTCATCGCCCGGACGGCGACGCGATCTTCCGACAGGTCCTGGCCTTCGCTCTCGGCTTCGCCGGGCCGCAATTCGCCCGAGACGCGCGCCGTCGCGCGGTCGAGCACGAGGCGCGTGCCGAGCCTGAACCCGGCCTGCCCGAGGAAATGCGCCATGCCCTCGTCCGGCCAGCCGATCTGCGTGCGGATGGCCCGCGCGCCGCGCCCGCGCGCGGCTTTCTGCAATTCCTCAAACAGCGCATGCGCGCCGCCGTGACCGCGCGCCGCCTTGTCGACGCCAATTGCGTCGAGCACGGCGATAGGATGCCGACCGCCGAACTCGCCGTCCAGCATATGCGCGAGCACGTAGCCCTGCAGCCTGTCGCCCTCGACGTAGCCGATCGAGATGAAGCCCGCGGGATCGGCAAGGCTCGCCGCCACGCGGTTCTCGAAGAAGCCGCGTCGCGAATGGCCAGCGATCGCCTGATCTATCTCCACGACACGGTCGAGATCGGGCTTGCTGAGACGCCGCACGGCGCCCGACGACGCCTGGCTCTGGGCATTGGACATGTGGCTGCGCTCCCTCGCGCCGCGCGCGGCGGCTTAAATATTTATTTTGGTACTCCTATACGATTAATAGCCCGGATCGCCGCTGCCGGCAAGGCGAATTTCGCCGCGACAAAGCGGCGCGGGTCAGTGACGGTCGGCGAGTTCGACGGCCGTGCGCAACAGCAGATTGGCGCCGGCCTCCGCCCAGCGCTGCGTAATGTCCTCGGATTCGTGGTGGCTGACGCCGTCCTTGCAGGGCGTGAAGATCATCGCGGTCGGGCAGACCTTCGCCAGGTGGAAGGCGTCATGCCCGGCGCCGGAGACGATGTCGCGGCCATTCAGGCCGAGCGCGGCGGCCTGGCGGCGGATGGTTTCGAGAATGCCGGCGTCGAACGGCACGGGCGGATTGTAGGAAACGTCGATCAATTCGCCCTCCAGCCGCTCGGCGTCGCGACAACGCGCGA
>WBZM01001604.1_pt1 | contig 21774 bp, 21 predicted proteins | sample 5204271 | NCBI WGS metagenome assembly WBZM01 (sample SAMN12344346, study PRJNA552823) | activated sludge metagenome | biome: Activated sludge suspended growth; feature: Nitrification reactor; material: Wastewater; isolation source: activated sludge from nitrification reactor of wastewater...
CAGTGGGGCTGGGGGGCCGAACTGATCGGGCTGGACGGACCCGTCCCGATCGAGTCCTACGTGCCGATGATGATGTTCGCCGTACTGTTCGGGCTCTCCATGGACTACGAGGTCTTCCTCCTGACCGCGTTCCGCGAGCACTGGGAACGCACCGGGGACATGACGGTGGCCGTCCGGCGCGGGCTCGCGGATACCGGGCATCTGGTGACGGCTGCCGCGGCGATCATGGTGGTGGTCTTCGGCAGCTTCCTGCTGTCCGACAACGCCATCGTGAAGATGTTCGGGGTGGGGCTCGCGACGGCCGTCGCGGTGGACGCCACCATCGTGCGCTGTTTGCTCGTGCCGGCGATCATGGTCCTTGCCCAGAAGGGCACGTGGTGGCTGCCGGGTTGGCTCGACCGGCTCCTTCCAGAACTGCACGTCGAAGGCGATCCCCGGGCTCTGGACGCCGCCGCGGCGAGCGTGTCCGAGATCCCGTCGAGCCGGACCCCCCTGGCCGTCTACCAGCCCGCTCCGGTGATCGGCGCCGTCGTAGGTGTCACGATCTCGTGGGTGTTGACCTCGAGGCTGTCGTTCATCCCCGACTCCGCCTCGACCACGGTCGCGATGAGCGCGGTCCTGGGCGCCGTGCTGGCGCTGCTGCCACGCAGCGTGGGGGGTGGGCGCGGGTGCCACCGGCCAACCTCCCGAGCGCACCCGTCACCGCCTGGGCGATCGTTGCCACTGCCCTGCTGGCCGTCCTGGTAGTCGGGCGTAGCGTCGCCCTGCCATTGGTGCTCGGCGCTGTGGCCATGGCAGTCTCCTATTTGCTCACCGGACCGGATGCAGCACTGCAGGCCCAACTCGGCGCGGCCCTCGTACCGGCCATGGTGACGATCCTGATCGTCAGCGTGTTCGCCAACCTTTTCCCCGAACGAGGCGAGACCATGGAGGATGCGGCCGAGGAGCCGGAACCGATCCAGGTCGGGAGACCCTGATGCGACGACACGTGGCGGTCCCGCTTGCCGTCGGTGTCGCCCTCACTCTGGTCGCCGCGCCGGTCTCGGCGAAACCCGAACCGATCCTGGTCAACGAGGAACTCGTCGTCACCGAGGTCGATGCGTCCGGTCTGCCGCAGGACGCCACCCTCTACAGCCGACTCGTGGCCCGCGACTACCCGGCCGGACCGGTCCGGGATCCTTCGTCGACCAGCGAGGTCGAATACGTGGACCGTCGGGGCACGCCACAGACCGATGGTGACGCCGTCGTGGTGGACATCGGGGGTGCCGGGCAGACTACGGTGACCACTCGAGCGGCCTTCGACAAGCCGCTGCCCGTGGCACTGCATGCCGAATATCGACAGGGCCCCGAGGTGTTGGCCCCCGACGATGTGGACTCCACCCGCGGGCAGATGCGCATCACCTACACCGTGACCAACACGACCGCCGAACAGAAGACGATCCGGTACCGGGACGCGCAAGGTCGGTGGACCGTGGACAAGCAGCCCGTGTTCGCCCCGTTCGTGGGAACCCTGCTCATCACTTTGCCCACTACTCTCACCCTGCTCGAAGCGCCTGGGGCTGTTCGCAGCACCACTCAGGACGGACGCACGCAACTGCTCTGGAACCTCGTGCTCTACCCCCCGATGGGCGACTACCAGCAGACCGCCCAGGTGCTGGTCAGCGGCGATCCGTTGGCTGTGCCCGGACTCGCGCTGCAGGTCGTGCCCGTCACCTCGAAGCAGGATCCCATGCTGGGCTTCACCACGGATCTGCTCGCCAAGAGTGTGGAGGGCAACGCGGAACTGGCCGATGGCCTTTCCACCATCGATGAGTCCGCGACAGCGCTGGCTGAAGGGGCTGGCGACCTCAGCCAAGGACTTCAGGAACTGGGGGTGGGCACTGCGACCCTCACCCAGCAGGTGAACGAACTGCTCGTGCCCGGCTCGCAGGAGCTGGCCCGGGGAGCCGACGAACTTGCCGACGGACAGTCCGAAGCCGCCAAGGGTGCACGGGAACTGTCCAAGGGCCAGTCGGAGGCGGCGAAGGGCACCAAGTCGGCGTACGAAGGGGCACGGTCCCTGGAGGAAGGCGCGACTGCTCTCAGCGATGGGCTGCTCGACCTGTACGACGGCTTGCAGAAACTCCTCGAACCCTCCGCTTTGCCCGCGGCCCGCGACAGTTCCGATCAGCTTGCCCAAGCGATCCTGCGCCTGCGTGACGTGATCGGCACCCCGCAGGACTCCGCGGCGTCCTTCCCCCCGTCCCAGGCGAGCACCTTGATCTCCGCAGTCAAAGCAATTCAGCAGGTGGCCGGGATCAGTTCGGCCGGCGCCGACCGGGTGGGTGGTGAACTCGATGACATCTCCAGCGCGCTCACCGCACTGTCCGCCGACAGCGCGCAGGCCGCTCTGCTGGCGGCATCCGCCCAGGCTCAGACAGCCCTGGTGCACCAACAGGCGTGCATCGACGCCGTGATCCTCAACCCCGCCCAGTGCGCCTCATTACAGCAAGCGATCGACGATGCGGATGCCGCGCGGCAGAAGGCCACGGACACCGGTGTCGGAGTCGGACAACAGGCCGCCGCGGTTGGTATCCAGGCCCTGGCGGTCGAGGCGATCGCGCTGGCGCTGAAGGGCATCACTGCAGCGCTGTCCGGTGTGGATACAGCGCTCGGACAGATCTCTGTGGCACTCGTGAGCGGGAACACCGACGCACCCGGTGTCTACGAAGGTCTTGACGCACTCACCGACGGACTGACCGCGACCATCGACGGCCTCGTGAAGCTCTCCAACGGCGCAGCGGAGTCGGCCGGGGGCGCGGATCAACTTGCGACGGGAACGCAGGACCTCACCACGGGTCTCGACGATCTCGCGCAGGGCAGTACCGACCTCGCCCGGGGCGCCAACGACCTTGCCGACGGGGCGCAGCAGTTGGCCGACGGCGGTGACGCCCTGGCCGACGGCACCCAGCAGCAGGCCGACGGGACGGCGGCCGCCGGTGAGGCGCTCGGCCAGGTGGACTCCGGCGTGGACAGTGCCGGGCAGGGGGCTGAGGCGATCGCAGACGGCGCCGGACAACTCCAGGAGGAGGGGACTTCTCAGGTCCTCAAGTCCGTCGTGAAGGCCTCGAAGGACCCCGCCTTCGCCCGGGCCTACTTGGAGGCGAGTCAACGGCGAGCCGCCGACGCACTGCCCTACGGCGCGCCGGAGGGTGCAGCGGGCCGGGTCTCGTACATCTACACGATGCCCGGGTCCGGACAGACCAGCACCGGAAGCAGTCTGGCGGGATGGGCTCTGCTCGCGGTGATCGCCCTCGCGGCTGGGGCCGTCGCCTGGCGTCGGCTGCATCCGGTGACCGCGCCGGCGGCTGCACCTGCGGACGCCGCACCCGAGGAGCCGACCGAACCGGAGCCGACCGAACCGGAGCCGACCGAACCAGCCCGCGACGACGACTGGTTCTTCCGGCCAGAGAGCGACGAGCAACAGTAGGCTTGGCCCGATGACGAACAATACTTCCGAGCGTCTGGTTTGGCTGGACTGCGAGATGACGGGGCTCGACCTCGAGCGCGACGAACTCGTGGAGATCGCGTGCGTCGTCACAGAGGCGGATCTCACGATCCTCGACGAGGGCGTCTCGTTCGTGATCCGGCCGTCCGCCACCGCGATGTCGCACATGCCCGACGTGGTCCAGGAGATGCACACCGCATCCGGGCTGCTGCCGGAGATCCCCGAGGGCATCACCGTGCAGGAGGCGCAGAGCAAGGTCCTCGCCTACGTGAAGTCCCACATCCCGACCGCGCGCAAGGCCCCACTGTGCGGCTCCAGCATCTACGTGGATCGCGGATTCCTCGCCAAGTACATGCCCGACCTCGACGCCTACTTGCACTATCGGGTCGTCGACGTGTCGAGCATCAAGGAACTCGTGCGCCGGTGGTACCCGAAGACCTACTACGGCGCCCCGGCGAAGACCGGCAATCACCGGGCGCTCGGCGACACACTGGACTCGATCGCCGAACTCGCGTACTACCGCGAGGCCGTCATGGTCCCGCTACATCACGACTAGGCCGCCCGCCATCCGTTAGTCCCCGGACCATCCGTTAGTCCCCGGACAGCCGCCAACCTCTCACCGGAGTGCACAACCTCTAACCAACGGCGCCGGGACCCGGCATCCCCGGTCCATCCGTTAGTCGAAAACGGCCCGCGAACCTCTCACCTTAGCGAGGACTTGGCCGCGCGCCCCGATCCACCGATCCGCAGGATCCCTCCGGAGGCCCCGATCGACAAGATCGAGCCCGTGGATCCGATCGACAACAGCGACCCGGACGACCCGATCGACAGCAGGGACCCGGCCGATGCCACCGAGAGAACCGAACCCGCCGACAACGCGCTGAGGAACGACAACGCGCTGCCTGCTGACAGCGCGGAGTAGATGGAGTGTGTGCTGCGCCAGGACCTGAGGGAAGCCATGCCCCCAGCCAATCAGAGATGAGCAGCGTCAGACGGGTGGGATCTCCCCCGATGACCTCATGATCAGTTCTGTCGGAATGCGGATGTGCTCCCCCGGACCTGTCCGCAACCCCTCTTTGCGGTCGAACAGAAGACCGGCCGCCGTTTGTCCGATGCGGTAGATGTCCTGCTCCACCACCGCCACCGCAGGATCGAGAAGGTCGGACAGGAGGAACTCGTCGAAGCCGAACAACGCCACGCGATGCTGCATGTCCAGGCCGCGCAGAGCTCGTACGGCTCCGATCGTGATCAGGTTCTGGGCTGTGAACAACGCCGTAGGCGGTTGCCGGCTCAGCAACAACGCCCGTACCGCTTGTTCGGCCACCACGTCCGAATGCACGTCGGTGACGATGAGTTCGGGATCCGGGACCAGCCCTGCGCCAGCCATGGCCTCGCGGTACCCCTGCAGACGCTCACTAGCCGTGCTGATCGTCATGTAGTCACCGAGGAACGCGATCGAGCGGTGTCCGAGCCCGATCAAATGGGCCACCGCATCGCGGGCACCCTCGAGGTTCTGCGAAGAGACGGTGTCTGCGTCGATTCCAGCTGGGGCGCGATCGACGAACACGATGGGGGTGCCGCGTTCCACCTCGCGGGCGAGGTATCCGTGGTTGCCGGCGGTCGGAACGATGATCAGCCCATCCACCTGACGTGACAGGAAGGCCTGCGACAACTCGCGTTCCCGCTCGTCGTCTTCGTCGACGCTGGCCGAGATCACCGCATATCCACGGGCTCGGGCCCGGTCCTCGATCGCGCGCAGCAGGGAGGCGGAGAACGGGTTCGCTACGTCCTTGAGGAGCAACCCGAGGGTGCGGGTGCCCCCCGCGGAGCGGCGCAAGGTGCTGGCGGTGAAGTTCGGCCGATAGCCGAGTTGCGCGGCCGCCGTGAGGACCTTGGACCGCAATTCCTCGGAAACCGCGGGCTCCTCATTAATGACTCGGGACACGGTCTTGATGCTCACGCCGGCCAGTTTCGCGACCTCGCGCATGGTCGGGCGCGCACCGTGCGTGTCCATCGTTGTCATGACATCGGACAGTATCAGATCCCACCACTTGCCACGATTTTGTGGGAAATGCTTGCATTCGGGTCCCGTTAACTGTTAGTTTCCTGACAACGTTGTCACACCGAGTCGACAACGAGGTCCACAGAAAGGGACATACCGTGAAGAAGAACCGGTCCACGCGGCTGAAATTCGCCGCGCTGGGCGCGACCCTCGTGGTCGGCCTCGCCGCCTGTAGTTCCGGCTCGTCCTCGAGCTCCGAATCGCCCAGTGCCGCCGCCTCGTCGGACGGTGAGATCGGCGTCACGCTGATCACCAAGACCAGCGACAACCCCTTCTTCGTCTCCATGCAGGAGTCGGCGGAGGAAGCCGCCGCCGCTGCCGGGGTGAACCTCACTCTGGCCGCCGGCAAGGAGGACGGCGACGAGCAGACCCAGGTACAGGCGATCGAGAACGCGATCTCCTCGGGCCAGAAGGGCATCCTGATCACCCCGAACGGCCCGGGCGTCAACTCGGCCATCGAGAAGGCCCGCGACGCCGGCATCTACGTGATCGCCCTGGACACCGTCCCGGACCCCGCGGACATCGTGGACATCACCTTCGCCACTGACAACTTCCAGGCCGGCCAGCTGATCGGCGAGTGGGCCGCAGGCACCCTCAACGGCGAGAAGGCGACCATCGCGATGCTCGACCTGTTCGACGACAAGGTCGTGACCGTGGATGTCGCACGTGACACAGGCTTCCTCAAGGGCATGGGCATCGAGGTGCCGGACCCGAACAACAACGGCAGTGAGGCCCCGACCGGCAGTTACTCCGGCGGCGAGTACGAAGTCGCCTGCCACGAGGCCACGCAGGGCGCCGAGGACGGCGGCCGCAGCGCGATGGAGAACTGCTTGTCGGCGAACCCGAACATCAACCTCGTCTACACGATCAACGAGCCCGCCGCGAACGGCGCCTACGCTGCACTGCAGGCCGTGGGCAAGGAGAAGGACGTCACCATCGTGTCCGTCGACGGCGGCTGCGCGGGCGTACAGAGCGTGAAGGACGGCGTCATCGGCGCCACTTCGCAGCAGTACCCCGGCAAGATGGCCCAGGAGGGCATCGACGCGATCGCCAACTACGTGAAGACCGGTGAAGCGCCGCAGACCTCCGAGGGTCTGAACTTCTACAACACCGGCGTCCAGCTGGTGACAGACAACCCGGTCGACGGTGTCGAGAGCATCACCGCCGACGAGGGTCTGCAGAGCTGCTGGGGCGAGAAGGCCTAGCACCCGACGCGTGGGGGCAGGCTTCCCCCGAGGACCTGCCCCCACGCACTCCACCACCATCTGAGGAGAGAGCGTGAGCACCCAGCAAGCGACAGCACCCACACCCGGGGATGCGGCTGAACAATTCATGGACCGCACCAGCCCCTTGCAGAAGCTCCAGGGCCTGCTGCACAAGTACCCCGCGATCGGTCCAGCCATCGTGCTGGTGGCGGCGATCATCGTCTTCACGCTCATGAACGAGCGTTTCATCTCGCCGGCCAACCTCTCCCTGATCACCCAGCAGGTGGCAGTCGTCGGCACCCTGGCTATCGGCCAGACCATCATCATCCTGACTGCCGGCATCGACTTGTCGGTCGGCGCCATCATGGTCCTGAGCTCCCTGATCATGGCCAAGCTCTCCGCAGACTCAGGTCTTCCCGGCTGGCTGGCCCTGGCGATCGGTCTCGTGAGCGGTCTGGTGGCCGGTCTCATCAACGGCCTGCTGGTCACGCGTCTGAAGCTGCCCCCCTTCATCGCCACCTTGGGGACGCTGAGTGTCTTCACAGCCCTTGCGCTGCTGTACTCCGGCGGCACCACCATCCGCGGCAAGGCCATGTCGCCGCTGCTCACGTGGACCGGTGAGCCCATCAAGATCGGCGGGTTCGTCTTCACCTGGGGTGTGCTCATCATGATCGTGCTGTATCTGTTCTTCGGCTACGTGCTGGCCCGTACCGCCTGGGGCAGGCATGTCTACGCCGTCGGCGACGACTCGGAGGCTGCCCGCTTGGCGGGCATCAGCGTCAACCGCGTGTTGTTGAGTGTGTACGTGGCGGCGGGTCTGGTCTTCGCGATCACCGCGTGGATCCTCATCGGGCGCATCGACGCCGCGAGTCCCAACGCCGGCACGGACGCCAACTTGGACTCCATCACCGCGGTGGTCATCGGCGGCACGAGCCTGTTCGGTGGCCGAGGCACGGTCTTCGGGACGCTTCTCGGCGCGCTGATCGTCGGCGTCTTCCGCAACGGCCTGTCCCTGGCGGGCTACGACGTCCTCTACCAAACCCTCGTGGTCGGCATCCTGGTCATCCTGGCGGTGGCCGTCGACCAGTGGATCCGGAAGGTGCGTGTCTGACATGACTGAGACCCCTGAGACCTCCACCCGGAAGGTCATCTTCAAAGCCCGTGGCCTGGTCAAGGTGTTCGGCCGCGTCGTCGCCCTCGATGCCTGCGACCTCGATCTGTACGAGGGCGAGGTCCTCGCAGTGATCGGCGACAACGGCGCCGGGAAGTCCAGCCTCATCAAGTGCCTGTCCGGGGCCTTCATCCCCGACGAGGGGACGATGGAGCTCGACGGGCGTACGGTGACGTTCAAGCGGCCGCAGGACGCGCAGGAGGCAGGCGTCGAGACGGTGTACCAGACGCTGGCCGTCTCACCGGCTCTCGACATCGCCAGCAACATGTATCTCGGGCGTGAGATCCGGCGCAAGGGTCCACTGGGCTCGGTGTTCCGCATGCTTGACCGCAAGACGATGCGCAAGCAGTCGGAGGACAACGTCAAGGCTCTCGGCATCTCAACGCTGCAGAACGTCGGGCAGGCCGTCGAGACGCTCTCCGGCGGTCAGCGACAGGCGGTTGCGGTGGCCCGCGCGGCTGCGTTCGGCAGCAAGGTCATCATCCTGGACGAGCCGACCGCCGCCCTTGGTGTGCGCGAGTCGGCGCAGGTCCTCAAAATGGTGAAGGACCTGCGCGATCAGGGCATGTCGATCATTCTGATCAGCCACAACATGCCCCACGTGTTCGAGGTCGCCGACCGGATCCACGTGCAGCGACTCGGGCACCGGGAGGCAGTGATCTCGCCGAAGACCCACACGATGAGTGAGGCGGTCGCCATCATGACCGGCGCAGTGCCCGGCGATGTCCAGCAGATGCTGGGTGAGGCTGCATCGTGATCGTCGTCGCGGGAGAGGCACTGATGGATCTCATCGTCTCCCCCGCCGGCACTCTGCAGGCCCGTCCTGGCGGCGGCCCGTACAACGCCGCGCGGACGCTGGGGCTGCTCGGCGCCGAGTGCACCTACCTCGGAGTACTCGCCGACGACTACTTCGGCAGCCAATTGCGCCAGCGATTGCTGGAGTCCAACGTCCGGATCGGGTGCTCCAGCATCACCACTGCACCGTCCACCTTGGCCGTGGCCCAGTTGTCCCCGGACGGCAGCGCGTCGTACCGGTTCTACCTCGAGGGGACCTCACTGCCGATGCTGTCGGCGAAAGAAGCGTGGGCAGGGCTGCCGGAAGCCTACGACGCGCTGCACGTGGGCACTCTCGGGTTGGTGGTGGAGCCCACGGCATCGGTACTGGAGACCCTCGTGGACCATGCGGCGGCCGATCACGTGATCATGCTGGACCCGAACTGTCGGCCTGCTGTGGTCACCGACCTCCCAGCCTTCCGCGACCGCATCCTGCGGATGATCGACAAGGCCGACCTGATCAAGGTGAGTGAGGACGACGTGTCCTTCCTCTTCCCCGACGGCGGTTTCGACGAGGTCATCGAAGGTGCGGTGGCACGTGGGGCGATCGTCCTGCACACCGCAGGAGCCGACCCGATCGACGTCTACGCCCATGACGGCACGACCCAGGTGGTACCGGCCCAGGGGGACATCGTCGACACCGTGGGAGCCGGGGACATCTTCGGTGCGACCGTGCTCTGGGCGCTGCTCGAAAACGGCTGGGGCAAGGACCTGCGATGGGGAGTGGACCAGGTGGCGCCGGCCGTGCGTACCGGCGCCACCGCCGCTCACATCGCGTGCCAACGGGCCGGCGCGGAACCGCCGACCTTGGCGGAGCTCAAGGCGTACCTCACCACCACCGCGGTGACCTAAGACCACTCTGACGCTCCTCCCAAACGGTTTGCGGCCGGTGACGACCCTCCCTTCGTCGCCACCGGCCGCAAACCGGCTCCCTGTCAGCGAAGATGGATCGCATGGGACTCCTCGACACCTACTTGCCCGATCCCGACCGCTACGACGGACGGATGCCGCAGCGTCGATGTGGCACGAGCGGCATCAGCCTCCCGGCCGTCTCGCTGGGCTTCTGGCACAACTTCGGCGATGACACACCGTTGTCCCGTCAGCGCGCCATCATGCGCGCGGCATTCGACGCGGGAATCACGCACTTCGATCTGGCCAACAACTACGGGCCGCCCTACGGCAGCGCTGAGATCAATGTCGGCAGGATCCTGCGCGAGGACTTCCGAGGCCTGCGCGACGAGCTGATCATCTCGACCAAAGCCGGTTGGGACATGTGGCCCGGCCCCTACGGATTCCTGGGCTCGCGCAAGTATCTGCTGGCCAGCCTGGATCAGAGTCTCGAACGGCTCGGACTGGATTACGTCGATATCTTCTACAGCCACCGCGCCGACCCGGACACGCCACTGGAGGAGACGATGGGCGCGCTCGCCTCGGCCGTGCACCAGGGCAAGGCCCTTTACGTCGGGATCTCCTCGTACTCCCCCTCCCGCACTCGCCGTGCCGCGCAGATCCTGGCCGACATGGGTGTGCCGCTGTTGATCCATCAACCCTCGTACTCCATGCTCAACCGGTGGATCGAGGAGGAACTACTCGACACCCTCGATGACCTCGGTGTCGGGTGCATCGGGTTCAGCCCGCTGGCCCAGGGCATGCTGACGGATCGCTATCTGGACGGCATTCCTGAAGACTCCCGCGCGGCACGCGACGCCTCCCTGAACCCGGCCTGGCTCACCGATGAGTACGTTCATGCTGTGCGCGGTCTCGCGGCGATCGCCGAGCAACGCGGGCAGACGCTTGCGCAGCTCGCGGTGGCGTGGACCCTGCGCGACCGACGGGTGACGTCGTCGCTGATCGGCGCGAGCAGTGTGCAGCAACTCCACGACTCTCTCGGCGCCGTGCGCAACCTCGAGTTCAGCGACGAGGAGATCGCCCAGATCGACGGATACGCCACCGACGCGGGGATCAACATATGGCAGGAGCCGACGCTGATCCCCTGATCCCGGGGACTCACCGATCGCTCACCGGACACCTTCGCCCGCCGGCTCAAGTGGCGCGGCCTTTCGTCCGTATCCAGCGACATGTACGACGCCGGATCCGCTGTGCGGTGGACAGCCACATCCGCCGCCGGTGCGGGCCACTCGGTCACCACCGAGACCCTGCGCGGCCGCCTGGCGCAGGGCCTCGGTAACGATCCCCAGGCCTCAGACGTGCTGGCCCGGTGGGATCGCTGGGGCCCTTACCTCGTCACCGCCCTCCGACAGCTCTACCCGACGGCAGCACATCGCGTGGTCGACCTGATCGCCGATGCGCACCTTTGCCGCAGCCAGGTGCTGCGCCACCCCCGACTCGGGATCCATACCCCTCGACACTCGATTGCGACGTTGTTGTCGCCCCTCGGCACGGATTGTGACGTTGTTGTCGTTTTCAAGGCCCTCAGCGGGCAACAACGTCGCAACCGGCACTGATGGCCCGCAACAACGTCACAATCGCGGCGAAGATGTAGCAATGACCTCATCCAAGGACCGCACCCGGGTTCGCCGTCTGCCTGAGAAGGCCGTGAGCGAGCGCGCCGCACTCAACGCCACTCTCGATGCCGCACTGGTGGCGCACGTCGCGGTGACAGATGACGGCCAGCCGTACGTTGTGCCGATGGCATGTGCCCGCGACGGGGATCGACTACTCCTGCACGGTTCCACCGGAAGCCGACTGATGCGACTGTTGGCCGCCGGTGCTCCCACCTGCGTCACCGTCACGTTGCTGGACGGACTGGTGTACGCGCGCAGCGCATTCGAGTCCTCGATGAACTACCGCAGCGCGATGATTCTCGGATCGTGTACTGCCCTGGAGGGTGATGACGCACTCGAGGGCCTTCGCCTGCTCACCGAACACCTGCTCCCACAACGGTGGTCCACGCTGAGGGCTCCCACGCGCAAGGAACTCGCCGCCACCTCTGTGCTTTCGATGCCACTGACCGAATGGTCGGTGAAGATCAGCGACGGGCCACCGGACGACGATCCGAGCGATCTCGATGCTCCGGTCTGGGCCGGAGTTGTGCCCCTTTCCTTGGTCTCCGGGGATCCCGTCGATGCCCCAGACTTACGGGGGGACCTCAACCCTGGCCCATCCGTGACCGCCCTGCGGAGTCACTCGACCTGCCACTGAGACTGCGATCATATGCACGTACTCTAATTCCTGTTTAACATTGCTTATATGACCACTTCAACCTCGACCAAGGCAATTGCAGGTTTCGCCGCCGTCGCCCTGCTGGGAGGCGGTGTCGTGATCGGGATGACGGTCCCTTCAGGAGCTTCCGACGGCGATCGGCCGAGCTCGGTCAACTCGACAGCGGGCACGGCGAGCCAATCCGACCGCGAGCGCGCGCGCCAGATAGCCCGAGACCATGTAGCGGAGATGACCGGGGCCTCCGCACGTGCATCCTGGACAGGACGCGAAGACGACTTCGGTGCTCGATGGGAGATTGAGGTCACTAGCGCCGGCCGGGAGTACGACGTCTACGTGTCGCGCAGCGGCGCAGTCGTCAAGGTGATCACCAAAGGGCTCAAGCAACGGACGGGCAAGCCCGCCCCCGCAGTCCGTGGGTCAGATCAACGCAAGGCTGCTGCACGTGCGGCTCGCCTGCACATGCAGCGGGAGTACGGGCAACCAGCGCGCGTGACGTGGACGGGCAGGGAAGACGACTTCGGTGCTCGATGGGAGATCGAAGTCACCTTGGCGGATGGTCGGGAGTTCGACGTGTACGTGGGCGCCGGAAACCGGATCATCACGGTGCGCTGAAGCCGTGTGCCCTCGCCGGACCGACCTCAGCCCCGTGAGTGAGGACGGGGCGCTCACGCAGCCCAGCCCCAACATGAACGCAGGACCCCGGAAGCATCCGGGGTCCTGCGCGACCTGGGGTGAGTGACGGGACTTGAACCCGCGACCCCCTGGACCACAACCAGGTGCTCTACCGGCTGAGCTACACCCACCAAAAGACCCCGCCTCAGCGGAGTCGCTCTCATTCTATCGGTAGCGTGACGACGTGGTCGAAGCCATCCGCAGTTATCACGCCCGCCGCGGACGATTGTCCCCGAGACAACGTGATGCGCTCGTGGAATTGGGCCGCCTCTACGACCTCGCCGAGGCGCCGGATCCCCTCGACCTCGACGCGAACTTCGGACGGCACGCCCCCCGTGTCCTTGAGATCGGGTCCGGGCTCGGAGATGCCGCGCTTCTCACCGCGGCTGAGCACCCGGAGTGGGACTACATCGCTGCGGACGTCCACACCAAGGGCATCGCCCGCACCTTGCTCCTCATCGAGGAAAGTCGGCTCACCAACCTTCGTGTCCTGCATGGCGACGCGCTCGATCTCATCGTGCGCCGCCTGCCGCCCGCGAGCCTGCAGCAGATCCTTGTCTTCTTCCCCGACCCCTGGCCGAAAGCCCGCCACAACAAGCGCCGCCTCGTACGACCGGAATTCGCCTCCGCAGTCGTCAAGGTCCTGGAACCCGGCGGCTCGCTGCACCTGGCCACCGATGATCGCGACTACGCACAGGTCATGCGCGAGGTCCTTGGGACCAGATCGGAACTGATCTGCACGCACGACGGATCCCGAGTGCCCACCCGCCCCAGGACCAAGTACGAACAGGCAGGAGAGCGCGCGGGGCGCCACGCCGTTGATCTGGTCTACCTGCGAGAGGGACCATCGGAACTATGAACGCCATCGATCTCAACGCCGACGTCGGGGAGATGCACGCCGACCTCGACGCGCGCATCGTCGAGGTCGTGACAAGTGTGAACATCGCGTGTGGTGGCCACGCCGGGGACGACGCCAGCATGCGCAGGGTAGCCACACTGGCAGCGGAGCGCGACGTGCGCATCGGCGCGCATCCCTCCTATGAGGACACTGCCGGCTTCGGTCGCGTGCGGCAGGACGTGCCGACGCCGGTCTTGACGGCCCAGATCGTCGCGCAGATCGAAAGACTCGCTCACGTGAGCCCCGCGGGCGTGGACTACGTCAAGCCCCACGGCGCGCTGTATCACGCCGCAGCCACTGATCTCGCCGTCGCAGAGGCGTTGGTCGCCGCTGTCCTCACAGCCTCCGAGCGGCTCGGCACCCGCCTCTCGCTCATGGGTCAGCCGCGCTCGTTGTACGTGGAGTCGGCAGCGGCTGCGGGCACCACGACCATCCTCGAAGGGTTCGCCGACCGCGCCTACTTGGCCGACGGGCGATTGGTCCCCCGCAGCGAGCCAGGAGCAGTGCTGAGTGACACGCATGATGTCGTGCGACAGGTGGCCGGGCTGGCGCGCGGCGAGGTGGTGACAGTGGACGGCCGAGTCATCGCCATGCGCGCCGAATCCGTGTGTGTGCACTCCGACACCCCTGGCTCGGCTGATCTTGCCCGGCGCATCCGGGACCACCTCGAGGAGTCGGGAATCGTGGTACGGGCGCGACCATGGACCTGATCCCGTTCGGCGAGGATGGCTGGCTGCTCCTCACGGACGATCCCATCGCTGTGGCCACCACCATCGATCGCCACGGCCTTGACGATGTCGTGCCGGGCGAGCGGCACGTCCTCCTCCGGGGTCCGCGCGACCGCGCGCAGGCGGCGGTGGACGCGCTCCCGGCGGACCCTCCCCGTCTGGCGCCGCGGGAACCCGCCCTCCTGAACGCCACCTGGGACGGACCGGATCTGCAGCAGGTCGCGGAGGCCGCGGCCATGAGCCGGGACAGTGTGATCTCATTGCTCGAGGAGGCGATCCTGACGGTGGCATTCTGCGGTTTCGCACCCGGATTCGCTTACATGACCGGCCTGGATCGACGTCTGCACCTGCCGCGACGCGAACGCCCCCGCCCGCAGGTACCCGCGGGTTCCATCGCCATCGCTGCCGGCTACTGCGCGGTCTATCCGACGGCGTCCCCGGGCGGCTGGCACCTCGTCGGACGATGCGATGTGTGGCTCTTCGACCCGGATCGTGAGCCTCCTGCACTGCTCGCGCCGGGTGATCAGGTCAGGTTCGTCCGATGAGGGCCATCCGCATCCTCGCCGCGGGCCCGCAGACCCTGGTCCAGGACAGCGGTAGACGAGGCTACGCCCACCTCGGGGTCCCCAGGGCGGGTGCTTTCGATACCAGGGCCTGGCAACTGGCCAACAGACTTGTGGGCAACGCCACCGAAGCGGCCTCGCTGGAGATCCTGGGAGGCGGCGTGGAGGTCGAGGCGATGGGACACCTGACCATCGCGGTAACGGGCGCGCAGGGCCCCGTCGACATCGACGGGCGCAGTGCGGGCACCCACACGCCCCTGCACGTGGCTCCCGGGAGCCGTCTTCGCCTCGGCGCAGCGCATACGGGGATCCGTTACTACCTCGCGGTGTCCGGAGGGATCAGTACACCGGCAGTCCTGGGCTCCCGTTCCCACGACACACTGGGCCGCTTGGGACCACCCGTGGTGCGTATAGGCGACGTCCTGCCCACCGGCGCGCAGCGTGTCGGGCATCCGCTGGTGGACCATGTCGCTGCGGTCCCGCCCGCGGAGACTTTCGCCGTCCTGCCAGGCCCGGATGGCACGGACCGTCTTCTTGACCGCCTGACAGAGCTGATCTGGGAGCTTGACCCGCAGTCCGACCGCATCGGGATCCGCCTGCGCGGAACACCCCTGGACACACGCGCAGACACCCTGCCCAGCAAGCCGATGGTGCGCGGCGCGGTGCAACTGCCGCCCAACGGGCTGCCCATCATCCTGGGGCCGGACCACCCCACCACCGGCGGCTACCCGGTCATCGCCGTCGTCACGTCGCGCAGCATGTGTGATGTCGCACAGTGGTCCGGCGGTCCGCGACGGTTCCGGCGTGCTTAGGTGTGAGATGTGAGCACCCAGACCGCCACCAAGAACGACCACTGGATCGACATCGACGGACCCACCCACTACCGCGACTACGGCGGGCCTGAGGACGGCCCTCTCATCGTCTGCATCCACGGACTGGGCGGGTCCGCGCTCAACTGGGATCTGGTGGCGCCCCACCTCACGCAGGTGTGCCGCGTGGTGGCACTCGACCTGCCAGGACACGGGCTGACCGAAGCCGGCCACCGGTCCACAAGCGTGCACGCGAACCAGCACGTCATCCACCGCTTCCTCACCGAGGTGACAGGCACTCCGGCCGTACTCATGGGCAATTCGATGGGTGGGCTCCTGGCAGTGGTGCAGGCGACGTCGGCACCGCGCACGACCTCCGGCGTGGTCCTCATCGCCCCCGCGCTCCCGGCGGCCGGTGTGATGGTGGGCGACCTGCGGATGATCCTGGAGTTCGCCGTTCTGGCCACGCCTGGGATCGGCGCCCTCATCGTGGACCTGTGGACCCGCCTGGCCACGGCCGAACAGCAGGTCACCCGCATGCTGCGAGTCGTCACCGTCGACCCCACACGACTCCCGCGGGAGGCCTTCGACGCGGCCATCGCGCAGGCGGAGGTGCGTCGACAGTTCCGCGGAACAGCACGCCACCTGGTCGAGGCCGCACGCTCCGTAGTACTGATGAGCCAGGGCAAGAACTACGTGAAGCGACTGCAGTCCTTGGCCACTCCGGTCCTGCTCATCCACGGCGGCCGGGACCGGATCGTCTCGGCTCGTTCCGCGCAAGCTGCCGCGAGCCGCAGGCCCGAGTGGACCTTCCACCTCATGGACAACGTCGGCCATGTGCCGCAGATCGAGGAGCCGGAGGCGACGGCCCGGATCATCCTCGACTGGCTCGCCGAGAACCCGGAGGTCGTCGCGGATGCCGCACTGGGCGCCGTGGCCGCCAGCGGCTAGACCGAGCACCACAGCGACCGTGAGGCGACGCAATGCCAGGCGATCGGCGTGATCTAGTCTGAATCCACCTAGGAGGTGCGATGCCAGATCGCCTGAGCCCACTCGACCAGACCTTCCTTCTGCTGGAACGCGACGGTCAACCCATGCACATCGGCGGACTCATGGTGTTCGAAGGGCCGGCACCGAAGTACGAGGACCTCTGCGCACACCTCGACTCCCGCCTCGACCAAGTACCGCGGTACCGGCAGCGCATCCAGAGCGTCCCGCTGAACATCGGACAGCCGATCTGGGTGGACGACGAGAACTTCGAACTCGAGTTCCACGTGCGTCACACCGCTGTCCCGAAACCGGGCAAAGCCGAACAACTGCAGAGGCTCGCCGGTCGGCTGTTGTCGCAGCGGCTCGACCTCGATCGCCCCTTGTGGGAGATCTGGCTGGTCGAGGGACTGGCGAAGGGCCGCTGGGCGCTGATCAACAAGGCGCACCACGCGATGATCGACGGGCTGTCCGGCCACGACATCATGGAGGTCATCCTCGACCCCGACCCGGAGGGCCGCGAGACCCCGCCGAGCTCCTGGGAACCGGAGCCCGCACCCGGAACCGTCGGCCTGGTGACCGATGCGGTCGTCGATTCGGTGATGCGGCCCGGTGAGCACCTCACGCGGATCGTCAGCCGCGTCAGCCATCCCCGTGAGTTCGCCGAACACATGGCGGTGCGAGCCGTCGGAAGCACCTCCGTGGGCAGCCGCTTGCTGAGCACCGAGACCACGCTGGGTGGGGCCATCGGCCAACACCGCCGCTGGGGCTGGGTCGAGGGTGACCTCGACACGATCAAGGCGGTGAAGAACGCCTTCGGCGGTACGGTGAACGACGTCATCCTCACCGCTGTCACGGGCGGCTTCCGGGAGTTGCTGGCATCCCGCGGGATCGACATGCGCCCCCTGCAGATCCAGTCGATGATCCCGGTGTCGATGCGCATGCCCGGCGACAGCACCGGCGGCAACCAGGTGTCCGCGATGTTCGCGCAGCTGCCGATCGGGGTCGACGATCCGGTCGAGCGCCTGCACGCGATGACCAGGCAGATGGACCGGGTGAAGAAGAGCGGGACTCCGCTGACCGTGGACTCGATCATCGGGCTCGCGGATTTCGTGCCCCCGATGCTGTTCGCGACCGCCGGTCGGGTGGCGGCCAACGTGAATCTACGGGCTTTCGACACGGTCACCACGAACGTGCCAGGCCCGCAGATTCCGCTCTACCTGCTCGGCAGAGAACTGCAGACCCTCATCCCCTTCGTCCCGTTGGGCCCCGGCGTGCGCATCTCGACCGCGATCGTGTCGTACAACGGGACCATCAACTTCGGGGTGACCGCCGACTACGACAGCGTGCGAGACCTGCCTGTGTTCCTCGACGGGGTGAGTAAGACCCTCGACGGCCTGCGCCGCGCCGTGCTGGCGGAGATCGCACGGCGGCCGGACTGACTCACGGAACGACCGCGACGCTGCATTGCGCGTGGTGCAGGACCTTGTGGCTCACCGATCCGAGCATCAGGGCCGCGAAACCGCCCCGCCCCCGCGACCCGGTCACCAGCAGGTCACAGTCACCTGAGGCGTCGACGAGGACCTTCGCGGGCGCGCCCCGCTGCACTGTGACCTCGAGGGCGACGTCGGGATAGCGGTCCGCATGCCCGGCCAACACTTCGGCGCTGAGACGGGTCTCCGCGTCGCCCACCTCGTCGAGGATGCCGCCGTGGGGGTATGTGGAGGTGTTCGCGTCGAACCCGATCACAGCCACGTCCCAGGCGTGCACGACCCGCAGCGCCCACCCGTGGCGACTGGCCTGCTCGAAAGCGAAGTCGAGCGCCCGAAGTGCCGGCGGGGAACCGTCGATGCCGACGGCGATCCGGCCGAACCGGGCGGCGTCGTCGCGAACAACGATGACCGGACACACCGAATGTGCGGCCACCTGCCGTGACACCCCGCCGAGGAGCAGGTCGGCCATGCCGTGCCGACCGTGCGACCCGACCACGACAAGGTCCGATGAGCGGCTGCCTTCCACAAGTGCCGCAGCCGCCGGTCCGGGGACGGCACGCGCTGTGACATCCCCCTCTCCGGCGAGTCCGGCGCCTTCCGCAGCGACCTCCGCGGCTCGCTGCGCCACGGCATCGGCGAGTTGTGGATCGACGACGGAACCGGCGCCCATCCCCAGGTCCGCCGTGGGAGCATCCCATGCGGTGATCACCTCCAGAGGCACTCCACGAAGGTGCGCCTCCCTCGCGGCGAACCGCACCGCCTGCCCGGAGACCTCCGAGCCGTCGTAACCCACAAGAACGGACATATCCACACCTCCCGCGGGCCCACCATATCCACGACGGTTACAGTTGCGTCAGCCATCTGACGCCGCGGGGGGACCGCCATGACATTTGTGCACCCGAACAGTGCTGCGCGCCCCGCGCGCATTCGCATCCTCGGCACGACACCTCCCCCACCGCCACCCCGGCGCGGACCCAATCGACCGCTACTGGTGGCCTGCCTCGTCGTCGCCGCCCTGGGGGTGGGGATAACCCTGCTCGCTCGTCCACAGATCACCGAGAGCCCCTCCCAGCAGCCGCTCGGCAGCGAAACGATCGAGCTCATGGGTCACATGAATCTCGGAGCGCGGCTGCCTGATGCGCGCACACTGCGCGTGCTCAGCATCCATTCACCAGACTTCGATTCGGCGGCGCGGGTGGCTGCAGCGCGCGAACGAGCCACGCAGGCGCCGCAGGTCGTCCGGGCTCCGTCTGCGCTGACACCGCCGCCCACGACCGGGTACGTCCCATCGACCACGAAAACAACGCCACCTGTCGCTGCAACCAGCACGGGCCCTGATCAGCCACCCGACCCCGCAACACCGAACACCACCCTGGATCAATCGTGACCCTTCTCCGCCGCTTGGCCATCCTTGTCATCGCTGTGGGCACACTCGTGGCCATCGCGCCGAACGCGCAGGCCGCCGGGGCCGGCACGCTCGGCATGAATCTGTCTGCGCGCTATGCCGGTGGTGCCACCGGCCCATTGGTCGGCGCCCTCGTGACCGCCGAGAACCTCGACAACAGCCTGGTGTACCCGGTTCCTGCGTTCGGGGATCCCGCGACTTCCGCCTACTATCAGGCGACCGCGCTTCCGTTCGGGCGTTACCGCCTGCGGATCGAACGGGTCGGATTCGCCACCACGTACTGGCCGCATCAGTACTCACGCGAAGCGGCCACGACGGTCACCTTCGGTGTCGCGCCGGGCTGCAATCCCGCCGACGCCGCCACATGCGACCTTCACATCCTCACGGGTCAGGTCGACCAGAGCATCACGGTGTCAGGGACAGTGCGTCGTCGATCCGGCCACGGACAACCCGGGGTGATCGTCACCGCCACACGAACCGCAGAGCCCACCTACCGGCCGAGCACCAGCACCGATGGCAGTGGTGTCTACGCACTGTCGGTGCCCGTGGGCGCCTACGAATTGAGCACGCCCAACGGCGACAGCGTGGTACGGGAAACGATAGACGCGAACGGACCCGTATCCCGTGATCTGACCCTGCGTGACGTGCCGGGCGCCCCGCGCGATGTCGTCGTGACGACATCGACCAGACAGGCCTCTGTGTTCTGGAACCGCCCCGCCGACGACGGAGGTGCGGAGATCTCCGGCTACACCGTGATCGCGAGCCCCGGTGGCAGCACGTGCACGACAACGACCACCTCATGCAGTTTCGCAGGACTGGAGAACGGGCGGTCGTACACCTTCCGGGTATCGGCGCTCAACCGCATCGGGACCGGGGTACCGGCAACTGCCACAGCATCCGTGCAGGGCGCCGTCCCCGCACCCGCCCGTGACGTGCGGGTGACAGCCGACGACCGAGCCTTGGACGTGACCTGGTCGGCCTCGGCCACCGACGAGGTGCGCGAATACGTGGCCACCGCCAGTCCCGGGGGCAAGAGCTGCTCCACGGCGGAACTCGCCTGCACCATCGCCGGGCTGCGCAACGGACGGGCCTACCGGGTCACTGTCATCGCGCGGACGTCGACGGCGGAAAGCTCACCGGTCACATCCGCGCGGCCCGTCGCGCCGCTCGGCCTCCCCGGGTCCCCGCGGGACGTTCGTGTGACCCCCGCGGCTGCGGCGCTGAAGGTGGCCTGGCGGGCACCCCTGGAGGATGGCGGCCGCCGGATCCAGCAGTACGTGGCCACCGCCTGGCCGGGCGGACGAACCTGCCTGGCCAAGACGGAGCGGCGCTGCACCATCGACGGCCTGCGCACGGGCACGACTTACAGCGTCACTGTGCGCGCCACGAACCGGGCAGGCGTGGGCACGATGTCACCGGGATCCGCCCCCGTCGAGGTACTGGCCGGCGCACCCACCAAGGTGGCCGGGCTGACGGTCCGTCGCACGTCGACCTCGGTGCTGGCGCGGTGGCGCCCATCCCCCGGTGCGAAGGCCTACTGGGTCCGGCTCAGGAGCGCCAAGGGCCCAGCCGGGAGTTGGTCGGTCGTGAAGGGCACGCGGGCCAGCTTCGCCTCCGCCGAAGGACGCCAGGCGATCGAGGTCCGAGCGGTTGGGCGCGAAGGTCCAGGCCCGATCACCCGCAGAGCGGTCCGCTAAAGCCCCTCTGTCAGTTCTTGCGCCGCGCGGTAGGGGTCGATCTCTCCGTCGAGCACCCGTGCAGCCAGTTGCCTGGCGTTGGTGAGGCGATCGCGCACAAGGTCCAGAGCGATACCCTCGATCTCGCGCTGAACGCGCACCAGTCGGCGCTCATACAGGTCGCCCGACCGGTGCGACCATTCCCGATGGCTGCGCACCGCTGAGACCACATCATCGATGCCCTCACCGGTCGTTGCCACCGTGCGAACGATCGGAGGGACCCACACCTCCTCACCTCCGGCGTTCAGTGCGAGCATCCCACGCAGATCACGGGTGGTGGCCGAGACGCCGTCCCGGTCGGCCTTGTTGATGACGAACACGTCGGCGATCTCCAGGATCCCGGCTTTCGCCACTTGTACGCCATCGCCCATTCCCGGGGCCAGCAGGACCAGCACGGTGTCCGCCTGGCCCACCACTTCGACCTCCGACTGACCGACCCCGACGGTCTCGAGCAGTACCACATCGAAGCCGCAGGCATCGAGCACACGCAGCGCTTGCGGAGCAGCAGCAGCGAGGCCTCCGAGGTGTCCGCGGGTGGCCA
>WBZM01001607.1_pt1 | contig 21768 bp, 19 predicted proteins | sample 5204271 | NCBI WGS metagenome assembly WBZM01 (sample SAMN12344346, study PRJNA552823) | activated sludge metagenome | biome: Activated sludge suspended growth; feature: Nitrification reactor; material: Wastewater; isolation source: activated sludge from nitrification reactor of wastewater...
AGAAACCCTGAGCGCGGAGCGTTGCACGGCCGCATGCAACTCGACTTCTGGCTGGATCCTGCGTGCCCGTGGTGTTGGGTCACCTCTCGTTGGGTGAACGACGTCGCCCCCCATCGTGACCTCGAGGTGCGGTGGCGTCCGATCAGTCTGAAGATCAAGAACGACACCGGTCCCGACTCGCCCTGGTACGAGGTGGCGTCGTACACGCACAACCTGCTCCGGGTGATGGAGTCGGTGCGCGCCGCCGAGGGCGACGCCCCGCTCGGCGGGCTGTACACGGTGTACGGCGAGCACATCCACCACCAGCAGGACCGCAGTCGCCCCGCCGCCGAGCTGCTCGCCGAAGCGGGCCTCGACACGGCGCACGCGGCGGCGTTCGACGACGAGTCGTGGGACGTCGCGATCCGGGCGGCGATGGACGAGGGCCTCGCACTCACCGGCAACGACGTCGGCACGCCGTTGCTCGCGTTCACCGACGACACCGGCAAGCGGGTCGGCTTCTTCGGCCCGGTGATCAGCCGGCGGCTGCCGCTCGACCAGGGTCTGCGGCTGTGGGACGGCGTCAGCGCCGCGGCCACCGTCGACGGCTTCTGGGAGCTGAAGCGCACGCGCAACGAGGGTCCGGACTTCACCCCGCCCGCGGGCTGAGGTCGCGACGGTCGGCTCAGCCGACCAGCACCACGCCGAGCTCGCGCAATGCCGCGAGGTCGTGCACGTCGTGGTCGAGCAACGGCACGTCGCGCACCGGCGCACCCTGCGCCAGGTCGACCAGGGCCGCCATCTCGTCGCGTTCGGCGCGGGCGATCGCGTCGAGCTCGGCGTGGTAGCCGAGCTGGTCGGCGAGGGGTCCGCCCCCGGCCTCGATCCGTTCGCGCTCGTCGGCGGCGAGGTGCAGCACCGGCGGCAACGGGTGCACCATGTTGACCACCACGCCACCGAGGCGGAAGCCGCCGTCGTGCAGCGCGGTCGCGAGGTACGACGCCTCGTCGATCGCCTCGGCCCGCGGGCTCGACACGAGCACGAACGCCGTGTGGTCGGCGCGCAGCAGCTCGGCCATCTCGGCGGCGCGCTGGCGCAACCCGGCCTCGAGCGACGAGATCGAGCGGAAGAACTCGACGGTGTCCTGCACGATCTGCGGACCGGCGAGCCGCTTGACCGTCCACAAGAACGCGCTCGACGCGGCGTTGGTGACCCGGGCGAGCGAGCGGGTCGGGATCGTGAGCGCGCGGTACACGGGGTTCGACAGGAAGCGCACGAGGCGGTCGGGCGCCTCGAGCACGTCGATCGCGTGCCGCGACGGCGGCGTGTCGATGACCACGAGGTCGTAGTCGCCGCTGTGGTGCAGCTGGTGCAGGCGCTCGATCGCCATGTACTCCTGTGCGCCGGCGAGCGATCCGGCGATGCTGCGATAGACGGGGTTGGCGAGGATCCGCTCGGCGTTGTCGCCCGCTCGTTCGCGGATGAGCTGGTCGAAGGTGTGCTCGGCGTCGAGCATCAGCGCCGAGAACGAGCCGGGGCCCGTGACCGCGTCGGCGACGAGGTGCGGGTGGTCGCCGCCGGCACCGGTGACGCCCAGCGCGTCGGCGAGTCGCCGCGCGGGGTCGACGGTGACCACGACCACGCGCCGGCCGGCGCGAGCGGCGGCCAGCCCGAGCGCGGCCGCGGTGGTGGTCTTGCCGACGCCCCCCGGCCCGCAGGTGACGAGCAGGTCGGCCGTCTCGACCACGCGGGCGAGCGACGTGGTGGTGTGGTGCCCGCTCACGCGTGGTCCCAGCGGGGGACGGCACCGATGGCGGGCTCGACGGCCAGCGCCTCGACCAGCTCGTCGAGATGGTGCGGTTCGAGGCGGGTGGTGGCGAGGCGCGGCAGCACGATGCGGGCCAGCGGGAGTCGCTCGTCGAGCCGCTCGAACTGCTCGCGCTGCACGGCGAGGCGGGCGGCGCCGTAGCGACTCGACACGGTGAGCGCCGCCTTGTCGGCGGCCGACAGGGTGACGCCGCTCTTCTTCGCCGCCGCGGCCGGCGTGAGCGACAGGCCCGGCCGATCGGGCCAGCAGGCGTTGATCACCAGCGGGGCCAGCGCCAGGCCGAGGCGGTCGTCGACGTCGCAGGCCAGCTCGACGAGTTCGTTGACGGGGGTCTCCTCGGCGAGCGTGACGAGCAGCGCCTGCGACCTGGCCGGATCGGCGAGCATCGCCGCGACCTCGTCGGCCTGGGTGCGCATGGGGCCGCCGCCGACGACCTCCTGCAGCGCGCTCGCCGACCGCAGGAACGGTGCGGCGTGACCCGCCGGCGGCGCGTCGACGACGATCAGGTCGGCGGCCCGGCCGCGTTCGAGCTCCTTGATCTTGCCGAGCACGAGGAGGTGCTCGAGGCCGGGCGTCGACGCGGCGACCATGTCGAGCGACGCGGCCGACGCGGCGCGGCGCAGCAGGGCACCCGCGCCACGGAGGTCGAGGTAGTCGCCGAAGGCCTGCTCGGGTGGGATCGTGCGCCCGCGCACACGGCCCGCGCCGCGCAGCTGCTGCAGCACCTGCTCGTCGCGGGTGAGCGGCCGGCCGCCGAGCAGCGGACCGAGGCCCGGCTTGCCGTCGACCGAGGCGAGCAGGACGTCGGCGCCGTCGCGGGCGGCCAGCAGTGCGGCTGCGGCGGCGACGGTGCTCGATCCGACCCCGCCCTTACCGGCGACGAACAGGACGCGCGCCGCGCCGAGCCAGGACGGTTCCACGAGGCCGAGGGTATCGGCACCACACGCGGCGATCGCGGGACGGTCACGCCCGTCACGGGCGCGGCCGTCCCGCGATCGGGGTCGGATCGGGGTCGGATCGGGGTCGGACGTGGGTTGGACGCGGGTCAGATCGGCGCGATGACCGGGGTCGCGTCGACGACCGGTGAGAACACCGACCGCACCGCGGCCGTCTGACCGTCGACGGGCGCCGCGTACGACACCTCCTGCAGCGTCGCGCCGCTCACCACCACCTGCACCTCGGCGGTGCCCTCGGACGGCACGCCGAGCGCGCTGGCCGCCACGGTGGCGGTGAGGGTGACCGTCACCCCGTCGGCGCTCACGCCCGTCACCGTCGCCGCGGCCCGCAGGGCCTCGAGCGGGTCGGTCGTCGCCGGCGCCGAGTCGAGCGCCTCCCACTCGCCGCCGTCCGGGAACACCCAGCTGCCGACCGGCGTGATCACGTACGACACGCTCGTGCCGCTCGACCAGATGGTGAGCCGGGTGCCGTCGCCGACGCGGTCGCCCTCGGCGACGAGCACCTCGGTGCCCGCCACCGAGACGGCCGTGCGGAAGTGGAACCCGGCGGCCACCCCGTCGAGCGCCTGGGCGAGCATCGCCGGGGCGTCGACGGGCACGGTCGCGGCAGTCGCGGCGGTCGTGTCGATCGGCGCGGCCGGTGCCGACGTCGCCACCGGCGCCGACTCGGTGATCGGTGGCTCGGTGGCCTCGACGCCGAGGGTGATCACGGTCGGGTCGCCGAGTGGCGACGCACCGGTGTCGCTGCAGGCCGTGACGGCGAGCAGGGCGGTGGCGGCGAGGGTGAGCCCGGCGAGACGCCGGTCAGGCACCCGCGGTCCCGGCATCGGGCGCCACCGTGTCGACCGGAGCCATCGTGTCGACCGGTGCGACCGTGTCGACCGGCGCGGCGGTCGTGGTGGGCGTCGTCGTGGCATCGTCGTCGTCGTCGCCGTGCCGACCGTTGCCGCCGTGACGACCGTTGCCTCCGTTGCCGCCGTTGCCGCCGTTGCCTCCGTGCCGACCGTTGCTGCCCTGGCCGTCGCGGTGGTCGCCGTCGTGATCGCGGTCATGACCGGAGTCATCGGCATCGCCGACGGGCTCCTGAACCGGGGTGTTCACCACCGGCGCGGGCAGGTCGCGACAGCGGATCCGCTCGTCGACCTTCACCGCGTGCCCGGTGTCGGTGGTGCGGAGCATGATGCGCACCTTCTCGCCGCCGCCGAAACGCACCTCGACCGAGTTGCCCTCGGTCCGTTGGCGGGTGGGCTCGGGGCTGATCGCACCGAGGGTCAGGGTGCCGTCGCCGACCGTGTAGGCGATGCTGGCCGTGGTGCCGTCGCAGAGCAGCCCGCTCCACGCGCCGTCGGTGCCGGGCGTGACCTCGGTGAACCCGGTTCGCAGCTTCGACAGCGAGATCCGGACCCGCGCACTGGTCGTGCCGTCGGCGTGGGTCTCGGCCTCGACGCCGATGGTCAGCCACCGCCGCTGGCCGTCCTGGGTGAACTCGACGCGCACCTTCGCGCCGGCCTCGACCTCGCCGTCGTCGTCGGTGTGCGACCCGGTCTCCACCGCGCCGGCCACACCCGGTCCGTCCACCGTCAGCACCTCGATCCCGGGCGCCGCGGCATCGCCGGTCACCTGGAAGGTCACACCGCCGGTCACGCCCGGGAACACCTCGCCGGACCAGCCACCGGGCGTGCCGAGCAGTTCGTCGAACGAGCCGACGCGTGCCTCGACCCGCTGGCCGCCGTGCTTCGACGACACCACCACGCGAGCGGTGCCGGCGTCGTTCACGAACGCGACCTTGTTCGGCCGGTCGACCACGGCGGTCATCCCGTCGGCCGGGTTGAGCGTCACGCTGGCCAGCGAACCACCCGGACCGGTCGTGATGTCGACCGACAGCGGTGCGCCGAACAGCGGCAGGCTGAACGACGACGGGACGGCCACCGGCGCGGACGGGTCCGGCGTCGCGTCGGGCGTCGGCGCGGACGGGTCGGCAGGCGCCGTGGTGGTGGTCGTGGTGTCGGCCGGTTCGCTCCCGGCGGTCTCGGCGTGTGCGAAGCCGACGGTGCCGGCGAGCACGCCGGCCGTCAGGACCGCGGTGGCGGCCGTCGCGGCCAGCCCGTGGGCGCTGCGGCGGCCGGCGCGGGCGCGCCGACGTGGCATGGACGGTGCAGTCATGGTGATGGGTTCTCCGATGGTCTCCGTGCCCGCCACGTGTGACGGGAGAGGCATCGGCCACCGGTGGCGCTCGCCTGAACGTTCTTGCGCGGACCTTGCGGAACTCGGCCCGCCAGGTCACGCGCGGTGGCGGACGGCCGTCCGCCGGCGGGTCAGGGCAGCGCGCCGACCGACGCGAGCCCGAGGCGCAGCAACCGGTCGTGGCCCTGGGTCATCTCGCGCCGAACCGCGTCGCCGACGGCCTCGGCCGGCGTGTACCACACCAGGTCGAGCGCTTCCTGCGTGGGCTGGCAGTCGCCGGCGACGGGGACGATGTAGGCGAGGCTCACCGCGTGGTGTCGCGGGTCGTGGAAGCCGCTCACCTCGGGGTCCGGGAAGTACTCGGCCACCGTGAACGGCGACGGGTTCGGCGGGATCTGCGGCAGCGCCACCGGTCCGAGGTCCTTCTCGAGATGACGGAGCAGGGCGTCGCGGATGCGCTCACCGAACAACACCCGGCCGCTCACCACCATCCGGCTGAGCGACCCGTCGGCCGCCTGGCGGAGCAGCAGACCGACCCGGGTGATCCGGCCGAGGTCGTCGACGCGCACGGGGATCGCATCGACGTACACGAGCGGGACGTTGGCCCGGATGTTGCGCAGGGTCTCGTTGTCGAGCCAGCCGGTCTTGATGTCGAGTTGATCGCTCACGTGGGTCCTGTGAAGTAGCCGTTGACGTCGATGATGACATGCGTGGTCTGGTTGACGAACATCTTCAGCACCCCGGCGTCGGGGAGTCGCACCATGCCGGCGTTGGCCCGTGGGTCGACGGCGGGGTAGTTGAGGTTCGAGATGATCGGCTGGCCGCTGTCGGCCGGGTACACCGTGAGATAGCCCGCTCCGGCGGCCGCGTCGGACGTGAGGTTCATCGACACGGCACGGGCGCCGGCCGGCACCACGCCTCCGGTCACCTGGACGGTGCGCGTGGTGAGGGTGACGTGCACGCCGGCACCGAGGCGGCTGTCGTACAGGCGCGACGGGCTGAGCGGCACGAACAGGCCGTCGCGGCCGGCGACGCCGTTCACCCCGGTCGGTCCGGTGATCCAGCCCATCAGGTCGACCACGAGGTGGGTGCTGTTCGACGTGAACACGCTGATCGTGCCGTCGGGACCCACCGGCACGACGCTGAGGGTGCCCGACGCGAGGCCGCCGACGAAGTTGCCGTTCGAGGTGGTGAGGCCGACCGCGCCGGTGGCCTGGGCGCGCAGGTAGCCGGCGCCGACCGCCTGGTCGGCGACCACGTTGACCACCGCGGCCGCGGCGCCCGCGGGGATGCCCGTGACGCGTACCGCCTCGCCCGCCGCCGGACGGTGTGGCGTCCACTCCGGCGGCACCGGGCCGCCGGACTCGGGACGGGTGTCGAGCACGCGGACCGGGTCGACGGCGACGAAGCGGCCCTCCATCACCGGCCCCGCCGGTGCGGGGGCGAAGGTGCCGAGCAGGTCGACCACCACGTTGCCGCCGGCGAACAGGTAGAGCGTGATCGAGTTGTTCGCCCCGACCGGCACGATCGCGAAGTTGGGTTGCACCTGACCGGCGGTCGCCACGTTCAGCGTGGACGAACTGCCGATCGACGCCTGCAACGTCGGCAACGTCTGCACGTATCCGGGCACGACCGTGTCGGTGGACACCACGTTGAGCGCCACCGCGGACGCGCCCGAGACGGGCAGCTGCAGGTCGATCACGCTGAAGCGCGGGTGCGGCCCGAGCGGCGCGCCCGGCGTGGCGGTGGCCGCACGGGTGTCGAGCAGTCGAACGGGCGTGGCCAACGCGCTGAACTGCGCCGGGCGGGCGTCGATCGACGCCGCGGGCGGCGCCGGCAGCTGCAGCCGGCCCGAACCGAACGCGTCGTCGACCCCGGGCAGGCCCATGTCGACCACGAGGTGCTTCACCAGCGCGGCGAGGTGCGGCCCGGACAGCGCGAGGCCCCGGCCGAGCACCAGCGCCGCCACGCCCGCGGCCGTGGGCGATGCGGCGCTCGTGCCGTTGAAGCAGGCGCCGACCCCGTAGCCACGCGCCTGGCTGTAGATGCTGTTGCGCACGCAGCTCGGTGCGCTGACGTCGGGCTTCGTGCGGCCGTCGTTGGTGGGACCCTGCGACGAGTACGGCGCGATCGTGGTGCCCGACGGCGGATCGACCGCGCCGACGGCGACGAGCGACGGGTTCGCCGAGTCGACCACCGGCTTCGCCGCGCTGTACGACACCTGGCTGTGTTCGAGGTCGCCGTCGAACAGCGCCACCTCGACGATGTCGGCGCGAGCATCACCGCCGGTGCTGAGCCGGCGCATCTTCACGTCGAGTTCCCCGAACAGGCAGGTGTACACGTCGGCGGCCTCGAGCGGGGGTGCGCCGAGCATCTGCCGGTCGTTGATCGTGTCGACCAGACGGCCGCCGAGGTCGTAGAACTCCACCTGGTAGTCGGCCGTCTGCACCGCCGGCTTGTTCCAGTCGTTCCAGCGGATCCCGTCGAACCCGATGCAGCTGCTGCTGCCACCGGTCACGCGGAGGGTGGTGTCGACGCCTGGGCCCGCCAGGAAGTCGAGGTATCCCCCGGCGTCGACGCCCTCGGTGTAGCGGCCGTACGAACCGGCGGCATCGTTGCCGGTGCTGTTGAACCAGGTGATGCCCTTCGTCGCGGCGTAGTCGACGACGGCGCCGAGCGGCCCGGTCCCGTCACCCGGACCGTCGTAGGCGGCGCCGAGCGATCGGGTGATGATCATCACGCCGTTGGCGGCGAACCAGTCGATCGCGGCGCGCAGGTCGCTCGCGGTGCCGACCGTGGCGAGCCACAGCTGGGCGTCGGGTGCGACGTCTTTCAACACCTCGGCCACCGCGACGCCGTGTTCCTCACCGGCACCGCCGGGACCCATCGAGCAGAAGCCCGACCCCGACGTGTCGAGGCAGAAGCGGTGGGTGAGCGGCGGCACGGGGCCGTGCTCGAGCACGTTCCACAGGGTGAGGTCGAAGAAGTCGACGATCCCGACCTTCACACCGAGTGCCGTCAGCCCGGCGTCGTGCCAGGCGCCGGCGTTGGTGACGGCGATGTTCTCGCCGGCCGTCGGCCCGAACTCGGTGCGCAGCGCGCCCACCTCGACGGTGCCGGTGACCGGTCGGTTGGCGACGAGCGGCTTGCGGACCGTGTCGGCGTCGACCACGGCCGCGAGGTCGTCGACCCGCGCGGCCGGCAGCGACACCTGGACGACCTCGCCCGGCACCGAGCCGACGACCACGCCACCGAGCCCGGCGGCCTCGGCGCGGGTGGCCGCGGCGTCGTCGGTGACGACCTCGACGACGACCCGTTCGCCCGGGGACGACTCGGCGAGCTGCTCGCGCAGCGCCGGGTCGGTGATCGGTCGGTCGGCCGTGCCGGCGCCCGTCGTGCCGGTCGTGCCGGTCGTGCCGGTCGTGTCGGTCGTGTCGTCGGCCGACGCGGCGCCGGGCACGGCGACGGCGACGAGCGCGGCCAGGGCGACGAACGCGGCCACACCGGCGCGGGCGGTGCCCCGGGTGGTCGTCATCGCCACCGCCGCCGCGAGCCCGACGGCTTGGTGTGCGGTGGGGTCCGCGGCTGGGGCGGTGCCACGACGGACAGGCCGGCCTCGTCGTCGAGCGGCACGGTGATGCCGTCGGTGTCGACGTCGATCGGGTCGCTGTTCGCGGCGATCACGATCGGCGCCTCCTCGCGCACCTTGCGGCCGGTGAGCGCCTGGTCGACACCGAACATCCCGGCGGCGAGGATCCCGCCCGCCAGCCCGTGCTGTCGCCGCGCGTGCTCGATCATCGACGCGGCATCGACCCCCGCGTCGAACGGCGCGGCCTCGCCCTCGCCCTCGATCACGGGCTCGACCTCGGGCTCCAGCTCAGCCTCGCCCTCCAGCTCGACCTCCAGCTCGACCTCCAGCTCAGCCTCCGGCTCGACCTCCGAGAGGTCGTCGTGCACGGGGTCGCGTCGGGGCGCGTCGGAAGATTCGCGAGCCTCGCCCATGGGCCTCCACGCTAGGCGACCACGTGCCCACGCGGGGTATCGCGCGATCGCACAAGCGGGCTCGTTACTGTTTTGCGCGTGGCAGATGGGGAGGTGATCCACCGGGCGGCAGCAGCCCTGCGTACCGCGCTGGTCGGGCGCGCCATCACGCGCTTCGAATCCCCCACGTTGGTGGGTCCCGCACCCGAGCTCGGCCGGGTCGTCGAGCGGGTCGAGAGCCACGGCAAGCACCTCGAGATCGTCTGGGACGACGGGCTCGTCCTGCACACCAGCCTGCGCCTCAGCGGCTGCTGGCACCTGTACCGCCACGGCGAGCGCTGGCGTCGCCCCGGCCACCAGATGCGCGTCGAGATCCACACGGCCGACTGGATCGCCGTCTGCTTCCTCGCCCCGGTGATCGAGACCTACCGGCAGTTCGACCGGTCACGGCACCCCGGCTTCGGCCCGATGGGTCCCGACCTCAGCCGTGTCGACGCCGACCTCGACGAGAGCATCAACCGGCTGTACCACTACCACGACCAGCTCGCGCCGGTGTGCGAGGCGCTGCTCGACCAGCACGTCGCGAACGGCATCGGCAACGTGTACCGGTGCGAGGTGCTGTGGGCGTGCGAGCTCCACCCGTTCGCCCCGGTGTCGGCGCTCGACGCCGACGACTGCTCGTACGTGATCACCACGGCGGCCGCGCTGCTGCGCTCGAAGCTGCGTCACAGCCCGCGTATCACCGCCCGCATCAGCCAGCCGGGGTCCTTCGTGCGCGGCGACCTGGCCGTGTACGGCCGCAACGGTCAGCGCTGCGCGCGCTGCGGCGACACGGTCGAGGTGTGCCAGCCGAGCGGGTTCCAGCGCCAGCTGTACTGGTGCCCGGGTTGCCAGGTGCACCGCTCGCTCGAGACCGCCCAGACCATGTACGACGTGTACGGCGACGACGAGCACGACGGCCGCGAGATGGACCCGCATCCCGCCGCGGCCAAGTTCTTGTCGAACCTGCCCTGGCGTCGTCCGCCGCTCGCCGGCTGACCGTCAGCGACCTCGCTTCGGGGCCGGCCGCAGCTTGCCCTTCGCCGCGGCGGCCGCGTCCTTCGGACGGCGCAGCTCCTGGCGCTTCACGAACCGCAACCCGCTCCACGTGGCGTCGATCGCGCACACCTTGTTGTCGACCCAACCGGTGGGCAGCAACTCGGCACGCAGCACGTCCTCGGTGATGTCGGTGGCCACACCCGACGTCTTCTTCGGCCAGGCGATCCACACCGCGCCGGCGGGCGCGAGCGGCGACGTCAGCTTCGGCCACTCCGCCACCAACAGGTCGCGGCGCGTGTGGAAGGCGATCACCACGTCGAGCGGTGCCAGCAACGACTGTTGCCAGACCGCGTCGCCGGTGCCGCCGTCGGCGGCCAGCAGCTCGGCGAACCCGTCGGGCGCGTGACGCACGGTGAACACGATCTCGCCGCCGAGGCCCAGCTTCTTCGGCAGCGGGGTGGTGCTGTATCCCTCGCTCACGGCCTCAACCCCGAGTTGCACATGATCCGGTCGACGTCGATCTCGAGCACGACGCGATCGTCGCGCACCTTGGGCGGCCGGTAGCGCGCGGCGTACGCGGCCACAGCCGTCGCGACCGACTCGTCGTCGCGGCGCACCGTGACCGGACCTTCGAGCGTGAGCCACCGGGCGCCGTCGATCTGGCACACCGCGGCGCGCCGGCCCGTCGCCGTGTTGGCGGCCTTCACCGCCCCGGCGAAGGTGATCACACGCACCACGCCGCGGGCCTCGTCGTAGGTGAACCCGACGGGCACCACGTGCGGGCTGCCGTCGGCCCGCAGCGTGGTGAGCGTGGCCAGGTGGCGCTCGACCAGGAAGTCGCGCGCCGCGGCACCGAGGGTCTGATGCATCCCTCCATGATGCCGCGGCGGCGCCCGGATCAGGTGGTGGCGATGGCCTGCAGCACGTCGGCGTTGGCCGCCCGGCGGGCCGGCACCCAGGCGGCGACGACGGCCACCACGATCGAGGCGATCACGAAGACCACGATGCTCGGCAGCGACACGCTGAAGCTGTTGAGCCCCTGGTCCTCGAGCGCCTTCACCACGATGTAGCCGAGCGTCAGCCCGAGCACCGTGCCCATCAGCGCGCCGAGCACGGCGGTGATCGCGGCCTCCCAGCGGATGCTCGACCGCACCTGCGGCCGGGTCATGCCGATCGCCCGCACGAGGCCGAGCTCACGACGGCGCTCGTACACGGCGAGCAGCAGGGTGATCACGATGCCGAGCACCGCGATGAACACCGACATGCCGAGCAGGGCGTAGATGAAGTTGAGGAAACCGTCGACCTGCTTCGCCTGGTCGTCGATGAAGCCCTCACGGGTCTGCACCTTGGCGGTCGGGTACTGCTCGGCGACCTGGTCGATCGCCGCCTGTGCGTCGGCGGTCGACACGCCCTCGGCCGACTGGACCAGCACCTGCACGTCGTACTGATCGGTCGTCTGACCGGCGAACAGGTCGCGCGACACGATCAGGTTGCCGAAGTCCTCGGAGTCGAAGATGCCGCCGAGCGTGAGCTGTCGGGTCTCGCCGTTCTGCAGGATCACCGACACCTGGTCGCCGACTGCCACACCGTCGCGGTCGGCCTTGTCCTTCGACATGAGGATGCCGTCGGCGTCGAGACCCGGCCAGCCGCCCTCGGTGAACGGGAGGTCGAACAAGGTGGCGGCCCGCTCGGGGTCGACGGTGAGCACGGTCTTGCCGACCGGCTGGCCGTCCTCGAGCAACTGGACGAGGTTCACCCCGATGCCGACGGCCACCTCGACCTCGGGCAGTTCGTTCAGCTGATCGGTGAGCGAGAGCGGCAGTCCGCCGAAGCCCTGGGTGTCGGGCGTGCTCACCGCGAAGTCACCGGTGAACTGCTCACCGATCGACTCGCGGATCGACGTCTTCACCGACGAGCCGAGGGTGGACACGCCGATGAGCAACGCCAGACCGATGGCCAGCGCGCCGGCGGTGAGCGCCGTGCGCTTGGGGCTGGTGGCCGCGTTGCGGCCGGCGATCTCGCCGGTGACACCGCGGAGTGCGGTGAGCGGCTTGGTGACCACCCGCGACACGGGGGCGGCGAGCAGGGGTCCGAGCACGACCAACGAGGCGAACAGGCCGGCCACCCCCGGTCCGAGCCACACGGCGCTGCCGGTGATGCCGAGCACGGTGCAGCCGATCGCGAGCGACACGAGCACCGCCCCGCTGATCAGGCGGACCCGGCTGAAGCCGGTGCGGTCGACGGCGACGTCGCGCATCGCCGCGAGCGGCGGCACCCGTCCGGACCGGATCGCCGGCACGATCGCGCACACCAGGGTGACGACGACGCCGACGATCACGCTCACGACCAACACCCAGGCCTTCACGGTCAGCTCGGTGTCGCTCGGACCGAAGCCCAGCGCGGTGAGGAGCTGCATGATGACGAGCGCCAACCCGACACCACCAGCGAAGCCGAGCAGTCCGCCGATGAGACCGACGAGCAGGGCCTCGGCGAACAGCACCCGCGTGACCTGGCCACGGTTGGCGCCGATCGCCCGGAGCAGCGCGTTCTCGCGCTGGCGCTGGGCGGCGCTGATGCTGAAGACGTTGTAGATGATGAACGAGCCGACGAACAGCGAGATCACGGCGAAGATCGTGAGGAACACGGTGAAGAACTGCAGGCCCTCCTCGACGGCGGACTGGTTCTCCTCCGTGATCTCGGCGCCGGTGAGCGCCTCGATGTCCTGGCCCTCGTAGCGCTGCTCGATCAGCGACGCGAGCTCGGTGTCGTCGACCGAGCCGTCGCCCACCACGATCACCGCGTCGATCAGGCCCGGTTGGCCGATGACGAAGTCCTGCGCGGTGGCGAGGTCGAACAGCGCCCACGTGGCACCGCCCGACGTGTCGTTGCCGGCGAAGGTGGCGATGCCCGACACGGTGAAGTCGCGGGCGCCGCGCTGGCTGGTGATCTTCACGGTGTCGCCGACCTCGAGATCGCCGGTCTTCGCGGTCTTCCGGTCGACCACGACCTGGTCGGACGAGGCGGGCGCACCGCCCTCGACGAGATCCCACGGCGACTGCTCGACGCCGATCCACACCCCACCGAAGCGGGGCGGGCCGTTCTGGCCGATCGTGTCACCGTCCTCGGTGGCGATGCTGGCGAAGCCCTGCACGTCGCCGTACGCGGCGCTCACGCCGGGCAGCGCCGCCACCTCGGCCACGAGCGAGTCGGGGATGCGGTCACGGCTCTCCGAACCGAAGTCGCCCTCGATCACGTTGGACGAGCGGACGAAGGCATCGGTGTCCTCGTACGCATCGGCGAACAACCGGTCGAAGCTGCCCTTGATCGTGTCGCTGAAGACGAACACACCGGACAGGAAGGCGCAGCCGGCGATGACCGCCAGCGAGGTGAGCACCAGGCGCCCCTTGCGGGCGAGGGCGCTCTTGAACGCGACGCGGAACACGGGTCACTCCCCGAAGTGCTTCATGCGGTCGAGCACGCGCTCGGCGGTGGGCTGGTGCATCTCGTCGACGATGCGACCGTCGGCGAGGAAGACGACGCGGTCGGCGTAGCTGGCCGCGACCGGGTCGTGGGTGACCATCACGATCGTCTGGCCGAGCTCGCGCACGGCGAGGCGCATGAAGTCGAGGATCTCGGCGCCGGTGCGGCTGTCGAGGTTGCCCGTCGGCTCGTCGGCGAAGATGATCGTCGGCTGGCTCGCGAGCGCACGGGCCACGGCCACACGCTGCTGCTGACCGCCCGACAGCTCGCTCGGCCGGTGCTTCAAGCGGCTGCGCAGCCCGACGGTGTCGATCACCCGGTCGATCCACTGCTGGTCGCCCTTGGTGCCGCCGAGCAACAGCGGCAGCGTGATGTTCTCGAGCGCGGTGAGCGTGGGCACCAGGTTGTACGCCTGGAAGATGAACCCCACCTCGGTGCGGCGCAGCTCGGTGAGCTGCTTGTCGTTGAGCGTCGCGAGGTAGGTGTCGCCGATGTACACGCCGCCGGTGGTGAGCGAGTCGAGCCCGGCCAGGCAGTGCATCAGTGTGCTCTTGCCCGAACCCGACGGGCCCATGATCGCCGTGAACCGACCGGCCTCGAACGCGACGGTGACGCCGTCGAGGGCGCGCACCTCGCTGTCGTCCTTGCCGTAGATCTTCACGGCGTCGACGGCGCCGGCCGCGGCCGTGACGGTGGCCGCCGGGGTGGAACCGGGCGCGACGGGAGGGTGGGGGGCGTCGAAGGTCATGGGAACAGTTGTACCGGGTGGGCGTGACCCAGGCGTCCGCAGTTCGGTGGATTCCCGTCACCCCTGAGGTGGACCGGGGCGAAGGGTGGGGTCTGCCGGACGGGCGATCAGCCGGCGTCGCCGGGCGTGACGAGGCCCGACTCGTACGCCGCCACCACCACCTGCACCCGGTCGCGCAGGTCGAGCTTGGCGAGGATCCGACCGACGTGGGTCTTCACGGTCGCCTCGCCGAGGAACAGCGCGTCGGCGATCTCGGCGTTCGACATGCCGCGCGCCACGAGGCGCATCACGTCGAGCTCGCGCTCGGTGAGGTCGTCGATGCCGGGCGCCACCGCCGCGGGGTCGGCCTTGGGTCGACGCGCGACCTCCTCGATCAGCAGGCGCGTGACCGACGGGGCGAGCAGCGCGTCGCCGCGCGCCACCACGCGCACCGCGTCGATCAGCTGCTCGGCCGGGGCGTCTTTCAGCAAGAAGCCGCTCGCACCCGCGCGCAACGCGGCGTACACATGGTCCTCGAGGTCGAACGTGGTGAGCATCAGCACCCGCGGGGGCGATGGCTGCGCCGTGATGTGCGCGGTGGCCTCGATGCCGTCCATGTGGGGCATGCGCACGTCCATCAGCACGACGTCGGCGTTGCAGCGCCGCGCCAGCTCGACCGCGTCGCGGCCGTCGGCCGCCTCGCCGACGACGGTGATGTCGTCCTCGGACTCGACGATCATCCGGAACCCGGCGCGCACCATGGCCTGGTCGTCGACCAGCAGCACCCGGATCACGCGGCCACGCCCTGTTCGGGGAACACGGCGCGCACCCGCCAGCCGCCACCCGGTCGCGGACCGGCGTCGAGCCGGCCACCGAACATGCCGACGCGTTCGCGCATGCCGACGAGGCCGTACCCGGGCGGACCTGCCACGGCGCCGGCACCACGGCCGTCGTCGTCGACCACCACCGTGAGGGCGCCGTCGGTGCGCTCGACGCGCACGTCGACATGGTCGACGCGGCCGGCATGGCGACGGACGTTGGTGAGCGCCTCCTGCACCACCCGGTACGCGGACAGCTCGACGGCGGCGGGGAGCGACCCGAGGTCGCCCTCGGTGTGCAGCGAGATCGGCAGGTCGTCCGCCGCCGACACGAGGTCGTCGAGGGAGGCGAGCGACGGCTGTGGCGCCCGGCCCGCCGGTTCGCAACCGGTGACCTCGTCGCGCAGCACCCCGAGGATCCGGCGCATCTCGGTCATCGCCTCGCGGCCGGTGGCCTCGATCGCCTCGAGCGACTCGGTGGCGCGATCGGGGTTGGCGCGCACCTGCCGGCGGGCGGCGCCGGCCTGGATGATCATCACGCTCAGGCTGTGCGCGACGACGTCGTGCATCTCGCGGGCGATGCGCGTGCGCTCCTGTTGCACCTGCTGGGTGGCGAGGAGCTCGCGTTCGCGCTCGGCCCGCTCGGCGCGCTCGACCAGTTCGTCGGCCCGTTCGCGACGGCGGCGCATGTTGTCGCCGAGCACCAGGGCACCGAGGTACAGCACGGCGACGCTGACCACCGCGCCCCACCCGACGTCGTCCTGGCGGTACACGCCGACCACCACGAACCCGACCAGGCAGCAGAACACCACCGAACCCGCCACCTGCTGGCGGCGCCCCCAGGCGTAGGCGCCGAGCGAGTAGGCGGCGATCAGCACGTTCAGGAAGCCGGCGCCCACCATCTGGTTCGCCTGCAGGACCGCCTCCGGCAGGCTCACCGCCACCAGCACCAGCGCCGGCCAGCGGCGGCGCCAGGCGAGCGGCACGGTGGAGGCCACCACCAGGATCGGCGACCACCACGTGGGCGGGTTCAGCGTGACGTCGGCCGACGACTCGTCGATCAGCAGGTGCGCGCCGAGAGCCAGGGCCATCACGAGGCCGGCGAGCAGCGCGTCGGCGTGCGCCGGGTGCGCCCGCAGCCACAGCACCGGACGAGGGCGGCGCTCGGCGCGCGACACGACCGGGGCAGGAGCGGTGCTCACGGCACGCAACGTATCCGGGGCCCGGGGAAACGTCGTCCACCTGCGGGTGGATGTGCCCTACGCTTCCGGGGTGATGCTCTGCCCGTCGTGCGCGTCGCCCCTCACGCCCGGGGCGCGGTTCTGCTCGTCGTGCGGGCATGCCGTCAGCACGTCCCAGAGCGAGGAACGCCGGTTCGTCACCGTGCTTTTCGCCGACGTCGTCGGCTTCACCAGCCTCGCCGAGCACCTCGATCCCGAGCAGGTGAAGCGGTTGATCGACGGCATCTTCGAACGGCTGGTCGACGACGTCACCGCCTTCGGCGGTCGGGTCGACAAGCTGCTCGGCGACGGCATCCTCGCCCTGTTCGGGGCTCCCGTCGCGCACGAGGACGACCCGGAGCGTGCGGTGCGAGCTGCGTTGCGCATGCAGGCCAGCCTCGCCCGCTACGTCGAGGACGAGGCGCCCGCCCAGCCGCTGCGGATGCGGATCGGGATCAACACCGGCGAGGTGCTCGTCGGCACCCTCGCGGGTACCGACTACACGGCCATGGGCGACGTCGTGAACACCGCGTCGCGACTGCAGGCCGAGGCACCGCCCGGCGGTGTGCTCGTCGGCGAGGCCACGTACGCGCTCACCGACGACGTCATCGAGTACGGCCCGCCCACGGTGCTGCAGCCCCGCGGGCGCGAGCAGTCGATCACCACCTGGCTCGCCCAGGGCACCCTCACCGCGCCCGGTGCACGGTCGCGGCGCACCGACCTGCGCCTGGTCGGACGCGACGGCGAGCTCTCGCTCGCCCGCGCCGCGCTCCAGCTCGCGGTCGGCGAGCAGCGCACCCTGCTGCTCAACGTCGTCGGCGAGAGCGGGGTGGGCAAGAGCCGCCTGATCGACGAGCTGCTCGACACCCTCGACGACCTCGGGGTCGACGACCCGGCGGTGTTCGAGGGGGTGTGCGCGCCCTACGGCGAGTCCAACGTGTGGTTCCCGGTGGCCACGGCCATCGCCACCCATCTCGGCTTCGACCCGGCGCTCACCGTCGACGAACTGCGCGAGCGCGCCCGCGCCAAGGCCGCGCGGCTGCTGTCGGCCGAAGGGGTCACCGCCGAGGTCGAACGCGCCGTCGAGGTGTTCCTGCACCTGCTCGGTCACGAGTCCGGGCTCGACGAGGTCGATGCGACGGCCCGCCGCGACGCCGTGCACCGCGCCATCGCCCGGGTGGTCGAGATGAGGTCGCGCAAGGGCCCGATGGTGCTGTGGATCGACGACCTGCACTGGGCCGACCAGGTGGTGGTCGACCTGCTCGAGCACCTCACGGGCACGGTGCAGCGCCTGCCGTTCGTGCTGGTCACGTCGATGCGACCCGGCAGCGACGCCGTGTGGCCGCCGGTCGTGCAGCGCTGCAACGTGGTGTCGCTCACCCTGCAACCGCTCGCCCGCGCCGACAGCGACGAGCTCGCGCTCGAGCTGCTCGGCCAGCTCACCGGTGCGTCGCCCGAGCCCGTCACCGCCGACCAGCGGCTGCTCGGTGCGCTGTTCGATCGCAGCGGCGGCAATCCGCTGTTCCTGCAGCAACTCGCCGAGGTGGTGGCCGAGGAGGGGCCGTCGAGCGAGCTGCCCGACTCGCTCCGCGCGCTGATCGCCGCCCGGCTCGACCAGCTGCCGGTGCTCGAGCGTCAGGTGATCGACAACGCGGCCACACTCGGGCTGTCGGGCAGCGTGATGTCGCTCGAACGGTTCGCGCACGCGATGAGCCAGCCGTTCGACCGTGCGGTGCTGTCGGCGCTCGACGCGAAGGGCTTCCTCGAGATCGACGGGCAGCGGTGGCGCTTCCGCAGCGACTCGGTGCGCGAGACCGCGTACCAGACCCTCACCAAGTCGGCGCGTGCGCAACGCCACGCCGGTGTGGCCGGCACGCTCGCGGCCTACGCGCCGATCGCGATCGACGACATCGCGCACCACGCCGCCACCGCGGCCGAGCTCGTGGCCGAACTGGGTTCGGTCGACAAGGTGCCGGCCACCATCCGCGTCGACGCCGTCCGCGCGCTCGGCGCCGCGGCGCGCAAGGCGCGCGAGTCGGGCAGCCACCGACTCTCGGTGCGCCACGCGAGCCGGGCGATCTCGCTGATGTACGGGCACCCGTCCGAGGCGGGCGAGCGCACGTCGCTGATGCTGGTGCGCTGCGCCGGTCTCATCGAGCTGCGCGAGTGGGCGACGGCCAGGGCCGACCTCGCCACCGTGCTCGCCGAGGCGATCAGCCGCGCCGACGTCACCGTCGAGGGCGAGGCCCGACGGCTGCTCGGTTCGCTGCACCACCTCGAGGGCGACCGCGAGGGCGCGCGAGCCGAGCTCGGTCGCAGCGTCGACCTGCTGCGCCACGCCGAATCGCCGCGCCTCTTGGCCGACGCACTGCGCCAGCGCGGCTTCATCGAGCTGTTCGGCGGGTCGCTCGCCGACGCCGAGTGGCACTTCGGCGAGGCCGAGGCCGAGTACCGCACGATCGGCGACGAGCGCGGCCTCGCGTACATCGAGCAGCACCGCGCCTGGCTGTCGTTCATGGCCGGCGATCTCGAGGTGGCCGACGAGCGGCTGCACCGCGCCGCCGAGACGCACAGCCGGCTCGGCGACCGCAACGGCGTCGGATGGGCGTTCGGGCTCCTGGCCTTCGTCCGCTTCTTCCAACGCCGGTTCGTCGAGGCCGAGGACCTCGCGAGCGTCGTGCAGACCGAGGCGCTCGAGCGTGGCGACGACTGGGCCGCGGCGATGATGCAGACCCTCGTGGCCGACCTGCGGCTCTGGCACGGCCGGCTCGACGAGGCGATGTCCAACGCCGAGCAGGCCCGCACCCGCTTCCGGCGGCTGGGCGACAAGTTCGGCATGGTGCAGGCGTTGTGCGCGATGTTGCGGGCGCAGGTGGCGCTCGGCCGATCGGCCGCGGCGCAGCGCAGCACCGAGGAGCTCCTGTCGCTCGCCGAGGGGTCGCCGGCCGGCGTGATCCCGCTGCTCGGTGTGGCGGGCGCGGCGATGCACCGCGGCGACGCCTCGGTGGCGCTCGCCACCATCGCCCGGGCCGAGGAGCAGTTCGTCGAGCGCACCGCCGGTGCGTTCGAGGCGTACGTCATCAAGGCGATCGCGTCGGCGCAGCGGGGCGCGATCGACGAGGCCCTGGCCGCGATCGAGGAGATCCCCGAGGTCGGCCTCGACCACCCGTTCTCGCGCACCGGAGCCGCCCTGGTCGCCTCGTTGTCGGGCGACGCCGTCACCGCGGTGCGCGAGGCCGAGTCGGTCGCCGGCACCGCGGGTGCCACCTACCTCGACCGGGCGATCGCCGCCGTGGCCGCCGCCGGTGCGTACGCCTCGCTCCACGAGGCGCACGCCGCGTGCGAGGTGCTCGACACGGCGCTCACCGAGAGCCTCACGGTCGGCGACGTGGTCGCGGTGGCGTTGCTGCAGCGCACGCACCTGCACGTGATCGGCACCGCGCACGCGAGCGGCGAGGGCGATCCGTCGGTGCTGGGCGACGGCTGGCTGCACCTGATCGGACAGCTCCCCGCGCCGGAGCCGGCCGCGTGAGCAGCTGGCTGGGTGGCGCCGTGTCGGAGGGCGAGCTGCTCTCGCGGCTGCCCGTGCTGTCAGGGCCGCTCGCCTCGCTGCGTGCCGATGCGGCCGCCGCCTGCCCGGGTCGCACCGCGCCGATCATCGCCGCTCGGGTGCAGCAACTGGTCACGGGCGAGGGCTCGCTCGCCGCGTTCGGCGAACTCGACGAGGCCGAGCAGGTGGTCGTCGAACTGGCCGAGCAGTTCCTGCTCGACGTGCACGGCATCTCCGACGCGCTCGTCGCCCGCCTCGGCCTGCACTACACGCCGGCCGAGCAGATCGCGCTGATGTTCCAGCTCGCGTTCGCCGACGGCTTCACCAAGTTCCGACAGGTCTTCGAGGTCGCCTGATGTCCACCACGCCGCGGCTGCCCAGCGCGATCGACGGCCGCGAGGCCGACTTCGGCACGGTGCTCGCGCACCACCCGGCGCTCGCCCGTGCCTTCGCCACCACCTACGGGTCGTTCTGGTCGGAGGGGGTGCTCGACCACCCGACCAAGGAGGCCGTCCGCCTCCGGAACGCGCGCATCACCGACTGCGGCTATTGACGCAACGTGCGCTTCGCGGTCGCGAGGCAGCAGGGGCTCGAGGAGGAGCACGTCGCGCAGATCGACGACGAGCACGCGACGTCCGAGCTGGCGCCGCGTTGGAAGGCCGCGCTGCAGTTCGCCGACGTGTTCTTCGCGGCCGATGGCCCGCCCCCGGCCGAGCTGCAGGCCGCGCTGCGCGACGAGTTCACCGAGGCGGAGCTGGTCGAGATGGGCGTGGCCCTGGCGCTGTTCCACGGCGTGTCGAAGATGCTGATCGCGCTCGGCTGCGAACCCGAGCAGATGGACGTCTCGATCCACCGCACCCCCGGCACCTGACGCGAGCCCGGGACGGGAACGCCCACGCTGGGCCGTTCCGTCCCGCGGTCAGGCGTGGAAGGTGAGGTCGGGGGCCGGGCGGGCGGGTGGCTCGACCTGGCTCGAGGCCCAGCCGAGGTAGACGATCGCGGTGACGTGGGTGTCGGGCGCCCAGCCGCAGAGCTCGGTGACCGCGGATTCCGCGCCCTTCGGGCAGCTGCCCCAGTAGCTCGCGAGACCGGCAGCCGTGGCGCCCAGCAGCAGGTTCTGGATGCCGGCGGCGACGGCGTCGCGGTTCTCGGCGGTGCGCGTGGGCGAGTCGCCCGCCGCGGTGCCGACCACCAGGGTGGCCGGCGTGCGCAGGTACTTGCCGCGGGCCTTGGCCACCTTCTCCGGCGGATCGCCGTGCGCGTCCATCGCCGCCGAGATCGCCTCGCCGAGACGAGCCCGGGCGTCGCCCTCGAGCAGCGCGAAGCGCCACGGCCAGGTGCGCTTGTGGTTGGGAGCCCACGTGGCCAGCTCGCACAGCCGGGTCACCAGGTCGTGGGGGACCGGCCGGTCGTCGACGAGCATGCTGGTGCGCCGCGCACGAACGAGGGCGTCGAGTGCGTCGAGGGCATCGAGATCGGACGGCTGCATGCGTCGTGTCTACCGGCTCGCGGCTCGGGTCACTCCCACCCCTCGGTGAGCTCGTGGAACGCCTCGCGGAGACGGCGCAGTGTCGCTCGTCCGCGCTCGAGGCTCGCGGCGACCGCGATCGCGACGAGCCCGACGCCACCCACCGTGACCCACAGCGCCGGCCCGGACATCGTCGGTAGCTCGAGCGCGAACGGCACGATCAGCAGCAGCGCCACGGCGAGGACGACCATCGCGACACCACCGAGCAGCCGGCGGCGCACCCGCGACACCATCGCCCACACCACCACACCGACGCCGATCGACATCGCCAGCAGCGCGTACGCGAGCTCGCCGGTCATCGTCTCGACGAGCGCCGAGACGACCAGTGCGGTCATGCCGCTCCACTCGAGCATCAGCACGTCCGGACCGTCGATCGCCCCTGCCTCAGCCGCGCGACCGCCACGCAGCCAGCGCAGCGCGCCCGCGTCGAGCAGCAGCGCCAGGCCGATCGGCACCGTGAACCAGTTGGGATCGCCCGT
>WBZM01001610.1_pt1 | contig 21679 bp, 11 predicted proteins | sample 5204271 | NCBI WGS metagenome assembly WBZM01 (sample SAMN12344346, study PRJNA552823) | activated sludge metagenome | biome: Activated sludge suspended growth; feature: Nitrification reactor; material: Wastewater; isolation source: activated sludge from nitrification reactor of wastewater...
CGCCGAGGCGCTGGACCACCCCGCCTGCCTCCTCGACCACGACCTCACCATCCTCCACTGCAACGCCGCGTGGGACGACTTCGCCGCCCGGCACGGCGGGGCGGGCGCCAGCGGCGCGGCGCTGCGCGGCCGGCCCTACCTCACCTGCGTCGCCCCGGCCCCGGTGGCCGCCCAGCTGGCCGGCCTGCTGCGGCGGGCCCTCGCCGGCGTGGCCCAGGAGGTCCCGGCCACCTGCCACTCCGCGGAGACCGCCCGGCTCCTCACCGCGCGCTACGCGCCGGTGGCCTCCGAGGGCCTGGTGGTCGGGGTCCTGGTGGCGTACCGCCCCGATCACGTCTTCCCGCTGGCCGACCTCTACCCGGTCCGTTCGCCCGACCCCCGCGCGCACCAGGACGAGGCGGGGCGCGTCGAGCTGTGCGGGCGGTGCAGCCGGGCGCGCCGCCGCGACGGCGCCGAGCGCTGGGAGCTGGTCCCCGACTACCTCCGCGAGGGCGCCCCGCCCACCGCCTGGAGCCTGTGCGGCGCCTGCTTCAGCGAGCTCTTCGGCCTGACGCGGGGCTAGGCCCTGCGCCCCGGAGCCGAGACGGCATGACCGATCGCCCCACCCAGCCCCCCGACGGCCCCGCCGAGGACCGGTCCCGCGCCCTGCTCGACGGCCTGGTGCGCAGCATGTCCGACGGCGTCCTGCTGGCCGACGCCGACCTGCGCGTCGTCGAGTACGCCGGCGGCGCCGAGCGGATCTACGGCTGGACCCGCCAGGAGGCGCTCGGCCGGAGCCTGGCCACCGGCTTCCGCAGCGAGTTCCCGGACGGCGACGCCGCGGAGGTGCGCCGCCGCCTGGCCGCCGGCGAGGCGGTGCGCTGCCGCATGCGGGCGCAGCGCAAGGACGGGAGCTGGGCCGACCTCGACCTCTCGGCCACCCCGCTCCGGGACCCGGCCGGCGCGCTCACCGGCTGGCTCTCGGTGGCCCGTGACATCGGCCCGCAGGTGGCCGCCGAGGCGGCCCAGCGGGCCCTGCTGGCCCAGGTCACGGAGAGCGAGCGGCGCCTGGCCTTCGTGCTCCAGGGGAGCCGGGACGGCTTCTGGGACTGGGACGTGCCGAGCGGCGCGGTCCGCTTCAGCGACCGCTGGGCCACCATGCTCGGCTACCGGCCGGAGGCGCTGGAGCCCCACGTGCGCACCTGGGAGCGGCTGGTCCACCCCCTCGACCGGCCGCGGGTCAACGACCTGTTGGGGCAGCTCCTCGACGGCCGCCTGGCGCACTACGAGTGCGAGCACCGGATGCGGCGCGCCGACGGCGCCTGGGCCTGGGTCCTCGATCGCGGCACGGTGGTGGCGCGGGACGCGGCGGGGCGGGCCCTGCGCGCCGCCGGGACGCACACCGACGTCACCGCCCGCAAGGAGGCCGAGGAGGCGCTGCAGGCGGCCCACGCCGACAACCAGCGGCTGGTGCAGGAGCTGCGGGCCGCCCTCCACGAGGTGCGGACGCTCACCGGGTTCATCCCCATCTGCAGCGAGTGCAAGCGGGTGCGCGACGACGAGGGCTACTGGGAGCGCATCGAGGAGTTCCTGGCGCAGCGCACTTCCGCGGAGCCGACGCCCGGGCTCTGCCCGGACTGCGCCGGCCGCGGCGCGCCGGGGCGCTGACCACCCGCCCGCCTGGGGCATCTGGCGCACCCGCCGGCGCCGGCCGCCGTGCCCCACCCAGCGCCGCCCGCACGCCGCGTCCCCGGGTCCGGGGTCAAACGGATGTCCCAGGGGCTGGCGCGAGCCCGCCCCACGCGCTCCCCGCGTCCGTGAAAGCAGGAGGTATTTCGCGCCCGTACCGGGTCGCGCGCGCCCCGCTCCCCTTGGCACGGAGGGTGCTCTCACGAGGAGGCGACATGGGACGCCGACCTCTCCCCCGACCGCTCGAGGCCCGCCCGACCCGGCGCGCCGCCTGGCTCGCCGCGCTCCTGGCCGGCCTGGCCACCGCCGGCGCGGCCGGCCCGGCCCGCGCCGCCGACCTCGACGAGGTCCGGGCCCGCGGCGTCCTGCGCCACCTCGGCGTGCCCTACGCCAACTTCGTCACCGGGGCCGGCGACGGCCTGGACGTGGAGCTGACGCGGGCCTTTGCCGCCTCGCTGGGGGTCCGCTACGAGTACGTCGAGACCGACTGGGGCACGGCCATCCCCGACCTGCTGGGGCGCCAGGTCAAGGTCTCGGGCGCCGAGGTGCAGCTCCTCGGCCCGGTGCCGGTGCGGGGCGACCTCATCGCCAGCGGGCTCACCCGGATCCCCTGGCGGGAGAGGGCGGTGGTCTTCTCGCCGCCCACCTTCCCCAGCCAGGTCTGGGTGGTGGCCCGGGCCTCCGTCGCCGTCCACCCCATCGCCCCCACCGGCGACGTCGGGAAGGACGTGGCGGCGACGCGCGCCCTGCTCAGGGGCCACTCGGTGCTGGCGGTGCGGAAGACCTGCCTCGACCCCGACCTCCTCGACCTCGGCGCCACCGGCGCCAGGGTGGTGGCCTTCGGCGGGAAGCTCGACGGGCTGGCGCCGGCGCTCCTCGACGGCGAGGCGGAGCTGGCCGTCCTCGACGTGCCGGCGGCGCTCACCGCCCTGGAGAAGTGGCACGGCCGGCTCAAGGTCCTCGGCCCCATCACCGACCGGCAGCTCATGGGCGCCGCCTTCGCGCCCGACGCGCCCCGGCTGCGGGAGGCCTACGCCGCCTTCCTGGCCCGGTCGCAGCTCGACGGCAGCTACCTCCGGCTGGTGCACCGCTACTACCCCGCGGCGGCGGACCACTTCCCCTCCTTCTTCGCGGCGATGCGGTAGGCCCGTGGCCCGGTTCGGCGGCACCCAGCTGGCGCGGCGCCTGGCGCTCCTCCTCGCCGGCCTGGCGCTGGTGGGCTGGCTGGGCTGGCTCTTCCGCGACCTCTACGCCTCGCGGAGCGAGCTGGACCGGCTCCGCCAGGAGGAGCTGCTGGGGGAGGGGAGCCGCCGCGCCGTGCCGCTGGCGCACTTCCTGGGCGAGCGGATCATCGATCTCGAGGTCCACGCCGAGGACCGCGCGCTGCACGCCTACTACGAGAACCGGGCCCTGGGGATGTCGATGGCCTACGGCCTGGGCGCCAGCCTCCACGGCCTGCGGGAGTCGCTGGCCGGGCTGCAGGCCCGCCGCGTCCTCGACGGCCGGCCCATCTACCGGCGGCTGCTGGTGGTGGACGCCTCGGGCCAGGTCCTGGGCGAGGTGCGCTCCCAGGGCGCCACCTTCGCCCCGCCCGCCGAGGATCGCGCCGGCTGGGCGCCGCTCCTCTCGGCCACCGACCAGGCCGGCCGGCTCCGGCCCCTCGGGCCCCACCTGGTGGTGGCCGTCCCCTACCAGTTCCGGCCCGGCGAGGGCGGCCACCTGCTGGCCTGGATCGCCCTGGCGGACCTGCACCGCTTCATCGTGGGCGACGTGGCCCCGGCCGAGCGGCTCTCGCTGCTCCTCTGGGAGGGCCGGGCGCTCCCCTGGCACGACGACCCCAGCCGCATCCCCGCCGCGGCGGTGGTGCTCCGCGGCGCCTCGCTGGCCCCCGATCGGTCGGTGCGCCTCGAGCCCGGCCGGCCCGGCGAGCCCGGCTGGCTGGCGCGGCGGACCGAGGTGCCCGGCTCGCGCCTCTCGCTCCTGACCCTCATCCCGGCGGCGGTGGTCGACCAGGGGTCGCCGCGCGCCGCGCTCCTCGGCAGCGGCGCCCTCGGCCTGGTGCTGCTGCTGGCGGTGAGCTGGTCGATCCTGGCGCAGCGGCGCGCCCACCGGGAGCTGGCGGCCATCCTGGAGACGCTGCCCTTCGCCGTGGCGGTGGTGTCGCGCCAGCGGCGCCTGGCCCTGGCCAACGCCGAGGCGCGCCGGCTCCTCGGCCTGCCGGCGCGGCTGCTGGAGGGCGACGACTGGAACCGCTTCGTGCCCGCCGACGCCGTCGAGCCTGGGGCGCCGCCCCGCGAGCTGGCCATCACGCCGCTCACCGGGCCGCGGCGCGCCGTCATGGTGGCCGAGGTGCCGGTGGAGCTGGCCGGCGGCACCTGGCTGGTGGTGGCCTTCCTCGACCTCACCGAGCGCAAGCGGCTGGAGGCGCAGCTCCAGCAGGCGCAGAAGCTGGAGGCGGTGGGCCAGCTGGCGGCGGGCATCGCCCACGAGATCAACACGCCCATCCAGTTCGTGGGCGACAGCGTGCGCTTCCTGCAGGACGGCTTCGGGGCCATGCGCGGGCTGCTCGACGCCTACCGCGACGCGGCCCTGCAGGAGGCCCACCGGGCCGGGCGCGCCGAGGTGGTGCGGGCCCTGGCCGACAAGGAGGAGGAGGCCGACCTGGCCTACCTGGAGGAGAACGTCCCGGCCGCCTTCGCCCGCACGCTGGAGGGCATCTCCCGGGTGGCCTCCATCGTGGGCGCCATGAAGGAGTTCGCCCACCCGGACCAGCGCCAGAAGCTGCCGGCCGACCTCAACCGCGCCCTCCTCAACACCCTCACCATCGCCCGCAACGAGTACCGGTACGTGGCCGACGTGCAGACCGAGCTCGGGGCCGTGCCGCTGGTGCACTGCCACCTCGGCGCCCTCAACCAGGTCTTCGTCAACCTGCTGGTGAACGGGGCCCACGCCATCCGCGAGAAGGTGGGCGACAGCGGGGCGCGCGGGACCATCACGGTGCGCAGCGCCCTGGAGGGCGACCAGGTGCGCATCGACTTCCAGGACTCCGGCAGCGGCATCCCCGAGGCCATCCGCCACCGCATCTTCGAGCCCTTCTTCACCACCAAGGAGGTGGGGCGCGGCACCGGCCAGGGGCTGGCCATCGCCCGCGCCATCGTGGTGGAGCGCCACGGCGGGACCATCGGCTTCACCAGCGAGGCGGGGGTGGGCACCACCTTCACCATCCGCCTGCCGGTCGGCCCGCCCGCCACGGCGGCGGCGGCGGGCGGCCGGGCCGCGGCGGAGGCGCCCTCGCCCGCGCTCGGCGCCACGGGGGCCCACGCGTGAGCCCCCCGGCGCGCCGCCCCCGCTGGCCCCGCCTGGTCGCCGACGGCGCGGTCCACCTGCCCGCGCCCGGCGAGGGCGAGCCCCCGCCGGCGACCCCACCGCCCCCCGTCGACGGGCCGCCGCCCCCGGCCCCGCCGGAGGTGGAGCTGGCGGGGCTGGACGACCCCCCGGTCCCGGAGCCGGCGCCGCCCCCCCGGCCCTGGCGAACCCGGTCCGGCCGCCTGGCGCTGGCCGCGCTGGCGGCCCAGGCGGCGGTGGCGGCGGCGCTGGCCGTCCGCGGTGCCGGCGTGGCGCTGGCGCTCCTGTCGCTGGCGCTCCCGGCGCTGGCGCTCTGGTGGCTGGCGGTCCGCCCCGCCGGGCGGGTGGCCCGGGTGGCGGAGGCCTGCCGGCGCGCGGTGGTGGCGCCGCCGCTGGCGCCGCTCCCGGCGTCGGAAGGCGAGGACGGGCAGCTCGGGCGGGCCGTCCGCGCCCTCTGGGACGCCGCCGAGGAGCAGGTGCGCACCCACGCCCTGGCCCGCGAGGCGGCCGAGCTGGCGGAGCGGGAGCGGGCGGCGGGCGAGGAGCGGCTGGCGCTGGTGCTGGACGGGAGCCAGGACGGGTTCTGGGACTGGGACCTCGCCTCCGGCGCCGTCAGCTTCAGCCGGCGCTGGGCCGAGATGCTGGGCTACAAGCAGGAGGAGCTGCGCGGCCACGTCAGCACCTGGCGGGCGCTGCTCCACCCCGGCGACGCCCCCGAGGTGATGCGGGCGCTGGAGGAGCACCTGGCGGGCCACAGCACCTCCTACCAGACCGAGCACCGGCTCCGCGCCCGGAACGGCGAGTGGCGCTGGGTGCTGGACCGCGGCGCGGTGGTGCAGCGCGGCGAGGACGGCGCCCCCCTGCGCATGACCGGCACCCACTCCGACGTCACGGCGCGCAAGCGCGCCGAGGAGGACCTGCGGCGGCTCAACGAGGACATGGCCCGCAACCTGGCCAGCCTCACCGCCCGCAACCGCGAGTTCGCCCTGCTGGGCGAGCTGACCGCCATGCTGCAGGCCTGCCGGCGCTTCGAGGAGGCGCACGAGGTGCTGGCGCGGGTCCTGCCCGGCTTCTTCCCCGGCACCGCCGGCTCGCTGCACCTGGGCTCCGCCAAGGCGGGGCAGGCGGACGCCGTGGTCACCTGGGGCGGGGAGCCCGAGGACGCCCGGCCCTTCGGCTTCGACGACTGCTGGGCGCTGCGCATGCGCCGGCCGCACGTGGTGGGGGCGGGCGAGGTGGCGGTGGCCTGCTCCCACCTGCCCGGCCAGCCGGGCTGGTCGAGCGCCTGCATCCCGCTCTCCACCCAGCGCGACGTGGCCGGGGTGCTGTCCCTGCGCACCGAGGGGGCCCTCCCGCCCTCCCGGATGCAGCTGGCCCGCACCGTCACCGACGCGGTGGTGCTGAGCCTCGACAACCTGCAGCTCCGCGAGTCGCTGCAGCAGCAGTCGCACAGCGACCCGCTCACCGGCCTGAGCAACCGCCGCAGCATGCAGGAGATGCTGGACCGCGAGCTGACCCGGGCGCGCCGCACCGGCCGGCCGCTCGGGCTGTGCATGGTCGACGTGGACCACTTCAAGCGCTTCAACGACACCTGGGGCCACGAGGCCGGCGACGCGGTGCTGGTGGAGGTGGGGAAGGCGCTCAAGGCGGCGGTGCGGAGCACCGACCTGGTGGCGCGCTTCGGCGGCGAGGAGTTCACCGTCATCCTCCCGGAGTCGCCGCTGCCGGCGACCATCCGCCGCGCCGAGGCGCTGCGCCTGGCCTGCCAGGCGCTGCGCCTGCGCCACCTCGGGCACGACCTGCCGCAGATCACCATCTCGGTCGGCGTGGCGGAGCTGCCCGATCACGCGTCGGTGGGGGAGGACCTGCTGCGCCAGGCCGACGCGGCGCTCTACCAGGCCAAGCAGGGCGGCCGGAACCGGGTGGCGGTGGCCGAGGACACGGTCCTGCCCGGGCCGGGGCCCGAAGCAGGCGGGGCGGCAGCGCCTGCCACCGGCGCGGAGGCCGGGGGCGGCCCGCCAGGCCGGGACGGCGCTTGAGCCCGGTCAGGCCGGGGCTCCGGGTCCGCGCCACATCACGCCCGCGCGGGATAGGCACAAGTTCCTATGTACGGTTTGATCGCACCTCGTCGCTCCCGAGGAGGCTGGGGCGGCGGGAGGGGGACGCGTGGCGATGACCCCGCCGGCCTCGGCCGGCCCGGTTCCCGACCCGCAGGAGGTCCGGTCGCGCTGGCTGGCGGCCGGGCCGGCGCTCGTCCTGGCGGTCTCCCTGCTCCTGACGGCCACGGCCTGGCAGGCGGTCGAGTCGGCGGTGCGGGAGCGCGTCACCGGCGACTTCGACGAGCACGTCCGCGAGGTGGTGTCGCGCCTCCGGCTCCGCATGCGCGACGACGAGCAGGTGCTCCGCGGCGCCGTGGGGCTCTTCGCGGCCAGCGAGGACGTGACCCGCGAGGAGTGGCGGCGCTACGTCTCGGCCCTGCGGCTCGGAGAGAACTTCCCCGGCATCCAGGGGGTGGGCTTCACGCGCTGGATCGAGCCGGGCGACGTGGCCGACCACGAGCGGCGGGTGCGCGCCGAGGGCTTCCCGGAGTACTCGGTGCGACCCGCCGGGCCGCGGGACGCCTACACCGCCATCGTCTACCTGGAGCCCTTCGACTGGCGGAACCAGCGGGCCTTCGGCTTCGACATGTGGTCCGAGCCGGTGCGCCGGGCCGCCATGGCCCGGGCCCGCGACGGGGGCGAGGCGGCCCTCACCGGGCGCATCACGCTGGTGCAGGAGACCGAGAAGGACCGGCAGGCCGGCGTGCTGCTCTACCTGCCGGTCTACCGGCACGGCGCCCACCTCGACACGGTGGCGGAGCGGCGCGCGGCGCTGCTGGGCTTCGTCTACAGCCCCATCCGCATGAAGGACTTCGTCCGCGGCGCCCTGGGGGCGCTGCCCCGGGACGTGGAGTTCGAGCTCCTCGCCGTCGAGGCCGGGGGGGCGTCGGCCCGCCTCTTCGAGAGCCAGGAGGACCAGGCCCGGCCGCCGGAGGGCGGCCGGCCCGCCCACCAGGCGGTGGAGCGGATCGAGCAACTGGGCCAGGTCTGGGAGGTGCGCCTCCGCTCCATGCCGGGCTTCGGCGGCGGCCTGGCGCGCCACGCCGGCCTGGCGGTGCTCCTGCTCGGGCTGGCGGCCAGCGCGATCCTCCACCTCGTCACCCGGGTGCTGGTCCGCGCCCGCGCCGAGGCGCTGGCGCTGGCCCGCGCCCTCCGCGAGGGCGAGGCCCGCTACCGCTCCTTCTTCGAGACCAGCCCCGACGGCGTGGTGGTGCTCGACACCGCCACCAGGGGCTTCCTGGCCTTCAACGACCGGGCGGCGGCCCAGCTCGGCTACACCCGGGAGGAGTTCGCCGAGCTGACCCTCGCCGACGTGGACGCCACCGAGACCGGCGAAGAGACCCGGCAGCGCGTCGCCGGCGTGGTGCGGGAGGGGCAGGGGGAGTTCGACGTCGTGCACCGGCGCAAGGACGGCGCCCTGCGCGAGGTCCACGTCAGCGCCCGCTGCATGGAGATCGGCGGGCGCCCCGTCTATCACTGCATCTGGCGGGACGTGACCGAGGCGCGGCGCGCCGAGGAGGTGCGCCGCCGCGAGGAGGTGCGCTTCCACAGCTACTTCGACCTGCCGCTGGTGGGCGCGGCCATCACCTCGCCGGAGAAGGGCTGGCTCACCGTCAACGACCGGCTCTGCGAGCTGCTGGGCTACGCCCGCGAGGAGCTGCAGGCCCGCACCTGGGCCGAGCTGACGCACCCCGACGACCTGGCCGCCGACGCCGCCCTCTTCGACGAGGTCCTGGCCGGGACGCGCGACGGCTACACGCTGGAGAAGCGGTTCCGACGCAAGGACGGCGAGGTGGTCTGGGCCAGCCTGGCGGTGCAGTGCGTCCGCGACGCCGCCGGCCGCGTCGAGTTCTTCGCCGCGCTGGTGGGCGACATCACCGAGCGCAAGCGCGAGGAGCGGGTGGCGCGGGCCCGCCTCAGGCTGGTGGACCAGGCCCTGACCTGCACGCTCCCCGAGCTGCTCACCTTCACCCTCGACGAGGTGGAGGAGCTGACCGGGAGCCGCATCGGCTTCTACCACTTCGTCCACGACGACGGCACCGCCCTGACCCTGCAGGCCTGGTCGACGCGCACGGCCCGGGACTTCTGCCGGGCCGAGGGCCAGGGGCTCCACTACCCGGTGGCCCAGGCCGGCGTCTGGGCCGACTGCCTGCGCCAGCGCCGCCCCGTCATCCACAACGACTACGCCGGCCTCCCAGGGCGGAAGGGGATGCCGCCGGGGCACGTCGAGGTGGTCCGCGAGCTGGCCGTCCCGGTGGTGCGGGAGGGGAAGATCGTGGCGGTGCTGGGGGTGGGCAACAAGGCCGCCGAGTACACCGAGGGCGACGTGGCGCTGGTGACCCGCCTGGCCGACCTGGCCTGGGACGTGGCCGAGCGCAAGCTGGTGCACCAGCGGCTCCGGGAGAGCGACGATCGCTTCGCGGCGGCCTTCGACCGCGCCCCCATGATGATGACCCTCTCCCGCCTGGACGACGGGCGCTTCCTCGGCGTCAACCAGCGCTTCACCGAGGCGTCCGGGTTCACGCGCGAGGAGGCGGTGGGGCGCACCGCGGTGGAGCTGGGCTGGCTGGCCCGGGAGGACCGGGAGCGGCTCCGCGAGGCGGTGGAGGCCCACGGGCGGGTGGCCGGGCTGGAGCTGCCCCTGCGCACCCGGGACGGGCGGACCCTCACCGGCCGCTTCTGGGGCGAGCGGCTCACCCTGGGCGGCGAGCGCTGCCTGCTCTCCATCTCGCAGGACATCACCCAGGAGCGGGCGCTGCAGCAGCAGCTGGCCCAGGCGCAGAAGCTGGAGTCGGTGGGGCGCCTGGCCGGCGGCGTGGCCCACGACTTCAACAACATGCTGTCGGTCATCCAGGGGCACGCCGACCTGCTGCTGCGCGAGTGCCCGCCCGAGGGGCAGCTCCACGAGGACCTGCTGGAGATCCGCGACGCCGCCCGCCGCGCCGGGGTGGTGACGCGCCAGCTGCTGGCCTTCGCCCGCAAGCAGGCGGTCGAGCCGCGGGTCCTGGACCTCAACGAGACGGTGGCCGGGGTGCTCAAGATGCTGCGCCGGCTCATCGGCGAGGACATCGACCTGCGCTGGCAGCCGGGCTTCGAGGTCGAGCGCATCCGCATCGACCCCTCGCAGGTGGACCAGCTGCTGGCCAACCTGTGCGTCAACGGCCGCGACGCCATCGCCGGGGTGGGGCGCATCACCATCCAGACGGCCAACGCCACCCTCGACGCCGCCGCCTGCGCCCGCCACCACGGCCTGGCGCCCGGCGGGTACGTGCGGCTCTCGGTCTCCGACGACGGCGCGGGCATCGCGCCTGACGTGCTGCCCCACATCTTCGAGCCCTTCTTCACCACCAAGGAGACCGGGCGCGGCACCGGGCTGGGCCTGGCCACCGTCTACGGGATCGTCAGCCAGAACGGCGGGGCCATCGAGGTGGAGAGCGCCCCGGGGCGCGGCGCCACCTTCCACCTCTTCCTGCCGGTGGCCCAGCCGGCCGGCGAGGCGGCCTCGCCCGCGGCGCCGGCGCCGCTCCCCCGCGGCTCGGAGACGGTGCTGCTGGTGGAGGACGAGCCGGCGGTGCTCAAGCTCTGCACCGGCATGCTGGAGCACCTCGGGTACCGGGTGGTGGCGGCGGCGGGGCCCCTGGAGGCGGTGCGGCTGGCGGCCCGCCACGCCGGCGAGCTGCGGCTCCTCCTCACCGACGTGGTCATGCCGGGCATGAGCGGCCGGGACCTCGCCACCATGCTGACGCTGGGCCACCCGGGGCTGCGCTGCCTCTTCATGTCCGGCTACGCCAGCGACACGGTGGACCGGCACGGGCTGGACGGCGACCACGCGGTCTTCCTGCAGAAGCCCTTCACGCCGGAGGAGCTGGCGCTGAAGGTGCGCGAGGCGCTGGGGCGCGCCCCCGCGGTGGCGGCGGTGGCCTGAGGCCCGCGGCCGCCGCCCGCTCAGCCCGCGGGCGGCGCCAGCGGCAGCACCAGGCGGGCGGTGGTGCCGCGCCCGGCCTCGCTGCGCACCGACAGCTCCCCGCCCGCGCCCTCCGCCAGGGTCCGGCAGCGGGGGAGGCCCAGCCCCTTGCCTCGCCCGACCTGCCGGGTGGTGAAGAAGGGCTCGAAGAGCCGCCCCAGCGTGGCCTCGTCCATCCCGGTGCCGGTGTCGGCCACCTCCACCGCCAGCGCCGCGTCGCCCAGCGGGCGCGCCGACACGGTCACCACGTTGGGCCGGTCGCCGGTGGCCTGGCCGGCGTTGACGAGGAGCGCCGCCAGGACCTGCACCAGGTCGTCCTCGGGCATCCCCACCTCGCCGCTGCCGTCGAGGTCGGTCCGCACCTCGGCGCAGGGCACCAGCTCGTGGTGGGCCAGCCGCAGGGCCTTGCGCGCGGCGACGGCCAGGTCGGTGCGGGTCGAGGCGGCGCCCGGGTGCGGCAGGAAGCCGGCCAGGTCGCGCATGATCCCCTTGACGCGATCGGCGGCCTCGGCCGCGTCGGCCAGCGCCTCCTCCAGGCCGGCGACGGGCGGGGCGCCGGCGGCCTCCCAGGCGCGGCGCGCGGGCGGCGGCGCGGCGGCCAGCCCGTCGCGGGCGAAGCCCAGGTTGGCGATGACGCCCGCCAGCGGGTTGTTGACCTCGTGGGACATGCCGCGCACCAGCCGGCCCACCGCCTCCAGCCGTTCGGCCCGGGCCGCCTGGCGCTCCGCCTCGCGCAGCCCGGTGATCACCTCGCTGAAGAGGAGCAGGCCGCCGATGCGCCCGGCCTCGTCGAGCCAGGGGCGGATCTCCCAGCGGATCCAGTCGGTGCGGCCGTCGGCCCGGGGGAAGGGATCGGCCTCGCAGCGCTCCACCGCGCCGGCCAGGCAGCGCCGGTGGATCTCCCGCCAGCGCTCCGGGATCTCCGGGAAGATCTCGTAGTGGGAGCGGCCCAGGACCTCGCGGCCGGCCAGCCGGTAGTCGGTGAGGAAGCGGTCGCTCACCGCCAGGTAGCGCATGCCCCCGTCGAACATGGCGATGGACGCCGGGGCGTGGCGCACGAAGAGGGCCAGCTGGGCCTGGCTCCGGCGCAGGGCCGCCTCGGCCCGGCGGCTCCGGCGGAAGCCGTCGGCCACCACGCTCAGGATCACGCCCACCGCCGCCGAGAGAGCCAGCGAGATCTCCTGCCTGGAGTCGAGCGTGCCGGTCTGGTGCTCCGCCGGCAGGATCCAGAAGACCGTGACCAGCCCGCTCAGGGCGGTGGCGACCAGCCCGGGCCCCAGGCCGCCTGCCAGCGCCGCCGCCAGCACCGCCGGGTAGAAGAGGAGCCAGAGGGGGTTGATCCAGTTGACGAAGGAGACCCGCACCCAGGTGGCCAGCAGCACCCCGGCCGCGGCCACGAGGTAGCCGGCGAGGCTCCGCCGCCAGGGGGAGCCCGGCGCAGGCTGCATGGACTCCATGGTGGCGTTCACCCCTCGGCCCCCCGGCCTCGCGACGAACGCATCGTTGCACGCGCACCGAACCGGTTGAAGGCCGCGACGCACGGGGAGTGCGGCGGGCGGCGATTTTCCGCGGACTCCCCCGGCGGCGGGGCCGGGAGAGTCCTCACGCGCTGTCAGGGTTCGACCGACACGGCGCCCGCGGGGCGGGGGAGCCGCACCGTGAAGCAGGTGCCCTGCTCCTCGGCCGAGCGCACCGTCACCTCGCCGCCGTGGGCCCGGACGATCTCGCGGACGATGAAGAGCCCGAGCCCGACGCTGCCGGCCGGGGCGGCGCCCCCGCCGCGGCGGAAGGGCTCGAAGACGTGGGGCAGCACCTCGGGCGGCACCGGGGGGCCGCCGTTGCGCACCTCCAGCACCACGTCGGCCGGCAGGCCGAGGAGGGCCAGGTGGATCGGCGTGCCGGCGCCGTGCTGGACGGCGTTGCCGAGGAGGTTGGCCAGCACCTGGGCGAGCCGGTCCGGGTCGCCCTCGATGGTGCCGTCCCCCTCGCAGGCCAGGGAGATTGGCACGCCGGCGCCGGCCGCCTGCGCCTCCTCCACCGCCTGGTGGGCCAGGCGGGCCAGGTCGGTCCGGGCCGGGTGGAGCGAGAGCCCGAGCCCCTGGCGCACCCGCGAGAAGTCCATCAGGTCGCGGATCAGGCGCGCCATGCGCGAGGAGCCCTGGAGGATGCGGGCCACCGCCTCGGCCTGCGGCGGGGCCAGGCCGCCGCGGCGCTGCAGCAGCCCGGCCGAGAGGGTGATGGCGGCGAGGGGGGTGCGCAGGTCGTGGCCGACCACCGCCAGCAGCTGCTCCTGGAGGGCGCCGACGCGGGCCGCCTCGGCGCGGGCGCGCTGCTCCGCCTCGTAGCCGCGGGCGCGCTCCAGCGCCAGGCCGGCCTGGGAGGCCAGGGCCTCCAGGAAGGAGCGCTCGGCGGCGTCGAAGCGCCGGGCCTCCACGAAGCCCACCCGCAGCACGCCCACCACCTGGCCGCGCGCCAGCATGGGCAGCACCGCCAGGGCGCGCTGGCCGCGGCTGGCCTCCAGCTCCGCCAGCGCCGGGGCGTGGCGGACCTGCGCCTCCGGGGAACCGAGGAAGATGGGCTGGCCGCGCCGCGCCGCCTCCGCCACCGGCAGCGGTGCGGTGGCGGGGAGGGGGCTGAGGCGGGCCTGGTCGGGCGCACCGAGGCCGTGGGTGGCCACGGCGCGCAGCGTCCCGCCGTCGAGGGCGAAGACCGCCACGCTGGCCGCCCCCAGGGCGTGCAGGCCCGCCCGCACCACCTCGTCGGCGACGGCCGCCGGCGTGGCGGCGGCCGAGGCGGCGGCGGTGGCGGCCTGGAGCCGCTCCAGCCAGCGCAGGGCGCGCCGCTCGGCGTCGGAGAGCCGGGCCCGCTCCAGCGCCTGGGCGCACTTCTGCGCCAGCCACTCCAGGCGGGCCCGCTCGTCCGGCGCGAAGGGGCGCGGCGCCTCGAACCCCAGCCCCAGGACGCCCACCGGCTCGTCGCCGGCCAGGAGCGGCAGGATGGCCAGGCTGGTCCAGGGGCTCACGGCGCCGCGCAGCAGCGGGTAGCCCGCCTTCACCGCCGCCCAGGTGGGCGCGTAGACGGCCTCCCGCGTGCGGAAGGCCCGGGAGATGGGGAGATCCGCGGCCACCTCGAAGGTGGTGAAGGCGGCCTGCGTCGCCTCCGGGTAGCCCACGGCCCCGACGGTGCGCAGCCGGCCGTCGCCGGTCGGCAGCGCCAGCCACCCGCCCTGGGCGCCGAAGGCGGCGAGGCCGCCGAGGGCGGCCTGGCAGGCCTCCTCGGCGGTGCCCGCCGAGGCCAGCGCCGAGGAGAGCTGCCGGAAGCGCTCCAGCCAGCCCCGGGCGTCCCGCTCGGTGGCCAGCGATCCCTCCAGCGCCTTGCGCGCCAGCACCCGCTCGGTGGTCTCGTCGACGGTGGCCAGCACCGCCGGTTGCCCCGAGGCGTCCGGCGGGAGGCGCTGGTAGGTGAAGCTGAAGTAGCGCTCCAGCGCCGGGCCACCCGGCGCGGCCGGGAGGTCGAGGCGCATGTCCTCGGCGCGGAACGGCTCGCCGGTCTCGGCCACGCGCCGGAGGAGCGGGACCACGGTGGGCGCCAGGCCCGGCGCGATCTCGGCGAAGGTGCGGCCGACGAAGGAGGGGCCGGGGGCGATCACCTGGCAGGCGGCGTTGGCCACCTCGTAGCGGAAGTCCGGGGCCCGCAGCACGCCGACCGCGGTGGCGAGCGAGTCGAGCACCAGGCCGAGCAGGCCGCTGGTCGCGGGGAGGGCCGGCTGATCGGCGACCTGGCTCGTGGGCACGGTCTTCCCTGCCTAACAGGCTTTCACCGGCCGCGCACCCGCCTCGGGGTGTCCTGCCCGGGCCCCCTGGATCGGCCGGGGTCACCTGGATGCCGTGCGCCGCGTCCGCGTGCGACGCCCCGCACCCCACCCCGGGTTGCCTCGACCTGCCGGCAGCGGGTAGCCTTGGCTCCCTCGATGCGCCTCGCCCTCGTGCTCCTGCTGGTCCACGGCCTGGTCCCCGCCCTCGGCGAGGTGGCCGAGACGGCGGTGCACTACGCCGTGGAGGGGCACCTGGCCCACTCGCCCGCCGACCGCGGCGACCTGGGTGATCAGGGCGACGAGCACGGCTGCGGCACCACCCAGCACCACTGCGCCTGCTGCGCCTCACAGGTCCTGGCCCCGGCGCCGGCCATGGTCGCGCGGGCCCCGGCGCCGCCGCTGGCGGGCCGGGTGCCGGCCGCCCGGACCCTGGCCTCGCTGACCGATCCGGCGCCCCCGCGGCGCCCCCCCATCGCCTCGTAGCGAGCGACGCCACGGCCCGCGCCTCCCCTGGAGGCCCGGGCCCACGCCCGTCCCCTGCGCGTCGCCTGGCCTCGGCCGGCGGCGGGCGGCGGACTCCCATCGCCACGAGGTGCCCCTTGCATCGTCCCACCGCGCGCCGGCTCGGCCGGCTCGCCATCGCGCTGCTCCTCCCGGTCCACGCCCTCGCGGCCGAGGCCGATCCCACCGCCCCACCTCCGCTGCGCTGGCCCGAGGTGGCCGCCGCGGCGGACCACCACCCGGCCGTCCTCGAGGCCGCCGCCCGGGCGCGCGGCGCCGAGGGCGCCACCAGCGCCGCCGGCGCCCTCCCCAACCCGACCTTCGGCCTCTCGGTCGGGGAGGCCCGCCCGCGGGGCGGCGGCGCCGGCCGCCGCGAGTGGGGCGCCTCGGTCGAGCTGCCCCTCGACTTCCTGGCCACCCGCGGGGCCCGCGTCGCGGCGGCCCGCGCGTCCGAGGACGGCGTGCAGCAGGAGGCGCGCGCCTCCCGCGCCGAGGTGCTCCGCGCCCTCCGCCGGGACTTCGTGGCCCTGGCCCACGGCCAGGCGGTGGTCGAGTCCGGGGCGGAGCTGGAGGCGCAGGTGGCCCAGCTCGCCGCCCTGGTCCGGAAGCGGGCCGAGCGGGGGGAGGGGCGGCCCAGCGAGGTGCCCCGCGTGGAGATCGAGCTGGAGCGGCTCCGCGGGGGGCTCGAGCGCGACCGCGCGGCCGCCGAGGCGGCGCGGCAGCGGCTGGCCGTCCACCTGGGCGCGCCGGTCGGCCGGCTGAAGACCGACCTGGCCGCGACGCTCGCGCTCCCGCCGCTGGACGAGGCGCGGTCCCGCGCGCTGGAAGCCAGCCCGCTCGTCCTCTCGGCGCAGGCCCGCGCCCGCGCCGCCGAGCAGGAGGCCAGCGCCGAGCGGTGGGAACGCTTCCCCAAGCTCACCGTCGGCGGCGCGCACGTGGAGGAGCTCGACCGGACGTCGAGCACCGCCACCGCCTCCCTCACCTTCCCGCTCTGGAACTGGAACCAGGGCAAGGTGCGCCAGGCCGAGGCGGCCGCCGGGGCCGAGCGGGCGCGCGCCGCGGCCGCGAGCCGCACGCTGGCGGCCGGCCTGGGCGACGCCTGGCAGGGCTGCGCCTCCGGCCAGGCCGCGGCGCACCGCTTCCAGGCCGAGATCCTGCCCCGCGCCGAGAGGTCGGCGCGCACGCTCGGGCGCGCCTTCGAGCTCGGCGAGGCCGGGCTCCTCGACGTCATCGATGCACGGCGGGTGCTCCTCGACACCCGCCGCGAGTACCTCGACCTCCTCCTCGACATGCAGAACGCCTGCGCCGACTTCGCCGCGCTGGCGGGACTGGAGCTGCCGTGAACCGGACCCTCGCCGTGCTGATGGCTGCCGCCCTGGTGGCGTGCTCGCCTTCCCCGACCCCGACCCCGACCCCGACCCCGACCCCGACCCCGACCCCGACCCCGACCCCGACCCCGACCCCGACCCCGACCCCCAGCCCCAGCCCGAGCCCGGCCGCCGCCGACCACGACCACGACGGCGACCACGAGCACGGCGCCGAGGCCTCCGACCTCGACCAGCCGGTCGAGGCCCTGCTCGCCCGCACCTGCGAGCACGACCGGAAGACCTTCGAGTGCCCCGAGTGCCGCTACGAGGTCGGGGTGGCGCGGGTCCCCAAGGCCATGCTCGACGACGGCCTGGTCAAGACCGCGGTGGCCGGCCGGCGCAAGCTGGAGGCGCCCCTCCCGCTCACCGGCGAGATCAAGTTCGACGAGCGGCGGGTGGCCCACGTCGCGCCCAGCACCGAGTCGCTGGTGCGGGCGGTGCGGGTCAGCCTGGGCCAGAAGGTGAAGGCCGGCGAGGCGCTCATCGAGCTGGAGAGCGTGGCCCTCGGCGAGGCGCAGAGCCAGTACCTGGAGGCGCGCGGTGCCCTGGAGCTGGCCCGCAAGGCCGCGGAGCGCGCCGAGGCGCTGCGCCAGGAGCAGATCGCCTCGGAGAAGGAGTGGCTCCAGGCCCGCCAGGAGCACGACGCCGCCGAGATCCGGACGCGTGCGGCGCGCGAGAAGCTGGTCCGCCTCGGCCTCTCGCAGGGCGAGGTGGAGGCCCTGCCGGAGCGCGGCGGGGCGGCCGGGCGCGGCGCGCTGGTGCTGCGGGCCCCGGCGGCCGGGATGGTCCTGGAGATGCACGCCGTGCCGGGCGAGCTGGTGCGGCCCGACCAGGCCATCATCACCGTGGGCGATCTCACCGACCTCTGGCTCTGGGCCGACCTGTACGAGGACCAGCTCGGCCGGGTGGTGACGGGCGCCAAGGGCGCGCTGCGCGCCGGGGTCGCGGTGAAGGCCTACCCGGGCGAGGAGTTCCCCGGCACCGTCGACTTCGTCGGCCCGACCATGGACGAGAAGACCCGCACCGTGAAGGTGCGCATCGGCGTGAAGAACCCCGACGGCAAGCTGCGCGCCGGCATGTTCGCGGCGGTGAAGCTCTACCTGCCCGGCGAGGAGGAGGCCCTGGCCGTGCCGCGCCAGGCGGTCCTCTCCGACGAGGGGCGCGCCTTCGTCTTCGTCCACCACCACGGCGACTACTTCATCCGCCGCCCGGTCGAGACCGGGCGGCAGAGCGTGGACTGGGTGGAGGTGAAGGGCGGCCTGAAGGGGGGCGAGACGCTGGCCACCGCCGGCGCCTTCCTCCTCAAGTCGGACGTGCTGCGCTCCAAGATGGGCGCCGGCTGCGCGGACTAGCGAGGGGACATGCGCACCATCACCTGGATCCTCGCCAACCGCTTCCTCGTCCTGCTCGTCACCGCCGCCCTCGCCGTCGCGGGGGGCGTGGCCTGGACCCGGCTCCCCATCGACGCCTTCCCGGACGTCACCAACACCCAGGTCATGGTCCTCGCCAAGGCCCCCGGCCTCGCCGCGGTGGACGTCGAGGCCCGCGTCTCCTTCCCCATCGAGCAGCACCTGCGCGGCCTGCCGCGCGTGAAGCAGGTCCGCTCCATCTCCAAGGCCGAGCTGTCGCAGGTGGTGGTGGTCTTCGAGGACGGCGTGGACACCTACTGGACCCGCCAGATCGTCTTCGAGCGGCTGGCCGCGGCCCGGGAGAGCCTGCCGCCCGGCGTCGATCCGGAGCTCGGCCCCATCTCCACGGGGCTCGGCGAGATCTTCCAGTACACGCTGGAGGGCGACGGGCTCTCCCCCACCGAGCTGCGCACCATCCAGGACTGGATCGTCTCGCCCATCCTCAAGCCGGTCCCGGGCGTGAACGAGGTCAACAGCTTCGGCGGCTTCGTGAAGCAGTACCAGGTGCTGGTGCGGCCGGAGCGGCTGGTCAAGTACGGCCTCACCATCCGCGAGGTCACCGAGGCCCTGGAGCGCGGCAACGGCAACGCCGCCGGCGGCGTGCTGGTGGAGGGGTGGGAGCAGGCCTACCTGCGCGGCGTCGGCCTGCTCCGCGACATCCCGGACGTCGAACGGGTGGTCCTCAAGGCCCACGACGGCACGCCGGTCTACCTGCGCGACGTGGCCGACGTGGCCATCGGCGCCGAGCCGCGCCAGGGCGCCGTCACCCGCGACGCCCAGGGCGAGGCGGTGGCCGGCATGGTCATCATGCTCAAGGGCGAGAACGCCAAGGACGTGGTCGGGAGCGTCAAGGCGGCCATCGAGAAGGCCCGGGCCACGCTGCCGCCGGGGGCCCGCATCAACGTCTTCTACGACCGGACCTCGCTCATCGAGGCCTGCATCCGCACCGTGGTGGACGCGCTGCTGGAGGGCGGGATCTTCGTCATCATCGTCCTCTTCCTCTTCGTGGCCGAGCTGCGCACCGCCCTGGTGGTGCTGGTCTCGCTGCCGCTCACCTTCCTCGTCACCTTCATCGTCATGGGGCGGGCCGGCCTCACCTCCAACCTCATGTCGCTGGGCGGCCTGGCCTTCTCGGTGGGCATGGTGGTGGACGCCTCCATCGTGGTGGTGGAGAACGTGCGGCGCCACCTGGCGCACCGGCACGACGCCCCCAAGCGCCGCGTGGTGGCCGAGGCGGTCCAGGAGGTGGCCCGGCCGGTGGCCTTCTCGGTGCTGGTCATCGCCGTGATCCTGGTGCCGCTCTACGCGCTCCAGGGGGTGGAGGGGAAGATGTTCGCCCCCCTCGCGTCGACCATGCTCATCGCCCTGCTGGTCTCGCTGGCGGTGGCGCTGCTGGTCATCCCGGTGCTCTCGGACCTGGCGCTGCTCCAGGCGCCGGAGAAGGAGTTCCGCTTCGTCAGGCGGATCCACGCCGGCTACCTCTCGCTGCTCGACAAGGCGCTGGCGCGGCCGCGCCGGACCTTCGCCCTGGCCACGGCGGTGCTGGTGGGCGCCGGGGGCCTCATCCCCTTCGTCGGCACCGAGTTCATGCCGGCCCTCGACGAGGGGGCCATCGCCATCAACGTGGTGCGGCTCCCCAACGCCTCGCTGCAGGGGTCGGTGGAGGTCTCGCGATACCTGGAGAAGCGGCTCAAGGCCTTCCCCGAGGTCGAGGCGGTGGTCTCCAAGACCGGCCGTGCCGAGATCTCCGAGGACCCCATGGGCCCGGAGCAGACCGACGTCTTCGTCATGCTGAAGCCGCGGAAGGCCTTCTCGGGCGGCCGCCCCCGCGCCGAGCTGGCGGCGGCCATGCAGCAGGACCTCTCGCAGATCCCCGGCCTGCGCTTCTCCTTCAGCCAGCCCATCGCCCTGCGGGTCAACGAGCTCATCTCGGGGGTGAAGAGCGACCTCGCCGTGAAGGTCTTCGGGACCGACCTGGCCCTCCTCAAGGGCGTGGCCGACCGGATCGCGGTGGCGGTGGCCGGCGTCCGCGGGGCCACCGACGTCAAGGTGGAGCAGGTCTCCGGCCTCTCGCAGTACGACGTGGTCATCGACCGCGAGGCGGCGGCGCGCCACGGCATCGGGGTGGGGGACATCAACGACACCATCGAGTCGGCCATCGCCGGCAAGAAGGCCACCACCCTCATCGAGGACCAGCGCCGCTTCGCGGTGGTGGTCCGCTTCCCGCCGGAGAGCCGCAGCGACGTGGCGCAGGTCGGCCGGCTGCTGGTGGCCGCCCCGGGCGGCGAGCGGGTGCCGCTCTCCCAGCTGGCGCGCATCGAGCAGGTGGAGGCGCCGGCCCAGGTCTCGCGCGAGAACGGCATCCGCCGGGTGGTGGTGGAGGCCAACATCCGAGGCCGCGATCTCGGCGGCTTCGTGGCCGAGGTGCAGGGGAAGCTCGCCCCGTTCGAGAAGGAGCTGCCCCCGGGCACCTTCCTGGAGCTGGGCGGCCAGTTCGAGAACCAGCAGCGCGCCATGCGCACCCTGGCCGTCGTGGTGCCCGTCGCCCTCGGGCTCATCCTGCTGCTCCTCTACCTGGCCCTGGGCTCGCTCGGGGACGCGCTGCTGGTGCTCCTCAACCTGCCCTTCGCCCTGGTGGGCGGCGTGGTGGCGGTGGTGGCCTTCCGCATGCCGGTCTCGGTCTCGGCGGCGGTGGCCTTCATCGTGCTGCTCGGCATCGCGGTGCAGAACGGCGTGGTGCTGGTGGCCTTCCTGCGCCAGCTCCGCGAGCGGGGGCGCACCGTGGCCGAGGCGGTGCGGGAGGGCTGCGACCTGCGCTTCCGCCCGCTCCTCATGACCGCCCTCACCAGCTTCATCGGCCACCTGCCCATGCTCTACGCGCAGGGCTCGGGGGCCGACATCCAGAAGCCGCTGGCGGTGGTGGTGATGGGGGGGCTGGTGACCTCCACGGCGCTGACGCTGCTGGTGCTGCCGGTGCTGTGGGGGGCGGTGGCGGCGCGGGAGCGGGGGGCGGGGTAGGGGGCGGGCTGGGGCTCGCGCTCGGGCTTGGGCTTCGGGCTGGGGCTTCGGGCTTCGGGCTCGGGCTTCGGGCTCGGGTTCGGGCTCGGGCTCGGGGTCGGGGTCGGGGTCGAGGTCGGGGTCGAGGTCGGAGTACTTCCCCCTCTCCCCCGGAGGGGGAGAGGGGAGGAAGCAGGAGCGGCTGGCCGGGTCAGTTGGCGAGCGGGACGATGACGCTCACGGCGCCGCGGAGGTCGCCTTCCTTGTAGCCCTCCTTGACGCGGCCGGCGATGTCCAGCTCGCCCTTGGGGTCGCCGTGGCAGGCCAGGCAGGCCTTGGCGATGTAGAGCGGCTGCATGTAGCGGACCGCCTTCTTCCCCTTCACGTCAACCGTCTCGGCGACGCCCTTGCCCTTCTCCCAGCCCTGGGCCTGGAAGCGGGCCAGCACGCCCTTCTCGAAGGCGTCGGGCTGGTTGGCCGGGTTGCGGTACTTCTCGCTGGTCTGCTTGAGCCCC
>WBZM01001612.1_pt1 | contig 21628 bp, 22 predicted proteins | sample 5204271 | NCBI WGS metagenome assembly WBZM01 (sample SAMN12344346, study PRJNA552823) | activated sludge metagenome | biome: Activated sludge suspended growth; feature: Nitrification reactor; material: Wastewater; isolation source: activated sludge from nitrification reactor of wastewater...
CATTTCATGGGCTGGTTCAGCAAGATCGAGCAGCCGCTGGTCTGCCGGGCGTCGATCGCCGTCTGGAAGCTCTTCGCCGACCTCGACCTTGGCGAGGCGCGCCAGACGCGCTTCCGCAGCCTGCACGACTGCTTCACCCGGCAACTGAAGGATGGCGCGCGGCCGGTCGATCCGACGCCGGGCCTGCTGGTCAGTCCCTGCGACGGCATCGTCGGCGCCTGCGGGCGCATCGCCGGCACCCAGCTGATCCAGGCCAAGGGTTTTCCGTACACGCTGCCCGAACTGCTCGGCGACCCGGCGCTGGTCGAGCGCTACCGCGACGGCAGCTACGTCACGCTACGCCTGACGTCGAGCATGTACCACCGTTTCCACGCCCCCGACGACTGCCACGTCGACCGGGTGACCTACATTTCCGGCGACACCTGGAACGTCAACCCGATCGCCCTGCGGCGCGTCGAGAAACTGTTCTGCCGGAACGAGCGGGCGGTCGTCGAGGCGACCCTGGCAGGCGGCCAGCGCATCCTCCTCGTGCCGGTCGCCGCCGTCCTCGTCGCCAGCATCCGCCTGCACTGCCTCGGCGACCTGCTGAGCCTGCGCTATCGCGGCCCCAACCGCATCGCCTGCGCCGCCGACTACCGCCGCGGCGACGAGATGGGCTGGTTCGAGCACGGCTCGACGATCATCGTCTTCACCCCGCCGGGCTTTGCCCTCGCCGCCGGCATCGCCGAGGGCAGCCGGGTGCGCATGGGGCAGCCGCTGTTGCGGGCACCGGCGCTTAATACCGCTGCAACATGCCCGGGCGACAATGCTTCGGAAAATGGATGCGTTTCGGAGGCGACATGAAAAACCGGATCGAACAATTGCGCGACAAGGCAAGGCAGCTGTGCGCCGAGCGCGGCATCACCGTTCGCCCCTACGGCCACGTGTGGTGGCTGATCGGCGGCGGCATCAACCGCGTGGTCGGCGAACTGGCCGGCCTGTGCGCATCGGACCTGAACGCCCTGCCGGTCCGCGCGCGCTAGCGCGGTAGCGGCCGGACCTTGCCGGCGGCCAGTTTCGCCCGTGCGCGGGCCTGTTCGACATCGTCGCCGTTGGCCACGGCGACACCCATGCGGCGCTTCTTGAAGGATTCCGGCTTGCCGAACAGGCGCAGGTCGCTGCGCGGCACGGCGAGCGCCTCTTCCAGCCCGGCGAAGGCAATCCCCTTGGCTTCCATCCCGCCGTAGATGACCGCCGAGGCGCCGGGTTCGCGCAGCGCAGTGTCGACCGGCAGGCCGAGGATGGCGCGGGCGTGCAGTTCGAATTCCGAGAAACGCTGCGAACAGAGGGTGACCAGGCCGGTGTCGTGCGGGCGCGGACTGACTTCGGAGAACCACACCATGTCGCCCTTGACGAACAGTTCGACGCCGAACAGGCCGCGGCCGCCGAGGTTGCCGGTGACGGCGGCGGCGATTTCGCGCGCCCGGTGCAGCGCGGCAGGGCTCATCGGCTGCGGCTGCCACGATTCGACATAGTCGCCGGATACCTGCACGTGGCCGATCGGCTCGCAGAAGTGCGTCGTCACGGCGCCGGCGGCATCGCGGGCGCGCACCGTGAGCAGGGTGATCTCATAGTCGAAGTTGATGAAGCCCTCGACGATGACGCGGCCGGCATCGACCCGGCCGCCGCTTGCCGCGTAGTCCCAGGCCTTGCGTACATCGTCCGCGCCGCGCAGCAGCGACTGCCCTTTGCCGGACGACGACATCACCGGTTTGACGATGCACGGGTAGCCGATGCCTTGTTCACCATGTGCGCCGTCGATGGCGGCCCGCAACTCGTCCAGCGAGTCGGCGAATTTGTACGGCGAGGTAGGCAGGCCGAGCTCCTCGGCGGCCAGGCGGCGGATGCCTTCGCGGTTCATCGTCAGTTTCGCGGCGCGCGCGGTCGGGATGACTTCGGCCAGCCCGGCCGCCTCGATGGCGACCAGCGTGTCGGTGGCGATGGCCTCGATCTCCGGCACGATCAGGTGCGGCTTTTCCAACTCGACCAAGCTTCGCAGGGCGGCGCCGTCGGTCATCGCGATGACATGTGCGCGATGGGCGACCTGGTGGCCGGGGGCGTCGGCGTAGCGGTCGACGGCGATCACTTCGACGCCGAGGCGCTGCAGCGCGATGATGACCTCCTTGCCGAGTTCGCCGGCGCCGAGCAGCATGACGCGCAGGGCGGACGGGGAGAGCGGGGTGCCGATCTGCATGAAATTCCTCGATCCTTTGCGTTTGAAAATCGTGCCAATTTAGGTGTCGACCGCAGGCGAGTCAATGGCGACCCGCGACCCGCTGCCGGCTTGGCGCCCGTGTCTCCCGAAGGACGGGTTGCAAGGTGCAACTGCCGTTCATGGTGGTTTTTCACGCAGGAAAAGGGAGAAGAGAGGCGACAGGCGCGGCATGGCCATCAGCCTGGCGATCAAACAACCGCCACATGCCTGCGCCGCCAAACGGCGGGAGATTCCCCGGACCAGCGCCGGAAGGCTCGTGCAAAGGCGGTAACGTCAGCGTAGCCCAGGCGGTTGGCGACATCTTCCAGCGACACGGCGGAACTGCCCAGAACCCCACGCGCCGCATCGAAGCGAACCGCATCGAGAAGCGCCCTGAAGGTTGTTCCCCGCTCCTGCAAACGCCGGGCGAAGGTTCTTCTGTTCATCCCGAAGGCGCGCGCCACCTCGTCCTGGCTGATGCACCCCGTCGCCAGCAGGGTTCGCATCACCCGCTGGATTCGATCCCTGGCAACCTCCCCTTCCCCGATGCCCTCTTTCTCCCGCAGTTGCGACGTGAGGAAATCATGGAGAAGGGGTTTCGCGCCGGCAATTGGACGCTCGAGGAAGGCAGCATCGAATATCACGGCATTGCGGTCGGTGTCGAAGCGAACCGGGGCAGCGAAATGCGCGGAAAATGCCGACGTGTCCGACGGTGCCCGGTACGCGAAATTCACTTCGCGCAGTGCGAAACCGGCGCCGCAGATTTCACGCAGGAGATTGGCCGCAATGGCGATTGCGCCAAAAACGATTTGCTCGGCGCCCACCTGGTCGGGTTCCAGTACTTCGTAACCCAACACGCCGAGACTGCCCTCGCGATGGAAGTAGGGTGCCGCCCCCCCCGTCGTGCAGGTGCAGATAGGACTGGAGGCAGGCCAACCCCGCCCCGACCGTTGCGGCGTTGGCCGCCAGGTAGCCGACCGTGCCGAGCATCACGAGTCCGGTCTGCATGCAGGCGCGCAAACCGAGGTCGGGCAGCCCGGTGCGCGCAGCGGCGATATGCGTCAACTCCCCCAGCTTGGCGAACGGAATCACGTTGTCGGGATGGTCAAAGGCCGCTGCCTGCAGGCCGACCTCGGCGATCAGCGCGTCGGCGTCGATCCCGCGCTCGCGAAGCAGGGCGGGCAGCGCGATGGCGCCGCCCACCCGGATGACCTGGTTGCTGATCGGCGGACGGCCGCGTTTGCTTGCAGTCGAATTTTCCACGGCGCATCCTGAAAAATGTCCCTGGAATTTTGGCATGAAATGTCAGGAAATTGAAAAAACTGTCACGCAATTGCGTATCGTTATTATCTATACTGACTACGCTCCGAGCTCAGGCCCTGTGGTTTCCCCAGACAAGTAACCGAGGCTCGGCACATGAACGCATTTCCGCCAGCTCCATGCCTTCCGGGAGCGAATTCACGCAGTGCCCCAGCAATCGATAGGAGAAAAAATGCAAAGAAAACATCTGTCCTGGGCGGCGACGGCCGCCCTGTGCGCGCTGACCCTGGCTGCCTGCAGCAAGCAGCCGGAAACACAGGTCGACCGGGTCGCCATGGAGGCCAAGGCGAAGGCCGAAGCCGAAGCCAAGGCGCTCGAAGCGGCATCGAAGGAAGCCGAAGTGCGGGCGATCGCCATCGAAAGCTACGTCTACGCCTACCCCCTCGTCACCATGGAGATGACGCGCCGCGTCATGACCAATGTCGCCGCACCGGAAGGTTCGCGCGCACCGATGGGGCAATTCGTCCGCATGCGCAGCTACCCAGACGCCTCGTACCGCGATGTCACGGCGCCGAACGCCGACACGCTCTACACGACGACCTGGATCGACGTCTCCAAGGAGCCCTGGATCCTCAGCATCCCCGATATGAAGGATCGCTACGCCCTGTTCCCGATGCTCGACGGCTTCACCAACGTGTTCCAGGTTCCCGGCAAGCGGACGACGGGCACCAAGGCGCAAACCTACGCCATCACCGGCCCCGGCTGGTCCGGCGAGTTGCCGGCCGGCGTGACCGAGTACAAGTCGCCGACCGCGCTGGTCTGGATTCTCGGACGCATCTACTGCACCGGCACCCCCGAGGACTACAAGGCGGTTCATGCCTTGCAGGACAAGATGTCGGTCGTGCCGCTGTCGGCCTACGGGAAGCCCTATACCCCGGCGCCCGGAACGGTCGATCCGGGCATCGACATGAAGACCGCCGTGCGTGAGCAGGTCAACGCGCTCGATGCCACGGCGTACTTCAAGCTCTTCGCCGAATTGCTCAAGACCAATCCGGCGGCTGCCGACGATGCCCCGATGGTCGCCAAGCTGGCGAAGATCGGTGTCGTTCCCGGCCAGGACTTCGACGCGGCCAAGCTCGATCCCGCCGTCGCCAAGGGCCTTGCCGGCGCACCCAAGCCGGCTCAGGAACTGATCATGGACTGGATGAAGGCCGGCATCGTCGCGGGTGACATGAAGCTGGAAAACGGCTGGTTGTTCACGACGAAGACGGGCCTCTACGGCACGAATTACATTCAGCGCGCATTGGTCACCGCCATCGGCCTCGGCGCCAACCGGCCGCAGGACGCCGTGTATCCGACCTCCCAGGGGCCGGACATCGCCGCCAAGTACAGCGGCGAGAAGAAGTACGTCATGCGCTTCGAAAAGGGGCATCTGCCGCCGGTCAACGGCTTCTGGTCGCTGACGATGTACGACGCGGACTACTTCTTCGTCGACAACAAGCTGAACCGGTACAACCTGAGCCAGCGCAACAAGTTCAAGACGAACCCGGACGGGTCGGTCGACCTCTACATCCAGAACGAATCGCCGGGCAAGGACAAGGAGTCGAACTGGCTGCCGGCGCCCAAGGGTGACTTTGTGCTGATGATGCGCCTGTACTGGCCGAAGGAAGAGGCGCCGTCGATTCTGGATGGCAGCTGGAAGGTTCCCGGAGTCAAGGAGGCTTCCTGATCGGAAGCCCGGAGAGGCCGGATGCTGCGCCGGCAACCGTAGCACCGTCTGAAAAGCCCGCCGCACGGCGGGCTTTTTTTCGCCGCGTAGGCACATGCCTGGTCGGTGCTTGCCTGATCCAGCTTGAGTTTCGGCTGGCCTGGTTTTGGCCATTGGATCAAGCTTCCACCATGCTCGGGCTCTCCGGAATTTGCCCGAATTCCGGCGTCGACCGCAGCCGCGTCAATGGCGGCCTGTCATCCCGCTGTCACGCGGGCGTCACCGGCGCTTAACCGGCGCCCGCTATCGTGGCGCCATGCCACGGGTCAGATCAGTATTCCTCTCGGACATCCACCTCGGCACGCGGGCGTGCCAGGCCGAGTGCCTGCTCGATTTCCTGCGCGAATATTCGGCCGAGCAGACCTTCCTGATCGGCGACATCATCGACTTCTGGGCGATGAGCCGCAGCATCCACTGGACGCCCGCGCAGAACACCGTGGTCCAGAAGCTGCTGCGCCGGGCGCGCCACGGCGAGCGCGTCGTGTTCATTCCCGGCAACCACGACGAGGCGCTGCGCGAGTATTGCGGCGTCGTCTTCGGCGACATCGAGGTGGCCGCCGAGCTGGTCCACGAGACGGCCGACGGGCGCCGTTTCCTGCTCATCCACGGCGATCTCTTCGACCAGGTGACGCGCCACCACCGCTGGGTCGCGGTGCTCGGCGACCACGCCTACAACCTGCTGGTCCGCCTCAACAACTGGCTGTCCTGGGGGCGGCGCAAGCTCGGCCTCGCCGGCTACTGGTCGCTGGCCGGCTACGCCAAGCGCAAGGTCAAGACGGCGCTCAACTTCATTTTCGATTTCGAGGAATCGGCCGTCCATCATGCCCGCGAGCGCGGCCTGGACGGCGTCATCTGCGGCCACATCCACTGGGCCGCGATCCGCGAGGTCGACGGCCTCAGCTACGTCAATTGCGGCGACTGGGTCGATTCATGCACGGCGATCGTCGAGCACTTCGACGGCCGCCTCGAACTGGTGGCGTGGGGCGTGCGGCAGCGGGTGCCGGCGCTCGCCGCACCGGCGATTGAACCGGCGGAGGCCTGAATGCGTGTCCTGATGGTGTCGGATGTCTATTTCCCGCGCGTCAATGGCGTGTCGACCTCGATCGAGACCTTCCGCGGCACGCTGGCCGCGCACGGCATCGAGGTGCGCCTGGTCGTCCCGCGCTACGGCGACGAGGCCGCCGAGGCGGGCGTCGTGCGCGTGCCCGGCCGCCCGGTGCCGGGCGACCGCGAGGACCGCCTGGTCGGCTGGCGGGCGATGCGGCGCGCGGTCCTGGCGGCGGCCCGCGACTGCGACCTGATCCACATCCAGACCCCCTTTGTCGCCCACTACGCCGGCCTGCGCGCGGCGCGCAGGCTGGGCCTGCCGGTGCTGGCAACCTACCACACGCTGTTCGAGGAATACCTGCAGCACTATGCCTCCTTCCTGCCCGCCGGCTGGCTCCGGGGCCAGGCACGCGCCTTCTCGCGCCGCCAGTGCAATGCGCTCGATGCCGTGGTCGTGCCGTCGACGGCGATGCACCAGCGTCTTGCATCCTACGGCGTGACGACGCCCCTGCACGTGCTGCCGACCGGCATCCCGACCGCCCGTTTCGCGCGCGGCGACGGCCCGGCCTTCCGCGCCCGCCACGGCATTCCGCTCGGGCAGCCGGTGGCGCTGTTCGTCGGCCGCGTGGCGCACGAGAAGAACATCGGCTTCCTGCTCGAAGCCCTGGTCCGGGCGCGCCAGCTGCGCCCCGACGTGCTGCTGGTGGTCGCCGGCGAGGGGCCGGCGATGGCCGACCTGCAGACGCAGGTGCGGGCGCTCGGCCTGCCCGGCGCGGTGCGCTTCATCGGCTATCTCGAACGCGACCGGGATCTGCCGGACTGCTACGCGGCGGCCGACGTCTTCGTCTTCGCCTCGCGCACCGAAACCCAGGGCCTCGTCCTGCTCGAAGCGATGGCCGCCGGTCTGCCGGTGATCGCCCTCGCCGAAATGGGGACGACCGACATCCTGGCGCCCGGTCGTGGTGCGTTCTGCCCGCCGGCCGACCCGCACGCCTTCGGCGAAATGCTCGGGCATTTCCTCAACTGTCCGGAGGCCTGGCGCCACCTGGCCCAGGAAGCGCCGGCCTACGCCGAGGAATGGTCGGACACCGCGCTGGCCGGCCGCCTCGCCCAACTCTACCGCCAGCTGGCGGGCTTGAAAATTGCCTCGGAAAGGCCGTTGACCGCAACCGCCTGAGCCGAGGAGCATGAATTTACCGTTCGAACCCGTGTGCGAGCATTGCCGCTACTTCAAGCCGGCCGATGCCGTGAATGGCAGCTGCCACCGCTTTCCGCCCGTCTTCGCCGGTGACGCCTCGCCGCGCGAGGCGCATCACTGGCGCTTTCCCCTTGTCGGCCCGCACGCCTGGTGCGGCGAATTCCTGCCGGCACGCGCCGCTCAGATGTCTTCGAGCGGCGTCACCATCTGATTGGCGTGGCGCAGGCGTTCGGCCAGCACGCGCATGACCTGGGTGGCGAAGAAGGGCGTCTGCTGGACGAGGAACTGGAAGCGCTTCTCGTCGACCGCGACGAACTCGCAGGGGGTCGTCGCCACCACCGTGGCCGAGCGCGGGCCGGGCGAGACGAGGCCCATCTCGCCGACGATGCTGCCGTGCTGCAGGGTCTCGACGACGCGGTTGTTGACGATGACCTCGGCGTTGCCGGTGGTCAGCACGTACATCAGATGGCCGTCCTCGCCTTCCCGGAACAGCGCCTCGCCGGCCGCGAGGCGGACCATTTCCGGGTTGTTGGCGAAAAGCTCGAAAAACACCATGGCGCGATCTCCTTAAGGCGGGGTGAACTTTTTATCACATGGCGCCCGACGCGTTCGTGTCGGGAATGTTACAAGTGAGCGCGGCCCGCTTCAGAACAGGGGCGGGCTGATGAGGCGCAGGCCGATGCTCAGCCAGCGCTCGCCGTGCGGGTCGGCCAGGTTGGTGCCGACCGTGGTGTCGATCTGGACGCGGCCGGGCACCGCCCAGTAGCGCAGGCCGCCCTGCAGCGACGGGCGACCGGTGTCGAGGCCGAAGGTTTCGGCGATCACGTAGAGCCGTTCGGTGGCGGCCGTTTCGCTGCCCAGGCCCCAGGTCATGCGCGTTTCGCGGGTGTCGCCGAAGTAGGTGGCCCCCAGGTTCAGGTGCACCACGACGCGGTCATCGGCCAGCGACAGGCTGCCCGGCAGGTAGAAATACGGGCCGCCGCTCTGGCCACTGGCGACCTGGGTGGCATAGCCGGCGGCGAGACCCAACCCCCAGCCATTGGTTTCCAGCGGCTTGAACAGGGTCTTGCCCTGGACGACGACGGCGCCGCTCTGCGCCGCGCCATCCTGGCGGGCGAAGGCGCCGCCCAGCGTCAGTTCGAAGTTGCCGCCGGGGTTGCAGGCCGGCAGCGCCCAGAATTCGCGGCCATCATGTTCGCGCAGCTGCGCCCAGGTTTCGAGCTGGCAGGCCTGCGGGTCGGTGATCCGCGCGTCGTCGGTGATCATCGGCCGCGCCGCCTCGACGCCGGGCGCCAGCGCGAGAAGGGCGAGCAGGCAGGGACGGTGGCGGCGGCTGGACATAAGCCGTCGATTCTACTGTCCGGATATGACGTGCCGGTTACGGTGGCTGTCATCAAGGATTAGCGTGGCGTGATTACCGTGGGCGCTTTCACGGAGCCGCGATGCACGAACCGACACCGCACGAACTGGGCCTCGACCCGGTCCACGAATCACCCTTCAAGGGCCGGACCGGCCTGCGCCGCGTCTGGAACGCCTTCAACTATTCGCTTGCCGGCCTCAAGGCGGCCTACCTGTGCGAGGACGCCTTCCGCCAGGAGGTCTGGCTGGCCCTGCTGCTGATACCGACCGCCTGCCTGCTGCCGGTGCCCTGGCTGGGGCGCGGCCTGATGATCGCCAGCGTCCTGCTGGTGCTGGTCGTCGAGCTGCTCAATTCGGCGATCGAGGCGGTGGTCGACCGCGTCGGTCTGGAGAACCACCGCCTCGCCAAGCGCGCCAAGGACATCGGTAGCGCGGCGGTGCTGGTGTCGCTGCTGATGGTCGCCGTGACCTGGGGCAGCGTGCTGCTGGAGGCCCTGGCATGAGGCCGCTCGACATCGCCTTCGTCAGCGAAACCTATCCGCCCGAGGTCAACGGCGTGGCGATGACGGTCGGCCGGCTGGTCGCCGGCCTGCGCGAACTGGGGCATCGCGTCAGCGTCGTCCGTCCCCGCCAGGGCAAGTCCGACGCCGGCGCCGAGGACGAATTGGCGCTGCCCGGGCTGCCGCTGCCCGGCTACCCCGGACTGCGCTTCGGCCTGCCGGCCGGCGGCCGCCTGGCGCGGCAATGGCGGCACCGGCGGCCGGATCTCGTGCATGTGGTGACCGAGGGGCCGCTCGGCTGGTCGGCGGTCAGCACGGCGCGCCGGCTCGGCATCCCGGTGACTTCGGGCTTCCACACCAATTTCGACCGCTACAGCACGCACTACGGCGTCGGCTGGATGCGTCCGGCGGTCGCCGCCTACCTGCGCGTCCTGCACCGGCGCACGCGGGCGACCATGGTGCCGACCGCGGCGCTTGCCGCCGATCTGGCCGGCGAGGGACTGGCCGGCGTGCGCGTGGTCGGGCGCGGCGTCGATACCGCCCTTTACGATCCGGCCCGCCGTTCGGCGGCGCTGCGCGCCAGTTGGGGCGCCCGGGGCGGGGCGCCGGTCTGCCTCTACGTCGGCCGCCTGGCGCCGGAAAAGAACCTGGCGCTGGTGCGCCGCAGCTTCGCGGCGATCCGCACCCGCCAGCCGGGGGCGCGCATGGTCTGGGTCGGCGACGGGCCGTCGGCCCGAGAGCTGGCCGACGAACACCCTGATCACCACTTCGCCGGCCTGCGCCTCGGCGAGGACCTCGCCGCGCACTACGCCAGCGCCGATCTTTTCCTCTTTCCCAGCCTGACCGAAACCTACGGCAACGTGGTCGCCGAGGCGATGGCCAGCGGCGTGCCGGTGCTCGCCTACCATAGCGCGGCGGCGGCCGAACTGATCAGCGACGGCGCCGACGGCCGGACGGTGCCGCCCGGCGACGAGAAATCCTACATCGACGGCGCGCTGGCCCTCGCCGCCGCGCCGGAGAGGCTGCGCGAGATGGGGCATCTGGCGCGCCAGGCCATGCTGCCGCGCGGCTGGGGGCGGGTCGTCGAATCCTTCGAGAACGTCGCGCGCGAGGCGCTGGCCGGCTGAAGGCGAGGCTCAGGTGGTGCTGTGGTCGCGCAGTTCGCGGCGCAGGATCTTGCCGATCGGCGACTTGGGCAGGACATCCCGGAACTCGACTTGGCGCGGCAGCTTGTAGCTGGTCAACTGCGTCCGGCAGTGCGCGATCACGTCCTCTGCCGCCAGTTCGGGGTCTTTCCTGACGATGACGACCTTGACCGCCTCGCCGGTTTTGTCGTCGGGCACCGCGATCACGGCGCATTCGAGGACGCCCGGGTGCGCCGCGACGATGCTCTCGACCTCGTTGGGGTACACGTTGAAGCCGGAGACCAGGATCATGTCCTTCTTACGGTCGGTGATGGTGACGCGGCCGAGCGCGTCCACATGGCAGATGTCGCCGGTTTTCAGCCAGCCGGCGCACAGGACCTCGGCGGTTTCGGCGGGGTTGTTCCAGTAGCCCTTCATCACCTGCGGTCCGCGAATGCAGAGTTCGCCGGTGTGTTTCTCGAGGTCGCCGGCGCCGGTCCACACCGGCAGTTCGTTGAAATTGTCGTCGCGGATCGAGACGTCGGTCGATGGCAGGGGCAGGCCGACGGTGCCGTCCCACGGCGCGGCGAGCGGCATGGCGCAGGCGCCGGGCGCCGCCTCGGTGAGGCCGTAGGCTTCGGTGAGATGGTGGCCGGTCACCTGTTGCCAGCGCTCGGCGACCGGTTTCAGCACCGCGGCGCCGCCGCCGACCACCACTTTCAGCGCCGAAAAGTCGAGCTGCGCGAACCCCGGTGTATTCAGCAGGCCATTGAACAGCGTGTTGACACCGGTCATCGCGGTGAACTTCCACTGTCCCATTTCCTTGACCAGGGCCGGCAGATCGCGCGGATTGGTGATCAGCACGCTGAGGCTGCCCCATTTCATGAACGACAGCGTCGAGGTGAGGCAGAAGATGTGGTACATCGGCAGCGGCGCGATGACGATTTCGGCGCCTTCCTCGAAGCTGACAGAAATCCATACGCCGGTCTGTTCCAGGTTGGCGAGAATGTTGCGGTGAGTCAGCATCGCCCCCTTGGCGACCCCGGTCGTGCCGCCGGTGTACTGGAGGAAGGCGATCTCGTCGCTGTTCAGGTCGACCGGCGCGAAGGGCGCCGAACGGCCGCGCTCCAGGGCGGCGTTGAGCGTGATCGCACCGTCGATATGCCACGCCGGCACCATCTTCCTGACGTGCTTGATGACGAAATTGACCAGCCAGCGCCTGGGGGCCGGCAGCAGGTCGCCGATCTGCGTCGTGATCACATGCCTGACCGGCGTGCCGGCGATGACCTGCTGCAGGGTCCGGGCGAAGTTCTCGACGATGACGATGGCCCGGGCACCGGAATCCTTCAACTGGTGCTCCAGCTCGCGCGGCGTATACAGCGGGTTGACGTTGACCACCGTCATCCCGGCACGCAGGATGCCGAACAGTACCACCGGGTATTGCAGCAGATTGGGCGACATGATGGCGACCCGCTCGCCCCGGGTCATGCCCGGCAGCCCCTGCAGGAAGGCGGCGAAAGCGCGCGACATGCGTTCCAGTTCGGCGTAGCTGAGGGTGCGGCCGAGGTTGTGGTAGGCCGGCCGGTCGGCGAAGCGGGCGAACAGCTTGTCGAGCAGATCCGGGATGGACCGGAACTGCGCCGCATCGATCTCGGCCGGGATGCCGGGGGGGTAATTCCTGAGCCAGATCTTGTCCATCGATTTCTCCCTGCTGAAGCTCTTCGAACTTCTTGTCTCGCAGCTTACTCCCAATCGATCGTCATGGCTTGTCGCCGGCGATGGCTATTCCCGCAAAGGGCGCAGTTCTACGATTTCCGGATCGTCGGCGTGGTCGATCAGGATGCGCCGGACGCGGTCCTGCCAGAGTTCGCCGAACCGGCGGGTGGTCGCGGCCTCGGCTTCGCCGTGCAGGATGGCGCCGAGCAGGCCGGGCAGGCGCGGGTCGGCGGGCACGGTTTCGAGCCTTAAAATGCAGTCGACCGCAACGTTCGTGTCGAGCCGGGTGAAGGCCATGCCGCCGACGCCGGCGACGCCGAAATGCAGCAGGTGGCGCCGGCCGTGGCGGCCGCCCAGCCCCTTGAAGCCGCCGGCGCCGGCCGCCCCGGTGAGCAGTCCGGCCACGCTGGCGACGACGCCGGCGACGCCGCTCTCCAGGTTCTCGCGCAACGCGACGCCGATGTTGCCGCGCTCGGGAATTTCATCGCCGTAGAGGGCGCGCAGCGCGCGCACCGTCATCAGCCAGGCGCCGGCGACCGTCGGGCAGGAATGTCCGGCCAGGCGGACAGCGTCGGCGAAGCGGTAGTCGATCAGGCCGCCGTCCGCCGCGCCGAGCAGTTCGGCCAGCGGGTCGCGCAGGGTGACGGGGGGAATGCGGGCGAAGAATTCGGGAAATGGCATGGCGGTCTCCGGGGTACGCCAGTATGCGCAGGCGACGTCGGCACGACCTTGATTTCGCTCAGTTGCGCCGCGTTCCCGGCAGGCGGCCGGCGAGGCCGAGGGCGAGCGCCAGGGCCGCCAGCACGCCGGGCAGGCCGCCGACGAAGCCGTAAAACAGCAGATTCCAGCCCGGCCAGCTGGCGGGGCGGGCAGCCGGGTCGGAGAGAATGGCGCCGATCAGTCCGAAAAGCGAGGCGCCGACCAGGAGCCCGCTGCCGGCCGATGCCAGCATCCAGGCCAGGATGGCGATGGGGCGTCGCACGGCGGCGCGGGTCGGGTCAGGCGCGCTGGATCAATTCGATCCTGTAGCCATCCGGATCCTCGACGAAGGCGATGATGGTGCTGCCGTGCTTCATCGGGCCGGCTTCGCGCACCACCTTGCCGCCGCGCCGCCGGATTTCGGCGCAGGCTGCCGCGGCGTCCGGCACGGCCAGCGCGACATGGCCGTAGCCGGTGCCGAGCTCGTAGGCCGGGGTGTCCCAGTTGTGCGTCAGCTCCAGCACGGCGCCTTCGCTTTCCGGGCCGTAGCCGACGAAGGCCAGGGTGAAGCGGCCGTCCGGGTAGTCCTGGCGGCGCAGCAGCTGCATGCCGAGGACTTCGGTGTAGAAGGCGATGGACTTGTCGAGGTCGCCGACGCGGATCATGGTGTGCAATATGCGCATGCTGTCTTCCTTGACTTACTGGAATTGGGGAATCTGCCGGGCCTGCTGGCGCAGTTCGCGGCGGCGCGCCTGCCAGTCCGGGCAGAGCTGTTCCACGACGGACCAGAAACGCGGGCTGTGGTTCATTTCACGCAGGTGGGCCAGTTCGTGGGCGACGACGTAATCGACGACCGGCAGCGGCATGAAGACCAGGCGCCAGTTCAGCGAAATGCCGCCGTGGTGGCTGCAGCTGCCCCAGCGCGTACGGGCCGCCGACAGGCGCAGCGGCGGCGGGGGGACGCCGAGCCGCGGGGCGTAATGGGCGAGGCGCTCGGCGAAGACGGCGCGCGCCTTCTCGCGCAGGGCCTTTTCGAGGACGGCGCCGGCGACGACGGCGGGCGGCACGAACAGGTGCAGCTTGTCGCCGCTGAACAGCCAGCGCTGGCGGCTGGCGGGGGTGACGGTTACGGTCAACGCCGCGCCGAGAAGGGAAATGACGAGGCCGTCGTTCACCGCCAGCTTTTCGGCAGCGGGGCGCTCGCGCCAGGCAGCGAGCTTGGCCAGCACCCAGTCGCCGTGCTCGCGGATCAGGGCTTCGATGTCGCCGAGGCGGGCCTGCAGCGGCGCGCCGACGCGCAGGCCGCGCTGGTCGATGGCGAGGCCGATGGTGCGGCGCCGGCTGCGCCGCAGGTCGTAGGCGACTTGTTGTCCGGCCAGGGTGATGCGGCGGCTGGTCGCGGCGGGCTTTTCAGCTGGTGGCAGCGGCATCCGGGTAGCGGTGCGGCGAAAGGCGGCGCATTTCCGCTTCGATCCAGTTCTCGACGCGCTGGTTGACTTCGTGCTCAGAGAGTCCGGTCGCATCGAAGGCGGGGCCGATGCTGACGGTCACGGTACCGGGTTTCTTGACGAAGGCCTGGCGCGGCCAGAGTTCGCCGGAGTTGTGGGCGACCGGCACGACCTTGCAGCCGACGCGCGTCGCTAGGTAGGCGCCGCCAGCCTTGTAGCGCTTGGTCGTGCCCGGCGCGACGCGCGTGCCCTCGGGGAAGATGATGACGTAGAAACCCTGCTTGAGGCGCTCGCGCCCCTGCACGACGACCTGGTCGAGCGCTTCCTTGCCGGCGCTGCGGTCGATCGAGATCATCTTCATCGCGCCCAGCCCCCAGCCGATGAACGGCACGCGCAGCAGTTCCTTCTTGAGCACGAAGACGCAGTAGGCGCCCTTCGGCACGTAGTCCTGCAGGGTCATCGTTTCCCACGCCGACTGGTGCTTGGCGAGGATGATGCAGGGTTCCTGCGGCATGTTCTCGAGGCCGATGACCTGCGGCCGGATGCCGAGCAGGTGTTCGACGCCCCACTGGATGCCGAGGCGCCAGACCTTGCCGAAGTGGTAGCCCCAGCAGCCGCGCAGGAGCAGGGCGCCGCCGATCACCAGCGGCGCGGTGAGCAGGGTCCACAGCGCGGCCCAGAGCGCGAACAGCGTCGAACGGATGACGTTCATTTCTTTTTCACCGCTAGGATGTAGTCGACCGCAGCCGACAGGTTGGCGAATTCCAGGGTGCCTTCCGGCAGGTTGCCTTCGGCCAGGGTCTTCTCGCCCTTGCCGGTGCGCACCAGCATCGGCACGCAGCCGACGGTGGCGCTCGCCTGCAGGTCGCGCAGCGAGTCGCCGATCGCCGGCACGCCGTTGAGATTGACGTTCATGGTTTCCGAAATGCGCTTGAACATGCCGGGCTTGGGCTTGCGGCACGCGCAGTCGGCATCGGCGGTGTGCGGGCAGTAGAAAATTGCGTCGATGCGCCCGCCGACAGCGAACAGCGTCTTGTGCATCTTCTCGTGGATGCTGTTGAGGGTGTCCATGTCGAGGAGGCCGCGCCCGACGCCTGACTGGTTGGTCGCCACAACGACCTTGTAGCCGCTCTGGTTGAGCCGGGCGATGGCTTCCAGGCTGTCGGGGATCGGCTTCCATTCCGCCGGGCTCTTGATGAACTGGGCGGAATCGAAATTGATCACGCCGTCGCGGTCGAGGATGACGAGCTTGGTCGGCATGGCGGTCGGGTTCTCAGGCGGATAGTTTGGAGAGGTCGGCGACCTGGTTCATCGCCGCGTGCAGCGTGGCCAGTAGGCCGAGGCGGTTGGCGCGCAGGGCCGGGTCGTCGGCATTGACCATGACGTCGTCGAAGAAGGTGTCGACCGGCGCGCGCAGCGCGGCCAGCGCTTGCAGCGATTCGCTGTAGTCGCCGGTGACGAAGGCGGCGTCGGCCTGCGGCACGACGTCGACCAGCGCCGCGTGCAGCGCGACTTCGGCCGGCTCCCTCAGCAGCGCGGTATCGACCCAGGCGTCGACGCTGTCCTCGACCTTCTTCAGGATGTTGCCGACGCGCTTGTTGGCGGCGGCCAGCGCGGCGGCTTCGGGCAGGGCCGAGAAGGCGCGCACGGCGGCCAGGCGCTTGGGAATGTCGCCCAGGCGCTGTGGGCGCTGCGAGACCACGGCATCGACTTCCTGTGCCGTGTAGCCCTGCTCGCGAAGGCTGCCGGCGAGGCGCTCGTAGATGAAGTCGGCGAGCGCCGATTCGGCCGGCTTGAAGCCGTCGACCGCGGCGAACACGCTGGCGGATGCGGTCAACAGTTCGTTGAGCGGCAGATTCAGGTTGCCTTCGCTCAGCATGCGGATGACGCCCAGCGCGTGGCGGCGCAGGGCGAAGGGGTCGCGGTCGCCGGTCGGAATCTGGCCGATGCCGAACATGCCGACCAGCGTTTCCAGCTTGTCGGCGAGCGCGACGAGGGTGCCGACGAGGCCGCGCGGCAGGCTGTCGCCGGCGAAGCGCGGCTTGTAGTGGTCCTCGATGGCGTCGGCAATATCGGCGGCGAGGCCGTCGTGCAGCGCGTAGTAGCGGCCCATGATGCCCTGCAGTTCGGGGAACTCGCCGACCATGTCGGTCAGCAGGTCGGCCTTGGCCAGCAGCGCGGCCTGTTCGGCCTGAACGGCCAGCGCTTCGCCGCCCAGCTGCAGGCCGATGCCCTGGGCGATGGCGCAGACGCGCTGCACGCGTTCGCCCTGGGTGCCCAGCTTGTTGTGGTAGACAACCTTGGCCAGGCCGAGGACGCGCGACTCCAGCGTCTTCTTGCGGTCCTGGTCGTAGAAGAACTTGGCGTCGGCCAGGCGCGGTCGCACGACGCGCTCGTTGCCGCCGATCACCGCGCTGGCGTCAGCCGGGCTGATGTTGCTGACGACGAGGAACTTGTTGGTCAGCTTGCCGGCGGCGTCGAGCAGCGGGAAGTACTTCTGGTTGGCCTTCATGGTCAGGATCAGGCATTCCTGCGGCACGGCGAGGAATTCGGCCTCGAACTGGCCGACCAGCACGTTCGGGCGCTCGACCAGCGCGGTGACTTCGTCGAGCAGCGCGTCGTCGTCGATCGGCCGGCCGCCGGCGATGGCGGCGGCCGCCGCGAGCTGGCGGGCGATCTCGGCGCGGCGCTCGGCGAAGGAAGCGATCACGGCGCCGTCGCGCCGCAGCGTCTCTGCGTAGCTGTCGGCGTCGGCGAAGACGACCGGATCGACCGCCGCCTCGAAGCGGTGACCCTGCGTCGCGCGGCCGGCGTTCAGGCCGAGCACCGAAACCGGCACGACGTCGGCGCCGTGCAGGGCGACCAGCGCATGCGCCGGGCGCACGAAATTCACGGTATCCCACCCGTCAGCCAGCTGGTAGGTCATGACCTTGGGAATCGGCAGCGCGGCCAGTGCGGCCTCGACGGCCTTCTGCAGGCCATCGGCCAGGGTCGCGCCCCTGGCCAGGCTGTCGTAGAACAGGATGTCGGCCTTGCCGTCGTTCTCGCGGCGCAGGCCGGCGACGGCCGTGGCGTCGGCACCGAGGGCGGCGAGTTTCTTGAGCAGGGCCGGCGTCGCGTTGCCCGCGGCGTCGAGTCCGACGGCCACCGGCATCAGCTTCTGCACCACCGGCTTGTCGGCGGCGACGGCCTGCACGTCGGTGACATGCGCGGCCAGGCGGCGCGGCGAGGCGAAGGCGGTGACGGTTGCGGTCGACGGCGCCAGACCGGCGGTTTTCAGGGAGGCCGCGAGCGCGGCGGCAAAGGACTCGCCCAGCTTCTTCAGCGCCTTGGGCGGCAGTTCCTCGACGAACAGTTCAACGAGCAGATTCTTGGACGACATGTCAGGCAGCTTTCTTTTCGATCTGGGCGAGGACGTCGGCGGCCCAGGCTTTCGGCGCCATCGGGAAGCCGAGGCGGGCGCGGGATTCCAGGTAGCTCTGGGCGACGCTGCGCGCCAGGTTGCGGATGCGGCCGATGTAGGCGGCGCGTTCGGTGACCGAAATGGCGCCGCGGGCGTCGAGCAGGTTGAAGGTGTGCGCCGCCTTCAGCACCTGTTCGTAGGCAGGCAGCGCCAGCTGGGCGCCCATCAGGTGCTGCGCCTGCTTCTCGTGGGCGCCGAAGGCGTGGAACAGGAAGTCGACGTCGGAATGCTCGAAGTTGTAGGTCGATTGCTCGACCTCGTTCTGGTGGTAGACGTCGCCGTAGGTCAGGCCGTCGGTCCACACCAGGTCATAGACGTTCTCGACGCCCTGCAGGTACATGGCCAGACGCTCGATGCCGTAGGTGATTTCGCCGGTGATCGGCTTGCAGTCGATGCCGCCGACCTGCTGGAAGTAGGTGAATTGCGTCACTTCCATGCCGTTCATCCAGACTTCCCAGCCCAGGCCCCAGGCGCCGAGCGTCGGGTTTTCCCAGTCGTCCTCGACGAAACGGACGTCGTTCTTCTTGAGGTCGAAGCCGAGGGCTTCGAGCGAGCCGAGATACAACTCCAGAATATTGTCCGGCGCCGGCTTCAGGACCACCTGGTACTGGTAGTAGTGCTGCATGCGGTTCGGATTCTCGCCGTAGCGGCCGTCCTTCGGGCGGCGCGACGGCTGCACGTAGGCGGCCTTCCATGGTTCGGGGCCGATTGCCCGGAGGAAGGTCGCGGTGTGGCTGGTGCCGGCGCCGACTTCCATGTCATAGGGCTGGAGCAGGGCGCAGCCCTGTTTGTCCCAGTAGTCCTGCAGACGCAGGATGATTTCCTGAAAAGTCGGTTTCTTGCTGGTGGTCATCGGACGCACTCGATATGACGGAAAGCCTTGGATTTTACTTGGTTTTGGACAGGCTGGCAGTGCATAGCGGCGAAGCTTGAAAATTTGTTAACGACGTTCAATAATATACGAAGTTAATTAACTGGGTGCTTGGCATGAACAGGGATGATGCGGGTCAACCGGGGCGCCGCGAGCGCAAGCGCACGCAGCAACTCGACCATCTCGCGGCGACCGCCTGGGCGCTTTTTGAGTCCGACGGCTACGAAACGGTGACGATGGAGCGCATCGCCGATGTCGCCGATGTTTCCAAGGTGACGCTCTATCGCCATTTTCCGGTGAAGGAGGCCTTGCTGTGCCATGTCTTTCACGGCGAATTGCGCGCCGCCTGGCCGGCGATCCAGGACGAACTGGCGCGGCTGGCGCCCGGGCGGGCGCGGCTGGGGCGCTTTCTTGAATTGCAGGCGGCGTGGTGCGAAAGCCGGCGTGCGTATCTGCTGCCCTATGTTCATTTCCGCCTGACCGACACCCGGCTTCCCGGCGAAGGGCGCGAGCGCAGCGGCATGGATCGCATCTTTGCCGAACTCGTCGCACAGGGGCAGACGGCCGGCGAGTTCCGCGCGGATTTGCCGCTGGAACTGCTGGTCATGTACTTGCAGTTCGCGCATCTTGGCACCTTGCTGCGCTGGCTGACCGAGGATGGATTGGTGCTGCGCGAGGAATTGGCATGCATGCTCGACCTGGTGGTCAATGGGATGGGCGCGCCGCAATGATTCCCCTGCTTGGCGAACTGGAAGCCGCGTCCGCCGAAGCCGCCAGCGTCGGCGGCAAGGGCGGGCAACTGGGGCGTTTACGCCGTTACGGCCTGCCGGTGCCGGACTTTTTCGTGATACCTGCCGCCTGGTCGTCGCAGCGGGCCGAGTGTTTTCCGGCCAGGCTGCATGCCTTGCTGGCGGCCGAACTGACCCGTCGCGGCTGGCACGAAATACCGCTGGCCGTGCGTTCGTCGGCGGTTGGCGAGGATGCCGCCGAGGCGTCGTTCGCCGGCATCCATCTGTCCCTTCTGAATGTCCACGGCATGCCGACGCTGAGCGCCGCGGTGGCCGAGGTCTGGGCCTCGCTCGACACGCCGTTGGCAAAAGCCTACCGGGCGCGCATGGGGGTCGCGACGGAGGCGGCGATGGCCGTGGTCGTCATGCCGCTGCTGCCTGCCGTGTCGTCGGGCGTCGCCTTTACCTGCGACCCGCTCAGCGGGCGCGATGACCGCATCGTCGTGCATGCCAACTGGGGTCTGGGCGAAAGCCTGGTCGGCGGCGAGGCGGCCGGCGACGAATACGTGTTCGCCGAAGATACGACCGATGTCTGGCGCTTGCATGAGGTCAGGCCGGGCAGCAAGGCGACGATGGTGGTGGCGGCGCCGGGCGGCGGCACGCAGCGACAGCCGGTACCAGTTGCCCGGGCCCGGACGCCGGTGCTGGCGCGCGAAAGCGCCGAAGCGCTCGCCGCGCTGCTGCGCGATGCGGCCGTCGCCTGCGATTTCGTGGCGCCGTTCTACGATCTCGAATGGGTTTGGGACGGGGCGGAATTCTGGCTGACCCAGGCGCGGCCGGTGACGCGCCGTCCGCACCATACCTACGATGCGTTGCGCGGGCAGCCGGCTATCTGGACGCGCGGCAATACCTGCGAAATCATGCCCGAGCCCCTGCAGGCGATGGACTGGAATTTCTCGCGGCGCGGCTGCAACGCGCTGCTCGAACAGGGCTGGAAAGTTGCCGGCTATCCGTTGCTGCCGGGTATCCAGCGCGCCGGCTTGTTCGACGGGCGGCTCTATCTCGAAGCCTCAGTCATGCAATGGGAGTCCTGGGACGCCATCGGTCTGGCGCCGGAGCGCTTCAATGCCCTGATGGGCGGCCACCAGCCGGCGATCGCCACGGTGCCGCCAGGCTGGCGCGAGCGCCTGCGCCGCGCCGGACGCACGCTGCGCTATGTGCGTCATGCCGGCGCGATGGGCCGGCGCGGCGATGCCGAGGTACAACGTGCGCTGGCGATTGCCGGCGAACTGCGCGACGCTCCCTTGCCGGAAAACCCGGAGGAAATCACCGCCTTGCTGCATCGCGTGCTCAAGCCGGCCCGCGAATTTGCCGGGATGTTTTTCCTGCAGGGTTCGGGCGGCGGCAGCCTGAGCCTGTTGCTCGATACGCTGGAGCGGGTTTTTCCCGGCGAGAGCGCGGCGATCGGCTCGGCGCTGCTGGCCGGCGGCGAGCCGAGCGTGACGGCGCAGCAGGGGTACGCGCTGGTCGCGCTGGCGCACAAAGCCGCCGCCGTCGCGAATCCTGCCCGGCCGCAGGACGACCCGGCGTTCGCCGAAGCCTTCGCGGATTTTCTCGATGAATACGGGCATCGCGGTCATTATGAAACCTATCTTCGTAGCCCGCGTTATCGCGAGCAGCCCGAGCGCCTGCTCGAACAATTGCCGGCGCTGGCCGACGTCGACACCGGCGCCATGCGCGCGCGGCAACTGGCCGCCGCCGAAGCGGCATGGGCGCGTATCCGGCGCGACTTGCCGATCTGGTATCGCCCGCTCATTCGCAACCTGGTCAACGCCGCCAACCGCGACAGCAACCGGCGCGAAGCGGCACGCAGCGCGATCATCGCCCTGCTCGCCACCGCGCGCCGCCTGTGGTTGCTGATCGGCGAACGGCTCGTCGGCGAAGCGGCGCTGACGCAGGCCGGCGACATCTTTCACCTGTTGCCCGCCGAGATCGAACGCTACGCCAGCGGCCGCCTGCCGTCGGCCGGCTTGCGCGCGCGCCTTGCCGACCGCGCGGGTTTGTTCGCACGCTGGCAGGCGAGCGAGCCGTGCGAATGGTTCGCCTTGTCGCCGGTCGGGGGCGAGTCGCCCCGGTTGCGGTCGACCCCCGAAAAAGGGCAAAAATCAACGGCGGGCGTGTATTGGGGCGTCGCCACCGGCACCGGTCGCGCGC
>WBZM01001613.1_pt1 | contig 21624 bp, 17 predicted proteins | sample 5204271 | NCBI WGS metagenome assembly WBZM01 (sample SAMN12344346, study PRJNA552823) | activated sludge metagenome | biome: Activated sludge suspended growth; feature: Nitrification reactor; material: Wastewater; isolation source: activated sludge from nitrification reactor of wastewater...
CGGGCGAAACGATGTAGTGAACCTTGCGGCCCTTGTTGAAGACCCAGGTCGTGGTCCGGGCGATCGAGAGCTCGGTGTAGTAGCCGGGGTTGAGATTCGGGAGGGTGAGCACCGCGACCTGACGCATATCGAGACCGCCGATGTTCACGGGTGTGTCTGCCTTGGCGTTGGCGATCGCGTCTACGAGCCAGCGGCGCGGTCCGTTGGCGACGGCCTTGAGGGAACCGGTGTCGGCGGCGACCTGGTCGTAGTCGACGGCGTTCCATTTGTCGGCCGGGCAATCGTTCAGCCCGATCGTGTTGTAGACGTCAACCGAGAAGCCCGGGGGGTTCGGCATCGTCACCGTAAAGATCTCGCAGTAACGCTTGTTGTAGAGCCCGTCGAGGGTCCCTGTCTTGGCAGTTGCTCCACCCGGAACCAGTGCGATCACAGCGGTTGCGGCAATCAGAAATGCAATAAGTCGCTTCACCCTTTTCTCCTTCCCTGCATGGTCAAGACGAATAATAGCTGACGCACGTCAACTTATGTGGATCTGGTCCCAAGGACCTCTCGGGACGTCATGGCACGGCGAGAAGCTCTACCTCACAATTGATCGCGGAAGATTCGGCGATGGTCGAATCTGCGGTCACCAAAGGCGCCCGCAGCGCTTCCGCCAGGGCGACGTACGAGGCGTCATAAACCGAGAGGTTGTGGCGCAGTTCCCATATTCGATAGAGGAAGGGCCAATGGGGAAAGCGCTCGATCGGGAGTAGCGCAAGCTCTCTCAGTTTCAGCCGGGCGAGGTCCGAGGGGAGCCGCCCAGATCTTTCAAGCCCTTTCAGGGCCGAAGCCGTTTCGCAGTCGATCAACTCCGGCGCCATCAGTGGTTGCCGTCCGATTCGGTCTCGCGCTGCTTGCCCGGCCTCTCCTTGTTCAGAGATCGCCGGCAAGAGAACTGAAGCGTCTACGACGATCAATCCCCCTTCCTCCCGGAGTGGATCGCCTCGACTACCTCATCGAAGGTGAAACTCGCCCCGTCCGTCACGGCCCGCTCGAATACCTGTTGGGCGGCCTGGCGATCGGCAATCCTCTTCAGCTCCGCCTGAAGAAATTCCTGGAGCGACTTTCCTGAATCCCTCGCGCTTTCCTGCAGGGCCCGGTGAACTTCGTCCGGGACGTTCTTGATCTGTATCGAAGGCATTGACGAAGAGTAGCGCCAAAATGGCGCCACTTTTCGAATCCTCGTTTGGAGTTCACTCCTTGCCATGTCCCACTGAGTGCCTGACCGGAGAACCTCGCCCCGGTCCATCTTCAGGCGGGGCGGCGGTAGGTTGGGGGCATGTCGATTGAACCGACCCCGATTGGCCGGGAGATGGCCGAATACATTCGTGCCCACGCATCCGGGCGAGACGAAGCGCTCCGTCTGGTGGAGGAAGAAACCGATGCGATGGGTGAGATCCGGATCATGCAGACCGCTCCGGAGCAGGCGGCCTTCCTCGAGATGCTGGTGCGGCTGGGGCCGGGCCGCCGGGCGATCGAGGTCGGCACCTTTACCGGCTACGGCGCGATCCGGATCGCCCGGGGTCTGACTGAGGACGGAAGCCTCCTGTGCTGCGAACTCGATCCTCAGCGGGCGGAGATCGCACGAACGAACGTAGACCGGGCCGGCGTGGGGGAGAAGGTCGAGATCAAGGTCGGACCTGCGATCGAGACGATCCGGTCGTTGCCGGAAGAGCCGAACTTCGACTTCGCTTACGTGGATGCCGACAAGCCCGGTTACCCCGACTACTACGAGGCCCTGCTGCCCAGGATGAACCAGGGTGGCCTGATCAACTTCGACAACGTGCTGATGGGTGGTCGCATCCTCGACGCCCAGCCCGACGAGGGCACCGCTGCGATGCAGCGGCTGAACGATCAGCTCGTGGGTGACGAACGGGTCGACTCGGTGATGCTGGGCATGGCCGACGGCCTGACCCTGGTCAGGGTCCGCTAAGCGGCCAGGCTGGCCGGGGACCTCAGTCGACGGGATTCAGCAGGTTTCGAGCTGCCGGGCGAGCAGCTCCCGGAGCGCATCGCGGTCAAGCCTCGAGGAGGCGTCGATCAGCCGGTCCATCAGCGCGCCGTCCATCACCACGACCAGCTGGGCTGCGTGCTCGTCCGGCGTTTCGCAGCCCCTGGCCTTGAGCAGCGCCCGGGCCAGACCGACGAACCGGTCCCTTGCCGGTTCGAAATTCTCGTGAAGTTCCTCGCTCCGGGAGGCCTCGAGCACCAGCTCGTAGCGGGCCTTGAGCAGGTCGAGACCTTGATCTGCCATCAGTCGGTCCATGGTCACCATCATCAGGTCGAGGGCTTCCTCGTCGCTCAGCTCGAGGTCGGCGATTCCGGCGAGAGTCGCCTCCGGCGGTGTGTCGAGTTCGACGTGAAGCTCAAGCGCCGCCTGGAGCAGGGCGGGCCTGGAGTTGAAGTAATTCGAAGTGGTCCCGTTCGGTACCCCGGCTGCGGCGTCGACGGCTCGATGGGTGAGTCCCCTCGAACCGGATTCGCCCAGAACGTGGAGGGCCGCTTCGGCGACCTGGTCTCTCCTTGATGTGGCGGCTTGTGTCTCAGGCACTACAGGTGTAGTGTACCGTCTCATGGGATTTGACGGAGCACTTTTCTCCAGGCAGGACTCAGGTTACGAGGCGGCCCGGCGGGGTGCCGTCTGGAACGCGTTCACGCCCGACCGGTACCCGGAGCTGATTCTCCAGGCTGCCAGCGAGCAGGATTGCGTCGGAGCCGTCAGGCTGGCTCGGGAAAAGGGGCTGAAGCTGAGCGTTCGCTCGGGCGGCCACAGCTGGGCCGGCAACCACCTTCGTGACGGGACCCTCCTGCTCGACCTGTCCGGCCTGCGGGAGGTCGAGATAGACGCGACCGCCATGCGGGCCTCGGCCCAGCCCGGCTGCCCCGGCAACGAGCTCGACCTCGAACTCGAAAAGCATGGCCTCTTCTTTCCGGTCGGTCACTGCCCAGGGGTGGCGATCGGCGGCTACCTGCTTCAGGGGGGCTTCGGCTGGAACGGCCGGGTCCACGGCCCGGCCTGCCAGAGCGTCGTCGCAATCGATCTGGTCACTCCCGAAGGCGAACTGGTCACGGTCGACGAGGAGAACGACTCCGACCTCTTCTGGGCGGCCCGTGGCTCCGGGCCGGGCTTTTTCTCGGTCGTGACGCGCTACCACCTGAAGCTCTACCCCCGGCCGCCGGTGATCGCCAATGGCATCTACACCTATCCCCTCGACGCATTGGAGGAGGTCATCACCTGGGCGAAGGAAATCGGACCGAGAGCGCCCCGGTGGATGGAACTCATGGTCTTCACCCACCGGGACGAGGGAGAACCGGAGGTGGTTCTCACCGCCCCGGTCCTCGCGCCGTCAGACGCCGAGGCGAGGGAGGCCCTTGCCCTGCTCGAGTCCTGTCCCGCCAACGGCAGGGCGAGGATCGCGATGCCCTATTTCCCGGCCAGGCTCGAGGACCTCTACGCCGGCGTTCACGCCTCCTACCCGGATGACCACCGCTACGCGGTCGACAATATGTGGACCCACGCCCCGGCGGCCGAACTTCTGCCGGGCATCCGCCGGATCGCCGAGACCCTGCCCGAGGCTCCTTCCCACATGCTCTGGATGAACTGGGGAGAGAGCCCGGCCCGCGACGATATGGCCTATAGCGTCGAGGACGAGACCTACATCGCCCTCTACGCCGTCTGGCAGGACCCGGCCGACGACGAGGAGAACGTCGAGTGGGCGACCGGGAACATGAGGGCGATGGAGCATCTGGCGAGTGGCATCCAGCTCGCCGACGAGAACCTGGGCCGCCGGCCGGCGAATTTCGTCCGGGAGGAGAACCTTCAGCGACTGGACCGGCTCCGGGCCGAGCGTGACCCTGACGGGTTGTTCCTCGAGTGGATGGGCCGACCGGCGTGAAGGCCCTTCCAGAGGCACAGCCCGAACCGGGGGAAGTCGAGTATCTGGAGGAGCTTCTGAAGTTCCGCCCGCCCGGGCCGGACGAGGCGATCCGCGAAGCGATCAGGGAACCATTCGATCCGGCCCTCGCTCTGGGCCGGAGCGATGCCGCGCGCCTCCTCGACCCCGCGCCAATGGAGTTGGAGACTGGCTGGTCGGTCCTGCCTGACGCGAGTGTCCAGGTCGCGGTCGCAACTCCGATGCCTGACCTGACCACGCAGATGGTCGACTGGTGGTTTGACTGGCACCCCCGGCGCAGCGACCGCTACCGGGCCTGGCATCCGATCGCACACTTCGGAAACGGCCTGGTGCTTCCGCGAGCCGAACAGGAAAAGCCCTACTGGGGTGCCACCAATCTGGTCGACGAGGACATCGGTGACGGCCGGATGAAGGTCCGAGTCGAGTTTTGTGCCCCGGGTGAGTTCGGCTTCGGGAGCGACTGCCTCGATGACCCGGCGGTGGGCACGATCATCTGCGCCTCGGTTGGCGACAGCCTGGTCAACCACACGGACATGGCTCACGTATTCCTGAGGGAGGACGACGGCCTGATGCTGAGGAGCCGCTTCTGGATAGGCGGGCGGATCGAGCCCCGTCTGCCAGGGCCTTTCTCCGGCCTGGAGGGTCCTGCCGGATCGCTGCTCAGTCGAAGGCCAGTCCGGCGGCTGGCGATCCCCGGCGGGATGGGGCCCGGTCTGGCCCGTCACTGCGCCGAGGAGTACGCCAACCTGAACCGGATCCTGCCCGGCCTGTTCGAGCGTTTCAATCGCTGATCCTTGGTTCCGACGGGTAGGCTCGTCGGCGTGCACGTGCTTTTCGTACACAGGAACTTCCCGGCGCAGTTCGGTCACATTGCGTCTCGTGGAGTGAAGGAGCGGGGGTGGATGGCGACATTCGTGTCCGAGAAGCCACCTGGAAGTGCGGGAGGTGTGAACAACATCCAGTACGCGCCGCGGGGGGCGGCGACCGAGCAGACACACGTTCTTTCCCGCACCTTTGAAAACGGTATCTGGCATGCCGCCGGCGTATACGAGGCCCTGCGCCCCGTTCAGGCCGCGGTCAGGCCAGACCTGATCGTCGGGCATTCCGGCTGGGGTTCGACCCTGCTCCTCCGGCAGCTCTACCCGGAAGTGCCAGTCATCAACTACTTCGAGTACTTCTATCGCCCGACAGACTCGGATCTTGACTTCCGGCCGGATGTCCCGGTGGACGAAATCGACCGTCTACGCAGCCCTGCCCGGAACGCAATGATCCTGCTGGACCTCGAGTACTGCTCGGCCGGATACTCACCGACTGACTACCAGCGCGGGTTGATGCCGGACGCGTATCAGGACAAACTGCGCACCATTCACGACGGGATCGACACCGATTTCTGGAAGCCGGGAGAGGCCGGCTTCGGGCAAGCCCGGCAGATCGGCTCTCTCAAACTGGCTCCCCGGGAAAAGCTGGTGACTTACGTTTCGCGGGGCCTGGAAATGATGCGTGGTTTCGACGTCTTCATGAAGGCTGCCAAAGTCCTTGTCGAAAGGGATCCGGATGTCCGGATCGTCGTAGTGGGCTCAGACGAGGTCGCCTACGGTGGCGACCTGAGGCACACCGGCGGCCAGAGCTTTCGCGACCATGTGCTCTCGAAAGACGAGTACGACCTCTCCCGAATTCATTTCGTCGGCAGGGTTCAGCCCACGCAACTCAGCCTTCTGCTCGGCCAGAGTGACGTTCACTTCTATCTCACCGCCCCCTTCGTGCTGAGCTGGTCCTGCCTGGATGCGATGAGTTGCGGGGCACCTGTCGTCGGCTCGGACACCGCTCCGGTCAGGGAAGTGATCGCGGATGGCGAGAATGGACGGCTGGTCGACTTCTTCGATCACGAAGGCATGGCTGAAGCAGCCCTCGAATTGCTCGAGGATCCAGCAACCAGCCGGAAGACTTTCGGTGCCGCCGCTCGCGAAACAGTTCTTGACAGGTACTCGATGGACGTGACGTTCCCTCGAATGGCCGAGTTCTACGAGTCGGTGGCCGAAGCCGGGGAGGCGTCCTGATGCATCCGTTCTGGGGGCCGGTGATCAGACCGATGCTTGACGCGCTGGATGCACACACAGTCGTGGAGATTGGTGCCGAACAGGGGAGAACTACGAGACTCCTGCTCGAGCGTGCTTCAGAGGCGGGGGGCACCGTGATCGCGATCGATCCGAAGCCGAGATTCGACGTGTCGGCATGGGGACTCGAGTGGGGCACCACCTTCCAGTTCCTCAAGGCGCGAAGCCTCGACGTGGCTGGTCGGCTCCCTCTGTCAGATGCCGTCCTGGTAGACGGCGACCACAACTACTTCACCGTGAGACGGGAGCTCGAGGTCATTGCCGCCTCGGCCGAGGGGCATCGGGGTGAGCCGCCCGCCTTCTTTCTCCATGACGTCGGCTGGCCCTACGGCCGGCGGGACCTCTACTACGACCCGGATTCGATCCCGTTCGAGCATCGCCACGATGCGACCCAGGCAGCCCTCCACCCGGACCGAGAAGGGACAGGGGAGCCTGGCATCAACCGTGGTCTCTGGAACGCGGCCCAGGAAGGCGGTCCGCGGAACGGCGTCCTGACGGCAGTCGAGGACTTCCTGGCCTCGAGGCCCGACCAGTTCGAGAGCGTTCTGCTGCCGGGGTGGCACGGACTCGCTGTGCTGGTGCCAGCCGGAGCCGCGAACCGAACTGCGGTAAGACGCGAAATCGGCAGAATCACCTCAGCCGAGTTCCTGACGTCCTGGGCCGGGCTGCTGGAACGCGCCCGTATCCTCGCCAGCATGCCGGCGACACAGGTGTCTCCGGCTCCCGTTGACCGGGACCGGCTAGAACGCGATCAGGGGCTGCTTGACTGAAAGACACCGGGGAGTTCGTTGCGATTGCTGATCCCCAGCTTTCGATAGGCGTTGCTCAGGTGCATCTCGACAGTGCGCCGGGTCAGGTACATCTGCTTCGCGATGTCCGGGTTCGAGAGCCCGTCGGCGGCCAGCTCGGCGGCGCGAAGCTCCTGCCGGGTCAGGGATTCAAGGCCGGTTCTCTCCCGTCGCCGGGGTCTGGCCCCGGTTGCCCGCAGGCTCAAGATGGCCCGATCGCCGAGCAGCGCGCTCCCGGCTTCCTGGGCGGCACTCAGGCCCCGGTAAAGGACCTGGCGGGCACTGTCGTCACCACAACGGTGCAGCGCTTCGCCCAGGGCGATCGTTGCCCGGGCAGTCTCGACGGGCGAGACTCCGGAGAGCAGCGAAACAGCTTCCTCGAGTAGCCCCACTCCTTCCTCGCCTGGCGCCACACTGCCCTTCGCGATCAAGGCAACCCCACGGCTACGGGCGGTGCCGAAGGCCTCCGCCCGCGCCAGTTCATCATCCGCGAGCTCCCTTGCCCTTTCGATAGCGCCGAGTTCGTGGTGGGCCAGCGCGGCCCTTGACCTCCAATCCATCGCCGCCGGGTTTGTGTATGTCGCGCGGGTTGCCCGCCGGCCAACATCCTCGAATTCGCTCAAGGCCTTTTCGGTATCGCCTTCCACCAGCAGAAGGCTTCCCCGGGCGAGCATCAGGAAGTCGATCGTCCCGAGCTCCGGGAGGTCTCCGGTCAGGCCACTCGAATCGAGCACGTCCCGGGCTTCGCCGGTCCTTCCGCGGTGAACGAGAACCTCGAGGTACCAGGCGAGCGCCACCGCAAACGACATCGGGTCCGCCCCGGCGAGTTCCGTCACGACCAGCGCGGAGTCAAATTCGGCCAGGTCGAGGTCTCCGATCAGGAGCGCGCAGCCCGAACGAAGGGCTGCCGAGTAGCTGACCGCTGCAGGCAGGCCTTCTTCGCGCCCCCTTCTGATTCCCTCGGTGGTCAGCTTGATGACGTCCTCATAGGCGCCTGCCCAGGTCAGGGCAGTTCCCAGGTAGATGTATGTGGGGGAGTTTGCGCCAGCCTCTGTCAGGAGGTCCCCCCCGGCGAGTATTCGCCTTCCGGCTTCCCGGATCTCCGCTGCGGGGGCACCGCCACTCGCAGCCTGGTCGGCAAGCACATGGGTCAGGACGAGCCGCTCACCGGGGGTGGCGGCCTGCTGAACCTCTTCCAGCATCTCTCCCGGCCGTTCGCGGTGAACGCCGAGTAGCGCCTCGGCATCGAGAGCTGCGGACTCCAGCGCCAGACGCAGTTCACGTTCGCTTGCCGGCAGGTCGGCAATCGCGGCCCGGCAAACCGAGGAGCACTCTTCGAGCGCGATCAGGTGGAAGAGCGCTCTTCCCTGAACCAGCGCGATCTGCCCGCGAACGATCGGGTCCTCCGCGAGCCCGGAGGCCTGGGCGAGGTGATCGGTCGCCGCCGGATCGCGACGCTCGGCCTCCATTTCGCCGAGAGCCGTCAGCGCTTCGAGGCGATCCTTCACGTCGAGTGGTTCCTCGATCAGGCGGCGCAGCAGGTCGATTGACTGATCGGTGTCCCCGGCTTCTCTCGATTCCATTGCTGCTGTCCGCAAAAGGTCGATCGCCCAGGGTTCGGGGCTCGGTCCCTCCGGCCTGGCATCCACCAGGTAGCCGGCCGCGACCACCGGATCCCGTTCGCGAAGCCGGTTGGCAAGAACGATGGAAAGGCGGATCGCTTCGCCGGCAGGCGTGCTGCTTCGCACGGCATCGGCGAGCAGGGATGGACCGATCCGGGGAGGGCTCTCACCGGTCAGGAAAGCGGCGGCCTGCAGGCGGTCAATCGACCGAAGAGTCTGATCGGTCGAGATCCCGGCTGCCGCCTCTACATCGGCAAGTGTGCCCGCTTCTCCAAGGGCGGCCATTGCCCTTGCGACCTTGGCCGTCTGCTCATCGAGGCAGTCCAGGCGGTCTTCGGTCCAGGCAAGAACGGCCGAAGGAACCGCACCGGGTCCGTCAGGATCAGCGAGGTACCGCGAAGCGAGGTAGGGGTTGCCTCCGGAGATATCCACCACTTCGCCCGCCAGGTCCGGACGACCGTACGAGTCGCAGAGTTCAGCGATCCCGGACCCGGGCAGTGGCCCTGGCTCCAGCACGCTCACCAGCGGCAGCCGACGGATCGCGCTGATCCAGTCTTCCGGATCTTCGCTTCGGTTCACGATCACCAGGAGCAGAGGGACAGCCTGGATTTCTTTCACCAGCCGCAACGTGGCGGCCCGGAATCCTGACCCGCACCAGTTCGCGTCGTCGATGACAAGAAGCACGGGCCTGTCCGGTTCACCTGGAAGCAGCAACGCTTCCGGGGCAGGCAACTCAAGTTCGGTGTCGACCCGGGAGCAGGCGATCAGGCTTGTGTCGAGGCGGTCGGACCCCGCATCAATCGCATATCTGGCCAGCGACGATTTGCCGGACCCGGGTGGGCCACTGATGACGATGGCACGACCTTCCCGCCGTGAGGTGACCGTGCGGATGGCATCGGCGATCGATCGCTGTTCCGCTGTTCTCCCGATCAGCGGGTGTCTTCGGGCTGGTTTTGAGCCTTGACCCGGAATGTTCCGAGAATAGAGCGCGAAAGCGCGTCTCGCAAGAAAAAGTATTCGGACTATTGAGAAAAACCTGTGGAGCAATCGTCTCTGTTCGGGCAGCTTTGGGCAATGCTTGAAGCGGCCCGTACGGCCGGGACAGGGAGGCAGCCAGAGGGATGAACTCGAGGCAGAGGCGACTTCACAGGTACAGGCATTCGACACCCCTTCCGGAGGTCAGGCTACCCGAGGGTCTGAACAGCTCCGGCCACCGCTTCGAGAACGGCCGCGCGATCACCAGGCTCACTCTGTCTGGCATGAGCGCAGTGCTTTCGCTGCCACGCCGTCCGCGCTCGATTCTCGTTGGCCGTTCAGGCGAAGCTCGTGGGCTGGCTGGCCGCGAAGACGGATGGCTGGAGACCGAAGGGGATGCAAACCCCGCCGATCAGCTGGCAAGCGCGATCACATGGGTCCGGGGGCGAACGGATCTGGGCAGGTTGCCGCTGGTGCTCTGTGAACGTGCCGAAGCGGAAAGCGCGACGGCGTTCGCGCTCGCCGCCGGCCCGGCCATTGACGGCTTGATCCTCGACCGGATTCGATCCGACGCGCCAGTCGTAATGACACCGACTTTCGAGTCGGAGCACTCAACACTCGAAGAGAGGGACCAGTTCATTGCCGGCCTTCAACGCCAGGGCACAGAGAGCCGCCTGAACCACGGCCAGCGCCGAAGGCTTGCCCGGGCCCTGGCCAGGGACATCCGGCACCGCACCCCTGGTTCGATTCCGGCCTCTGCCCGCCGTGCGATAGCCACCATGGCTACGGCCCTCGCCTTCCTCCTGACTCCCCTCGCTGCCTCCACCGCCGAGGCGGCGGTCACCTCCAGCTACAACACGCTGACCGGGCACCTGAGCATCACCGGCGACGGGGCCTCGGACTTCATCGAAGTCGACTGTGACGGTCTGGGAAAGGTCGAGGTAAATGGTGGCGGGGTTGCTCCGTCGAATCCAAACTGCATCGCGGTCACCGGAATGACGGTCGATGCGGGAAGTGGCGCGGACACGATCGACCTCGCACCGGTTCTTGACGTCGAATACACGAATCTCGACCTCGACGGGGTGAGCCTCTTCGGCAGCGTTGGTGGTGACGAGGTCGATGGTGGAAGCAACACGGCGGGCGGGACGATTTCCGGGGGCAGCGGCAGTGACACTGTCGGAGGTACCGCCGGGGCCGATCTCTTCAGCGGTGACCACTCGTTCGACGATTCCCTGACCGGAGGGTCGGGGGCCGACACGGTCGACTACTCCTCGGCCTCCGCGGCAGTGCAGGTCGACATCGGGGCCGGGACTGCGGGAGGGGCTGCGGGCAACGACACCCTCACGCAGATCCAGAACGTGACCGGATCGGGCTTCAGTGACTCGATCGAAGCCGGGAGCCCGACTGGAACCTTCATCGGGCTGGCAGGTAACGACACGATCGTCGGGTCCGGCGTCGGGCCGTCGACCCTGATCGGCGACGGCGGAGCCGACTCGCTGACCGCCGGTTCCCTTGCCCACTCACACACACTTTCAGGCGGGGATCAGAACGACACACTGACCGGTGGCAACCTGGCCGACACACTCGCCGGTGGCAACGGAGTCGACTCGCTGCGGGGCCTCGGAGGCGCAGACAACGTTGCCGGTGACGCCGGCGACGATGTGCTCGTCACCGACGCGACGTCTGGTGAATCCCTCGACGGTGGGGCCGACACCGACGCCCTGGACTTTGCCGATGCGGCGGCCGGGGTGAACTTCAACCTGTCGGTCGCCGGCTCGGCGGGACTCAACTTCAGCTCGATCGAGAATGTGCTCGGGTCTGACTTCGGCGACACACTTACCGGCACCAGCTCGGCGAACCTGATCGAAGGCGCAGACGGGACCGACTCGATCTCCGGCGGTTCGGCCGGTGAGGACACGCTTCGAGGTGACCCGGGAGCAGACAGCCTGCTCGCTTCCGGGTCCGGAAACAAGGTCCTCGAGGGCGGAGATGATGCCGATCTCCTCACGGGTTCGAGCGCGATCGGCGCGGTCAACACTCTCGATGGTGGTTTGGCGGGCGACACCCTGAGCCTCGGCGGCAGCGCCGCCAACAGCCTCTCCGGGAGCGACGGCGGCGACGAGGTAAACGCCGGATCGGCATCGGGGCCGAACACGATCAGCGGTGGATCGCTCGGTGACACGATCACCGGCGGCTCCGGTTCAGAGTCAATCCTCGGCGGCGATTCGAATGACACCGTCGCCGGTGGTGCCGGTACCGACACGATCCTCGGCGAAGGCGGCAACGACAGCCTGGCCGGCCAGGGAGACATCGATTCCCTGGATGGTGGGACGGGCAGTCTCGACCTCGTGCGGCAGACGGGAGTGAGTGCCGACCAGGTGCTGACCGACTCGCAGCTGACCGGCCAGGGACCGGATTCACTTGCCGGCTTCGAGCGGGCAAGCCTTGAAGGAAACTCCAGCCTCCTGGATGCTTCCGCCTTCTCTGGCGCGGTCACCATTATCGGGACCGGGTTCGTGGATCAGACCGTCGCGGGCTCGGGTGGGGCCGATTCCCTCAGCGGGGGTTCGGAGACAGACCGGCTCGTGGCCAGCGGAAATGCAAACCACACCCTGACCAACACAGGCCTCACGATAGGCGCGGTGAGCGACACGATCTCGGGTTTCGAGCAGGCGTCACTCTCCGCCCAGACCGGGAATCAGTTGATGAACTCGACAGGCTTCACCTTCCCGGTGACGCTTTCGGCTGGCGACGGCATTGACACCCTCCGGCCGGCAACCTCTTCGGCCAACGACTCGCTGGTCGGTGGGGCTGACGCCGACAGTCTCGACTACGGCGTACTGACTAGCGACTCGACGATTACCGGGACCAGCAGCCAGGTCATCGGGGGGGTGTCCGGGATAGCCAACGACACGATCTCCGGTCTGGAATCAATCTCCCTCGCCGGTCCCGCTTTCCCGCTTCAGATCGACTTCGCCGCGTACGACGGCGTCGTCTCCCTGGTTGGCGGTATCGGTGACGACACGATCACCGTTCCTTCGGGGACCGGTGACAGCCACACGGTTTCCGGAGGCGCCGGATCGGACCGGGTAATTCGCAGCAGTGGCCAGAACCAGATCCTCAGCAACACGGCGATAACGGGAACCTTCGATTCGGTTTCCCTCTCCAGCATCGAGCGGGTCTCGATCAGCGCGGGAGCCGGTCCCGACCTGCTTTCCTCCTCCGCCTTCTCCCTCGGCGCGGTCACGCTCGACGGTGCCGGGGGAACCGACACGATCAACGCCGGGGGTGCCACGCCCCAGAGCGACGAACTGATCGGTGGTACCGAGAACGACCGATTCAACCTTGTCTCACCCACCCTGATGGGCGGATCGATCGACGGAGGGCCGGGAACCGATGAACTGAGCTTCACGGCAGACACGGGAATGACTCTCGGCGGCTCGTCGCTGGCAACCGGTGTCGGAACCAAGTTCCACAGCGCCCTGGAGCGCGTGAGCCTGACCGGCGGGGCGAGTGGCCAGGGGATGAACGCCTCCGGCTTCGCGGGGCAGGTGTCCCTCTCCGCTCTCGGGGGCACCGACACCCTGACCCCCGCCCAGGGGTCAAGCACTCTGAGTGGAGGCGACCAGAACGACTTCGTAAACGCCGGCTCCGCGGCGGATTCTCTGGACGGCGGCAACGGCACCGACACCCTGACCAGCGACTTCAACGCGGATCAGGTCCTGACAAACACCAGCCTCTCCGGAAGCGGTGGTGACCAGGCGGTCGGATTCGAGGCGGCTCGCCTGTTTGGTGGAAGCTCGGCGAATCTGCTCGACAGCTCGGCCTTCAGCGGCCCTTCAACGATGATGGGATTCTCAGGAAATGACACCCTCGCGCCCGCTAGCGGTCACCTTGGGGATTTCGACGGAGGTGACGATTCAGACCGGCTGCTGAGCAGCGGCGGAACCAACCAGACCCTGACCGGGGTCGGGCACACGGTCGACGCCAACTTCCGCTCGCTTTTCGACATCGAGTCGGCTTCGCTAACGGGGTCCGCAGCCTCCAACCTGATTCAGACATCGGCGTTCGGCAACCCGGTGACGCTGAGTGGTCTGGGCGGGAACGACACCCTGAGACCCTCATCCTTCGGTTCCGACAACGACAGCCTGGTAGGTGGCGCTGACACTGACGCGGTGGATGTGGGCTCAAGCGACGCGGCAAACATCCAGTTGACTGACACTCTCCTGTCGGCTCCGGGCGGGGTCGGTCTCGACACGCTCTCTTCAGTTGAGGGTGCGAGCCTGCAGGGGGATGCGGGCAACCAGATCCTTGACGCCGGTGGATTCTCCGGGTTGGTCAGCCTCAACGGCGACGACGGCGCTGACACCCTTGTCGCGACTTCGGGGATCGGGGACCAGACCCTGAACGGAGGTGCCGGCTCCCCTGACCGCGCGATTCGAACCACCAACGGAAACCAGTCGGTGAACCTGTCCGGTGACGCCGTGGTTGGCAACGGCACCGTGACCATCCTCAACGTCCAGCAGCTTTCGCTGGGCGGAGGCGCCTCCGATGAGACTCTTGACGCAAGTAACTTCCTTCAGTCGGTAAGCCTGGCTGGTGGTGCCGGCAACGACACGCTTGTCGGCAACGCACAGGAGAACCTTCTGGACGGGGGCTCCGAGGCTGACCAGCTCGTTCCCAACCAGATATCAGGGGATTTCGCCGACGACACCGTGGCCGGCGGTACCGGTAACGACACCCTCGCCTACCCGGGTCATGCCTTCAACAACGAGTCAGTGACGGTGAACGACACCCTGCTGTCCTCTTCGAGCGGTTTCGAAAAGGCGATGACATCGATCGAGCGGGTCTCGATCGTCGCCGGCAGCGGACAGAACGTCCTTGACGCATCTGCCTTTTCCGGCTCATCCAGCCTCGATGGAGCCGGTAACGGCGACACGCTCGCTTCGTCGCAGGGCGGAAGCACCCTGGCTGGTGGTCCGGGCTTCGATGAGCTCGCTCCCGGCGCTGGCTCCGACTCGGTGGACGGGGGCGCCGATCAGGATCATTTCGCGCTCACCGCCGACGCCGATCTGGAGCTGACAGACACTCTCCTGACCGGACCCGGAACCGACACCCTGAGTTCGCTCGAGTCGTTCTCCCTTACCGGCGGTCCATCAGCCAACGATTTTGACGCTTCGGAATTCACTCTGGGGCCGGTCTCGCTGGATGGCGCGGGTGGAGATGACACCCTTACCGGTTCCTTGTCATCAGACAGCATCACCGGGGGCTCGGGCACGGGCGATCGGGTCCGCCAGACATCGACCAGTGACCAGACGCTTACGCCGGGGGCGCTGTCCGGAGAAGGCACTGACACCCTTTTCGGCATCGAGGCGGCCCATCTGATCGGAGGTCCGGCCGGCAACTCGATCGATGCCTCGGCGGGTGGCATTCCTGTGAGTCTCGAAGGCGCGGCGGGGAACGACACCCTCCTGGGCGGTGACCAGAACGACCTGGTGGTCGGTGGGGCTGATGACGACTCGCTCTTGGGCGGCACGGGAACCGACCGCCTGAGGGCCACGGGGACTGGACTCAGTCTGAACGACACCGGCTTGACGGGAGAAGGATCAGACTCACACGCTGGCTTCGAGGCGGCTGAACTGATCGGTACGGGATCCAACGACACTCTCGACTCAGCCGGGTTCAGTGGCGGGCCCGTGTCGCTTTCCGGGCTCGGGGGCGATGACCTGCTCAATTCGCTCAACTCCGGCCCGGTCGCTGACTCGGCGGACTGCGGAACCGGGGAGGATGAAGCCGAGGCCGATGAGGTCGACGTCGTGGCCGGTTGCGAGGTCCTGAATGGTGAACCGGTCGGACCAACCGGACCCACGGGGCCGACCGGCCCGACTGAACCAACCGGCCCGACCGGGCCGACTGAGCCAACCGGCCCGACTGGTCCCACCACCCCGACCGGACCCACGGGACCGACCGGTCCCACCGGGCCGACGGACACCGTGCCTCCCAGGTTGAAGGTCTCCGGCAAGTTGAAGCAGGTCGTGAAGGGACGCAAGGTCGCGGTGAAGGTGTTCGCCCGGTGCTCGGAGGCCTGTCGGGTGACAGTTCGTGGCCGCGTTCACTTCAAGCAGAAATCCAGGAAACGCTCTTTGCCTTTGAAGCTCACAAAGGCCAAAGCCGGCACCAAGAGGAAGCAGATCCTGGTTCGCATGAAGCCGAAGCAGGCCCGCAAGCTGGTCCGTCTGGTCAGCTCCGGCCGGGCTCGGAGTCCGGTCGCTCGTCTCAGGTTGGTCGCTGTCGATAGTGCCGGCAACCGGTCGAAGGTCCTGCGGCGGGCAATCCGACCGCGCTTTCGCTAGCGGTCACCGGCGGCCAGCAAGATTGATCACCGACAGCCGGGGGTACCCGCGGTGAATGGATCCAGTCCTCGTCATCTTTGCAATCGGAATTGTTATCGCCGGGGTTCTTGCCTGGCGGGTCTGGGGCTGAGCCCCGCTACCGGTTCATCGGCGGATGCCAGCCCTTGTCGGCGGGGACGGCCTGGCGGGGTGGATCAGGCTGGCCACTTTCTTCAAGCCCGATCGGATCGAATCCGGTGATGACCATCACCATGAGGTAAGCGACGAACCCCCACCACAGCACCTGGATGGCGAAGCTGAAGAACATCATCAGGCCGAACAGGGTGTAGCCCACGATCTTGAAAGGCCAGACCATCGCATCCTCCAGGCGCCCCCAGTTGACCCATTGGCGACTGGGTTGACGGACTCGACCAAGCGACAGCATGCGACTGACTGAACTATCCGGGAGCACACCGGCGTTCTGTTCAAGCCATGCCTCGACCCGGCCAGCGTCGATGAGTTCCGCCTCGCAGCGACCAGCCAACTCCTGGAGGTCCTCCGAAGCGGCGGCGCCGGGTTCGTGGATGAAGGCGACCGGCTTGGCGTACTGGGCACGAAATCCATCGCCGTGAACTTCCACCTTGCCCCAGGCCGCAACCAGTCCCCTCACCGACGCGCCCGACCTCCCGGATCTCTCAAGCAGGACTCGGCCAGGGACGCTCCAGGGGTGGTACGCGTAGAGGCCACATTCACAGGACGGTGCGGGCGCGTCATGGCCTCTGGCACAGCGGGCTTCGGTCGCTCCTCCGTCGGACTTCCACTCGAACTCCTCCGCGGCAATAAACATCGGCCCCAGGTTCCCGGAGCCGCGCCACTCCCGCACCCCGATGATCGTCCCCGCCAGGTACGGAACCCCGGCCGAGTAGGGGTCGTCAGCCCGCTGCTTCCGGCGGAGCGTGAGCACAGTCAATCTTCCTTTCGGTTGCTCCCGGGTCGCGTCTTCTCGAAGTACTCGGGGATGATCAACCGCCGAATCGCCCGCGGGCTGAGGTAGCGGCCGTCATTTCGGATCCATGACCAAAGCGAATCGGTCTGCAGGTCGATCAACTCGGCCTCGCAGGTCTCGGCGAGCTCGAACAGGCGGCACTGGTAGGTGAGCCGTTCCTGCCTTCCCGGCCCCGACTCGTCCTTCCAGCGTGGGCTGAGGAAGGCGACCGGCCTGGCGAATTCTGCCCTGAACCCCATCGGATGAAGTTCGATTCTTCCCCAGGCTTCGACCACCCCGAAAACCGAGTTAAGCGAGCGCGATGCCATCCGGTTGGTGAGCCAGTGACCCCTCGATCCTGCGTGCCACGCGTAGAGACCACAGCTGCAGTCACTGGCCGGGGGAGTGTGATGTCTGTCGCGATTGATGTCGCAGACTGCACGGGTCGCGCCGCCGGTCGCATCCCATGGCGCCCCGCTCGCCCCTGAGGTCAGTGTCCGGAGAAGCGTGTCAGTTCTCCACCGTCGAAGGCCGAGGATCGACCCGGCCATGAATGGTGGTTTCGAGTCCCGGGTTTCAGGTCTCTCAGGCACCGGCGGGCTCCTTGACTGGCTCGGCCGGTGCCTTCGCGGGCTCCCGGGCCGGCTGCCTGGAAGGCCTCGGCGTTCGCCGGCGTTCGGGATTTCGCCTGGGTTCAGCCGGGGCTGGTGTCCTTTCCGGTCTTTCCAGCGGTTCGACGATGATCGTGCGGGTTGGGCCGGGCGGGAAACCGGCGTGGATCAGGTCTTTCTCGGGCATGGCTACTCCTGTCAGCGTTTCCCCGGTAAGTCGGGCCGGGCAGCCGGATCTGACAGAGAGTGCTCAGGCTGCAGCGAGCGCCGAGGTGTCCACCCGGGCGTAAGGGTGCATGCGGATCTGGTCCGGCCACGCCCGCTGGCCGATCCGGATCTGCAGGGCAAGCGACTCGAGCAGCACCGCCCGCGCCGGGTCCCAACTGAAGCCGTAGAGCTTGCGGATCTCCCTGGGCAGCAGGCCGACCGAGCTCAGCTTGACGGCCTCGGTCAGCGGGGTGACCGCGACCTTGGTGAAACCGGTGAACGGGGGCTCGAAAATGATCGCCTTCGCCCGTCTTGCGATGTCCTCGGAGATGTAGAGGCTGCCGTCGCTCAGGCGCCCGCGTACGTACTCGCGGAGATCCGTCTCGGTCGCCGGTATCGAACTGTCCGGCATCCCGAGCAGTAGGCCGATCTGGCGGTAGTCGGCCCAGTAGGCCTCACGCTCCTCGTCGCTCAGCGAGCCGACGAACTTCTCGTAGTAGACGAGTGCGGAGTCAGCCAGGGTGGCCAGCGTCCAGAGCATCAGCTCGGGGTCATCGGCGGAGTAGGGGGTGCCGGCGGGGATCGGACCGTAGTCCTCTTCCACCTCGCCTCGGACCCGCTTGTGCATTGCCCGGATGATCCGGCCGGTCCGCTGGGCCGTCTCGACGTCGCCAAAGTAAATCCGGCTCATGTTCCGGTCGGTGCTGATCAGCCTAGCCTTCGGATCATTGAAGATCTTCGAGTGCCGGTCGAATCCGACAACCGCAAGCGGATCGCAGGCCTGCATCAACAGGGCGCGGACCCCCGAGATCGCGGTCACGCGCAGCCGGTGCAGCCGCCGGATCATGCTGTCGGCGGGGAAATAGCCGTCGATGTTGATCGACGGCCCGGTTGTCTCGATTTCTGTCACTTGCACCTGTAAATGTAGATACGCGTCGACTTCCGTTCCCGGTTGCCAGTTGTTAGTCTTCGCCGTTGATAGGGGGCAGTAGGGAGTTTTGATTCGCAAAGCAAGAACGATTCTGGCCGCGACTCTGGCCGCATTTCTGTTGCCTTCAATGGTCGGGACAGCCTCCGCGGACGAGGCGACGATCGTCTCGAAGCAGAAGATCAGTGAACGACTGCAGGAGCTGACGATCGAGACTTCCGCCTTCTCCGAGCCGACCAAGGTTCACGTCTTCCTGCCTACCGGTTACGACTCGCTCCCACCCCGGCGCTGGCCCGTCACCTACTTCCTGGCGGGAACCCAGAACAACTACGACTCGTTCGCCAACTTCCTCGACGGTGTGAACATGACCGCTCATTACCCGTCGATCGTCGTCTCCCCGGACAGCAACAGCGGCTACTGGAGCGACTGGTTCAACGGTGGAGACTTCGGCCCGCCGCAGTACGAGACCTTCGTGATCGACCAGCTGATCCCCCTGATCGACCGCAGCTACCGCACCATCCCGGAACGGGCGCAGCGCGCGGTTTTCGGGATCTCGATGGGTGGCTACGGCGCGATGTCCCTCGCCGCCAGGCACCCTGACAAGTTCGTCGCCGCCGCAACGCTTTCCGGTGCAGTCGACACGAACAACCCGCTGATCGGCGCGGCGCTTTCGTTCAGCTCGACCTTTGACGGCGGGGCGATCGATGCGATCAACGGCCCTCGCACTACCGAGGAGGTCCGCTGGCGCGGGTCCAACCCGACCGACCTCGCCTCGAACCTGGACGGTCTGGCGGTTCAGGTTAGGACGGCCAACGGAACCCTCAACCCGGGGATCGGCGAGGGCAACGACCCGAATGATTCGCTGTCCTGCCTGGTCGAGAACGGCGTCTACCAGGGCTCGACCAGTTTTCACGAGGCCCTCGACGCGGCCGGTGTGGAGCACACCTGGGCGGACTACGGCAACGGCTGCCACTCGGTCCAGAACTTCACCCGCGAAGTAATCGACACCCTCAAGTCCTTCGAGGCGGTCCTCGGCGACGCACCGGAGGATCCGGCCAGCTTCGAGTACCGGTCGATCAAGCCCGAGTTCGACATCTGGGACTGGAACTTCAAGGCAGATCGGAACAGGGCGCTCGAGTTCATGGAGGTTGCGGTCGAGCCGGGCGAGGTAACCCTCAGTGGTTCAGGTAGAACCACCGTCACCACGCCTCCCATCTTCAAGGGGATCAGGAAGGTGGATGTGGGCAGGAAATCCGACGTGGGCAACAGGCATGTCCACTACCGGCCGAGCCCTGACGGCCGGCTCACCTTCCCTGTTGATCTCGGCCCGGCCCACAAGGTCCAGCAGTACCGACCCGGAGCCGCCACCAAGTTCAAGACTGCGACGGTCACTCTCAGTCCCCACGCTGTGATCAAGATCCTGAGCGCCCGCCAGAGGGCGAGCGGAGTAAGGGTCTGCGCCAGGACCCTCGGTGGTCCGGTGCCTGTCGCCAAGGTAAAGGCAGGCAAGAAAGCCGTCCGGACCAAGCTGACCAGCTCGCCACGCTGCCCGATGCTCCGGACCCGGGAGAAGCCGGGCAAGGTCATAGTCGAGGGCCGCGACACCCACGGCCACATAGTCAGAGCCACCGCCCCCGTCAAATAGGGAGCCGGGGGAGAAGTTCGCGCGCCGGCTGCTTAGGCAGCCATGGACGAGAACGAGCGAAGCGACCCTGAAGGGTCGCCGGAAGAGGAACCGACCGAAGCCGAACTGGCCGCCTGCGCGCTGACGGTCGAGCTGATCCGCTCCGGCCGGATCATCACCTACATCGGCGACATCCTGGTTGAAAGGGTCGACGAGGTCGACTACCCGGGCGAGCCACCCGAAGCAGTTGTCATCAGGCGCTTCATCGACCAGGTCCTGCCACACCTCGTCGAACAAGGCCCCGAAACCTGCTGGAAGACCGCCGGCCTGATCGAATCAATCCGCGAAACCCTCGTAACTGACTTCCAGCTCGAACTGGAAGGCGAAGAGCGCCGGAACTGATGCCAGCTCTGGAGCCAAATAACAGCATGCTAATGTATGTGCATGTTTTTCCACCGTCGTCTTCAGATATTGCTTGACGATGAGCGACACGACCGGATCGTTTCGGTAGCGCGCCAGCGCGGAGTTTCCGTTGCGACAGTGGTGCGGGAGGCGATCGACCGCGGGGTGCCGAAGCCGGACCGGCAGCGCCTCGATGCCGGCCAGCGGATCCTGGCTGCTGATGACATGGACGTTCCCGGTGTTGAGGTTTTGAAGCGAGAACTGGCGGATGCCCGCGGGGGCTCGGCTGCTCCTTCTTGACACCACAGTCCTCGTCTACGCCAAGGGCGCCGATCACCCCCTGCGGGACCCTTCCCGGGATCTGATTCAGGCGATCGCGGAACAGCGAATCGACGCCACAACCACTCCCGAGGTGATCCAGGAGTTCGTCCACGTTCGAGCCCGACGGCGGGGCAGGGAGGAAGCAGCCGCACTGGGCCGGGACTACGCCGAGCTGCTCTCACCCCTGGTCAGCGTCGAGTCCACCCACCTCGAACGGGGCCTTGCAATCTTCACCTCAGCGGACAGCCCCGGCGCATTCAACTCCGTCCTCGCCGCGGTAGCACTGGATACCGGCGCCCGGCTTGTTTCTGCAGACGAGGCGTTCGCAAAGGTCCGAGGCCTGAATCTCTCAATCCTGAACGGTGAGAACATCCGGCAACTGCTCGATTAGGTAGCGGAAGGGCGGCCCGGGACCCTCGATCACCGTTCCTTCCGGTTTCGGGCCAGCCTTTCGTTGAGCGGTCTGACCGGGTCGTTCCGGATGTCATCTCCGTAGAGGTAGAGGCGGCTAGCCGGGGTGGCGGGGAAGCCGACCAGCCTGTCACCGTACTTCTCGATCAGGATCGTGGCGACGTCGCTGTATCGCTCGAGTCCTTCGTAGTACGCGATCTCCCGCCAGATCTCCCGGCTCTCATGGCGAAGGACCGTCCAGTTGTCACCGTTCGGATCCTCACGGTCCTCGAAATCCCATTCGATGACGATCTCGTCGCCTTCCAGGTCAGGCAACTGTTCGGCGCTCGTGAGTTCACTGGCGGTCGCCCT
>WBZM01001614.1_pt1 | contig 21596 bp, 18 predicted proteins | sample 5204271 | NCBI WGS metagenome assembly WBZM01 (sample SAMN12344346, study PRJNA552823) | activated sludge metagenome | biome: Activated sludge suspended growth; feature: Nitrification reactor; material: Wastewater; isolation source: activated sludge from nitrification reactor of wastewater...
GTGCGCGTGACAACCGCCTCGTGCACTTCGCCCTGCCGGCCGACCGTCCCGACGCCGATCGGCCGCGCCCGGGTGACCTGGTGACGGTGGGCGTCACCTACGGCGCCCCGCACCACCTGGTGGCTGACTCCGCGGTTGCCGGCGGTAGCTTCGCGGTCCGCCGCACGGCCGGCGGCGCGGCGTGGGCTGCGCTGCAGGAGACGGGCGCGGCGGCCAAACCAGCCGTCTCCCTCGGTATGCCGTCCATCGGCCGGCCCGCAGCCGGCCAGGCTGCACCTGGGTCACCATCCGGCGCCGGGGGATGTGGCTGATCGTGCTTGACTTGTCTGCATGAGTGTCCGTCCTGTCGTCATCTCCGGAGAGCCCGTGCTACATCGGGTCGCGGCGCGGGTGGAGCACTTCGACGAAGAGTTGGCCGCGCTGGTACAGGACATGTTCGACACCATGGACGCCGCCCACGGGGTTGGCCTGGCCGCACCCCAGATCGGCGTCGGGCTGCGGATCTACGTCTACGACATGGCCAACGAGGATGGCGTCGCCCCGCGCGGGGTCGTGGTCAACCCGATCCTCACCGTGTCTCGCATCCCCGAGGGCCGCGCCGACAAGGACTCCGAGTCCGAGGGATGCCTGTCCTTCCCGGGCGAACACTTTCCCCTGAAACGCGCCGATTTCGTCCACGTCTCCGGCTTCGACGTGACCGGGAAGCCGCTGGAGTTCGACGCCACCGGCTGGTTCGCGCGCTGCATGCAGCACGAGTTCGACCACCTCAACGGCCGGCTGTATGTCGACCGTCTCGAGGACCGCTATCACCGCAAGGCCCGCAAGGTCGCGAAGGCCAACGGCTGGGGGATCGCCGGCCTCACCTGGATGCCGGGAGTCGACCCCGACCCCTTCGGTCACGACTCCAGCGAGGGCGAGTGCGACTGCGGTGAGGATCACGGCGACCCGGGGCATCGCCACCCCGAGCCGTGACCGGCTCGCCGCCCGAGTCGACACCAGCCGCTGGGCGCGTCCTGGCCATCGTCGGCCCGACGGCCACCGGCAAGTCTGACCTGGCCGTTGCGCTGGCCGAGAAGCTCGGCGGAGAGATCGTCAATGCCGACGCCATGCAGCTCTATCGCGGCATGAACATCGGCACGGCCAAGCTCACCGTGGCGCAACGGCACGGCATACCTCACCATCAGCTCGACGTTCTGGACGTCACCGCGGAAGCCAGCGTCGCGGCATACCAGCAGGCCTCGCGCGGCGACATCGCCGCAATCCTGGCCCGCGGCGGGGTGCCGATTCTCGTCGGCGGGTCGGGGCTCTACGTGCGCGCGGCACTGGACCACCTCGACATCCCTCCGACCGACCCAGCCGTCCGTGCCCGCTGGGAGGAGCGGCTCACCTCCGAGGGTGTCGAGGCCCTGTATGCCGTTCTCGGACAACGCGATCCGGTGGCGGCCGCGCGGATCGAGCCGCGCAACGGGCGCCGGACCGTCCGGGCGCTGGAGGTCATCGAGCTGACCGGCGCACCGTTCAGCGCCACGCTGCCCACGAGGCAGACGGTGCGACCCACGACGGTGATCGGGCTGACCCTGGACCGCCCGGCGCTTGATGCCCGCATCAACGCCCGCAGCGCCGCGATGTTCGCCCACGGCTTGCTCGACGAGGTCACGTTCCTGCTTACGCAGGGGCTGGCCGACGGGCGCACCGCCCGCACCGCGATCGGCTATGCCCAGGCCATCGCCTGCCTTCGCGGAGATCTCACGGCGGCCCAGGCCGTCGCCGACACCGCGACGCTCACCCGCAAGTTCGCCCGACGACAGCAGTCCTGGTTTGGTCCCGACCCCCGAATCTCCTGGGTCCCCGCCGATGCCCCTGACCTGCTCGACCGGGCGATGGCGATCTGGCGAGCCGCACACCAGGGAGAATGACGCTATGACGACGCGCGCGGGCGGGGCTGGCTTGCCCTTCATCAAGGGCCACGGGACTCAGAACGACTTCGTGCTCGTCCCCGACCTTGACGGCACCCTCGACCTCACACCCGCTCTGGTATCTCGGCTGGCTGACCGGCGGGCCGGCATCGGCGGCGACGGCGTGATCCGGATCGGCCCCACCGTCCACGCCATCGAGCCCGAGGTGCGCGCCCTGGCTGACCAGGCTCGCTGGTTCATGGACTACCGCAATGCCGACGGTTCGGTGGCCCAGATGTGCGGCAACGGCACCCGGGTCTTCGCGGCCTATCTCACCCGCGAGGGGCTGGAAGCCGGACCCGATTTCGCGATCGCGACCCGTGCCGGGCTCAAGCACGTGCGCACCACGGCCACTGGGTATGCCGTCAACCTCGGCCCTTGGCGCCTGGAAGACCCCGAACAAGCCGCCGCCGAAGGCTTCACCGCCGTCGTGTCCGCTGCTGGTGCCCCTGACCTGCCGGGCTTGCGCATCGACCTTGGTAACCCGCACACCGTCGTCGTGCTGCCCCCCGAGATCGATCTCGCCGACCTCGACCTCACGGTCGCACCGGCCGTCGCCCCCATCCCGCCCGAAGGGACGAACGTCGAATTCGTCCGAGCCGTTGGCCCGGGCCACCTCGCGATGCGCGTGCACGAGCGCGGGGTGGGGGAGACCCGATCGTGCGGCACCGGCGCGGTGGCCGCTGCCCTCGCCGTGCGTTGGTGGGAGGGCTCGGCTCACGACACGCGGGTCTGGACCGTCGATGTCCCGGGAGGGCGGCTGACCGTCACGGTCGAGGCGGACGAGACCGTGGAGCTCGCCGGGCCCGCGGCCCTGGTGGCCGACGGCGTTTTCACCGACTGACGGCGAGCACCCGGAAGCCGCGCGCGATCGCGAGCCGGCGGCACGGCATACCGAGTTCGTGCTCGATCCAGCGCGCGAGCGAGTCGGCCCCCAACTTCTTCGCGACCACGAGGTATGCCGTGCCGTCCGGTTCCAGCCTCGGCAGCCAGGTCGTGAGCATCTCGTGCAGGACGGCCTTGCCCACGCGGATCGGGGGGTTGGACCACATCGTCGCGAAACGCAACGTCGGATCGACCATCTCGGGTCGGCAGGCAACGACCCGGTCCAGGCCCAGCTCGGCGGCGTTCTCGCGGGTGAGCGCCAGGGCGCGCTCGTTGACGTCCACGGCATACACGTCAGCGGTGGGAGAGAGCAGGCCGAGGGTGAGGGCGATCGCGCCCCAGCCGCACCCGAGATCCAGCAGGGCGCCAGTTGCGGGCGGGTCGGGCACTTCGTCGAGCAGCACGCGGGTGCCGGTGTCGAGATGGTCGGGGGAGAAGGTGCCCGCGGCCGTGACGACCCGCACATCGCGGTCGGCCAGCCGCACGGTGATGGTTCGGCGATCCTCCGGGCCGGCGGGATCGGCGGAGAAGTAGTGCTCGGTCGTCACGGCAGCCGACTCTAGGCGATCTGCGCCCTCGGACCGCTCCGCGAGCGGCTGGCTGGCTAGGCTTCCGCGCATGAGACGTGCGCTGGCAGCCGCGCTGATGGCGGTCAGTGTCGTCCTTGGCGCCTCGGGATGCCTGGTGGCGCCGCTCTTGAGCACGGCGGACCCGTCTGGATCGATCGGGACGGGCGAGCAGCCCAACGGACAGGTGCGATCGCTGGGGCTGCTGCAGCAGGCACTGCTGCAGGTGCCTGATCTCCCCGCTGGCACGACGCGCGCCCGACCGTCGCTCCTGCCCAGCGCCGTCAAGGTGGAACTCTCCTCCGACGACCGGGCGTGCGCTCCCGTTGTGCTGCGCACCGGACCAAACTTCGACGCCAAACTCGCCGACGTGACGTTGCTGCTCTCGCCGGATCGCAAGGGGGTGCTGGGCGAATGGCTGCGGACTGCGCCTTCCAGTGACTCCGCAGCGACCGCTGTCGCGCAGTGGGGCGCGGCTGCCGGGTCGGCTTGTCCGATGGTGCGCGTGGCCATTGGCGGCCTCACCCAGGTGGACGGGTCCCTGACCCCCGGACCGGCGCTGCCGGCCTCGCCGGAGGCGCGGTCGGTGCGGCTGAGCTACACCCTCGAAGGTGCCAGCCGGAGCCAGACCTGGGTGGCGGCCCAGGTGACCGATGTGCTGCTGGTTCTCATCTTCGACGGCCTGCCGGACGAGCTCGTGCCGGACGTGACAGCCAAGGCCATCATCCGGGCGAGGGCCGCGCTGGCGCTCTGACGGCGGATATCCGGTTGGGTGACGCGCGGGGTTCGTGCGACCCTGGGAGGACCATGACCCGACGCAATACCGTGCTCACCGGCAAAGCCGCCGCCCTCGCCGACCCCGATAACCTGCTGGACGGAGTCGAGCCCACCGCCGACTACGACGGCGAGCAGTTCGACCGCGAAGAGCGGGCCGCGCTGCGCCGGGTGTCGGGACTGTCCACCGAACTCACCGATGTCACCGAGGTCGAATACCGGCAACTGCGCCTCGAGCGGGTCGTGCTCGCCGCGGTGTGGACCGACGGCACCGTGACCGACGCCGAGAACTCGCTGCGCGAGCTCGCGGCCCTCGCCGAAACGGCCGGCTCCACGGTGCTTGACGGGGTGATCCAGCGTCGGCAGAGCCCCGATCCGGCGACCTTCCTCGGCAAGGGCAAGGCCCAGGAGTTGCGGGACATCGTCGCCTCCGAGGGAGCGGACACCGTCATCTGCGACGGGGAGCTCGCACCCGGCCAGCGGCGCGCGCTGGAGGACGTCGTCAAGGTCAAGGTCATCGACCGCACCGCGCTCATCCTCGACATCTTCGCCCAGCACGCCAAGAGCCGGGAGGGCAAGGCCCAGGTCGAGCTGGCCCAACTTCAGTACCTCCTCCCGCGGCTGCGCGGGTGGGGTGAGTCGATGTCCCGGCAGGCCGGTGGCCGAGTCGCCGGCGGTGAGGGCATCGGGTCGCGCGGCCCCGGTGAGACGAAGATCGAGCTGGACCGGCGGCGGATCAACACCCGGATGGCCAAGCTGCGCCGCGAGATCTCCTTGATGAAGACCGGCCGCGACACCAAACGGCATTCCCGCAAGGCCGGACACGTCCCGAGCGTGGCCATCGCGGGCTACACCAACGCCGGAAAGTCCTCGATCCTCAACCGGATCACCGGTGCCGGGGTGCTGGTCGAGAACCAGCTCTTCGCCACCCTCGACCCGACCGTCCGCAGAGCCGAGACCGCCGATGGCCGGGAGTACACGCTCGTCGACACGGTGGGGTTCGTGCGGGCTTTGCCCCATCAACTGGTCGAGGCATTCCGGTCCACTCTGGAGGAGGTCGGCGACTGCGACTTGCTGCTGCACGTTGTCGACGGCTCGCACCCCGACCCCGAGGGTCAGATCAGCGCGGTGCGCGAAGTGCTCGCGCAGGTCGAGGGGGCGGGTGATCTCAAGGAGATCATCGTCATCAACAAGGCCGACGCGTCCGACCCCGAGGTGCTCGACCGGCTGACCCGACGGCACAAACACTCGGTCGTCGTGTCGGCTCGGACCGGGCAGGGGATCGATGCTCTCCTGACGCTCATTGCCGACGAATTGCCCAAACCTGACGTCGAGGTCGACGTGCTCATCCCCTATGAGCGGGGTGACGTGCTCAATCGGTTGCACGAGAACGGCGAGATCCTCGCCAGCGAGCACACTCCCGAGGGGACCCGAGTCCACGCGAAGGTGCACGCGCACCGCATCGGGGACTACACGGCATACCGGGTCTGAGTCGTTCCGGGCCATGGCACCCGAGCGACGCGAGGAACTGCGCCGGACTTACCTGAGCCTCGGGGTGGGTGAACTCGCGTCGGCGGGGGTGTTCACACTCGCGGCTCCCTCCGTGGGTAACCACCTGTCAGGTCCGGGTCGGTGGGCGCTCTGGGCCGCGGTGGTTCCCCTCGTGGTCGTCCTGCTCCAGGGCGGCTGCTACTGGCTGGCCGCCCGATCCTGGGTTGGCGTGTCGCCGATGCCGCCGCGGTTGGTGAGCACCTACCGGGCTTTCGCGGCGATCAATCCGGTGCTCTTCGCCGCGGCTGGCGCCGCAGTGGCCACCTGGTGGCCCGAAGACGTCTTGGGGCGGACCGTCGTGGTCTTGGCGTGGCTCTTTGGCGTCGCGGAGTACCTCAACTACTACGTCGTCCGGCTGGCCTATCCGGCGCGCACGTGGCTGAGGCTGGTGCGCCAGTGGCGGGTGCCGCGCCTCGTCGCCGACCTGCGTGCCCACCGGTCCAGCGATCCCCGCGTGCCCTAGCCTGGCCTCGCAGCCCGACCCCGCGCGGCACACCCGGACCGAGGAGCACCCTGTGGCCATCTCCGACTTCGAGCGTTACCCGTTGACCTTCGGTCCGAGCCCGCTGCAGCGGCTGGACCGACTCACCGCGCACCTGGGTGGGGCCCAGATTTGGGCCAAGCGCGAGGACGTGAGCTCGGGGCTCGCCTTCGGTGGCAACAAGGTGCGCAAGCTGGAGTACATCGTCCCCGACATCCTCGCCTCGGGCGCCGACACGTTGGTGTCGATCGGTGGCTACCAGAGCAACCACACTCGGCAGGTCGCCGCGGTGGCCGCCCACCTCGGGCTCAAGGCGGTGCTCGTGCAGGAGACCTGGGTGGACTGGCCCGACCCGCTCAACGACCGCGTGGGCAACATCCAGCTCTCTCGAATCATGGGCGCCGAGGTGCGGATCGACCCGCACGGCTTCGACATCGGCATCCGCGAGAGCTGGCAAGACGCGCTCAACGACGTGGAGGCCAGGGGCGGCAAGCCCTATCCCATCCCGGCGGGCGCGTCCGAACACCGGCTCGGGGGGCTGGGATTCGCCAACTGGGCCTACGAGGTCGCCGAGCAGGAGAAGGCCCTGGGCGTCTTCTTCGACACGATCATCGTGTGCACAGTCACGGGCTCGACCCACGCCGGCATGATCGCCGGATTCGCCGCGCTGGAGCAGGCCGGTGGCCGTCCCCGACGGGTCATTGGTATTGACGCGTCGGCGACCATCGACCAGACCCGCGACCAGGTCGGCCGGATTGCACGGCATACGGCCGACCTCATCGGGCTGGGACGCGAGCTGCGTGACGACGAGATCACCGTGCTGGAGGGCTGGGCCGGCGATAAGTACGGCATCCCGGTCGAGTCGACCTTGGAGGCGATCCGGCTGTCCGGTCGGATGGAGGCGATGATCATCGACCCCGTCTACGAAGGGAAGTCGATGGCCGGCCTGGTCGACCTGGTGACCAGCCGCGCCATCCCGGCCGACAGCACGGTCCTCTATGCCCACTTGGGCGGGCAGCTGGCGCTCAACGCCTACACCGGCATTGTGCCCTGACCCTGGCACCGTTGCGCGAGAGCGCGACAGGGTTCCCCAACCGACGTGGCAAGCTGAACCGTGGCCAAGACCTCCAGTAAGCACGCTCGCACGGCCGAACATGTGCGGTTGGCCGAGTCGCCCGACGACTCGGACCCCTGGCGCCAATGGGGTCCATACGTCAGTGCGCGCCAGTGGGGGACGGTGCGCGAGGACTACTCGGCTGATGGCGACGCGTGGGAGTCGTTCCCCTTTGACCAGGCTCACCAGCGCACCTATCGGTGGGGCGAGGACGGCCTGGCGGGGCTGTGCGACCGCTGGGGCTTCCTCAACCTCGGGATCGCGCTATGGAACGGCCAGGACGACCGGCTCAAGGAACGCCTCTTCGGCCTGACCAACCACCAGGGCAACCACGGCGAGGACGTCAAGGAGTACTGGTGGCACCTCGACGCCACCCCGACGCACTCGTATGCCGAGTGGCTCTACCGCTACCCCCAACGGGCCTTCCCGTATGCCGACCTCGTCGCCACCAACGCCGCGCGCACCCGCGACGAGGACGAATACGAGCTCTCGGACACCGGTGTCCTGGACGACAACCGCTTCTTCGACGTCACGGTCACCCACGCCAAGGCAGCACCCGAGGACATCTGCATCCGGATCGAGGCCACCAATCACGGCCCGGATCCGGCGCCGCTGGATCTCGTCCCACAGCTCTGGTTTCGCAACACCTGGCGGTGGGGACGCGATGGACGCATCCCCACGATCCGGGTCATGGGCGCGGACGACCTCGACGACGCCGACCTGGTGGCCGTCGAAGCCAGGCATGGGTACCTCGGGATCTATCGCCTCTTCGCCGAGGGTCGGCCCGAGGTCATGGTCTGCGACAACGAGACCAACGCGATCGCGCTCTGGGGAGCGGAAGCCAACGCCACGGCATACCCGAAGGACGGCATCGACCGGGCCATCGTGCACGGGGTCCGCACCGGCCTCAACCCCGAGCAGACCGGCACCAAGGTGGGGTTGCGCTACCACGTGGATGCGGTCGCGCCGGGCGCCACGGTGACGGTCAACCTCCGGCTGAGGTCGGGGGCGGTGCCCGATCGTCCCTTCGGCAAGGCCTTCCGCGCCACGCTGCGCGAGCGCAAGGCCGAGGCCGACGCCTTCTACCGCGCCGTGATCCCGGCTGGCGTCGACCCCGAGGACCGACACGTCGCGCGTCGGGCCTTCGCTGGGCTGCTGTGGGGCAAACAGCTCTACCGCTACAACGTCGCCCAGTGGCTCGACGGCGACCCGGCGACCCCGCCGCCCCCTCAGTCACGACGGGCGCCGGAGCCCTTCGGACGCAACACCTCGTGGCGACATCTGGCCCTGGCCGACGTCATCTCGATGCCCGACGAATGGGAGTACCCCTGGTTCGCCTCGTGGGACCTGGCTTTCCACTGCGTGGCGCTGGCTCACATCGACCCGGCCTTCGCCAAGGACCAGTTGCGGCTGATCTGCCGGGAATGGGCGCAACATCCCAGCGGTCAACTGCCGGCTTACGAGTGGGCCTTCTCCGACGTCAACCCGCCCGTGCACGCCTGGGCCGCCTGGCAGGTCTACGAGCTCGACGGCGGCTGGGACGTCGACTTCCTCATCAGGATCACGACCAAGCTGCTGCTCAACCTCGGCTGGTGGGTCAACCGCAAGGACGCCGACGATTCCAACCTCTTCGAGGGTGGCTTCCTCGGGATGGACAACATCGGGGTCTTCGATCGCTCGCACGGGGTGCCCGAGGGCTGGCGACTGGAGCAGTCCGACGCCACCAGCTGGGTCGCCTTCCACTGCCTGACCATGCTCCGGATGGCGCTGGAGCTCTCGCGAGGCGACACCGCCTGGGACGACCTGGCCACGACCTTCCTGGAGCGCTTTCTCGCGATCTCGACGGCCGTCGAGACCTTCGGCACGGACAGCGTGTCGCTCTGGGACGAGGAGGACGGCTTCTATTACGACGTCCTGCTGCCCCTGCTGTCCGACGACGTCTACGGCAACGCCCGTCGGCTGCGGGTGCGCTCGCTGGTCGGGCTGCTGCCGCTACTGGCCGTCGCGGTCGTGCCGGACTGGGTCGCTCGTGAACTGCCCGACTTCATGGAGCGGCTGCGGTGGCTGCAACGCAACCGCCCGCAGGAGACCGACGCGGTGCTGCAGGGCGAGGGCCCCTACGGCCCAGCGACCCTCATGCTTATCGACCCGACACGGCATACCCGGTTGTTATCCGTCATGCTCGATCAAGCGGAATTCCTTGCACCACACGGGATTCGGTCGTTGTCCGCGGCCTATCGGGGTGGTGTGCGGGTCGAATTGCCCAATGGCTTCGTCGAGATCGAATACGTTGCGGGGGAGTCGGATTCGCCGATGTTCGGGGGAAACTCCAACTGGCGTGGCCCGATTTGGTTCCCCGTCAACGTGCTGCTCGCAGACGCACTACGAGGGTATGCCGTGGGCGCAGGTTCCGAGGTCCGCGTCGAGTACCCGACGGGGTCTGGTCACCTGGTCGGCCTCACCGAGGTCGCTGCCGATCTGGAACGTCGTCTGGTGAGCTTGTTTCGCCCGGGCCCCGACGGTCGACGGCCTAGCGACCCGCGCGACCACCTCAGCGGACCCCTGTGGAGCGACCATCCGGTGTTCAGTGAGTACTTCCACGGCGACACCGGTCGGGGGCTGGGAGCCGCCCACCAGACGGGCTGGACGGCGCTGGTCGCCCATCTCATCTGCCAACAGGGCGCCGGGGTCCAACCCCTGCCAGGGTGAGCGCACTGAGCACGACACACCGGACGGCGTGTCTTGCGAGGCCAGAGTGGTGCTTGTGCCTATGGTGCAATTGGTTACATCTGGCTACCGTGGGGGCAACGTTCCACGGTGGAGGATGGATGTTGTCGCGTTCGCAGCGGTCCGGCCGAGCAGTTGGCCGCGCCCGCGCGACCCTGTCCGGCCTGGTGGCCGCGCTCGTGCTGGTGAGTTACGCCGGTCTCGCGCATGCTGATACGTCACCGAACACGCCGTCCCAAGCCCAGGTCGATGCCGCGAAAGCCGCCGTCACCGACCAGCAGGCGCGCATCGCGGCCCTCGATTCCGAGTATCAGCAGGGAGCTGCGCAGCTAGCAACCGTGCAACGAGCGGTGAGCAATGCTGCGAAGGCCTACGCGATCGCGCAGGCCGCCGAAGAAGACGCCACCGCCGCGGCCGCTACCGCGCAACTGGCAGCGGACGGCGCCGCCGAGGCGGCCCAGCAAGCCGGCGACGCCGTGGGCCGCCTGGCCGCGGCGGCCTACGAACAGGGTGGCGGCACTGGTCAGCAGGAACTGCTCCGCATCCTGGCGGCCGGCCCGGACAAAGTCCTGGACATGGCCCAATTCCTCGACGACTCGGCCGACTTGGTCGATCGGCAGCTTCGGGACGCCCGGTTGTTGGCCGGTGTGGCTGACTCGACCCGGGCCATCGCCCAGGATCGGGCCCAGCGGCTGACCCAAGTGGCGCAAGAGTCCGCTCAGGCGAAGGCGCAGCTCGATGCTGAACTCAGTACTGCCTCGGATCAGGTCGCCAGTCTCTCGGCTCGACAGCAGGCACTCACCGCCCAACTCGCCGTACTCGTCGGAACCTCGCAGGAGATTCAGCAACAGCGGCTGGACGGCTTGGCGCGGGAGGCGGCCGCGCGGGCCGAACAGCAGCGTCTGGAACAGCAGCGTCTGGAACAGCAGCGTCTGGAACAGCAGCGGGCCGAGCAGCAACGCGCCGCTGCGGCTGCAGCAGCTGCGGCAGCCGCCGCGAAGTCGCTGATGCAGCGTCCCGCGGCGGCGTCCACACCGGCGGCACCGTCCTCGACGGGATCCGGCACCGCCGGCACATCCTCGAGCACGTCAAGCTCGTCGTCGGGATCCACCGGATCGAGCCTGGCCTGGATGCAGCGCAACCCGCGGACCGTCGCCCAGCAACTCATGCCCAACTTCGGGTTCGGCACCGATCAGTGGTCCTGCCTGGATTCCTTGTGGCTCAACGAGAGCAGCTGGTCATGGTCGGCCGACAATCCGACTTCCGATGCCTATGGCATCCCGCAATCTCTGCCTGGCAGCAAGATGGCCAGCGCCGGGGCCGACTGGCTGGTCAACCCGTCGACCCAGATCACCTGGGGGCTGGGCTACATCAAGGGCCGCTATGGCACGCCCTGTCAGGCCTGGGCGGCCTGGCAGGCGCGGTCCCCGCACTGGTACTGAGCGCGCGCCGGTACGAAGGCCCCCACCGGCACCAAAACCCGCCAATGTCAGGGTGCCGGAGTGTCGGCAGCAGGATCCGGAGCATGGGCAATGGCTGGCAACTGCCGCCAGATGAGCGCGAGGATCACCGCAGACCCGCCGAAGGCGAACCAGAACGGCCCGATGAGCCCGAAAGTGCTGGCGATCGGCCCGCCCAACGCCTGACCCACGACCAAGCCGCCCATCATCCCCAGCATGTAGACGCTGCCGACCCGGCCCTGGATGTGTTCGGGCACCGCGCGTTGGCGCACCGTTCGAGCCGTCGTACCCCAGATGAAGGCATGCGCCCCGAAGCAGAAGAAGATCACCATCGCGACCAGCGGTGAGGTCGTGAGGGCCAGGCCCAAATGGGTGAGCGTCTCGATGATGAGCCCGCCGCGCATGATGGTGCCGAGTGCCACGCGTTGCTCCAGCCAGCCGTAGGACGCCGTGCCGAGCAACCCCCCGACCGCACTGATCGTCGTCAGTAGCCCGAAGCCCACCTCGCCCATCCCGAGGTGGTCGGTGGCGTAGAGCACGAGCACCGACCAGGCCGCCCCGAAGGTGATGTTGAAGGTGAGGATCGTCAGCGCCAGGGTCCGCACCGCTGCGTGTCCCCACAGCCAGCGGAACCCGGTGACGATGTCCTCCCGCACCCGCCGCGGCGGCTCGTCCGTGACCACGCGCGGGCGCCCGACCGACATCTTGCCCACCATTAGCGCCCCCGCGGCGACACACACCGCTTGCGCGACGAACGGCACGGCGGCACCGAGAGCGAACAGCGCCGCCCCGATCGGCGGACCGGCGAGTTGGTTCATGGTGAGGAAGCCGGTCTGCAGCCGGGCATTGGCGATCCCGAGGTCGGCCCGCTCGACGACCATCGGCAGCAAGGTCGATGACGTGGTGTCGGCGAAGGTCTCGGCTACCCCGAGCCAGGAAGATCGCGACGAGGACGATCCACACCTGCACGTGTCCGGTGAGGATCGTCGCACTGAGGATGGCGAGGATCACCGCGCGGGTGAGGTCGACGCCCATGACGATGCGACGGCGGTCGTAGCGGTCGGCGAGCGCGCCGGCATACAGGCCGAAAAGCACCCACGGCAGCCGTTGGAGCAGCGCCGCCATCGCGACGAGCACGGGATCGCGGGTCACCGACGCGACAAGCAGCGGCCCAGCGGCCAGCTCGAAACCGTCGCCGATATTGCTCACCCAGGAGGATGAGACCAGGAAGCTGAAATCGCGGCCGAGGCGTCGCGGCAGGATGCGTTCGCGAAGTCGGCTCACAAGCGCGACAGGCTACCTGTCCCGGTATGCCGGGTGCCTCCGATTTCCCGCGGCTCACCCGGGGACTGCTGCCCGGCCGGTGCGGCAGCACGGCATACAGTGGCGCGGTGGCCACCCTCGATGCCCTGCTGCGCGCTGCCGTCGCGGGAGTGGGAGGCGTGGAGCGTCCGGGTCAGGTGCGCATGGTGGAGGCAGTCGCCGAGGCCCTCGAACGCAAACGGCACTTGCTCGTGCAGGCTGGAACAGGCACCGGCAAGTCGCTGGGCTATCTCGTGCCCGCCGTGCGCCATGCCATGGACACCGGCCGTCCCGCGATCGTCGCCACCGCAACCCTCGCACTGCAGGCCCAGATCATCGACCGCGACCTGCCACGCCTGGCGACCGCGCTGACCCCACTGCTCGGGCGACGCCCGACCTTTGCCATGGTCAAGGGGCGGCGCAATTACCTGTGCCTGCACAAACTCGACGGCGGCTTCCCCGACGACGATGACGTGCTCATCTCGGTGGGCGAGGTGGATCAGGCGACCTCCCGGTTGGGTCATGAGGTGGTGCGGCTGCGCGCCTGGGCCGAGCTGACCGAGTCCGGCGATCGCGACGAGTTGGTGCCGGGGGTGAGCGAGCGAGCCTGGCGACAGGTCTCGGTGTCGGCCCATGAATGTCTCGGGAGCAAGTGCCCGATGGCCGCCGAGTGCTTCGTCGAGCGGTCTCGGGCGGCTGCCGAGGACGTCGACGTCGTCGTGACAAACCACTCGTTCATGGCGATCGACTCGTTCGAGGGCCGGCAGATGCTGCCCGAGCACGACCTGCTCATCGTCGACGAGGCCCACGAGCTCGTCGATCGAGTGACCTCGACGATCACTGATGAACTGACCTCGGGACTGGTCGTCGCTGCGGCCCGACGAGTGGGCAAACGCAGTGAGCGAGGTCCCGACCTGGAGGACGCCGCCGCGCTGCTGGACGGAGTGCTGGAGCAGGCGCCCGAGGGACGGGTCATCGCGCTGCCGGACAATCTGGTGCTGGCGGTCACCCGGATCCGCGACATCGCACGGGCGATGCAGAGTGAGCTCAAGCCCGAGCAGGGCGAGCCGGTCGACGGTGCGCTGCAGGTCGCGCGGGCCGCGGTCGACGATCTCTTCGACACCTGTGCCCGCTTGCTGGAAGAGCGCGAACTCGACGTCGTCTGGCTCTCCCAGGAACCCCGTCGGGGGTCGGTGCTGCGCGTCGCGCCGATGAGCGTGGCCATGCTGGTGCGCGACAAGGTGCTCGCCGAACGAGTGGTCGTCATGACCTCGGCCACCCTGGAGTTGGGTGGCTCTTTCGACGCGGTCGCGGGGACGCTGGGGATGCGCGGGGAGGGCGCTCCGGAGTGGGAGGGTCTCGACGTCGGCAGCCCCTTCGACTACCCCCGCCAAGCCATTGCCTATGTCGCCGCACACCTGCCGGCCCCCGGCCGAGACGGTGGCTCCCCAGCGGCGATGGACGAGCTGGACGCCCTGGTGCGCGCCGCAGGAGGCCGCACGCTGGGTCTGTTCTCCTCGATGCGGGCAGCGCAGGCGGCGACCGAGGAGCTGCGCGCGCGGTTCGAGCGGGACGGCATACCGATCACCATCCGATGCCAGGGCGAGGACCAACTCGGCACTCTGGTGCGGGAATTCGCGCGGGAGGCGAGCACCTGCCTGTTCGGCACGCTCAGCCTGTGGCAGGGCGTCGATGTGCCCGGCTCGGCGTGCCAACTCGTCGTCATCGACCGGATCCCCTTCCCCCGGCCCGACGACCCGCTCGCCTCAGCGCGCACCCAGGCGATCGCCCGGATGGGCGGCAATGGCTTCATGGCGGTGTCGGCGACGCACGCCGCGCTGCGCCTGGCCCAGGGGGCCGGGCGGCTGGTGCGGCGCTCGGACGACCGCGGGGTGGTCGCCTTCCTGGACTCCCGGCTCATGACGGCTCGGTATGCCGGGTTCCTCCAGCGCTCGCTGCCGCCGTTCTGGCCGACGACGAATCGGGAGCTGGTGCTCGGGGCGCTGGCTCGGCTGGACGAGTCGGCGCCGGATCCGTTGCCGGTGCTGGAGCCGGGAGCACGAGCCCTCGGTGGTGGTCCGCTGGTCGACCCCTCGGCCGACGTCGACCCGCGCCCGGTGGCCGGCCCGCCACCATCCCCACCGTCGGTGCGCACCGCCGTCGTCTCCGGTCACGCGTGGACGGCCGCCGAGGACAAGGAACTGCACGACGGGGTGCGGATCGGGGTCGACATCGACGATCTCGTCGAGCAGCTCGAGCTCGACGAAGAGGTGATCCGCGCCCGGCTGGCCGCGCTCGGTCTCGATCTCGGCGACCCGCAGCTCGGCTTCTGATCCGAGCTGCCGGCTTTGCCTCGGCGCGAGACCAGGGCTAGACGCGAGGGAGTGTCGCGAGCGCCTCGTCGAAGACCTCGTGGTGCCGCTCGACATCTGCCGACGTCGTCGTCGGACACATGAGCGCCATGTTGAGGAACGGCGTGAGCAGGATGCCCCGGTTGGCGAGGTAGAGGTGCAGGTAGTCCTCCAGCTCGCCGTCAGCCGAGGCCGCGGCCTCGGTGCCGTTGCGGGGATACGGCGTCGCGAAGCGGTACTCCGAGCGGGCGCCGAGTTGGTTGATCGCCCACGGCAACTCGTAGTGGTCGATGAGCTTCTGAACGCCCGCCGTGAACCCGGTCGCCACATCGATCATCCCGACGAATGCCTCGTCGGTGAGGACGTGCTCCAGGGTGGCGCGCATGGCTGCCACCGACAACGGGTTGCCGGCGAGCGTGCCGCCGACGCCGCCCATGTCGACGAGGTCGAGATCACGCCGCGCGAGCACTCGGGCGGCAAGCTCGGCCGACAGGCCATAGGAACCCGTGGGGATGCCGCCGCCGATGGCCTTGCCGATGACGACGACGTCCGGCTCCAGCCCGTCACGCTGGGTCATCCCACCCGGGCCGGCCGAGAAGGTGTGCGTTTCGTCGATGATGAGCAGGCTGCCGTAGCGCCGAGTCAGATCGCGAACCGCGGCGAGGTAGCCCGGGTCGGGCAGCACGATGCCGATATTGGTCAGCGCCGGCTCCATGAGCACGGCCGCGACATCGCCATGGGCGAGCTGGCGCTCCATCCCCTCGATGTCGTTGAACTCGGCCACCCGGCTGGTCATCGTGACGTCGACCGGGGAGCCGACATTGCCAGGGCGGCTGGTGCCCTCACCGTCCGGGCCGACGACGATCAGGGACTCGTCGACAGAGCCGTGGTAGCAGTAGCTGTTGACGAGGATCTTGGGCCGACCGGTGATCGCGCGGACCAATCGGATCGCCCACCGATTGGCGTCGGTCGCGGTGAGCGAGAAGCTCCACACGTCCATCCCGAACCGGCGCGACAACTCTGCGCCGACCCATTCGGCATCCTCGGTCGGCAGCATGGTCGTCAGGCCGCCGAGTGCTTCCACGCGACGGCGCACTGCGGCGACAACGGGAGGGGCGGAGTGGCCGGCCATCGCGCCGGTGTCACCGAGGGCGAAGTCGAGGTACTCGTTGCCGTCGATGTCGCGCACTCGGTTGCCCCGGCCCGACTCGAAGTAGATCGGGACGCCGCCGGCGATCTTGTTCATCCACGTCATCGGCACTCGGCCAAACAGGTGGGTGGCCTTCCCGTATGCCGCCGCGGAGCGCGGGTGCGACGCGGCGAAGCGGGCTTGTTCGGAGGTCATGAGGGCTGCGAGCTTGGCGCGGTCGATCATGGCGGACATCATGCCCTGTCCCCGGTCCGTGGCAAGGTAAGGCCCGTGACCCAGATCATGCCGCCGCTCGTGCTCATCACCGGGCCCGAGGGTGTGTTGGCCGAGCGAGCGTTGGCGTCCATGGTCGCCTTGGCGCGCGAGGCCGATCCGGAGGCCGAGAAGATCACGGTGCGAGCCACGGCATACGAGCCGGGGGTCTTGGCGATGCACGCGAGTCCGTCGCTCTTCGGGGGAAGCAAGGTGATCGTCGCCGAAGACGTCGATGAGGCCTCCGACGATCTCGTCACCGACCTGCTGCACTACATCGCGGCGCCGGCGCCTGATCTCATGCTCGTCGTCATGCACAAGTCGGGGATGCGCGGCAAGAAGGTGCTCGACGCGATGAAGGGCGCGGGCGCCAGGGTGATCGAGTGCCCCGCCATCAAGAACGACCGCGACAAGACGGATTTCGTCACCCACGAGTTCCGTCGGCAGGGGCGCCGCGCGACGCCGGAGGCAGTGCACGCGCTCGTCGAGGCGCTCGGCAAGGACATCCGCGAGCTGGCCTCGGCGTGCAGCCAGTTGGTGGCCGACACCGAGGGCGTCATCGACGACCGAGTGGTCGAGACCTATCACGGGGGCAAGGTCGAGGCGACCGGCTTCCGGGTCGCCGACGCGGCGATCGGCGGCCAAACCGGCGAGGCGCTGCGGTTGCTTCGACACGCCATTGCCAGCGGGGTCGACCCGGTGCCGATCGTCGCCGTCCTCGCCTCGCAACTACGCACCCTGGTCAAGGTGGGGTCGGCCGGTCGCGGGTCCTCGGCCGCGGTCGCCAAGCAGGTGGGGCTGGCGCCCTGGCAGGTCGACAAGGCCCGTCGTTCGCTCGGGGGGTGGGACGGACCGAGCCTCGGGGCCGCGATCCAGGCGGTCGCTGCGGCCGATGTCGAGGTCAAGGGCGGAGGTCGCGATCCGGTCTTTGCTGTCGAGCGGGCGGTTCTCGCGATCACCGGCGCTCGCTCGGCGGCCCGACGCGCCTGATTAAGCGGCTGGCGAGCGGAGGAACAGCGCTGGCAGATGCTGAGGTCCTCGGTCGCGCCGACCTGCGGACTGTCAGCGCACCAGGTCGGTCAGCGCAGGTGGCGATGCAGCCAGGGGTCGACGACGGCGTAGAAGCCCTCCGGCCGGGTGCGTCGCACACAGTGGTCGGCGCCGTCGACCACGGCGGTCTCGACGACCGGGTTGCCGCACGCCTGCAGGGCCGCCCACTCCTGCGGCTCCCAGATCACCTCGCGAGTGCCGCTCACGACGAGGGTTGGCACCGTGAGCTCGGCAACGGCCTGGCGCCACGGACGCTCTGGCCGGATGCGTCCGCCCGCGGTCATGTCGAGGTCGGTCTGGTGCTTGGCGGCGAGCCACTCGTGCGCCTCCACAGCGGGGGAGGTTCGCACGAACTGCGCCACCTCGGCCGTCGCGAAGGCGGGGTCGACGGCATACCGGGTCAGTTGGGCCACCTGCGCGTCTCCCCATTCCCGCCGCACGGCGCCCTCATGCCCAGCCGTCGTGCCGTCGGAGGGCCCCAGGGCGGGATCTTCCAACACCACGGCAGCGACCCGGTCCGGGCGAGCCAGGGCCACTTCACACGCGACCCCGCCGCCCATCGAATGGCCGACCAGGGCAACCGGACGCCCGGTAAGCGCTGGCCAGGAGTCCAGCAACTGCACGATGTCCTCGACCATGACCGCCTGCGGGCCACTCGCCAGCTGCGAGGGGGTGAACCGCTCGGACTGCCCGTGTCCGCGCGCATCGACGGTCAGCACGTGAAAGTCAGTCGTCCAGTGGTCCACCGCGTCGACCCAGCACCGTCCCGAGTCCGAGAAACCGTGCAACAGCAGCAGGGCCGGCGCACCCGGCGCGCCGCCCCAGTCGTGGCACCGAAGTCCGCCGATCGTCGTGCTGGTCATGGACGGCAGCCTAGGGCGTCGGTTTGGGACGGCCACGCGGCGACTGCTAACCTCGGCAGTTGCGTGCGCGCCTGGTCGTGCGCGCACGTTGCACTACCCAGCGCGTCTCAACCCACGGGTGCCCCACGCCCGGTCCCGAGCCGCGTCTGCCGCCCTCTAACGGCATACCCGCACCGACCGAGAAAGTTCACACGTGGCAAATATCAAGTCCCAGATCAAGCGCATCAAGACCAACGAGAAGCGCACCGAGCGCAACAAGGCGGTCAAGAGCGAGCTGCGCACGGGCGTGCGCAAGTTCCGCGAGGCCGCCGCGAGCGGCGACAAGGATGCTGCGGACGAGGCCCTCAAGGCCGCGTCGCGCAAGCTCGACAAGGCCGTCTCCAAGGGCGTCATCCACGCCAACCAGGCGGCCAACAAGAAGTCGGCGATGGCCAAGAAGGCCGCCGCTCTCTGAGCGTCCCGGGCTGACGACGAGCGGGGCCGGTTCTCTTCGGAGAACCGGCCCCGCTCGTCATTGCTTGGGAGATCGAGGCCTACTTGACCGAGATCTGCGCGCTGTCCAGGGCCGGGTCACTGCCGTTGCAGACCCCGTAGGACCACCGGGTCCCGCCCTGCGTTTCCCAGGTGCCGGCCTTGGTGTAGTAGTACCCACCGGAATAGTTCCGACAGGTCACGGTGATCCGGAAGTAGGTCAGCGGAGCGGCCTTGCCGCACCACGCACGCATGGTCTGGACGTTATAGCGGCTGACGATGCACTCTTCACTGATCGTTCCCGCAGAGGCCTGGGCCGGGATCGCGACAGCGCTGGAGACAGCCAATGCGGCCGCGGCGAGCGAACGGACAAGCGTTGATCTCTTCATCTGGGTTCCCCTGTCAACGGTGAATGGAGGCGGACGAAAGGAACCTAGCGCCTCGTCCGGGTCCGCGCGCGTCAAGCGTTGCGGTAGGCCCGAATTCCCGCGGCCACTTCATCGAAGCGCGCCCGGTCGAGCACTGCGCCCTCGCGCCGCACGTCGGCAGGGTCGACCCGGATGATCCGGTCCACCCGGGCTTCGCTCGGTCGGCCGGCGCGGTCCCAGGAGCCCGATCCGACATCGACCCATTCGCGCCCGGCGGCGCGCTCCTGGGCAGCGTCGCGGTCATGGTCCTTGGAGGTTAACGGCACCGCCAGCAGCCAGGGTCCGTCGCGGCCGACCAGCAGCACGGGCCGGTCCTTGCCCTGCGAGGGGTCCTCCTGGAAGGGCACCCAGGTCCACACCACCTCGCCCGGGTCGGGGCGGCCGTCCGGTCGCGGCTGGTAGTCCAGGGACGGCATACCGCGAAAATCCCCCGGGTATGCCGTGCCGGCACCTTGGCGGGCGGGCCCGGGCGCCGGAGCTGGCGCAGATCGTGGGGGAGGGGCACTCGACCTCCCGACGGGACCGCCGGACGGGCGACTACCGCCGCGATCCAGCCCCAGGGCGCGGCGCAGGCCCGCGAGAAGCCGGTCCATCGTGCTCATGCTCGGCAACCTATCCCTCCCGGCGTGGCGACTCGGACGCCACCCGCTCGCCGCGCCGTCACGGCATACCGGAGCTACGTGGGAGACTGTCCCGAACTGTGTTGTCCTACCCACCCGACTGAGCCTTCGAGGTCCCCGCACGTGTCACCCATGGCCCGCACCGCGCTGCCTCCGCACGCGACCCCGCCGGACCGCATCCGCAATTTCTGCATCATCGCCCACATCGACCACGGCAAGTCGACGCTGGCCGACCGGATGCTGCAGCTCACCGGGGTGGTCGACAGCCGGCAGATGCGGGCGCAGTACCTCGACCGGATGGATATCGAGCGCGAGCGCGGCATCACGATCAAGAGCCAAGCGGTCCGGATGCCGTGGGATGCTCCCGGCCCCGACGGCGCGCGCACGACCTACGCGCTCAACATGATCGACACGCCGGGGCACGTCGACTTCACCTACGAGGTGTCGCGGTCGCTGGCCGCGTGTGAGGGTGCGGTGCTGCTCGTCGACGCCGCGCAGGGCATCGAAGCGCAGACTCTGGCCAACCTCTACCTCGCCATGGAGAACGACCTGGCGATCATCCCGGTGCTCAACAAGATCGACTTGCCGGCGGCGCAACCGGAGAAGTATGCCGCCGAGCTCGCCGGGCTGATCGGCTGCGACCCAGCCGACTGCCTTCAGGTGTCCGGCAAGACCGGGGTGGGCGTCGAGGAACTGCTCGACCAGATCGTGGCCCAGGTGCCGCACCCCGTGGGCGACCCCAACGCGCCCGCACGGGCGATGATTTTCGACTCGGTCTACGACACCTATCGCGGGGTCGTCACCTACGTGCGGGTGGTGGACGGCAACCTCAACCCGCGTGAGCGCATCCTCATGATGTCGACCAAGGCCACCCACGAGCTGCTGGAGATCGGGGTCTCCTCGCCCGAGCCGGAGCCGTCCAAGGGTCTGGGCGTCGGCGAGGTGGGCTACCTCATCACCGGGGTGAAGGACGTGCGCCAGAGTCGTGTCGGCGACACCGTCACCAATGCGTCGAAGCCGGCGCAGTCCGACCTCGGCGGCTATCGCGACCCGAAGCCGATGGTCTTCTCCGGGCTCTATCCGATCGACGGCTCGGACTACCCCGACCTGCGAGACGCCCTCGACAAGCTCAAGCTCAACGACGCGGCCCTGGCCTATGAGCCGGAGACGTCGGCCGCGCTGGGCTTCGGGTTCCGGTGCGGCTTCCTCGGGCTGCTGCATCTGGAGATCGTCCGCGAGCGGCTGGAGCGTGAGTTTGGGCTCGATCTCATCTCGACCCAGCCCAACGTGGTCTACGAGGTGACCCTGGAGGACAAGAAGGTCGTCACGGTCACCAACCCCAGCGAGTACCCCGACGGCAAGATCTCCGAGGTGCGCGAGCCGATCGTGCGGGCGACCGTGCTGGCCCCGAGCGAGTTCATCGGCGCCATCATGGAGCTGTGCCAGTCCAAGCGCGGCACGCTGCGCGGGATGGACTACCTCTCCGAGGACCGCGTCGAGATGCGCTACACCCTGCCGCTGGCCGAGATCGTCTTCGACTTCTTCGACCAGCTCAAGTCGCGCACCAAGGGCTACGCCTCGCTCGACTACGAGACC
>WBZM01001615.1_pt1 | contig 21578 bp, 21 predicted proteins | sample 5204271 | NCBI WGS metagenome assembly WBZM01 (sample SAMN12344346, study PRJNA552823) | activated sludge metagenome | biome: Activated sludge suspended growth; feature: Nitrification reactor; material: Wastewater; isolation source: activated sludge from nitrification reactor of wastewater...
CAACGCCGAGGAACGTGCGGCCGAGTTCATCGAGTCGAAGATCTCGAAGCCGGTGGTCGGATACATCGCCGGTTTCACCGCCCCTCCCGGCAAGCAGATGGGCCATGCCGGTGCGATCATTTCGGGAACTTCAGGTACCGCGAAGGCCAAGCAGGAGGCTCTGGAAGCCAAGGGCGTAAGGGTCGGGGAGAGCCCGACCGAAGCGGCCCGAATTGCCGTCGAGATGTTGCGCAGCATGTAACTGACCCCTGCCCGCTAGCCCCGGGCATACATGAGCAACGACCAGGCGCCCGAAACCCGACAACCCCATTCCTGGCTCAGGATCTGGGCCGAGATCGCCGGTGCGTGGGCGATCTCTATCGCCTACCCGCTCTACTCGAACATTGCAGCAGGGCCAGAAGCCCTGACCTCATACGGGATGAGGCGATTCGACGTGCTCGCCCTGATCCTCGTCGTCTCGCTACTCGGACCGCTGGTGATCATGCTGGCCGAACTGGTGATCCGTAGGCTCTTCGGCGAACCAGCGAGGCGAATCGTCCAGGGAGTAGTAGTCGGCGTCCTGCTCGCCCTGGTGGTCTGGCAGTGGCTGGTCGGGCAAGGGTCCGGCACCATCGTTCGCAACGTTCTGCCGATAGTGATGGCCGGCCTCATTGCCTGGCTCTACGTGAAGACCGAACTGGTCCGGAACTTTGCGCTGATGCTCAGCTTCGCGACCGTTGTGGTCATCGGAGCTTTCGCAATCGACTATCCGATCCGGGACGAGCTCCTGCCCCATGAGGCCAAGGCCTCAACACCCGGGATCGATGCCGAAACCCCGGTCGTCCTGGTCATCTTCGACGAATTGCCTCTCGCGGCCCTCGAGAAGCCCGACGGAACCATCGATCCGAGGTTCAAGACATTCTCAATGCTTTCCCGAACGTCAAGCTGGTACCCCGGGGCGGTCAGCGTGGCCGACCAGACAACCTTCGCGCTACCTTCAATTCTGACCGGCGAGGATCCCGATCCGACAGGAGGAAACGAGCCTCCCGCGCCAGGGGCGTCCAACTACCCGAACAGCATTTGCCGGATTGCGGAAGACGGCGGCTACACGGTCCACTCCTACGAGCCGATCACTGACCTTTGCGTTCCCCACTGGAATCTGGGCACGCAGATCACCGCGAGTATCCGCCGGGCAGTCGGGGCTGACAGCCCGGCTCCACCTGACCCGCTGGCGCCGGGAGCTTTGGACCAGAAGATCGCCAGGGCGCTCAACAGCCCCTTTGACCTGCCCTGGACGGAGATAGATACAGGAAGAAGGGAGGCCTTCAGGGATTTCGTCGGTGGACTACCGGACGACCCCCGGTCTCTTGGCGTTCTGCACATCGCTCTACCCCATGTGATGTGGAGATACAACGCCGATGGGACCTCATACGAGGACTTTCGCCCCGCTGCCGACACCCTCCTGATCAATCCCTCGACCAACGGCGAGATCAAGCGGAACGCGCAGCAGATGATGCTTCAGCTGAAGTTCACCGACAGGGAGCTCGGCAAACTGATCCGCAAGATGAAGGTGGAAGGCACCTGGGACGAGTCGCTCTTCATAGTGACCGCCGACCACGGTGCCGCTTTCGAGCGTAACGGGAGCCGGCGGATCCTCGACTCGAAGAACCAGGGCTGGATCATGCCAGTCCCCCTTTTCGTCAAGTTCCCCGGCCAGCAGCGCGGTCAGGTCGTGCGGGGAACCGTCGACGGGCGGGATATTGCCCCGACGGTCCTGAATGCCCTTGGTCTCGAGCCGCTTGAAGACATGAACGGGACCGACCTGACCGGCCGCGACAGCCTTCCGGTGAAGAAGAAGAACGACGTCGTCGACACGATCGGTGGCCGAATCGAGGTTGAGCTCGCACCCGTGGAGCGTGAACGGCGAAGGGCAAGCCGCTTCTTCGACCGTGTCCTCGGCCAGTCGTTCTACGCGCCTGGAGGCCATGCCGATCTGCTTGGCAAGCCGCCCCGCGGACTGTCCGTGGTCGGTTATGAGGCGACCGACGCAAGTCTGTACGAGGACGTGGACACCACCGCCGACGAGATCCCCGCCTACTTTCAGGGCAGGCTCGACCTTCCTGAAGGATCGCCCTACCCCGGACCGATGGCGATTTCACTGAACGGTAAGGTGGCCGCCACAACCGACCCCTGGCGGTTCGGTGATTCCTGGTACACGGGGGTTGTCCTGCCCACCGCCGGGTTCCGTGACGGCGCAAACGAAATCCGGGTTTACGAGATCAAGCCTGGCGACTGACCGTCGCTATGATCGTCCGTTCCTGAAAACGTCCCGCGGATGTCACCGCAGGGACCCGAGAGGATTCCGATGCCAGACACGATCAGCTTTGCCCGAGGAGCCCCCAGTCCCGACCTGATTCCGGTCGACGCCGTTCGCGTCGCTGCCGCGAAGGCACTCGAGGACGACTGGCAGACGGCGCTTTCGTACGGAGTCGGCATCGGCCACCCGGGACTGTGCGCCTGGATCGCCGAACGGCACGGCATCCCGGCCGAACAGGTGATGACCACCAACGGCTCACTCGAGGCCGGAGCGATGCTTTTCAGGCATCTCCTTTCGCCCGGTGACCGGGTCATCGTCGAAAGGCCGAGTTACGACCGCACGCTTCTTCTGCTCGAGCAGATCGGGGTCGAGTTCATACCGATCGACCTCCATGAGGACGGAATCGACGTCGATGCCGTCGAGAAGGCCCTCGCGCTGGGGCCGGTCAAGCTCGCCCACATCATTCCCAACTTCCACAACCCCGCCGGCTGCACCCTCTCGCTGGAGAAGCGCCAGCGCCTGGTTACCCTCGCTGCGGAACACGGCTTCACGATCTTCGAGGACGATCCTTACCGGGAACTTCCGTTCGGCGAGGACCCACCACCGACCTTGCTCTCGATGGACGAGGCCGACAAGGTGATCCACGCTTCATCCTTCTCGAAGACGGTCAGCCCTGGCGTCCGTGTCGGCTACCTTGCCGGTCCCCGGGAGCAGATCGGGGAGCTTGCGCGGATCGCCAACGAGAACTACATCTCGCCGAACATGCTCTCCGGATCGCTGGTCCTCGAACTCTGCCGTTCCGGCGTACTTGATGACAACATCGCCAAGGTGAAGGTCGCCCTTCAGGAGAGGCGCGACGCGCTGGTTGACGCGTTGGGCCGGCACATTCCGGAAGCCAGGTTTGTGCTGCCGGGCGGTGGCTACTTCCTCTGGGCCGACCTTGCCGAAGGCCGGGACACGGTGGCAATCGCCGCCAACGCCAAGGAGGCGGGAGCCCCGTTCATTCCGGGAACCGACTTCATGCTCTCCGGCGGCCAGCACAGCCTCCGGTTCTCCTTCGCTTCCGTCCCACCGGAGAAAATGGACGAAGGCATATCCAGAATCGCCAGCTGCCTGTAGGACCACACCACCCGAGATCGCAACGGGTTCGTCCCGGGCCAGACAGAGCCATCCCATCGATTTCTTTGTGTAATGGGACGGCGGGTTGGATCTGGAGGCGGGGCGAAGCTCGCCGACTTGCAGTTAAGTCAACGGCCGTAGCGGTCGTCTGAGAGGACCAACTGGTCCGGGAGAGCCGCTCTCGGGGGTGGTGCCGGTTCGGCGCGGACGGTGACCGTTTCGGCGACCGTTCGGGTGAGCTCGTGCTTGCCGTCGGCTGACTCGATCAGGACAGTCTCGTTGTCCTTCGCCGTGACCTCGCCCTCGAGCCCCGGCTCGAGACCGACGTCCTTCAGGTAGTGGAGCAGGCTCTCGGCTTCATTCTCGAAGCGCAGGACCATCACCTTCGCTCCGATGTCGACATCCGCCAGCGGTGCGCCCTGTTCACGGACCCCGTCGATCGGGTGGCCGTGAGGGCAGGTGTTAGCTTCGCCGATCGCTGCCCGCATGCGCTCCTCAAGAACCGGAGACATCGCATGTTCGAGCCTCTCGGCTTCCTCGTGGACCTCATCCCAGGGGATGCCGAGCACATCGGTCAGGAACCGCTCGATCATCCGGTGGCGACGCGTGATCTGCTCGGCTTCCACCCGGCCTTCCTCAGTTAGGTGGAGGATCTTGTCGGCGCTGCGGGTTACGTATCCGTCCTTCTCGAGCCGCTTGATCATCTCGTGGACGGTCGGCGGCGACAACTGCATCGCCTTGGCGATGTTCGCGCCGGTGATCGGCAGTCCGGCCTCCATCAACCAGAAGATGGTCTGGAGGTACTCCTCTTCGGCAACCGTAGCGTCAGACATGACCTGATCCTAAACCTCCGGCCGACTCAGGCATCCATCAGGGAGGTGACCACGGCCTCGTAGAACCCCGCGCCGTTCCTCGCCTCGGTCACCCGCGCATTGGGGAAGCGGCTCATGGCCTCCTTCACCCCGGGATCCTTTTCCGGTCCGTTGGCGACCACGAAGAAGGTCCCGACCGAAGGAGCGACCTCGAGATCCTCGAGTGAGTCGCCCACGGCGATCGTCTCGTCCAGTGCGTACCCGCGGGCCTGTGCGTGAGCAGCCACCGCTCTGGCTTTGGAGACTCCTCTGGGGACGAGGTGGTAGCAGTGGGCCTGTTCGATTCCCGGCATCTTTCGGTGGATCGCGCCGTTGTCGAGCAGACGAAGATCGCTGTGCCCGTTCTCCTCGAGGATGCGGTTCGCTTCAGCCGGGTCGACGTCCCCCCGAAACAGATGGGACATCTCGCGGTTGAGATGCCACGGTTCGTGAAACTCGAGCTTTCCGGGAAACGACCCGATCAGCAGTTCCGGCACCCCGCGGTCGCTGATCTGCTCGACCACGGTCTTGCCGGGCTCATGGTCGAAATCGCCGGTCATCATGGTGATCTCCTGATCCATCGAGAAGGCCGAACCGGCTTCGAAGATGAACGAGGTCTGACCGATGACCCGGGCGTCCTCGTGAACCTGGACCTGGCGGCGCCCGGACATGATCACCACCTCGACCCCGGCCCGCGAACAGGCTTCGAGCGCCCTCGCCTGGGCCATCGAGAAGTTGCCGTCCTCATCGGTGAAGAGGGACGCACCAGCACCAAGCAGGGTGCCGTCAAGGTCGGTGTAAACGCAGCGCAGACTCATCGCGCTCCACGCTACCCGTTCGCTGAAGAGGCGCGCGGCCCGCTGGCGATGCTGGTGAATGCCGGTCGCAGCGCTATCTCCGGTCCCGTCCCTTCGACCGTTTCGAGCCGACCGGTGTCAGCCCGACGGAGCCGCTGGAGGGTGTCCGCCATCGAGGCGATCACCTCCGAAGACATCCCGCTGAGGGCGGCGAGCGACTGATGGGCGTTCCGCTTTGTGCCGAGTTCGACCTGGGCCATCCCTTCGATCCCCACTTCGTTCCAGACATCAAGCATCATCGTTATCTCCACGCCGTAGCCACAGGCGTAAGGAATCGACTCGAGCAGACTGCGTCGCGCTGCGATCTCCCCAGCGAGGGGCTGATCGAAGGCGAGCAGTTCGGGTGCCAGTCTGGCGAGCAGCGGACGGGCAGCAAGCTCGGTGACCCTCCCGCCCCCGGCTGGCTCTTCCGATTCGCCGTACCTGAACGGCCGCTCGTAGCGACCTTTCACGAACTGCTTTTCCGGGTCGATCAGCGGACCGACCAGGCCCGTTATGTAGTGGCGACCGAAATCGGAGACGTCGCCATCAACGTAGACCACGATCTCCCCGGTCACGGCGGCAAGCGCGCGCCACATCGCGTCACCCTTCCCGCGGCACGGCCCGTAACCGTCGACCAGTTCGTTCTCCGAGCGGACCTCGGCGCCGGCGTCCCGGGCGAGCGATGCGGTCCCGTCCTGCGAATCGGCATCGACGACCAGAATCTGGCCGACCAGACCGTCCTCGACAAGCAGTTTCAGCTCGGCTACCGTGGCCGCGATCGTTCCGGCCGTGTTCCTGGTCGGGATCACCACGCTGACCATTCCCCGCAGCTTGCGGCTGATCTCGGTCGCGGCGAAGTCCTCGTGGTCGAAGGTGTCTAGCATCGTCATCGTGAGCCCGGTCCCGGAAACACTACGCACCGCAGCCGGAGAGATCAACGTCGCCGACCCGGTCATCGTCGGGGTGGTCAACGCAACCCCGGATTCCTTCTCCGATCGCGGCGACCGCTCAACCGCAGGTTCCATCAAACAGGTCGAAGAACACCTCGAGAACGGCGCGGCGATTATCGAGATAGGCGGCGAATCGAATGTCACCAACCGGCCCGCCGTCACAGCCGACGAGGAAGTCGGGCGGATCATCCCGGTGGTCGAGGCTGCCGCCACTGCCGGTGCGGTGATCTCGGTTGATACCTACAAGCCCGAGGTGGCCAGGGCCGCTCTCGGTGCCGGTGCCGCGATCATCAACGACATCAGCGGCGGAGGCAATCGTGAACTGATGGCCGCAGCTTCCGAGGCCGGTGCCGGCGTGGTCCTGATGCATACGGTGGTCGAGCCGAAGACCCAGCGCTGGGACGAGTCGGCCTACCCGGAGGGCATCACCGCCCACCAGATCGGATTCTTCAGGGAACGTTTCGAGGCCCTCGGGCAGATCGGCATCGGCCTGGATCAGATCGTGGTCGATCCCGGCCCGGATTTCGGCAAGACTCCACGCCAGACGGTTGACTCGCTGCGTGGCCTTCCGCAGCTGGCTGATCTCGGGTGCCCCATGATGCTCGCCGTTTCCCGCAAGGACTTCATTGGTGCGATCAACCACCGCCGGCCCTCCGAGCGTGGCCCGGGTACCTTCGCGGCCCTCGCCTGCGGCCTCGAAGCCGGGGGTCGACTGCTGCGGGTTCATGATGTCGCGGGAACCCGCGACTTCGTCCAGGTCTGGCAGGCGCTCCGGGGTGAGACCGAGGTTGATCCTGCCCTCCGGATCGCCGAGGAGATTCGAAGAGAGCCGCCGCGGGACCCGGGTGTCTGAGTCGCTGCTCTCTGGAGGCTGGTCGATCGCGATCGACCCGGCACGGCGTGACGGGCGCATAGTCGAGAGTGCCTCCGAGCCGGCGGCCGAAGCCCGCCTCGAAGCGTTCCCGCCGACCCTCGACCAGGGACTGGCGGAGGCTCTGGCCAGGCTGGGCATCAACGAGCTGTACAGCCATCAGGCCGAGGCCTTCGAGGCCGCCAGGAGAGGCAACGTGATCCTCACCACTGCGACCGCCTCGGGCAAATCCCTGGCCTTCAACCTGCCGGTCCTGAACGCGATCGCGGGGGATCCGAAGTCCCGTGCGCTCTACCTCTACCCGACCAAGGCCCTGGCACAGGATCAGGCTCGCGCGCTGACCCGGCTGGGTTCACCGAACCTGAGGGCTGCGATCTATGACGGCGACACCCCGAAGGACGAGCGGCCCGCGATAAGGCGACAGGCCAATCTCGTGCTGACGAACCCGGACATGCTTCACGTCGGGATCATGCCCCACCACCGCGGCTGGGGAGATTTCTTTGCCAACCTCGACTGGGTCGTTGTCGACGAGGCCCACACCTACCGGGGAGTATTCGGTTCCCATGTGGCCAACGTGCTGCGAAGGTTGCGGAGGCTCGCCCGAGCCTACGGTCGGGAGCCCCGCTTTGTGATGGCCTCCGCCACGATCGCCAACCCCGGCGAGCTTGCCGAGCGACTCACTGGTGCTCCCGCCCTTCTGATCGACGAGGACGGGGCACCCCGCGCCGGCCGTGAGATCCGGATCTGGAATCCGCCGCTGATCAACCCCCACATCGGTGCCCGGCGCTCCGCGCTGGCCGAGGCGGCTGACCTGCTAGCCGACCTGGTCTCTCATGAAGTGAGGACGATCTGCTTCCTCAAGAGCCGAAAGGGCATCGAGCTGATCCGAAAGTTCGCCGCCGACCGGCTGACCGAACGGGGGCGGCCCGACCTGGCCGACCGCATCTCTCCTTACCGGGCCGGCTACACCCCTGCCCAGCGCCGCGAGATCGAGAGCAAGCTGGTTTCAGGCGAGCTCCTGGGAGTTGCATCGACGGATGCCCTCGAGCTCGGGATTGACATCGGCGGCCTCGACGCGGCGATCTGCGTGACCTTCCCCGGTACCGTGGCCGGCCTCAAGCAGATGTGGGGCCGGGCCGGTCGGCGGGAAAAGGGTCTGGCGGTGTACATCGCGGGACCGGATGGCCTCGATCAGTACTTCTGCCGGCACCCGGACGAGTTCCTTGAGCGGCCGGTCGAAGCCGCGATCCTCGACCACCTCTCGCCCGAGATCCGGGATCAGCATCTGATCGCCGCCGCATTCGAGCTTCCGCTCACCTCGGAGGACGAGGAGTTCTTCGGTCCGGGACTCGAGGACGCCGGTGACGCCCTGGTGCGTCGGGGGGAGCTGCGTAAAGCCGGGAAGGGGCTGGTGCCAAGGAGAGCGGGCTTCGCGGCTTCAGATGTTTCGCTCCGGTCTTCGTCCGCCGGTGATGTGGCGGTAATCGACCGGGACTCGGGTGAGGTGATCGGAACCGTCGAAACGGGTAGGGCTTTCACCACGATTCATCCGGGGGCTGTCTACATGCACCTCGGAACCTCGTGGGAGGTGGAGCGGCTCGACCCGGTCGAAGGTCAGGCGATCGTCCACCGTTTCGATGATGAGTGGTACACGCGCCCCAAGGTCGAGACCGAGATCTTCATCGATCGGGTCCTTGAGGAGAAGGAGATCTGCGGGGTGAAACTCAGCTTCGGGCAGATCTCCGTGACCGATCAGGTGATGGCCTACCAGCGGATCCTGAGTGCCGACGGCGAAGCATTTGACCTGGTCGACCTCGACCTCCCTGAGCAGGAGTTCGCGACCCGGGGTCTCTGGTACGAGATTCCCCAGGAGTTCACCGACGGACTCGCCCTGAACGAGATGCTGGGAGCTCTCCACGCGACCGAGCACGGCCAGATCGCAGTTCTTCCCCTGATCGCGATGTGCGATCGCTGGGACATCGGTGGCCTGTCAACCAACATCCACATGCAGACGGGCACTCCGACGATCTTCATCTATGACGGGCATCCAGGGGGCATCGGATTGACGAAGCGCGCCTTCGATCTCTTCCCTCGCCTGGTCTCTGACGCGCTGCGACTCATTCGCGAGTGCCCTTGCGATTCCGGTTGCCCCTCTTGCGTTCAGAGCCCCAAATGCGGGAATCTGAACGAGCCGCTGTTCAAAGCGGGAGCGATCAGTCTGCTGGAGGCGATGGCCTCCGGAGGCCCGGACGAAGAGGAGAAATAGGTGCGAAAGATCGATGGCAGCAGAGGTCAGGTGGTCGTCCACGAGTGGGTGCCCGTGGGTGAGCCTTCCTTCGTGGCCTTGCTGGCGCATGGCTACGCGGAGCACGCCGGTCGTCACGCGGAACTTGCCGAACGGCTGGAGCAGGACGGAGCCGCCGTCTACGCTCCGGATCATTGGGGTCACGGCTACTCGGGTGGCGATCGGGCACTGATTGACGATCCCGACGCCCTGCTCGAGGATTTCTCCCGGGTCTACGAAATCGCCGTCGCCGAGCATCCCGACCTTCCGGTTCTGCTGATCGGCCACTCGATGGGGGGGCTGCTGGCAACCCTGTTCCTTCAGGAAGCAGGCCGACCCGTCGACGCGGTGGTCCTTTCGAGCCCGCTCCTTGGTGGAAATCCCGGCCTGGAGGCCTTGCTGGAGCTGGAGGAGATTCCCGAGATCCCGATCGATCCCTCAGTGATCTCGAGAGATGAACTGGCGCAGGACGCCTACCTCAATGATGAGTTGGTCTACCACGGTCCGTTCCAGCGTCTAACCCTGGAAGGACTGGTCGATGTGGTTTCAAGAGCACAGGAGGGCGGCGGGTTCGGTGACCAGCCATTGCTGTGGATCCACGGCACCGGAGACATGCTGGTGCCCTTCGATTTGACCCGTGACGCAGTCGAGAACCTTGCCGGGCCGGGAACCGAGAAGAAGACGTACGCGGACGCCCGCCACGAGCTCTTCCACGAGACCAACAAGGACGAGGTCTACAAAGACGTCTTCGACTTCATTCACCGCAAGATCAAACGCCAATAGAGCCCTAGCTGAGCCTCACCCAACCATTCTTTACTTCTAGTGGGTGAGGCGGGTTGAGAATCGGAGGCCCGGCGAAGGCCGGGACGACTGCGGGTTCTCCAAGTGGCGAGGGCCGGGATCGAACCGGCGACACCACGATTTTCAGTCGTGTGCTCTACCAACTGAGCTACCTCGCCAAGGAACGACAGGCTATCGGGAAACGGCCGCTCCACGGCGGCTCCTGACTGGCCTAGAACCGCACTGTCGAAGGTGATCGCGAGACGACCAAGCCTTGGAAAGTTGCGTCAGTCGCCGACCGGCGCGGCAGCCCGGATCATCCAGCAAGCCGCGTTAAAACGGACCTCTCCCCCGTCGATGTATGGGGTGAATGCTTCGCGGACGGTCTCCACCAGATTGTCCGGGACATCGGACTCGGGGATGCCATCCAGATAGCGGGCCAGTGGACCGAGCCCGCCGAAGTACCGGACCAGCTCGGACTCCGGGAAAGAGCAGATCACATCAAACGAAACCATCTCCACATCAGTCCAGCCCGCCGCGTCGAGAATCCCGGTGGTGGTCTCTTCGTCAGCCAGTCCGAACTGACCTGGTGCCTCGTCCACCGGGCGAACGTCGAACCCCTCGAGCAGGGGCGCCGCAGCCTCCTCGGCCACCGTCATGAACGGGTTCTCAAGCTGGGTGCGCCAGGTAACCGCCCGTAACCTGCCGCCGGCTGCGGCCTTCCTCAGGTTTGAGAAGGCGGCCACCGGATCAGGGAAGAACATGACTCCCCAACGCGACACCACACAGTCGAACTGTCCCTCCTCGAACTCCCGACTTCCGGCGTCACCCAGTTCGAACCTTGCGCTGACACCAGCGGCACCCGCCCGGCGACGGGCGGCCTCAACCATCACGTCGGAAACGTCAACCCCGGTACAGGCCGATTCCGGACCGAGCCGCTGCGCGATCGCCACGGTCGTGACACCGGTCCCGCATCCGACGTCAAGAACCCGCTTGCCGGGTCCCTCCGCCACCTCGTCGGTGAGGCGCTGCTCCACCCCTGCGTATACGCGGTCGGTCAGGTCCTGGATCTCGACCCAGGCGTTCCCCGCTCCGGACGCCCAGTCAATGGTCCCGCCAGGAGCCTCTCGTCTCTCTTCACCCATCTCTACATTCTGAACGGATGAAGCAAACCGGGTCCTGACGAGTGAGTGGGCCGTGAAGGGATCGAACCTTCGACCTTGAGATTAAGAGTCTCCTGCTCTACCAGCTGAGCTAACGGCCCGGAAGGTGGCCTCGGTTGACGAAGCCGGATGGGAAGTATAGAACTTGCGGCCAAGACGTCCCGCCGACGTGGGGCTGTGAGCAGGACGGGATGCGAGAGCAGGGAGACTAGACGGGCTGGTGGCCCGGCGTTCTCGCTGCGCGAAGCAGGCCGCCTGCTCACAGCCCCACGTCAAGGTCAGAGTCTTGGCCGCAAGTTCTGAAGCGGGCGAGCCGTTTCTGTGGCCCGCCCGCCCTTCAGATTGGCTCCCGGTCAGGGAGTGGTGGTTCCGGTTCCGGCGCCACCGATCGACGTGTCGGAACCAAGTGAGCCGAGCGGGTTCTGGAGCGAATCGCCGCCTTCCTTGCGGGCCTGCTTGATCGCCTGGTCGACGAGCTTGCCGATCCGCTTCGCATCCTTCTCGGTCGCCTTGTAGGTCTGGTTGATCTGCTTCTTTTCTTCAGGATCGTCGGTCGCGGCGAGGGCCTGGTTCAGGGTCTTCTCCGCGGCGCCGTACTCCTGGGCGTAGAGCTGGTAGATCGCGAGGGTGGTCAGCTGGCTGGCCGCGCTGGCTCCGCCATTCTTCTGCTGCTTGATCGCCTCGTCAGCCACGAACTGCTGGGCCGAGGCCGCATCCTCGATGTTGGCCTGGAACTGGGCAACCGTCGAACCCTGAGAGAGGGTGAAGAGAACATTCGACATCAGCTGGGCGACTTCCGGGTCCGGCTGGTTGTTGGTCACCTTCAGGTACCTGGTCCAGGCATCGGCAGCAAGCTGGAACTGTTCTGTTGCCTCGTCAGTGATCGTGGTCTGACCGGTATCCGGGTTGGTTTCGTACAGCGACTGGCCGGCCGAGAAGCGGGCGCGGATCAGTTCGACCGCCGCGTTCTCGTTGTTCGGCTGGGTCTTCAACTTCTGCTGGAGGTTCTCCGCCCGTTCCACGTTCGCCTCGGCGACATCCTGGTTGGCGCTGTTCGTGTTGCCGAACGGGTTCACTCCGCCCGGCAATCCGATCACCACGAGGCTGGCGGCCATGATGATTGCCAGCAGCACGTAGATGACCTGAATCACCCTCTTGCGACGACCTCGAAGGTCGAAGAGCATGTTGCGTTCGGGTTCTTCAGCCACGTGACTAGTTCTCCTGGATCGAAGGTATCTGGGAATCGGCACTTCCCTTTGGTTGGCCAATCCCCCGAGCGAGCAAGATACTCAACTCGTAGAGAAGCAGGAGCGGGACCATCTCGATCAGCATCGAAATCGGGTCGACTCCGGGCAGTGCCGCGGCTACCACGGCGATGATCAGGTAGGCGTATCGACGGTTGCTGCGGAGCTGCTGCACGGTCATGATCCGCAGCCTGACGAGCGCCAGCACAATGATCGGCAGCTGGAAGACAACGCCACCGGCGAGCAGGGTCATCGAGAAGAACGAGTAGTACTCCCGGGCCCTGAGCTGGATCGCGAACTGTTCGTCATTGAAGCCGAGCAGGAAGTTGATCGCCGCCGGCAGGATGATGAAGTAGGCGAAGACAACGCCGGCCAGGAACAGCAGGGGAATCGTGATCAGCAGCGGCAGGATCGCCTTGCGCTCACGCGGCGAGAACGCCGGCAGGATGTAGGCGAACAGCTGATAGCTGATGAATGGCGCCGAGACGATGATCGACGCATAGACAGAGACCGTCACCGTTGTCATGAATGCCTCGGTCGGGGCGAGGACTATCAGGGCCCGGTGATCCTCGGGCAGAGGAGCGGCGGCGATGTCGAGGATCAGGTCGCTCTGCCAGAAACAGAACGCGAAGGCGACCGTGAGAAAGATCAGCGAATAGATGATCCGCGAGCGGAGCTCATCCAGGTGATCGACGAGACTGAGCTGCTCGTCGTGGCGAACCGGTTTCAGCTTGGCCACGGCCGGTCTCGCCTCATCAGTCGCGGGAGTCCGGGACTACTTCCCCCTCAACCGGCTCGGCGTCGGCGCCTGCGGTCACTTCGGTGACTTCCGGCTCTTCGCCGGGCAGCGGATGCTTTTCGTCAGTCGGTGGCGGAGTCAGTTCGGCCGGTTCGTTGTCGAATTCCTCGTCGTCGTCATCATCGTCGTCATCATGGCGGCCGACGTTGCTCAGGCCCTCGCGGAACTCGCTTAGACCCTTGCCGAGAGACTTGCCAAGTTCGGGCAGACGCTTCGGGCCGAAGACGATCAGCGCGATGATCAGCACGATGGCTATTTCGAGTGGGCCGATATTGGGAATCATGGGATCTCCAATCGTACCTACGAACGCGCCCCGAGCCCGGATCAGTGCCGGACTGGGGAATCAGTCGCGAAAGTTGAGGTAGTACCGGGAAGCTGTCGGTTCAGCCTGGCCCTGGTACTTGGAGCCCTTTTCGTCGGAGCCGTAGGCGGAGTCGACGGCGCGATCCATCCTCATGAAAGAGAGCTGGCCGATCGGCATTCCCTTGTAGATGGTGATCGGCAGATTGGCGACGTTGGAGAGCTCCAGGGTCAGGTTCCCGGAGAAGCCGGCATCGACGAACCCTGCCGTCGAGTGGATCAGCAGGCCCAGACGGCCGAGTGAGCTCTTGCCTTCAAGCCGGGCGACCATGTCATCGGGGACGGTGACCCGCTCAAGGGTCTGGCCGAGCACGAACTCGCCCGGGTGCAGGATGAAGGGCTCTTCTTCCGAAGGCTTGACCAGTTCGGTCAGATCCTCCATTGGATCCTTGACGTCGATGTACGGGTACCGGGAGTTGTTGAAGACCCGGTAGCTGTGATCGACCCGCAGGTCGATGCTGGACGGCTGGATCAGGCGCTCCTCGAAGGGATCGATCACGATTCGACCGGCGTCGATCTCCTCCCGCAGGGTCTTGTCACTCAGGACCATGAGGCGGGAGTATCCCAGAGCGGCCGGACTGAGGAGAGGCCGCCCTCGCAGCCAGGGCTGGTCAGCTGTAACGCAAGACGACGCCGTCGGCGATCAGCTCGAGGAGTTCACGCTGCTCGGACTCGATTCCAGCGTCCGTGAGGCCCTGCTTGGCCTCTTCGATCAGGGCGATCGCCCTGGCCCGAACCTCGTCCAGAGCACCAGTGGCCTCAATTCTGTCGCAGGCTATCGCCGCCGTTTCCTCGTCGAGAGCCCTCAGGTCAAGGGCCGCCAGAGCAGGGTCGAACCGGGCAGCGATGATCAATGGCAGGGTCACGGTGCCATCCAGGAGATCCGTTCCCCTGGCCTTGCCAGTTCGCTCCGGGGGTCCGGCGATGTCAAGGACGTCATCGAGCAACTGGAAGGCAAGGCCGATGCGGTGGCCGAACTCGCCGATCGGGCCGGGATCACCACCCGTGCTGGTGCGCCCAAGCACGCAAGCTGCTTCAAAGAGGCGGCCGGTCTTTAGTCCGCAGCGCTCGAAGTACTCCTCCTCATCCAGCTGCATGTTGAAAGCGCCCTCTCGCTGCTTGAGCTCGCCGCGCGCAAGGTCAACCGCGGTGGCGCTGACCTCCACCACCGCATCGGCGTCACCGCCATCGACCAGCACCTTGAAGGCTGTGGAGAAGAGCCGGTCACCGAGAGAAGTCGCCCGCTCGCGGCCCGAACTCGCATAGACGGTAGGGATGCCTCGCCGGAGCGGAGCCCTGTCGAGCACGTCGTCATGAACGAGGCTCGCCATGTGAACCAGCTCGACTGCGATCCCGGCGCGCACTGCCGCATCACCCGCTTCCGGTCCGGCACAAAGCAGGACCAGCATCGGGCGCATCCGCTTGCCTCCCGCATTCAGGGTCCGGACGGCGTCGTCGGAAAGCTCACCCTCACCCTGGACCGCGGCAAGCAGGCCGGACTCGACCTCGCTCATCCTCGCCGGAAGCCAGGCCCCGGCGGTGTCGGTAACAGCGGTGACCGGCTCGGGCAGCGAGCGACGGGTTTCTTCGGGTTCCGGGCTGGTCACCGGACCCCGGAGTGGAGGGCGATGATGCCGCCCGCCATCAGGGTCCAGCGGATGTGCCGGAAGCCGGCAGAGTCCATACGACCGGCCAGGGCTTCGGCATCGGGAAAGCTTCTGACCGACTCCGGCAGATAGGTGTAGGCGGAGGAGTCCCCTGCAACCTTGCCGAGCATCGGGACGATGCGATCGAACCAGAGACCGAAGAAGCCGGCCAGTGGCTGGCGACGAGGCTGGGTGATTTCCAGGATGACCAGTCGGCCCCCAGGTACCAGCACCCGTCGCATCTCGCTCAGGCCCTGGTCAAGATCCGCCAGGTTGCGAGCCCCGAAGGCGATGGTCAGGGCGTCGAACCTCTCGTCCTCGAATGGCAGCTGGAGGGCGTCCGCCCACTTGAACCGAACCTGCCTAAGACCCTCGTCCTTTGCCTTCTCCAGAGCCAGATCCAGCATCGGCTGGGAAAAGTCCGCGCCGATGACCTCACCCTCCGGACCAACCCTTTCGGCCAGCATCAGGGACAGGTCACCGGTTCCGCAGCAGAGGTCGAGAGCTTTCATCCCCGGTTCGAGACGGGCGCGCTCAGCAGCTCTCGCCCGCCAGCTCTGGTCGAGCCCGGCGGTCATCACCCGGTTCATGCGGTCGTAGACACCGCTGATGCGATCGAACATCGAGTTCACCTGTCCGGCGAACTCCTGGTCACCTCGGCGGGGAGGTGCCTCGTTCATTTAGTGCTCGGTCTGGAGCGAGGCCAGGTAATCCGCGACCGCGTTCAGGTTCTCTTCACCGAGACCCTGGAAGGACGGCATGATGCCCGGTCCGATCGCCACCGACTGCTTGATGGCTTCGCGGGGCACGTTGGCACCGATGTCCGAAAGGTCCGGACCAAGGCCGCCGTGAACGCCGGCGTCACCAATCGCGTGGCAGGCCAGACAGCCCGATTCGGCGACTATCAGCTTGCCCTGTTCGTACTGCGGTGCGGTCTCTGCCTCGATGCGATCGAGCGTGCCGGCGGTGGCACCCAGGTAGGTCAGCCATGCCATCGCGATGATCACCAGGATGCCGGTGGTGGTTGCGATCGGGCGCTTCCACGGTACGCGCTCCGGCCCCCGGTCATAGAACGGAAGCAGAAGCAGTAGGACCATGCAGATGGTCGGGATACCGATCGTCGCGAGCGGCACCAGCTCCGGCGGCTTGATGACCCGCAGCAGTTCGAAGAGGTAGAAGAAGTACCACTCGGGGCGAGGTACGTAGGTGGTCGTGGTCGGGTCGGCCTTCGGACCCTGCTCGGCGCCCATGACGATGGACATCACGACCAGGACGGCGGCGACGATCAGCATCATCACCGAGTCCTTCATGATCGCGTACGGGAAGAAGGGCTTGCCCTTCTTTTTCAGGATCTCGTACTCGCGGAGGTATTCCTCCTTCTCACGGGCGTTCACGACTTCACCTCCCCGTCGCCATCGTCCTCGGAGGGAGCGTCAGCCGGATCTGCCGGCGGCTCCTCGGGAGCGGTTTCGTCAGCGGCCGGTTCCTCGGCAGCCGGAGCTTCTTCAGCGGGAGCCTCCGCGGCTTCCTCGGCGGCGGCCTCAGCGGCCGGCTCCTCCGGAGCGACAGCGGCTTCGGTTTCTTCCGCTTCGGTGGTTTCTACGGCCTCGGCTTCTGCTGCTTCGGCATTCGCCTGGTCGACCGGGGGTTCCTCGACAGCGACGGCTGCGACCGCACCATTGACGGGAACCTCGTCGAGGTCCTCGCGGGCCACGCCGGCAGTCACTTCTTCCTGCGGACGCGCGCCCTTCGGTCGAACTGCGCGCACCCACGGCGGGGCGGTCGTGCCGAGCTTGACCACGAAGAACAGGTGGGCGCCGATCAGGGCAGCCATGAGCCCTGGCACCACCATCATGTGAAGCGCATAGAAGCGCGACAGCGTGGTGGCCGAGAAGTCGGGTCCGGCCCTCAGGAAATCAGCCAGGTAGGGGCCGACGATCGGACCGGAAGCGGTGATGTTGTTGGCGACGATGGTTGCCCAGAAGGACCGCTGGTCGAAGGGCAGCAGGTAGCCGGTGAGACCCATGACGGTGGTCAGAATCAGCAGCACGACGCCGATCACCCAGTTGAGCTCACGCGGGTACTTGTAGGCCCCGAAGAAGAAGGTCCGCGCCATGTGCAGGAAGATCAGGATGATCATCAGCGAGGCGCCCCACTTGTGCATGCCCCTGACGAACTCGCCCATGAAGACCTCGTTGGTCATGTGGGTGATCGAGGCGTAGGCCTGGGTGGCAGAGGGCGTGTAGTACATCGAGAGGAACACGCCGGTGATCGCCTGCATGGCGAAGATGAACATCGTGGCCGAACCGAGGGTGTAGAACCAGTTGGTTCCCTTCGGAACGTGGCGGGACATCATCGCCGTGAAGATTCCGGTCGCGTTTACGCGGGAATCGACCCAGCCGGCGACGTCGATCGACTTGTGGGTGCCGTGATGGACCGCGAGGTCTTTGGCCTGACCCATCCGTTCGCCCTTGGTGGGCGTGGCAACGGCCTCGGCATCGCCTGAACCGTTGGCTTCGGCCGCGTCTTTCTTCTTGCGCTTGAGAAGGCTCATTCAGATCAGTTGCTGGGCGGAGGGAAGGTGGACGGACGCGGCGGGTAGAGGAACTCCCAGATGCCGCCGGTGAATTCGCCGGGGTCGCGGACGCGAACGGCCTTGAGCTGGTTGGTTACCGAGTAGCGCGGGCCGAGTTCAACCTGGCCGCCGCGTACGCGGGTCTGGAAACGGTCGAGGGGCCGGACCGGCGGACCGCCGATGCGCTTGCCTTCGAAGTCGTAGACGCCGCCGTGGCAGGGGCAGATGAAGTTCTGGGCGGCCTGGACGAAGCGGACCGGGCAGCCGAGGTGGGCGCAGCGGGTGGAGACGGCAATGATGTCGTTCGGCTCTTCGTTGTACGCCTCGGCGCCGGTGCGGACATAGGCGGTGGTCTTGCCGACCTCGCCGATACCGGGAGTCTCGGTGATCACTACCTGCTTGTAGGTGTCCGAGTTGAAATCGCTGACGGGACCCACGGCTTCCCACCGTTCCTCGCCGCGCATGAACAGCGGGGCGACGGCGAAGCCGACCACGGGGAGAACGACGGCCGCCGCGGCAACGCCACCGATCGCCTGACTGGCAACCGTGAAGACGTGACGACGAGTCATGGACTCGCCCTCGAAGTAGCCGCGGGGTTCGGCCGGGGGCAGTTTTACGCGGGGCTCTTCCCCCGACTCGGAGTTCTTGTTCAACGGTTCGGACACGCTTCTAGAAATTCGACGGGCGGGAGTCTATTGCAGTCTGCGCGTTGTCGAATTCCCGCCCAAGCTCGTTGGTTGTGACTGTGCGCCTGCACCAGTCAATCAAGGCCTCCGCAGCGTTGCTTTCTCCCGCCTCAAGGGCCTTCAACGCGGCGGTCTGTTCGGCGTCTTTTCCGCATGCCAATGCGACAAGCTGACCAAGCCAGAGGACCTCGGCCTGATCGCCCCGGCCGGCGGCCTGAAGGTCGGCCGCGACCCGGATCAAATCCGACAGGATCCCTGTGGATTCAAGGTCGTCGAGCTGTGCCAACCCGCTTATCCCGATCGCGTAGAAGAGATCGCCGGCCAGCAGGGCCAGGTCCTGATCGGCCGCCTCGAGCACCCGGGGGCTCCCGTAGTGGCACAGGTAGCCCTCGCGAACCGCCTCGACGACAAAGGCGTAATCGGCCCCCCGATCGCCGGTCCGGGGGCCGGCGGCGACCAGATCGCCAAGCGACGGACTGCCGAAGCTGGAGCCATCGGCAACGGCCAGCGGAGGACCTTCCTCGCGCACACGGTCAGCGAGGCGTTCAAGCGTCGCGGCCGGACTCAACCGATCTTCCTCCTGGGGTCCGTCGCGGCCAGCGCCTCGGCCGCAGCCATCAGGGTCCGGTCGATCGAGATCTCATCCTGGGCCAGCGAGACGAACCAGGCCTCGAACTGGGAGGGCGGCAGCCAGATCCCTCTCTCCAGCATGGCCCGGAAGAAAGCTGCGTGGCGTTCGCGGTCGGTAGCCACCGCGTCATCGAAGTCCTTCACCGGAAGCGCCGAGAAGAAGAGTGTCACGAGACCCGGTGCGGAGCCGACCGTGAGACTGTGCTCCCCGGCCAGGTCCTTCAGGCCGGAAACCAGGCGGTCGGTCAGATGGCCCAACCGTTCATAGGCCTCCTGGTCAAGTCGGCGGAGCGTGGTCAGTCCGGCGGCGACCGCCAGCGGGTTCCCCGAGAGAGTTCCGGCCTGGTAGACGTCGCCTGCCGGGGCAAGCTTTTCCATCAGCTCGCGCGGCCCGCCAAGCGCGGCTGCGGGCAGCCCCCCGCCAATGATCTTTCCCATCACGGTGAGGTCGGGTTCCACGCCGAAAAGCTCCTGGGCTCCACCCCGGGCAACCCGGAAGCCGGTGATCACCTCGTCGAAGACCAGCAGTGAGCCGGCCCGGCTGGTCGCCTCACGAAGAAACTCGAGGTAACCCTCTTCCGGAGGAACGACTCCCATGTTCGCCGCGACCGGTTCGGCGAATACCGCCGCCACCTCATGACTCTCGAGCGCCTCCGACACAGCCTTCCGGTCGTTCCACGGAACCACGACCGTGCCCGCAGCCTGAGCTTCGGGAATACCGGGCCCGGAGGGAATGCCATGGGTTGCCACCCCGGAACCGGCTTCAGCGAGCAGGCCGTCGGAGTGGCCGTGGTAGGCCCCCGCGAACTTGACGAGGATCTCCCGACCGGTTGCTGCCCGGGCAACTCTGGCTGCAGTCATCGCAGCCTCTGTTCCGGAACTGGTCATGCGGATCATCTCGACCGATGGCATCCGGGAGACGACTTCCTCGGCCAGTTCGACCTCGGCTTCGGTCGCCGCCCCGAAGCTGGTGCCCCGGGCAGCCGCCTCGCGGATCGCCTCGAGGACTTCCGGATCGCTGTGACCGAGAATCATCGGACCCCAGGAGCCGACCCAGTCCAGGTACCGGCGCCCGTCGCGATCGATCACTTCCGCGCCTTCCGCCGACTCGATGAAGATCGGGTCCAGCCCGACCTGCTTCATCGCCCGGACCGGCGAGTTGACGCCGCCGGGAAGGACCCGGCGGGCCCGCTCGAAGAGCTCGGCTCCAGTGGCACGGCCGGCCGCCGCGCGGGCTGCCTCCTCCTTGGCCTTCTGCTCTTCCCGGTGGTCGACCTCGGACTGACTCCCGCCCAGCGGGGTTCCGTCACCCCGGACCTTGATCGTGACCTTGTCCGGCGCGCCCCGGCTCAGGCCAGCCATCCAGCGGCTTCCTTCGCGAAATAAGTGACGATGAAGTCGGCCCCGGCCCGGCGGATCGAAACCAGCGACTCCAGGGCGGCTGCACGCTCGTCGATCCAGCCGTTGGCGCCCGCAGCCTTGAGGGCCGAATACTCGCCTGACACCTGGTAAGCGGCGACCGGGGCACCGGTCTCGTCCTTGACCCGTCTGACGACGTCGAGGTAGTGGGAGGCCGGCTTCACCATCAGGGCGTCGGCTCCCTCTTCGAGATCGAGCTTCGCTTCCCGGACCGCCTCGTCGGAGTTGGCCGGGTCAAGCTGGTAGCCGCGACGGTCGCCGACCTTCGGCGTGGACCCCGCCGCCTCGCGAAACGGTCCGTAGAAGGCAGATGCGTACTTGGCCGCGTACGAGAGGATCGCCGTGCCCGGGTGACCCTCCTCGTCGAGCTGGTAGCGGATCGACCCGATCCGGCCGTCCATCATGTCGCTCGGCGCAACGATGTCAGCCCCGGCTTCAGCGTGGGATATCGCGGTCCGGGCCAGCAACTCGACGGTGACGTCATTGTCGACCTCGCCATCGCGCACGAAGCCGCACTGGCCGTGAGAGGTGTACTCGCAGAGGCAGACGTCGGTGATCACCACGAGGTCGGGGTGTGTTTCCTTGAGCGCCCGGACCGCCATCTGGACGACACCTTCGTCGTCGTAAGCGCCGCTGCCGGCCTCGTCTTTCTCTGATGGAACTCCGAAGAGCAGGACCGCCGGGATCCCCGCCTCGACAATCTCGCCGGCTTCCTCGACCAGGGCCGCGATCGAGAACCGGTTCACCCCCGGCATCGACTCGACCGGTTCGCGAAGGTCGGTTCCGGCCGTGACGAAAAGTGGCTGGATCAGGTCATCGGGGGAAAGTGCGGTCTCCCGGACCAGTCCCCGCAGGGCGGGTGTCCGCCTCAGTCGCCTCAATCTGGTGCCGGGAAAACTCATGCGTTCAGTCTAGAAGTACCGCGATCAGAGCCCCTCCCAACCGTCTGTTGGTTCGAATGGGAGGGGCGGGTTGAGATTGGAGGCGGGGCGAAGCTCGCCGACTGAGGTCAGTTGAACAGGCTCAAAACCGGCGTAGTGCGAGACGGGCCAGGGCTCCGTAGGCG
>WBZM01001616.1_pt1 | contig 21575 bp, 21 predicted proteins | sample 5204271 | NCBI WGS metagenome assembly WBZM01 (sample SAMN12344346, study PRJNA552823) | activated sludge metagenome | biome: Activated sludge suspended growth; feature: Nitrification reactor; material: Wastewater; isolation source: activated sludge from nitrification reactor of wastewater...
CTTCTGGTACCTGATCCCGGAGTGACCATATGAACGACAACGTGACGACCTTCCCCGATGCGCCGCAGCCGGACGCCAAGCAGATCAAGGCACGCACCAGCGTGCTCAAGCAGGGCTGGCGGTTCGCGGTCCTCAACCTCAAGATGATCACGATGGTGAACAAGGGGCATCACTGACCGACGCGAGTGTTGCGCGGTTGTGAGTGCCCAAGCGCGAGTGTTGCACCGTTGTCGATTCGGGGCACGCAAGACAGCAACCGCGCAGCACTCGTGACCGCCCGACGACAACCGCGCAACACTCGTGCGCGTCAGTCCAGGAAATCCTCGACAGGTGGCACGGGGTACGCGGTCGTTCCGGGCACCCAGCCGGCGTCCAGCTTCTGCTCGCCGACTCCGCCCGGCGCCCAGATGTGGCAGGTGCCGCTGAGGAACGGCAGGACCGTGCGCAGCCTGTCCTCGTCGCCCTCGCGACTCGGGTTCTGCCGGACACGTGCCGAAAACGCCGCCTGGACAAGGACCGGGGCCATCGCCCGCGCAAGCTCTCGCAGGTGGGTACATCCGGCCGGACCACCGAGCCGTTCCCGCATGGCTCGCGTCCACCCCCGGCCCACCTGCACGCCGACGAGTTGCTGGTAGGCCTGCGCGATCTGCGGGCATTCGGTGTGCGGATAGGTGTGGAACAGCGCCTCCACGCTCAGCACGGTGAAGTCCACCAACGACACCGTCGCGACGAGTTCGAGGTCGTGCACGACCGGCAGATCCTGGGGCCGCTGCGCCCACGGTCGCTCGTCCTTGAGCCGACCGACCACCTCGACGGAATCCGGGCCGTCATCCGCGACGTCGAAAGTGATCGTCCGCCGGTGGTGGGGTGTGTTCACCCTCGGCAGCCTAGTTAACCCAGTGTTCCCCGCATGTTGGTGGATTCCGGCGGCAGACAGGCGCAGCGTGGACATGGAGGAACTGATATGTCCGTAGGAAGCCTTGTGAACCACGAAGTGATCGCCGACCACGCCCTGCTGCTGTCGGAGGCCGCCGACGTCCTGCTCGACATGGCGCTGTCGCCGTCGAACCGGGTGCAGGATCTCGAGGACATCGAGTCCATCCAGGCGGAGGCGGCATCCTTCCCGGCGGAACCCGGGCTCGCCGGGCTCATCGACGCGATGTTCGCCGACGTCGTCGCTCTCGGACAGGGCCTGGCCGCGCAGACCGATCCCCTCCCCCCGTCGATGGTCTCTGAGTGCCGCGCCGTCATGCAGATCGCCAACACTCTGTCTGCGGCGTTGGAGAACGGTGGGGACGCTCGCCACACCATGTCGATCAACCGCTGCGCGATCGCTCTGCAGCCGGATGTCCACCCGGGGGTCGACCTCGAGGCCGCCGCTCGCAGCGGTGCCACGGCCATCCACGCGATGCGTGGTCGCTGGGCCGTCACAGAATGATCCGCAACAGCGCCCCGGGCGTAGCCTGCACAGTGTGACCGAACCCGACCAGGCCAAGGCCGCCCTGGCCGCCTCCCACCGCACGCAGGCGCTGCCCAACGGTTCAGGGGTCGTCCGGCTGGTCGCACACCGCGGCGCCGGCCACGGGCACAACGACCCGACCGGCCCTCCCGAGAACACCCTGGCGGCCATCGAATACGGATTTGCGCAGGGCGCCGACGCTGTCGAGGTCGACGTGTGGCGGACCTCTGACGGCACCGTGGTCCTGCACCACGACTCGACCACTGACCGGACCACCGACCGCCCCGGATGGGGCATCACGACGACGACCTACCGGGAACTGCTCGAGATCAGCGCCGGGAGATGGAAAGGCGAATCCTGGGCGGAGAGCGGGATTCCGACCCTGGTCGACTGCACCAGGGTGGTGCCGCGGGGACGAGCCCTGGTCGTCGAAGTCGAGGAGGGACCGCAGGTGGTCCCGGACATCCTCGCGGCCACCGAGGCTCTGGGCCCCGACCAGCTCATGTACATCTCGAAGAACCTCGACACCGCCGGTGCGCTGAAGGCCGCCGCGCCTGCGTACCGGGTCCTGTGGATCGTGGACACCACACCGCGGTGGCAGGTCGGCAGTTGGGCCCAAGGGCACCGCAGGGGGCCGGACAGCCTTCGCCGCGGCTTCGAGGAGCCGGCCGATGTCCGGTGGCTGGTGGCGCAGGCGGTCGAGCGGGGCCTCGACGGTCTGGACACGATGTTCGTGTACCCGCCGGACCTGCCCGAGGCGGTCGCCACCGCCGGGCTCACCTGGATGGTCTGGACCGCCAACGACCCGCGGGCGATCCAGACATGCCTGGACGACGGGGCCTGGGGGATCACCACCGACAACACAGCCCAGGTACGCACCTGGTTGGAGGCGTCGGGGCGCTCGACGGCACACGGCGCCGGGCAGCGTTTCTAGGGGCGTTACGTTCGTTGTGTGCGCATCTTCATCTGGCACGGATACCTGCTGAGCGGCACGGGCTCCAACGAGTACACCAGCGCTCTGGCCCGCACACTGGCACAACAGGGCCACGACGTCACCGTCTTCTGCCAGGACCCCGACGGCGAGATCGCCGGGTGCGAGGTCATCCGCCCCGAGCTCCCGGGGCGCCTACCGGTCTTCGTGCTCGACACCTACGCCGACGCCGAACCCGCCCACGTCGGGGACTTCAGCCACACCGAACTCGACGAATATGTGGCAGCCAACGCCGACGCGATCCGGGCGGCGGGCCAGGCGGATCTGTTGATCGCCAACCACCTGATTCTCGGTGGACCCGTGGCGGCTGCCTCGGGTCTGCCCTTCATCGTGAAAGCGCATGGCAGTGAACTCGAGTACGCCATGCGGGGCAACCCACGGTTGTGCGCCTGGGCCAGCCGTACTGTCCGCCACAGTCTGCGCATCGTGGCCGGCTCCGAGCACGTCAAGCGGGTCATCGAGGAACTGCTCGACGTGGATCCGGCGCGGATCGCCGTCATCCCTCCCGGCGTCGACACCGAGCAGATGTGCCCCCGCCCTGCAGAGGAGGCACTCGCGGGGCTCCTTGCAGAGTGCGCGGCGGATGTGACCGGCGATGAACGCATGCCCGACCCCGGGAACGCCGAAAGGATCCGGGCCTTCTTCGCCGAAGCGGGGCACCCGCGGGTGGTGTACGTCGGCAAGATCAGCGAGGAGAAGGGGGTCCCGCTGCTGGTCGATTCCTTGGCGTACCCCGGCATCGTCGTGGGCTTCGGCCCGGCGCGGGCAGCGTTGGAGGTCCGCTCGGAGGCGCTGTTCACCGGCCCGTTGCAGCACCGGCATCTGCGTTACCTGTGGCCGCTCATGGATGTGAGCGTGGTGCCCTCCGTGTTCCCCGAGGCCTTCGGGATGGTCGCCGCGGAAGCCGCCGCCTGCGGGTGTCCGCCGCTGGTCGCCGACCACAGCGGCCTGGCCGAGATCGCGGCAGGTGTGCGGTCGTACTACCCGCCACGGCTCGCGCACTTGGCGTCCTTTCCGCGAGGGGACGCCGCAGCCCTGGCCGAGCGTCTGCGGGAGTACGCAGGGCTCAGCGATCAGGACCGGCGGGTCCTTTCTGCCGGGGCGCGGGTGGCAGCCGAAGAGCTGTGGAGTTGGGACAGCGTTGCCGAGCGACTGCTCGCATTGGCTACCCCGCCCGCGGGCTCAGCCTGATCACCGGGATGGGGCGGTCGGTCTTCTCGGCGTACTTGGCGAAGCGTGGCTGGGCCGCGCAGATCTGGTCCCAGGCCTGCGCACGTTCGTCGCCGTGAAGCTGGTCCGCAGTGACCGCCGACTCCACTCCGTCGACCACGATCCGCACCTCATCGGGGTGCGCTGCGATGTTGTAGTACCAGGCGGGGTTCTTGGCCGCGCCGTTCGCCGAGGCCACCACAAACCACGATCCGTCGGGTCCGGGGAAGCGTGCCACCGGCGTCTCGCGGACCTGGCCCGACTTCGCCCCGATAGTGATGAGCAGCACCGGATCGAGGCCCATGACCTTCCCGCCGCCGCCGCGGATCTTCTTCGCCGTGCGCCGGTTGAACCAGGCCATGAATCGGCCACCCGGTTGACGTCCACCCCGGGTGCCGCTGCTCGCCTCGAATCCGCTCATTCCTGCAGGTTATGCCCCGTCACTCACAGCGTCGCCGCGGTGCGGGCGGTGTCGCGCAGAGTCCCCGCTTGTGCACCTGAGGTGAGCAGAGTGGCCCGGGCCACCACCCGGTAATCACCCTTCGGCAGGCGGGGGAGCTTCCACCGCAGGGTCTTCCCACGCCTCGGCGTGCTGTAGGCGACAGCCTTGCGGGCCACCACCCGCTGGCCTTTCAGTACCCGCACCACGAGGCCGGCCGACGAGGGCACCACTGGGCGCTTCACGCGGAAGGACACCTTCACGCGTTTGCCGCTGACCTGGGGTGTGGCGACCGTGAGGCGCGTACGGCTTCGGGACCGGTCCTTGAGTGTCCTCACCGACCGCTTGCCCTTATCGATCACGACGAGCCGGACGGAATTCAGCGAGCCCCACTGGGGGGTCGCGCGGACGGTGACCCCCGCCGCGATCGGCACCGGCGCCGAGGTGAACCTATCCACACCGCGACGATCAGTGTCCGTGAACTGCAGTCGCAGCGAGGTCGCCGGGCCGTCGTGCCGCAGGACCACGGTTCGCCCGCCGCTGAAGTCCACCTTCTCGGCGCCCGCGTCGAACGTACGCAGTGCCAGGCTCGCGGAACGGTGGTGACCACGCTGGTTGGAGGCCAGATCCAACTGCACTCGCCGGTCCTTCGTCCCGCGGAAGGTGACGGTTCCGGCCTCGGGGTCCGAGGTGAGCGTGTCCACCACGCCCGCGGCCGTCGGGATGTCCCGAACACCGCCCACGAAGCCCTTGGTCGCGGTGAACTGCGAGTACGTACCGTCAGCCGAACCCCGCACCCGGTGGGAGATCGCGGTGCCTGCGCCGGCGATGAGGAAACCGGCCGAGCCGGGGACGGCGGCGCTGTCCTGCACGGGGACGAATTCGGCATCATCGGGCACATCCGTGATGACGGCCGCACCCGATGGTGCCCCGAAGATGGTGATGCTCTGTACGGCGTTGAGCCCGGGCAGTGACGGGTCGTCCGGGATGAGACTCAGTGGCACCGCGAACAAGTCGCTGCCGCCCCCGCTCCACGTGCTACCGCCCATCAGGAATTCCCAGCGGCTCTTGTCGGCACTGATCCGGATGATGCCGCGGTCGATCTCGCGGTAGAAGTGGTCACCGCTGTTCTGATCCTCGGACGCCACGAACGGGACGTTGTTGTCATAGACGTACACCCAGACCGAACCGTCCGGCTGGTCCTCGATGTCGTACGCCGTCACGACATGTCCGCTGAAGCCGTTCTGCAGGGAGACGCCCGGGTACCGACCGGCCGCGAGTTCGGCGCGGATCACCGAGAGTTGATTGGGCAGGTCACGCTCACGACCCAGGTACCCCACCAGGAATTCAGCGGTCCCCTGTCCGGCATGGCGGCCGTCGAGCCAGGTGCTCAGCGCACTCGTGGGCCCGGTGCTGCTGGGCAGATCGTGGTTGATCGTCACCCCCGGTGCGAACTTGCTGTGCCTGACCTTGCCGGCAAGGAGTTCCTGGACGGTGCGATTGATGCCGAAGCAGTGACCGCCGGACGCCTTCAACGCGAGGTTCAGGACACCCCACACGAGGTAGGCGACCGGATCCGGCACGCCGGTGGGGATGGAGCAGGTTCCGAAAGGCCAGCACGGGTTGACCTCGATGAACATGTCACGAACGCCCACGAGATCGGTCAGTTCCGAATACGACAGCCAACCGTAGGAGTAGTTGCCGAAGGCGAACCCGTCCTGATTGCGCACGGTCCGCACAGTCAGGCCGTTCGTGCTCCGGTACCGCGGACCGGTCGGTGGCACGATGGTCACGGCACCACTGGTGGCGGTGCGGGGGATCCGGAACGTGAGGCTTCGACCGTCGGCCGCCACATCGGATCCCACCTCTGCCCGGTCGTTACCCACCTGCACCCGGGTTCCCGGGCAGAATCCGCTGCCCTCCACCCGGATGCGATCACCCGGTGCGCGGCGTCGTGGGGCCCACCCGGAGGTGTCCAGCAGAGTGGCCGAGTCCGCGGCGTCCGCCACCTGCAGTTGTAGGGTCCGCGACGGGTACCCCGGGCTGCTCGCAGCCACCGTGACAGTCCGCACTGAGCCCAGTGCGGTGGTCCGCTGGAGCCTCAGGGTGCGCTCCGCGATCAGATTCCCGCCCGGGGGCACCGTCACATCGGGGAGGATCTGTGCGGTCGGTCCTGACGAGGTGACGGCCAGCGTGATGGTGCCGGGGAAGTCACTGGTCCGCCGCACCCGCAGCGGAAGGTCCGTGACCGCGCACGACCCGAGCCGGAGGAAGGGACCTCCCACCACCGATATCTCGAAGTTGGTTCTCACCACCAACGACGTCGTGGACGAGCGCGGCTCCGGAGCGACCGACGCGTTGCCCTGGGGATCGGCCGTGACAGTCAGTTCGACGGGGGTCTCGAAGGGCGTCGCGTCATCGCTCGCGACCAACCGCATCGTGGTGGCGGTCCCCGAGGCCGGGTTGGGCAGAAACGAGGCCGTCACCCCGGTGGGAAGCCCGGCCACCGACATCGCCAACGGTCCACTGGATCCATTGAGACGGGTGATCCCGATCGGGACATCAATGCTCGAGCCCTGCCGCAGGCTGTTGATCTGGGCCGGCGCGGAGATGCTGACGTCGGGCAGGGAGTTGTCCGGGAACTCGAACGTCAGATCATCGAAGCCGAGCGCGGAGTTGGTCGCGCCGGGACCCGTGACCGTCAGGTAGAAGTAGGCGATGTCGGGAGCCGCGCTGGTCACGCGGACCTCGGAGGTGAACCCGTTGGCACTGATGGGCACAGCAGGACTGACCCCGGCCACCGAATTGTTGGCCCGATAGGCCGTCAATTGTGCCGAGACCGCCTGTCCCGAAGGGGCGAACAGTCCCGCATACACAGTCACCGCCGACGCCGTGCGCGTGAGCCGTCCGGTCATCCCGGGTGTGACGAATTCACAGGTCACCCCGGTGTCCGGAAAGCAGACATCGATGCCCACGTCCGCGGCCACCGTCCCGGAGCGGGCCTGCCCGGGAGCCGAGCGGCGGAACGGGCGGAAGCCGATGTCGGCAGCCTCGAACCGCACGAAACTCGACGCCTCGTACTGCGTTGTGACGGGAGTGCCGAGCGCTGGTCCTGTCTCGAAGTCGACGGTCACCGTATCGGCGGCCTGGGCCGGAGCCACCGGCCCCAGCACGGTGGCCACCAGTGCGAATGCGAGCAAGGTTGGGAGGCGTCCGGCGATGCGTGCCCACCGTGTGCGGGGCACCCTCTGGCCGGTTGAACTCGTCGCCATGTCCTACACACCTGTGCCGACATTCGCAGCGAAGGTGCACGGCGCAACTTACGCGGGCCCACCCACCCGGTCAATGGGCGGTTCGGTCGAGTCTCAGCCGCGGTGCATGTCCACGAAGCGGCTGTAGTGGCCCTGGAAGGCCGTGACCACCGTCGCGGTCGGCCCGTTGCGGTGCTTGGCCACGATGATGTCCGCCTCGCCCATCCGCGGGGAGTCCTTCTCGTAGGCGTCCTCGCGGTGCAGAAGGATCACCACGTCGGCGTCCTGCTCGATCGAGCCGGACTCGCGCAGGTCGCTCATCATCGGCTTGCGGTCGGTGCGCTGCTCCGGGCCACGGTTCAACTGGCTGATCGCCACCACGGGGACCTCGAGCTCCTTCGCGAGCAGTTTCAACGCCCGGGAGAACTCCGCGACCTCCTGCTGGCGGGACTCCACACGTTTGCCGGAACTCATCAGCTGCAGGTAGTCGATGATGATCAGGCGCAGGTCGTGCTGCTGCTTCAGACGCCGGCACTTCGCCCGGATCTCCATCATCGACATGTTCGGGGAGTCGTCGATGAACAGCGGCGCCGACGACACCGCGGACATGGTGTTGACCATCCGGGTCCACTGCTGTTCGTTCAGCGACCCGGACCGCATGTGGTGCAGAGGGAGTTCGCCCTGCGCGGAGAGCAGACGCATGACGATCTCGTTGCGGCTCATCTCCAGACTGAAGATCGCGCTGGTCAGGCCGTGCTTGATGCTGCAGGAACGTGCGAAGTCCAGGCCGAGCGTGGACTTACCCATCGCCGGCCGGGCCGCGACGACGATCATCTGACCGGGGTGCAGGCCGTTGGTGAGTTTGTCGAGGTCGATGAACCCGGTCGGGATCCCGATGATGTCGCCGGTGTGGTTCTGGATCGACTCCAGTTCCGTGTAGACACCGTCGAGCAGGTCCGACAGGGGGGCGTAGTCCTCAGCGGTGGTGCGCTGCGTGATCTCGTAGACCTCGGCCTGCGCGCGGTTGATGAGTTCCTCGACCTCACCCTCGCCGGCGTACCCGGTCTGCACGATGCGCGACCCCACTTCGACCAGGCGGCGGCGCATCGAGGCGTCGCGGACGATCTGGGCGTAGTAGGAGGCGTTGGCCGTCAAGGGCGGCGAGGCCACCAGGGTGTGCAGGTAGGGCGCTCCACCGATCCGCTGCAGCTCCCCGGAGGCCAGAAGTCCCGCACTGACCGTGATGGCGTCCGCCGGTTCCCCGCGCGAGTACAGGTCCAGGATCACCCGGTACACGGTCTGGTGCGCCGGAGTGTAGAAATCCTCCTCGCGCAGGCGCTCCACGACGTCGGCGATCGCATCCTTGCTCAGCATCATGGCGCCGAGCACACACTGCTCCGCGGCGAGGTCCTGGGGAGGCGTGCGTTCGAATGAAACGGGCGCCGCAGGCTCCATATCCAGGCTCATGGATCCTTTCTAACCACAGGGTGTGACATGCGGTTCGGGTTCCACGCAAGTGCCGGGTCCGCGTGTGGACGCGGCGGTGCAGAGCCTGTGGACGGGGTGCTCACGGCAGTTGTCACAACCTGTGGAAAACCTGGGGGAGGCGGACTTTGTGATCCCGATAACTTGCCTCTGACCAGGGATTTTACCGGTTCGTAACGTGTGGAAAGAATTGGGATGACGCAATCAGCGGTCGTCTGATTCCGGAAACTCTTGAACGCGGGCGCGAATACCGGGAACCGCGGAACGGACCATCGCCACGACCTCGTCGAAGCCGTCCTCGGACCCGTAGTAGGGGTCCGGGACCTCCGTGTCGTCGGCGTGTGGGTCGAACGAGCGCAGCAGGTCGGCCTGCACGCCCATGTGTCGCAGATCGCGCAGGTTGGCGGCATCCATGGCCAGGATGAGATCGGAGGAGGCCAGCGCCCGTGGGTCGGCCTGCCGCGCGCGGTGCTCGAGGTCGTAGCCGGCGCGGGTCAGCGCCTGCACCGCCCGTGGGTCGGCACCCTCACCGACGTGCCATCCACCGGTCCCCACCGAGTCGACCTCGACATCGAGGTCACCGAGCTCTGCTGCCAGGACGGCCTGCGCGATGGGCGAGCGGCATATGTTGCCCAGACACACACATGTGATGCGGATGGTCATCGTCCTCCTTGCCTACAACCTTGCCTACAACGCGAAGGCCGGCCCCCGGGAACTCCGGGGGCCGGCCTTCGTCGACAGTGTCAGACCGACACGACGTGCAACGTCACCGTGGCGACCACGTCCGGGTGCAGGGAGACCCGCACCGGGTAGTCACCCAGGGCCTTGATGTGGCCGTCGATCTCGATGGCCCGCTTCTCCACCAGCGGCCCACCGGCGGACTTGATGGCGTTGGCCACATCGCTGGTCGTGACCGAGCCGAACAGCCGCCCGGTGTCGCCGGACTTGGCGGTCACGTTCACGGTCAGCGCCTCGAGCTGCGCGCGCACCTCATCGGCGTGCTCACGGCTGCGGATCTCGCGAGCCCCGCGTGCGCGCTTGATCTGGTCGATCTGCTTCTCCGCGCCACGGGTCCAGCGGATCGCGTAACCGCGCGGGACGAGGTAGTTGCGGCCGTAGCCGTCCTTGACCTCGACGATGTCCCCGGGGGCGCCGAGGTTGTCGACATCTTGCGTCAGGATGATCTTCATGACTCTCCTCAGCGGGCCGTCGACGAGTACGGCAACAGGGCCATCTCGCGGGCGTTCTTGATCGCCTTGGCGATCTCGCGCTGCTGCTGCACTGTCACCCCGGTGACGCGGCGGGCACGGATCTTGCCCCGGTCGGAGATGAACTTGCGCAGGAGTGCGACATCCTTGTAATCGACCTGCTCAACGCCGGCGGCCTTGAGCTGGTTCGCCTTCTTCTTGATCGGCTTGACGGGCCGAGGTGGCTGCTTTGCCATTGTGGTGCTCCGATGTGTCGGGCCCGGCCGGTCGGCCGGAATGGGATGGATGGGTTCTTAGAAGGGGGGTTCGTCGACCGCGCCGCCCCAGGAGTCGCCGCCGGAGGCCGGGGCGCCCCACGGGTCACCGCCACCTGCGCCACCCGCTGCTGCGGGGCCGGCGTCGGTGGAGGAGCCGCGGCTGGTCCTCTGGATCTTCGCGGTGGCGTACCGCAGGGCCGGACCGATGTCGTCGATGTCGACCTCGTAGACCGTGCGCTTCTCGCCCTCGCGGGTCTCGTAGGAACGCTGCTTGAGCCGTCCGATCACGATCACGCGGGTGCCCTTCGTGAGGGACTCGGCGACGTTCTCGGCGTATTGGCGCCACACCGTGCCGGACAACCAGACGGTCTCCCCGTCCTTCCACTCACCGGTGGCGTTGTCCCGGCTGCGCGGGGTCACCGCGATCCGGACGCTGGCCGCGGCAACCCCGGAGGGCGTGAAGCGGAGCTCCGGGTCGGCAACGAGGTTGCCCACCATGTTGATCTGGGGTTCACCGACCATTGTTCAGACCTTTCGTCGTTCGGCTTGGATCGTGACGCAGGGGTACGACAGGACTAGGCGGCGCGCCGCAGAACCTTGGTCCGAAGCACGGCTTCGTTGAGGTTCAGCTGGCGGTCCATCTCGGCCACGGTCTGCGGGGTGCAGGTCAGTTCCAGCACCACGTAGATACCTTCGGACTTCTTCTGGATGTCGTATGCCATGCGACGACGGCCCCAGATGTCGACCTTGTCGACGGTGCCCTTGTCCTGGCGTACGACGTTCAGGAAAGCCTCCAGGCTCGGCTGAACGGTCCGCTCCTCGAGATCTGGATCGAGGATGATCATCACTTCATAGGGACGCAACTGCGACCACCTCCTCTGGACTCATGCGGCCACGGTCTTTCCGTGGCAGGAGGTCTTGGCGTCTGCGCGGCGAATCACCACGCCTTTCCAGGGTAACGGATGGCCCGTCGGGCCCGCGACGAGGTGTGGATATCGGCACGCCTCTCCCAGTCGATCAACGGCACGCGCAAGAATAGAAGTGCTTTACGTTTCAAGTAACCCCTGGAGGAGGGCCAAATGACCACAACAGCAGCAACAGAAGCCCCGGCGAAGAAGGCCGACGGCGCCGTGAAGGTGGTGGGCATCCTGGTGCTCATCGCCGGGATCGTCATGATCGTCGCCGGCGCGTTCACCTGGGCGTCGGTGAGCAGCCACCTGAAGGCGGAGAACATCACCGTGTCCGAGGACGCGGCGAACTACGCCGGCAAGCAGGTCGCCGGGCCGCTCACGGCCTACGCCGAGGCCGAGGTGATCCAGAAGCACGCGCTCGAGGCGACCGGCGGCAAGACCTACGCCGAACTCGACCGTGAGGACCCGGTCCGGGAGGTCGCGATGACGGCCTCGTTCCTGCGCGCGTCGCTGTTCAGTTCGGTGATCGCGTTCGGCGTGGCCGCCATGGCCATCGGACTCGGCGTGGTGAACATCCTGCTCGGATGGTCGCTGACCCGCCTGGCCAAGCGCTGAGCCAGCGCCCGGGCAGATTGCGCGGTCGGCCAGTGGATGGTCGGCCGCGCAATCTGTTTCCCACGTCGCGTGGGTGAGGCGCGGCCTCGGCATAGACTCACGCTCGTGACCATCGCCGTGCGGCCCATCTCCGCCACCACGCACCTCGAGTTCATCCAGACCCTGCCATCGGTCTCGTTCTTGCAGACCCCCGCGTGGGCCGGCGTGAAGGCCGAGTGGGACAGCGAGTCGGTGGGGTGGTTCGACGGCCAGGATCTCGTCGGCGTCGCACTGGTCCTCTACCGGCAGGTTCCGCGTGTGAAGCGCTTCCTCGCCTACATCCCGGAAGGCCCGGTGCTGCCGTGGGAACGGGTGGTCGAAGACCTGGAGGGCTGGCTCACGCCGCTGCTCGAGCACACCAAGTCCAAGGGGGCCTTCGCGCTGAAGATGGGCCCGGCGGTCGCCACCCGTCGCTGGCACGCCGAGACGGTGAAGAAGGCGATCGCCGACGACGCGGTGACCAGGCTCGCCGATGCGCCCGCCGACGAGGAGCTGGCGACCGGACTGGCGCTGCAGAAGACGCTGGCCGGCGCCGGTTGGCTCCAGGAGGCCGGGGGTGGCGCCGGGTTCGGGGACGTCCAACCCCGCTACGTCTATCAACTTCCCCTTGCCGGACGCACCGAGGACGAGGTGTTCGCCGGCTTCAACCAACTGTGGCGGCGCAACATCCGCAAGGCCGAGAAGAGCGGCGTCGAGGTCGTGGAGGGCACCCGCGACGACCTCGCCCTCTTCCACCCCGTGTACGTGGAGACCGGCGAGCGCGACGGATTCACACCGCGGGGTCTGAGCTACTTCCAGCGCATGTGGGACGCGATGAACGCCGAGGACCCGCAGCGCCTGCGGCTGTACCTGGCCCGCCATGGGGGTGAGGTCGTCGCGGCGACCACACTGGTCACGGTCGGCGACCACGCCTGGTACTCCTACGGCGCCTCCACCACCGCGAGCCGCAATGTCCGCCCATCCAACGCGGTCCAGTGGCGCATGATCACCGACAGCATGGCGGCCGGATGCAGCGTCTACGATCTGCGCGGGATCAGTGACAACCTCACCGCCGGCGACCACCTGCTCGGGCTCGTGCAGTTCAAGGTGGGCACCGGCGGATACGCACAGGAGTACGTCGGCGAGTGGGACCACGTGCTGCGGGCGCTGTGGAACAAGGCGTACGAGGCCTACCGCAAACGACGCTGAGCAGCCTGTCGCGTACCGAACTGGTTGAGCCCCTCCGGCGGCCAACCAGTTCGATACGCGACACGCCGGTGTACGGGTGCGTTCTGGGCGCCGGAGCGCGCGTAACTGGTTGGCGGGTGTGTGGGAACCCTGCCTGCCAACCAGTTCGGTACGGGCCGTGACGCGGCGGTGCGGTTCCGGGCCACGACCGCAGGATGTAAGACTGCTGCGGTGACGTTCACGCTGCATGTCGATGGTCCCGCCTGGCGGCAGCACACCGAGTCGGTCCGGGACAGCCTGCGCGCTGCTATCCGCGGCGACGTCGGGCTGGCGCGGCTCGGCGACCTCGTCCCGGTGGCCAAGGGCAACGGCTACGGGCTGGGCTTGCAGCGACTGGCGCAGGAGGCGACCCGTCTAGGCGTCGACAGGCTGGCGGTCGGCACGGTGTTCGAGGTGCCCGAGGTCGCCGAACGCTTCCACGCGGACATCCTCGTGCTCTCCCCCTGGGACCCTCGCGACACCGTCGCCGAGCAGGCCTGGCAGGCCCTGCGCTCCCAGGTCTACGCCCCGCGGGTCATACGCACGGTCTCCGACGTGCACGTCGCCAAGCAACTGCCCGCAGCCGGACCGGCGGGCACGCGCATCGTCCTCGAGGGCATCACCAGCATGCGTCGGTTCGGGATGCTGGAGCCCGACCTGCTCGCCGTGGTGGGCAACGACGGCCTCCAGCGCGGGCTGGCCGACGGCCACGTGCGGATCGAGGGCCTCGCGCTGCACCTGCCACTGGCCATGCCGGAGGTCCACCACGTCTCGGCGACGAAGCTCCCCCGCGGCACGAGCTCGCGGGTCATCGAGGTACAGGGCTGGGCCAAGACGTGGCGCGCGGCCCTCGAGGAACTCATGCGGGCGCAGATCCCGGTCGGGGACAACGCCAACAGCCTGTGGGTCTCCCACCTGACCGACGACGAACTGCGGTCGATGCGTGGCCTTGAGCCCGACGTGTCGGTCAACGCCCGGGTGGGCACTCGGCTCTGGCTCGGAGACGGCGCCGCTCTGTCCGCGCGCGGCACCATCCTTGCCGTGCACCCGGTCGGCCGCCGATTCGCCGTGGGCTACCGGCAGCGCAAGGCCTCAAGCGACGGGCTGCTCCTGGTCGTGGGGGGCGGCACATCACACGGAGTCGCGATGGCCGCGCCCACCCCCGCGGCGTCACTGCGGCAACGGGCGATCGCCGCCGGAACGGGGGCGCTGGAAGCCACCGGGCGCAGTCGGTCACCGTTCCAATGGGGTGACAAGCTGCTGTGGTTCGCCGAACCCCCACACATGCAGGTCTCCATGCTGTGGTTGCCCGAGTCGACCCTGCGGGAGGGCCTGGCCAACGGACTGCGCAGCCCTTCGGTGGGCGACACGCTGGACTGCCGGGTGCGGCACACCACCGCGCTGTTCGACGCGGTGCTCGACGACGCATGATCTCGATCCTGCCCACCCGCGACGACCCGGTCGCCGCGAGCAGCAGCGAGGTCGCCGGAGGTCCGGCCGGGTCCCGCGTGCTGCTGGGAACGGGCTGGTGGAACGCCTTGCGGGTCCTGGTGGTGATGACCGCGGTGGCCGCGGTGGCCGGGTACCTGACGAAGGCCCATTGCGTGCTGAACGGCTGGGGACCGGGCAAGTACACGCACCTGTGCTACTCCGACATCCCGCCGCTGTACCAGCTGCGTGGCTTGGCTGACGGGGCCATCCCGTATGTGAGCGACCTGCCCGTCGATCAGGTGCTCGAGTACCCGGCGCTCACCGGGGTCTTCGTCTACGTGGCAGCACGCCTCACGCCGGCCGGGGACACGTCCTGGTTCTTCCACGTCAACGTGCTGATGCTGCTGGCATGCTGGATCGTCGCGGTGCTCGCCACTGCCGTCGCGCAGCGCAGCCGGCCGTGGGATGCGGCCATGGTGGCCCTTGCGCCTGGCATCATCTTCGCCGGCACCGTGAACTGGGACCTGCTGCCGGTGGCGCTCGTGGCCGTGTCGATCGCGCTGTGGGCGCACGACAAGCCTGGCTGGTCGGGGGTGTTGCTCGGCCTGGGGATCGCTGCCAAGTTCTACCCGGTGCTGCTGATCGGGCCCATGCTCCTGTTGTGCTGGCGGGCGCGGGCGTGGGCAGCGTTCGGAAAGTACGTCGTGGGTGCTGCAGCCGCATGGCTGGTGGTCAACGTTCCGTTCATGCTCGCCAACTTCGACGGCTGGTCGCGCTTCTACACGTTCAGCCAGGAACGCGGGGAGGATTTCGGCTCCATCTGGCTGGCCCTGACCACGGCCGGGCGCCAGGTGCCACCCGACCGCCTGAACACGATCGCCACCGGACTGTTCCTGCTCGCATGCGCCGGGATCGCGCTGCTGATCTGGCGGGCGCGGACCATGCCACGGGTCGGGCAGGTGCTGTTCCTGGTGATCGCGGCGTTTCTTCTGACCAACAAGGTGTACTCGCCGCAGTACGTGATCTGGCTGCTGCCGCTGGCCGTGCTCGCACGGCCCCGCTGGCGCGACTACCTCATCTGGCAGGCCGGGGAGATGGTCTACTTCGTCGCCGTCTGGCTGTATCTGTCAGGCCTGGACGAGGGCGCCAAGGGCCTGTCAAAGGAGGGCTACGCGGTGGCGATCCTCGTCCACATCGGGGTCACCGTGTGGTTCAGCGGCATGGTGATCCGGGACATCGTGTCCCCATCGCACGATCCCGTGCGCACCGACGGGGCAGGCGTACTCGACCCGCTTGCCGGACCGTTGGCCTCGGCTACCTCGCACCCGCCGCGGTGAGTCCATCCGGCCAAGGCCCACGCCGGTCCCAAGGCTCACGGCCCCTACGGGCTGAATGACGGAGACACCGCCCCCGATGGCGACGGCGGCGGCACCGCCCGCTGGCTGGGCGTCACCGAGGGTTCGATGGTCTGCTCCTGCTCCGTGGGTGTCTGTGTAGGCGTCGGCGTCGGCTCCTGCGGAGTCTCGCTGATCTCACCGGACGGCAGCGTCTCCTCCGACGGCGACAGTGACGGACTGGTCGACGGGCTGGTCGACGGGTAGATGTCCCCGGTTCCCACCCAGGTACCGGGCATCGGGAACGTCTCGACCGGCAGGCCCTCGAGCGCACCGCGGTTGAACGCCGTCCAGATCTGCGCCGGGAACGACCCACCGGTCACACTGGACAGCCCACCGGTGCCCTCGAGGGTGACCATGTTCCCGTCCTTGTCCGACTTGGCCATCATGACGGCGGTCGCAAGCTGCGGGGTGTACCCCACGTACCAGGCCGACATGTTGTTGTCGGTCGTGCCGGTCTTGCCCGCCGACGGGCGTCCCAGACCCAGCGCGGTGGTTCCGGTGCCGACGTTGACCACCTGCTGGAGCGCGAAGTTGACGTTGTCCATCACGTCCACGTCGAACTCCTGCGTGGTCTCCGGCTCGAGTTCGTAGTCGATCTGCTTGTCCGGGGTCTTCACCTGCGTGATCAAGGACAGGTCGGCCCGCTCCCCGCGCGCAGCGAACGTCGAGTAGGCGTGCGCCATGTCCAGTGCGGTCGGTGACGCGGTTCCCAGCACCGTGGTCGGGTCGGCCAGCAGCCCGGTGGTGTCCTTCGGTACGCCCGCGCGGATAGCCGCCTTCCGGACATTGTCCGTACCGACCGTGAGGCCGAGCTCGACGTACGGCGTGTTGATCGAGTTCTCGGTGGCCTTGAGCAGGGTCACCGTGCCGAAGCTCACGTTGCCGTAGTTCTGCAGGGTGTAGCCCTGGATCGTCCGCGGGGAACTGCCGTCCCACGTCGAGTACAGGCTGATGCCGTCCTCGAGCGCTGCGGTCAGGGCGAAGGGCTTGAACGTCGAACCGGCCAGCGCGGTCGCCTGGGTGGCGTCGTTCAGTTGGTTGCGCAGGTAGTTCTTGCCCGCATACATCGCCACGATCTCGCCGGTGCCCGGCCGCACGCTCGCAAGCCCGATCCGCAGACCCTCGGTGTTGTAGGTCGGGCCGTACTGCTCGACCGCGGCAGTCGCGGAGTCCTGTGCCTGCTTGTTGATGGACGTCGTCACGCGGTAGCCGTTGAGGTTGATGTCGTCCTCGGTGTAGCCGAGGTCGAGCATGGCCTCCTTGGCCGCCTCGAGCAGGTAGCCGTTGGTGCCCTTGTAGTAGTTGTAGGCGCCACTCCAGGGCAACGGGGTCGGGAAGACGAGCGCATCGGCCTGCGCCTGGGTCAGCGCGCCGGTCTGAACCATGCCCGCCACGACGTAGTCCCACCGGCCCTCGAGTTCGTCCTGGCCCTTCTTGCTGGCGTAGAACGATGGCGCCCGGATGATCGCAGCCAGGTAGGCGGCCTCGGCGGCATCGAGCTTGGCCGCGGTCTTGCCGAAGTAGGCCTGGGAGGCGGCCTGGATGCCGTAGGCGCCGCGGCCGTAGTAGATCGCGTTGAGGTAGTTGGCGAGGATGTCGTCCTTACTCGCCTGGGTCTCGAGTTTCACCGACAGCACGAGTTCCTTGAACTTGCGCTCGAAGGACTGCTCCTGTGACAGGTAGGCGTTCTTCGCGTACTGCTGGGTGATGGTGGAGGCTCCCTGAGTGGTGCCGCCGGTGAGATTGTTCCAGGTGGCGCGCAGCAGACCCTTCGGGTCGAACCCGCCGTGGCTGTAGTACCCACGGTCCTCGGCGGCCAGGATGGCGGCCTGCATCTCCGGGGATATCCGGTCAAGGGTGACGCTGGTCCGGTTGGCCTCGCCGATGCGCCCGATCTCGGTCTTGCCGTCGTCGTAGTACACCCGGGTGGTCTGCGCCACCGCCAGGTCGTTGGGCTTGGGCACCTCGATGCTCGCCACCGCGACACCGAGACCCACCAGCACGGCGATCACCAGTGTGCCGAGGATCCCGAGCGTGAGCTTCCAGGACGGCAGCCAGCGCCGGACGCCCGACTTCCCCGCGCGCGGGTAGTCGATGAAGCGCCGCTTCGCCTTCTTCGGCTTGGCTGGAGCCTTCGTTGCCATGTGAATATCCTCGTTCCTCAATGTCACCAAGTCTTCGACGTGCGGCGGCGTGCCGCGGTGCCGCTTACACGGTGTCGTTCTTGCGCGCCCGGCGCGCCGGCCGCGGGACCCCGTCCCCAAGGACGTAGCTGCGGCGGCGGAAGTGCCAGTGGCACTCGGGGCAGACCTCCACCTCGTCGACGCGGAACTGGCCATGCTCACCGGCCATCTCGTCGATCTCGGCGGCCGTGTGCTGGCGTCCGGCGTAGTCGCCGAGTTCATCGCCCCACACGTAGCGCAGGAGGACCATGCCGGCTCCCTGGCACCATGGGCACTTCTCGTCCAACGGCGTGCCGTGATACTTGGCCGCGCGCAGCAGATCCGGGTGCGGATCCAGGTTCTCGCTGGCGCCGGTCGCGGTCAGCACCAACTTGCCCAGTGCCTGCCGTCGCTGCAGCGAGTAGTCCACCACCCGGCGGGGCGCCCGGGGGTCCGCGACGTCCTCAGGTTCGGCCAGTTCCGGCCGCGGACGCGGGGGTTTGCTCGGTGCACCCAGCACCTTGCTCCCACGCACAGTTCCCTGTGCACGCATCTCGGCCATGCTTTCAGGGTAGGTGCAAAACCCGGCTCCCACAGGGGTCTGTAAGCAACCTCACCCTTGCTGGAGCAGGGTGATGAGGCCGTTCTGCCAGGCCGCGCTGCGGTCCCGGCCACCCGCTTTCGCCGCGTACAACGCCTCGTCGGCGGCGGCGAAGAGCCGGTCGGGGTCGTGGATCCCACAGCCCGGGACCCACACGGCCACCCCCACGGACGCGGTCACCGCGCTGGTGGCGGCCACCGCCCGGCGGATCCTTTCGGCGGCAGCCAGTGCGACCTGCGGATCGGCATCGGGCACGACGACCACGAACTCGTCGCCACCGAACCGGACGATCGTGTCGCGGCTTCGCACCACCGACGACATGGCCAGGGCCACCGAGCGCAGGACGGCGTCGGCGTGGGCATGGCCGTGCAGATCGTTGTGCGACTTGAAGCCGTCGAGGTCGACCATGAGCACGGCCACCGGCGTCCCCCGGCTCACCACACCCAGCCAGGCGCGGTCCATGGCCTCGGCCAGCACCCGACGGTTACCCAGCCCGGTGAGTTCGTCGACGCGGGCGAGATCCTTGAGCCGCGCCTGCGTGCGTTCGAGTTCCGCGATCAGTTCCTCGCGCTCGGTCTCCTGGCGCTTGCGATCGGTCATGTCCAGATGGATGCCGGTGGCCCGCAGCGGGCGGCCGCTGGGATCGCGTTCGATCACCGTGCCGGTGTCGAGAACCCACACGTAGTGCCCGTCGTGGTGGCGGCACCGGTACTCGCAACGGTAGGTCGTGGTGCGTCCGGCGAGGTGCGCGCGCAGGGCCTCATCGACCCGCTCGCGGTCATCGGGGTGCACCAGCCGCTCCCACGCCTCGAGGTCGTAGTCGAGCTCGCCCTCGCCATATCCGAGCATCTCGAGCCAGCGCCGGTCGAAGTTGAGATCACCGGAGGGGATGTGCCAGTCCCAGGTGCCGACGCCGAAGGCGTTGAGATCCAGCCGGCCGTACTCGTGGTGACCGTGCCACTCGGTGACCGTCAGCACCCGCAGGCCCGGGTCGATCGTGGTGACCGAGACCGACGCGGTGACGGTGCTGGCATCCATCCGCCGCACGGTCTGCTCGCCGGCACGGGCTTCGAGCCCCACCTCGGCCAGCGTCGCGGGCCGGCCCCGGAAGACCTTGTGGGCATAGGAGTTCATTCGGATCACACGGCCCGCCTCGTCGGCGAGCACCACCGCCGCGGACACCGCATCGAGCATTGCCCCGGGATCCAGCCGACTCATCCACCCAGGCTGCGGGAGCCACTTCAAGACGCCATCAAGATGCGGTCCAGATCACGTTCACAAGGTGCTTGCGCACAGGCCGAACTGCGTTTACTGTTGTTGGGAAGCAATATATCGGTTCGATACATCTTGCCGATCCAACGAAACGGAGGCCTTCGTGGCAGCGACCAAGCGCGCACACGTCCTCCAGTTCGCCGTGCTCGGACTTCTGCACGAAGGGCCCATGCACGGCTACGAGCTGCGCAAGCGCCTGAACAGCGTGCTCGGCACGTTCCGCGCCATCTCCTACGGTTCGTTGTACCCCTGCCTCAAAGAGATGCTCGCCGCGGGCCTGATCGCCGAGGACGGCCCAGCCGACGCCGGCGCACCGGCCCTGTCCGGACGCCGGGCACGCATCGTCTACAAGCTGACCCCGGAGGGCAAGGACCGCTTCCAGGAGTGGCTCGCCGACGCCGGACCCGAGGCGTACGAAGACGAACTGTTCGGGGTGCACCTGGCCTTCTTCGGCCGCACCGACCGCGACATCCGTCTGCGCATCCTGCTGGGCCGGCGCAACCGGCTCGAAGAACGTTTGGCCACCTTGCGCAACAACATGGCCAAGCGCCGCGAACGTCTCGACGAATGGACGCTGACCCTGCAGCAGCACGGTCTCGACAGCGTCGAGCGGGAAGTCGACTGGCTTTCCCAACTCATTGATCAAGAAATCGACGGCAACCCGCCGTCCTCTACGTCGACCGGCACCGGGCCGGCGAGTAAGTAAGGAGAACGAATGTCTATTCGTGTCGCCATCGTCGGTGTCGGTAACTGTGCCGCCTCGCTTGTGCAGGGTGTCGAGTACTACAAGGACGCCGACCCGGAGTCCAAGGTTCCGGGGCTGATGCACGTCAAGTTCGGGCCGTACCACGTCAACGACATCGAGTGGGTCGCCGCTTTCGACGTCGACGCCAAGAAGGTCGGCCAGGACATCGCCCACGCCATCACGGCCAGCGAGAACAACACCATCAAGATCTGCGACGTGCCCCCGACCGGTGTCACCGTGCAGCGCGGCCACACCTACGACGGCCTGGGCAAGTACTACCGCGAGATGATCACGGAGTCGGACGACGAACCCGTGGACATCGTGGCGGCACTCAAGGAGTCCAAGGCCGACGTCCTCGTCTGCTACCTCCCCGTGGGGTCCGAGCAGGCGGCGAAGTTCTACGCGCAGTGCGCCATCGACGCTGGTGTCGCCTTCGTCAACGCCCTGCCCGTGTTCATCGCCGGCACCCCTGAGTGGGCCAAGAAGTTCGAGGACGCCGGTGTGCCGATCGTGGGCGACGACATCAAGTCGCAGGTCGGCGCCACCATCACCCACCGCGTGCTGGCCAAGTTGTTCGAGGACCGCGGCGTGACCGTGGACCGGACCTACCAGCTCAACGTCGGCGGGAACATGGACTTCATGAACATGCTCGAGCGCGAGCGCCTGGAGTCCAAGAAGATCTCGAAGACCCAGTCGGTCACCTCGCAGCTCGTCGGCGAGATGCCGGCCCGCAACGTGCACATCGGCCCGTCGGACTACGTGGCGTGGCTCGACGACCGCAAGTGGGCGTTCGTGCGCCTCGAGGGCCGCAACTTCGGTGACGTCCCGCTGAGCCTGGAGTACAAGCTCGAGGTGTGGGACTCCCCGAACAGCGCCGGCATCATCATCGACGCCATC
>WBZM01001617.1_pt1 | contig 21564 bp, 13 predicted proteins | sample 5204271 | NCBI WGS metagenome assembly WBZM01 (sample SAMN12344346, study PRJNA552823) | activated sludge metagenome | biome: Activated sludge suspended growth; feature: Nitrification reactor; material: Wastewater; isolation source: activated sludge from nitrification reactor of wastewater...
AAGCCTCACGATCACTGCGATCGGACCTCGCGATCGACGCGCTCGAGATGGCCGTCTGGAACCGTCAACGCGCCGGCGCAGACCTGTCCGGACTCACCCATCACAGCGACCGCGGCGTGCAGTTCACCTCCTGGGCGTTCACGCGCCGGGCGCTGGACTCGGGCCTGACTCAGTCGATGGGCACGATCGGCGACTGCTACGACAACGGCCAGATGGAATCGTTCTGGGCGCGGATGCAGGTCGAGCTCTTCAACCGCAAGCGATGGAACACCCGTCTCGAGCTCGCCAACGCGATCTTCGAGTACCTTGAGATCTTCCACAACCGTCAACGGCGGCACTCCTCGCTCGGCATGCTCAGCCCGATCGAGTACGAGCTGCGCCACCAACAACACGCCCGCGACCAAGCAAGCTGATCGCGCGGAACCCAGGGCACACGAAGGTCTCCACGCAACCCGGGGCGCATCATGAAGACGCGGAACGCATCCAGCTGTGCGATCTCGTCAGTCTGATGCGCTCTGATCTGGCACAACCCTCCACTCACTCCGTCCTGTGCGCTCTCGTGCCCGTGCAGGGCCGTCGATGTCTCTGCACACCGTGTGCATGACGTCGCGAAGTGCCCGATCAGGCTGTGCTGTCAGCTCTGTTGTCGTTGGCGGGCGCGGTGGGCGGTGACACCCCATCGGTTCGCGCATCGTGTGGAACAGAATCGCCTGTTGCCGTTCCTGCTGGTGTCGACGAAGACGCGGTCGCATGGTGAGGCGATGCACACGCCGAGTCGATCGGCCTCGCCGTCGCTGATCGCCAATGCCAGTCCCGCTGCGCAGCCCGCACCCCAACCGGCGACGACACCGACTCCTGGACGGTGGAAGTGCAGACGCCAACTGCCGTCGTGCTCGATCAGCTGAGGAGCCGATGCGTACTGCTGCAGGAGCTGGTTGGTGTGTTGGGCTGCGGCACCGGCGTCGCCGATGTCGCAGTGCTCGAACACGCGGCGGAGCGCTGCTGCGAGGATCACCAGACCCGACAGATCGTCCTCACTGAGCCGCCGGTGCGCGAGCACTGTCACGCCTTTCGCCAGCGAGCGACGTCCGGCTGCGTCCGCGGGGATCGTCTTCACGTTCACGCCGTCGACTCCGGCCGTGAGGACGTTCACCATCTCGACAGCCGTCCGGTGCATCTCGATCCTGTACATGTCGAAACTCACTTGACACATTACAGGCGAACCAGCGCATAATGTGCAAGAGCAGTTTGGACCATTACGGAGGAATCGTGACAATGAACTGGGGTGAGCTCCTCGCGAGCTGGGACCACCAACAGGCCGGCTACATGGCGAACCGGGAGGAACGCTTCGACGTCATCTGCGACGCGCTCGCACTCACCGTCGGTGAACAGCCACGAGTGCTGGACCTGTGCAGCGGTCCCGGATCGCTCTCACATCGGATCCTGGCCAGACTCCCGCAAGCGAGCATCTTCGCCGTCGACGCCGACCCCGTCCTCCAACTCCTCGGACGACGCGGCAGGCCCGACGAACGGATCACCTGGTTGCTTGACGACCTTCGCGACCCCGATTGGGAGAAACGGGCACGCGAACACGGATCGTTCGACGCCGTCGTGTCGACCACCGCGCTGCACTGGCTCGGCGACGCCGACCTCGTCGCGGTCTACTCCGCCGTCGGCCGCCTGACCCATCCGGGCAGCGTCGTCGTGAACGGCGACCACCTCTACGACGACCCGTCACAGATCAAGCTCCGCATCCTGCAGGCGCAGCTCCGCAAAGTCGAACGCGACGACAGGGAGGACTACCGCACCTGGTGGTCGCGCATCGCGCAGGCCGCCGAGTTCGACGACGAACTGCGCGCCGCGTTTGCCGCCCGCGGCCACGACGGCAGCGGTCATTCGTCGATCGACCCGCCACCGCTCGAGCTCCACATCACCGCACTCCGAGCTGCCGGCTTCCCCGACGTCGGAACCATCTGGCAACACGGCGACGACCGAGTGCTCGTTGCCATGCGCTGAACCCCGATTCAGGAGGTCGAGGCGGACTCGCCGCGCCCGCGCCATCTCGCCATCGCCTACTGAGTGCCCGGCGAAGGGTTCGACGGGATTGTCAGGAATTTTGTGTGAGTGGCGTGATCTGAGTGTCGACGGCCCGATGGCTGCGCCTGCGCTTCGCACGGGGTCGATCCCGGCGGAGATCAGACGGCTTGTTTCGACGTCATGTGCGGAGGTTCAGGTTTGGAGGATGTTGCCCATGATGTTGGGGGTGGTGATGGTGGGGGTGATGGCGTGTCGGTAGACGAGGGCGGTCATGCGGGTGCCGTCGTGTCCGAGGGTGTCGGCGATGTGTTCGAGTGGGACGCCGGCGGCGGAGAGGATGCTGGCTGCGGAGTGTCGGAGTTCGTGTGGGTGCCAGGTCCCGAGCCCCGCATCTGTTGTCAGGCGAGCGAATTGTCGGCGGAGGTTGGATGGGTCGATCGGGGTGGCTTCGATGGTGGTGAACACGAGATCATCCGTCCCTGGCGAACGGAGCTCTCGTCGAGCCCATTCGTCGGCCTGCCGTTGCCGCTGTGTTCGGAGCGCGTCGATGACGATGGGCGGCGCAGCGAGTGATCGCCGCGACCTCTTGGTCTTCAAGTGTTCGTCGACGTTGAGTTTCCCGCCTTCGAGTTTCAGCGAGCGGCGGATGTGGATGACGGCTTGGTCGAGGTCGATGTCGTGCCAGGTGAGTCCGGTGGCTTCGCCGGGGCGGAGGCCGAGGGTGAGCATGATCAGCCACACCGGGTAGAGCCTGCGCGTCTCGGCATGCGCCAAGAGCTGTTTGGCTTGTTCGATGGTGAGGGCTCGGCCGGGTTCGGTGCGGGCTGCTTCGGTGGGGAGCTCGACATGCCTTGCGATGTTCGAGGTGACCAACTTGCGGCGCATGGCGTAGTCGAGTGCTTTGCCGAGGATCGAGCGAAGCTTGATGTACGACTCCCTCGAGTAGCCGGCTTCGCGGAACGCCTTCTCTACCTCTGGGGCCGTCAACGATCGGAGGCGTTTCGAGCCGATCATCTCGATCAGCTTCGTCACGGCCCATTGATTGATCTCGATGGTGCGTGGGGCGAGGTTGCGGGCGGGGAGGGCGTTGGTGGACCAGTCCTCGAGCAACTGTCGGACGGTGATGTTGCCCTGGGTGGGTGTGTTGCCTTCGTCGGTGTCGCGGAGAAGGTCGCGGAGGAGTCGTTTGGCGGCGGCTTCGGTGGTGGCGGTCTTCTTGCGGCGTTTGCCGTCGATGGTGACTTTGGCGACCCAGCGGTTCTTGTCGCGGTCGAAGAACACGGTGCCTTCGCCGTTGCCTCGGACCCGGTTGCGGGTCGATGATGGTTGCGTGTCCGCCACGGCAGCCCCTTCACGAGTGAGAGTGTGCTGGGAGAGGCTATCAGGGGTGGGGACCTACGGGGGGACCTACAGGTGTTGAACGCCGGCGAACGTCCACGAACGTCAGCGGACGTACGCCCAGCTCAAGCGGACGTTGGCGAACGTCGGTGGACGTGGTGATGGCTGTTGATGGTCCATGGCATGGAAGAGGTCAGGGGTTCAATTCCCCTCAGCTCCACGAAAAACGCCTGGTAGAAGCTATCAAACGATGGTTCCCGGCGTGCTGGCCTGACGGCCTGACACCTTGCCGGTCACTCCCGGCGAGCTTGCCGGGGCAACTGAGAATGTGTGACCACGTGTGTGTCCAGCTCAGGGGCGCTGGTCTGTCCTCTGCACGGCTTGACCTTTTCCGTGCGGAGATGTGCGTTTCGCTGCAAGTGCGTGTCGTGTCGAACGTCGGGGGCGCTGCCATAGGTCCGTTTCCAGGTTGTCGTCGTCCGCGTCCCGCCGCTCGCCGGGGCTGGTAGGCGGCGGAGTCACTCGTCGCCGCGATCGGCCACCTGGCGGAGGTTCATGCTCGTCCAGCCCGTGACCATGAGACCGGAGTGCGTGCTCCCGGCCGAGATCCGCTCGGGCCGGTGGTTAGAGCGAGAGGATGCTCATGAAGAGATCGATCATCACCTCTGCCTCGCTGCTGATCGTCATGGGATTCGCAGCGGGTTGCGGGGGAAGCGATGCCGCCACGACCCGGAACCCACCGCCGCTGGCGGCGTCGACCCCGTCGGTACCGACGGAGTCGCCCGCGTCGTTCGAAGCTGGTGGAGGCGAGACGATGGTCGCGTCGACGGAGGGTGTCGGGCCGGTTTCGTCACCGGCAGCGGACCCGGATCGGCCGTTCGAGGCCGTTGTGGTGGACACCGCGTGCCCATCGGATGCTCCTGCCTCGGCGCGGTGCTATCGGATCGACGTGCCGGCGAATTGGGCTGAGCCGGCTGGCTCGTTGATCTCGCTGCCAGTTGTCGTCGTGCCGGCGACCGGGCCGCTGGTGAGCCCGGATCCGCTCGTGGTCTTGGCGGGTGGGCCGGGTGGGTCGGGGATCGGGGCAGCTGCGGCCTGGAGTGATCCGCATCGCGACGTGGTGCTGTACGACCAGCGGGGCAGCGGCGCAGCGCAGCCGGCGCTGACGTGTCCGGAGCGCAACGAAGCTTGGGTCGCGAACCTTCAGCGCGCCGATGCGTTCGAGGAGGAGCGCGCAGCGATTGTCGAGGCGTACGCGGCGTGCCGTGCTCGTCTGGAAGCGTCCGGGATCGATCTGGACGACTACGACACCGAGGCGAGCGTTCGCGACCTCGACGCCATCCGCGTTGCGCTCGGCTACGAGAAGTGGAATCTCCTCGGCGCGAGCTACGGCGCTCGGCTCGCGTTGGCAGCCATGCGCTCGACACCGAACATGATCCGCTCCGTGGTGCTCGATTCGGTCTACGACGTCACGGATGGAGGGATGGCAGCCACCAAGGCGGCCGGCGATCTGGCGGTCGCTGAAGTGATCGCTGCATGTGATGAGGACGTCGTCTGCCGGTCGACTCATCCCGACCTGGTCCGACAGATCGGTGACGTGGCGTTGCGCTACGAGGCCGCGCCGTTGCAACTGGAGGTCGATCTCGGTGATGGCCGCGGCGCGCGGACCTTCGTGATTACCGGCACGGACATGATGGCGGGGTTGTTCGACGCCGTGAACGATCCGGTGTTGCTCCCACTGATCCCGTCGATGATCGGCGATCTGGCGGCGGGTGACACCTCGGTCGTGGAGCTGCTGCTCCGCCGCGGCGTCGCCCTTCAGGACACGATCGCCTGGGGGATGCATCTGAGCATGAACTGCGCCGACAACGCAGGGCTCGACCCGGACGCCGAGGCCAGGGTGGTCGCCGATCCGGGACGGTTCGAGCTGCTGTTCACCGAGCCATTGTGTTCGGCGTGGCCCGTCGAAGCGACGTCGAGCACCTTCAACGAGCCCGTCCGCTCCGACATACCCACGCTCGTCATCGCCGGCCGCTTCGACTCGAGGACGTCTCCATCGGGAAGCGAGCAGGCCGCCCGCCGGCTCGGCAGCGCCACATTCGCCGTCTGGCCGAACCGAGGCCACATCGTCACCGGCGACCCGTGCGCGAACACGCTGCTGTCGGCCTTCCTGGATGATCCGGCCGCCCAACTCGACCTCACCTGTGTCGACACCATCCGTCGTCCCGACTTCCAGTGATGTTCGGTGAACCGACGCCCACCCACGACCACACGACGACACGACCACGTCAGGAGAAGCCCGCGATGAGCACATGCGAAAGCCCCGAGATCCCCGCTGAGCAAGGAGGTCGGACCGCGCCAGCCGGTGCTGTCTTCCTCGCCGCACCTGCGATCCTCACCTTTGCCCGATTGCTGTTGGAACCACTCGGCGACGCCGATTGGGACCGGACGTTGAGCAATGTGGCCGCTCATCGCGGTCGATCGGATGCCGGATGGCTGCTCTCGATCCTGGGGTGCGCGCTGATGGCGGGGTCGAGTGGCGTGTACGTGCGGCCCCTGATTCACCGGGGGCGACGCATCGTCGCCGTTGCGCTGTCGCTGCTCGTGTCGCTCGGCTGGACAGCGTGCGGCGCGATCTGTGTCGCCGGGCTCGCGATGGGAGCATCGGCCGAGCGTCCGGAGCGCGAGACGATGATCGCGTGGCAGGAGTCGATGAACTCGAGCGCCTCGGTTGCGATCTTGTTCGCTTCGACGATGCTTGCTGGGCTCGGGTACCTCTGGTTGGCGATCGAACTCGCACGGCGCACGACGGTCCGCAAGAGCGCGGCGATCCTCGTCGGCCTCGGCGGCATGTCGACGCTCGTCACGATGCCCGGACCCGTGAAGCCGGTACTGGTCGCCGCCTCACTGCTCCTCGCGGCAGGGCACTGGCTCGCCTCGCGCACCCTTGCTGGGTCCTCGCCATCGTCATTCGCCGGGGTGCACCCGTTGCAGCGGAGGGGCACCTGATGATCCGGCGGCACAAGTTCGGCAGGGTCTCGGGCGTGCTGATCTCGATCGTGGTCATTGGTGGCTGCGCCGATGGTGACGGCTCGGGCCAGGGAAACGCAGAGCGGTCCGCATCGGTGGAGGCGACCTCGGCGAGCATCGCCGCGTCGACTGCCACGCTGTTGCCGGCGAGCACCGAGGGAGGTCCCGACGAATTCGGTGGGGCACTTCCCTTCCTCGATGCCTTCGACGTCGACTCGAACGGTTGGGGCGGCCCATTCCAGCGGTTCGAAGACGGGGACTATGTCTGGGAGTTGCCATCCGGTCAGAGTGACAAGCGGTCGCCCGACACGCTCATCGCTGTCGAGGACGACCTCGACGCGACCGAGATCACCACATCGTTTGATGTGGAGGGCATCGATGCGGTCGGTGTCGAGTGCGCATTCGAGGAAATCAACGGCAGCTCACGCTGGTACCGGCTGGTGCTCGACGTCGACGGTGCCGAGATCCTGGAACAGCCTGTCGGCATGGTCGGGGCGAGGTCGCTGGCGAGCAACACCGCGACTCGGCTCGTTGATGGAGCGTACGTCGTCACGGTGGTCTGCCGGCCGGGCGCCGACGGCTACCGACTCGAGTTGTCCGTCGATGGCGACCTCGTGGTCGCGGCGACCGACACCGATGATCCCTTCGGACGGGCTGGCGCCCCGAACCTCTACGTCCAGGCACGGCCTTCGGGAGGCGCCGCTGCTCACACGGCTCGCTTCCACGAGATCAGCATCGTCGACCCTGGTCAGCAGGAGTGAGTCGCCTGTGAAGCCGTGCCCGGCAGACGCGAACTGGCCTTGACACAACGGCGATCGGCACGTCGACGGGCCGTCGCGCTTCTCGATGGCCGAAGCTCGCTCTGCCAGGTCTCGTCTTCGGTGCCGTGGTCCGAGTTGCGTCAGCGCGTTGACCGGGCGCGGTATTCGGTGGCGAGTTGGGTGCGGCTGGTCAGGTCGAGTTTTCGGAGGGCGCTGGAGACGTGGGTCTTCACGGTGGTTCGTCCCATGACGAGCCGTGCGGCGATCTCCGGGTTGGTGAGGCCGTCTGCGAGGAGCCTGACGACGTTGCGTTCGGCCGGGGTGAGGCTGTCCCATCCGAACGATGGCCGTCCTCGTTCGCCGCGTGACCGGCGGACGAGCTCGACGACGGGTGCGAGGTCGGGCGGGTTTCCGGTGAGCAGCTCGTTGCGGGCCGCGGTGAGTCGTTCGGCGACGGCTGTCGCGCGTGTCGAGCGGCCGAGCAGTTCGTCGGTGTGGATGAGGATCTGCAGCGCCGTGAGCGCCGCTGGAACAGCGCCGAGTTCGACGAGTGTGCTGAGCGCGTCGTGGGCACGGCGTTCCGCTTGGAGTATCTCCCCGTCGTACAGATCCAGGCGTGCGAGCAGGACGCTTCCGCGGGCTGCGTCGAGCCGGTTCCCGATCGTGGTGGCGTCGTCGACGAGTCGCTGTGCGACGGAGCGTGCCTCGGTTCGCTGGTCCAGTTCGAGCAGCGCGTTGGCCAGGCTGTGGTCGAGCCAGTGTCGGTAGATCGCGGCCCATTCCAGGCCGGGGTGTTCGCGGACGGTGTGCACGAGTGTGGTCGCGTCTGCAGGTGCACCGGTCGCGGTCAGCGCGTCGGCGCGGGCAGAGATGAACCACGGGAGGAACTGGAGCTCGCCTTCGCGAAGGTGGCGCGTGATGGCTTCGTTCATGCGCTGGGCAGCGTCGGTCGCTTGTCCGGTCTCGGTGGCGAGCATGGCGTCGATGGCGTCGAAGCAGGCCGTGACGTTGACGTGCGCGAACCCTTCGGCGAGGGAGCGGCCCCGCTGGACCGTGGTGTGACACTCGCCCCATCGGCCGAGCTGGTACTCGGCGATGCATCGGCGGGCGAGCACCTCCATCATCAGGCGCCGAACGTCGAGTCGTCGCGAGGTTCGTTCAGCGGCATCGAGCGCAGCGATCACCTCGAGCGGGCGTCCGAGGAAGGTGAGTGCCAACGCTGCGCCGCACCCCGCCCAGACGGCCCAGGAAACGTCTCCGGTCTCGCTGCAGATCACGCTTGCTTCGGCGATCGCGCTGCTGCCGGTGGTGGGATCGCTCCACGTGAGGTGCGCACCGGCGAGTACCCGCGCTCGGCCTTCGGATCGTCGGTCCCCAGCGGCGATCGCAGCGCGGATCGCCTGGTCGGTGGCGGCGACGATCTCGGCGTGGTCACCTCGCGAGGTGGCGAGCAATGCCGCCGCGACGCGGCCCGCAGCGGCCGCGCGCGGGTCGGTTCCGTCGTCGACCTGCGCAGCGCGTGCACACCAGTCGAGCGCCTCGTCGAGGTTCCCCTGATACCAGAAGTAGTTCACGAGGCGTGCGAGCAACGTCCACATGTTGGCGGCGTCCCGTGCCGATTCGCAGTGGATCAACGCAGCACGCAGGTCGGCAAGGTGAGCGCGAGTTTCGGCAACCGCTTGTGAAGGGTCGGGCCCATCGAACAACGGCTCGATGCGGCGACTGACGTCGAGCAGCCATTGCACGTGGCGGTTGCGGGTCGCCAGCGCTTCGCCCGACTCGTCGAGCCGATCCTCGGCGAACGAGCGAACGGTCTCGAGCAGACGGAGGCAGCCGTCGGCTCGGCGCACGATGAGCGACTGACCGACCAAGCGGCTGACCAGATCGAACCCGTCCGCATCGTCGCCGATGATCGCCTCGGCGTCAGACGGACGAAACCAACCGCTGAACACTGCCAGTCGCCGAAACACGGTCTGCTCGTCAGCGGTCAACAGGTCGTGGCTCCACCGAACGGACGCATCGAGGGTCCGCTGGCGAGGGACGGCGTCGCGACGTGTCGCGGACATGCGCGAGAAGCGCCCATCGAGCTGAGCAGCGAGGTCTTCCAGCGACAGCGTGGCACCGCGCGCTGCCGCCAACTCGAGCGCGAGTGGAATACCGTCCAGGCGGACACAGATGCGATGGATGAGCGCGGCATTCGATTCATCCGGCACGAGGCGGAGGCCGGCCCGACGGAGGCGGTCGACGAGGAAGACTCCGGCTTCGCTCGAAGCGATGGCGTCCGCCGATGAGCCGGTAGGGAGCTCCAGCGGTGGCACGCTCCTGACAACCTCGCCCTCGATGCCGAGCGCCTCGCGACTCGTCACCATGATCCGCAGACCAGGACAGCGATGGAGCAGAGGGGCGCCCACGGTCGCGGTTGCCTCGATGAGGTGCTCGGCGTTGTCGAACACCAGCAGGCTGGACTCGCCGCGCAAACGGTGCGCGATCCGATCCAACAGACTCGTGCTCCGCCCACCATGCAGGCCGATCACGGCGGCGACCTCGTCGATGACACCGCCGCCACTCGTCACGGCGCTGAGATCGACCCAATGGACTGCATCGAACGCGCCAGCGATCGCTGCCGCCACCTCGATGGACAGCCGAGTCTTGCCCGACCCGCCAGTGCCCGTGAGCGTCACGATGCGTTCGCTGCGAATCGCAGCGGCGAGGTCCGCGAGGAGTTCCTCCCGACCGATCAGCGGGCTGGTGGGCACGGGCACCGACGTCGCGACCGTGTCGATCGTCCGGGGCTCGGCGTCGGACAAGCTCGGACCTCGACCGCTGAACACCCTGACCGGTCGATCGAAGCCGTGCAGACGGTGCACGCCTCGGTCGACCAGTTCGAGGTCGGCCATTGGCCCCGCCAACAGGTCGACCGCCGCTCCCGTGACCAGCAACTGTCGAGGCCGCGACGCCCGGAACACGGCAAGCGCCCGACGGATCCCCGGGTCATCGGCAGCCACGGCAGGGGCCGTGTCGATCTCGCCGGCATCGACGACGGCACGCATCCCCGGGACCGAGTCGTCGCGAAGCGCGGCAAGCGCCGACGCGAGCGCGTCCGCGACGCTCGACAGCAACGACACAGTCGGCTCGGACTCGTCGCCCTTCGGACCGGAGGCCACGAGGACCGCCCGGAGTGCACGTGGCGTCGTCACCTCAACATCGTTGCTCAAACAGCGCATGTGAGTTGGTGGATCAACTCGTGGTGATCGAAGAACAACCGCTCATGCACCAACCTGCTCCCGGCGAATCGCATCAACAACACGAACTGCAGCGACACAGCGCGCCCGGTCGGCTGGAGCACCACACCGTGGGGCAGTTCCAGAACGCCGGTGTGCACACCGGTCACCGTCGCCTCGACCAGCACCCGCCCGTCATCGGTCGACGACGCCGTGTCGATACGGAACGCCGTGTCGGGCAGCCCGGTCATCATCACGACCTCGCGAGCGAACGACCCACCCAGATCGAACTCCGCGTCGGGCCACTCCGCCCGATACTCCGGAGCGATCAGGGCCGCGGCCTGATCGAAGTCCCGCGCGTTGACCGCTTCGATCAGGCGACGGGCCAGCCAGATGTCATCCACACGGGGGGTCGAGTCGTTCGTCATGCGGACATCTTCCGCGTGCCGACGATCGGGAACCTCCGCCACCTGGACGAGACAACAGTGCGATCGGCCACATGGGGGAGGTACCGAAACGAGCGTCGGCCAGACGATGGGCCAGCGGTCGGCCCACGACCCGCACCCCAACGAAAGGGAAGTCCACCATGCGTCGCTCTCGAATCGCACTCATCGCAGCCGTCATCACCGTCATCTCCGGACTGGCGCTCGGCGCCGGCAAGTCCGAGGCAGACACCTCGATCGCCAACACCGCCTCCAAGGTGCTGCTCACGATCGGAGCCGTCAGCCTCTTCGCAGCGGCGGCCGTGATCATCATCGGCAACCTCCGCGCTCGACGCGGCGGACGTCGAGCAGTCGGTCGTGCGCGATGACCCCGGAATGGTACGCCGTGCGGGCATCGTGACGAGCGGTCGGCGACCGCGTGACGGACGCCGACGGAGCTTCGCACATGGGGAGGGATTTCAGCTGAGGTTCGCCAGGGCGCTCCGTCGCTCTCCGGTTCGGTGTCTGGGAAGCTCTCCTCGTGGCCACCAGAGCCCTGCTCGGGCAGTCATTCCAGGCGCAGTAGCTTCACGTCCGCTGCATGCAATCGAGGAGCGTCATGAACGATGTGCCAGTAGTCGTGCTCGTGCACGGAGCGTGGGGGTCGCCGGAGATGTGGCAATACGTCATCGAGGCGCTGCCACCTGGTGTCGAGGTGCTGGTTGCGGACCTTCCCACCTGCAACCGTGCAGGGACGACGTTGTCCGACGATGCCGACCATGTTCGGGAGTTGGTGGGAGATCGGCATGCGATCCTCGTCGGGCATTCCTACGGTGGGGCCGTGATCACCGAAGCAGGCGCCTCGCTGCCGAACCTGGATCATTTGGTGTATCTCGCTGCGCCGATGCCCGATGTCGGCGAGTCGATGTTCCAGTGGCTGACGAAGCGACCGGTTCCAGGAATGCCGCTCGAGTTCCACGATGACGGGACGAGCACCCTGAACCTCAACGATGTCGAACTGCCTTACGACGAGGTGACGATCGCCCGGTTGCTCGGCACACGATTGCGGTCGTTTGCCATCGGCGCCGTCATGAGTCCGCTCAGCTCGGCAGCGTGGTCCACGGTGCCGTCGACGTATGTGGTGACCACTCGGGACACCGTCATTCACCCGGACACCCAGCGCGAGTTGGCCGAGCGGGCGGGTGCGGTGAGCGAGATCGACACCGAGCACCAAGTGATCATGAGCCACCCCGAGGCGGTCGCAGAGGTGATCGCCAACCTCATCCTGACCTGACCGCCTTCCCGGTCGCGGGAGCGGCCGGTAGGTCACAGGCTGCGATCGGCGCACGGTTCCTCTTCGCCGCGCTGTCCTACCGCGCACCGGGACGCGTGGGCGTGGTCACGCCCGTTCGGTGGCGACGAGGCGGGCGAGTTCTGCCCGGCTCGTGATGTCGAGTTTGGTGAAGATGTGCGACAGGTGTGTCTTCACGGTGTTGGGTGACATCAGGAGCCGGGTGGCGATCGCCGGGTTGGTGAGGCCGTCGGCGACGAGGCGGGCGACGTCGAGTTCGACGGGTGTGAGGCTCGCCCACCCGGTGCTCGGTCGGCGTCGTTCGCCGCGCGACCGTTGTGCGAGCGCGACGGCTTCGTCGAGGGTGAGCGTCGACTCGGGCAGCGGCCCGTGTTCGGCGATGAGCCGTGCGACGACGTCGCGCCTGCCACCTGTACCGGTGAGGTCGTTGCGAGTGGCGCGCTCGCGTTCGATCGCGCCGAGCAGGGCGAGGCCGACGGTTCGGTTGCCGGACTCGAGCTCGATCTCGGCGATGTATTCGAGCGGCAGTTCGTAGAAGAGCCGCAGCCCGCTGCCGGATGCACGCCGCAGCACGTCGTGCGCGGTTTCCCACCGGTCCGCCGACGGGTCGGCCAAGAGACGGATGAGCCCGGTGGTGATGACCACGATCGGGACATCGCCCGGCGCAGTTGCCAGGAGTTCGAGTACTCGTCGTCGGAGGTCGTCGTCACGGGTTCGCGAGACACGCCAGGCAGCGATGAGCAACCCGAACATCATCGAGGCCGCACCGAGGCGCACGCCGCTGAACATGAACTCGAGCGAGTCGTCGGCATCGGGTTCGTCGAGGTAGACAGCGATGGCAGCGAGAGCGGTGCTCCGTGCGACACCCGGGGTGCCCAGCGCGGGGAGATCGAGTACTCGACGACGGAACTGTTCGACGGCGGCATGGTCGCCGACCGCCAACGCGGTGATCGTGCCGAGCATCGCCAGGTACGCATGTGCGGGCAGCGTGCCGGGGCGCTCGGCCAGCGCGGCGTCGAGTGTGGCTCGGCGGTCGCCGGTGTAGTACCCGACGAATCCGCGCAGCGCCCGGTGCAAGGTCTTCATCGGGTGCGACCACGAGGCGAGCGACGCACACGTGTCGAGCGCCTCGATCGCGAGGTCGACTCGCCCGGCCGAGATGTACGCCGTCGCCAGCGACGACGTGAGCTCGAACACACCGAACTGGTCGCCGATCGCGCGTGCTGCTGCCACGCCGGCTTCCATGTGTGCGAGCGACGCCGGGTCACCGAAGTTGGCGCCGACACTGAAGGACCGACAGGCCCGGCTGAGCAGGTAACGATCGCCCGTCCGCTCCGCAGCGGCCCATGCCTCGGCCGCCGGGCCGAGCATCGAGACGCTGCCGGCGAACGCGGTGAGCACCGACAGTTCGGCAGCGACGAGATGGCGCTTCGGCTCGTCGTCGATCGTCGCCGCGAGCAGCCGGGCCGACCAGGCGAGCACCTCGCTGTACGCCGACGTCTCATACCAACCTCGCGCCAGCGGCCGCAACAGATCGACAGCGAGATCGCGACCCGGTTGCATCGACCAGCCCAACGCGGCGGTGAGATTGGCGAGTTCGGCGATGACCTCGGCGTCGACGGCTTCTGAAGGGAACTCGCGGTGGAGTCCCCAGCGCTCGACCGCGGCCAGTGCCCACGACAGGTGCGCGTCGCGTATGGCCTCCACCGAACCGAGCAATCGCGTCCGTGTCAGCGTGAACGAGCGGACGGTCTCGAGCAGGCGGTAGCGCCCGTTCTCGTCGGCGATCACGAGCGACTTGTCGACCAGCCGACCCAACACGTCGAACACGTCGTAGGGGTCGAGATCGGACGACGCGGCGACGACGTGCTCGGCCGCCTCTGAGGTGAACCCGCCGATGAACACGCCGAGGCGATGCAGCACGGTCCGTTCGGCGTCGTCGAGCAGGTCGTGACTCCACTCGATCGACGCTTCGAGCGTCTGTTGACGTGGCATCACGGTCCGAGCCCCGCCCGTCAGCAGACGGAACCTGTCGTCGATGCCGCTGGCGATCCGTTCAGGCGGCATCTGCCGCACCCTCGATGCGGCTAGTTCGATCGCCAGCGGGATGCCATCGAGGCGCTGACAGATCTCGGCGACCGCCGGCGCATTGTCGTTCGTGATCGCGAAGCTCGGCCGGGCGAGACGGGCACGCTCGACGAACAACCGCACCGCGTCGTACGCACCGAGCGACTGCGGGGTCGCCGGCCGATCGACCGGCGGCAACGGCAACGACGGCGCCCGCCACACCACCTCGCCCGGCACACCGAGCGGCTCTCGACTCGTCGCGACCACGTGCACCCGCGGGCACCGCGTGAGCAACGTATTGACGAGATCACTCGAACCGTCGAGCACGTGCTCGCAGTTGTCGAGCACGACCAACGTGTCGCGATCGACCAGTCGGGCGGCGATCGCATCCGCCACCGACGTGCCCGCTACCTCGGCCGCACCACACGCTCGCGCCACCGCAGCGGGCACCTCGTCGCCCGACGCCAGCGGAGCCAGCTCGGTCCACCACACACCATCAGGGAAGCGGTCGAGCACATCGGCGCCCAACTGCATCGCCAGTCGGGTCTTGCCCGCACCCCCGATGCCGGCGAGGGTCACCAGCCGGTGGTCGCGCACGAGGTCGGCCAGCTGCACCAATTCGTCCTCCCGCCCCACCAGGGATGTCAACGGTGTGGGCAGGTTGTTGGCCGCCGACTCGGGTCCGCGCAGCGACGGGAACTCGGCCGGCAGCTCCGGGTGGCGTAGTTGGAACACGTGCTCACGACGGCCGAGGTCGCGCAGTCGCACCTCGCCCAGATCGAGCAGGTCAGCACCATGCGGCAGCGCGTCGACGCTGAGATCGGCAGCGGTGCGAGACACGAGCACCTGTCCGCCGTGGCCGAGGGCTCGTAGCCGGGCGCAGCGGATGACGGCCTGTCCGAAGTAGTTGCCCTCGTCGCGCATCTGCGCCTCACCGGCATGCACCGCCATCCGCACCCGGAACCGGTCACCGACCTCGGCGAGCAGCTCCCGCTGCGCGTCGAGCGCCGCAGCGATCGCATCGGTCGCCCGCGAGAACGCGGCCACGATCGAATCGCCCTCGCCCTGCTCGACCGGCCGCACCCCACCATGACGGGCGACCGCCTCGTCGAGGATCGCATAGTGCCGTGTCACCGCAGGGGCCATCGACGCAGGATCGGTCTCCCAACGTGACGACGACCCCTCGATGTCGGTCAGCAGGAAGGCAACGGTCCCGGTCGGCAGGGTGAACGGGCGGTCGGCATCGGAGCCCATCAAGAAGAAGTCTCGCATGCCCCCATCGTCCGCTCACCCGACCCCCACAACATCGCCCGATCGGGCGATCGGCAGCTTCGTTCTCGGGTGAAGTGCGCAAGTGCAGCGGTGCGCGAAGTTCCTTCGCACGCGGACCTGTTGGTGGGCGTGCAGCGCAGTCCATCAGCGGAGCCGTCAGGGACTTCATGTGCCTTGCGTGACATCCCCACCTGCCTCGCTGGTCGGGCCTGGGGATCTGGGTCGGCGGCGGACGGCGGCGAGCATCAGTTCTTGGCGGTTGCTGACGCCGAGTTTGGTGAAGATGCGGCTCAGATGGGTCTTCACGGTGGCAGGTGACATCAACAGCGCAGTGGCGACGTCGGGGTTGGTGCGGCCTTCGGCGACGAGGGCGGCGACCTTTGCTTCGGCCGGGGTGAGTGCGGCCCAGCCGACCGTTGCGGTCGTGTGGCTCGAGCGGCGGCGGCGGGCGTACTCGACTGCTGCCCAGAGCTCGAGGCTCCCACCTTCGAGGAGTAGGCGTTCGACGGACTCGGCGCCCTCGGCCTCGATCATCCCGGTCAGCGCCCGGTCGCGGCGTCGCTGCAATGCGGGGGGGCGGGTCATTCGGTGGTGTGACATGACTGCGTCGACGGTTCCGAGGAGGCGTGCTGCGTCGCGGTGTCGGCCGGCGTCGGCTTCGACGGCGACGAGGGTGTCGAGCGTGATCAGCGCTGTCATTCGATCGTCGGATGTCGCGGCGGTGGCCAGCAGGGTGTGGCAGCGGTCGGCTGCGTTGCCGAGATCACCTGTGAGTCGCGCTGCCTCTGCCCCCCAGCCGCTGGCGGTTGGGTCGAAGTTCCCGATTGGATGCATCGGGACTCCACTCGATGCGATCGCCACGAGACCTGCGTCGCAACTCGAACCACGTCCGACGAAGACGTGGCCGAGATGACGTGAGTAGGCGTCCCATGCGAGGTCGTGTCGATCGGCGAGGACGTATTGCGCGGACAACGCGGCGTCGAGTGAGATCGAGGCCCATTGATCGCCCAGTCGGGCGCGAGCTTCGAGGAGTGCGACGGCGCGATCGGCGGTCGTGGGCGGGAGCAGGGGGAGACACATCGCGAGGTGCATCCCGCACGCGCTTGCGTTCGGGAAGCTGTGGCGCCGATCGAGAACAGCGAGCGCCTGATCAGCGACGTCGGTGATGTCGCACGACAGCACGGCGAGCGCGATGTGGGCGATCCGGACCATCTCACTCGCCCGAGGGTCGTCGAAGGCGACACCCGACTCGGCTTCGGCGAGGCGGGCACGGATCTCTCGTTCGCCTCGGCCCCGTCCGGCGGCGAGACTGACGATCCCGGCTGTCAATCGGTCGGCGAGGCGGTGGTCGCCTGCGGCTCGAAGTCGGGCGATCGGTTCGTCGAGCGTGTCTGCGTGTTCCGAGTTCATCCCGACCAGGAGAATGCGTCGGAAGCCGTCGGTGCGGGCGGCGTTGAGCTCGTCGCCGGACTCGGCTGTCATCGTGTCGACCTCGTCGAGCCGGGCGATTGCCGTGGCGAAGTCGGCAGCGGTGACAGCGGCGGTGGCATCGAGAAACGTGAGATGTGCCCGAACGTCAGCAGCGAGATCCAGCGTCGCCGCGCGGGCGACCATCCGGCGGACGGTCAGCGGGCGACCGGCGATCGCAAGCAGTCCCTCCAACGCGACCACCATCGCCGCTGCGCTCTGCGCCTGGTGATGCTCAACGAGCCAGTCGAACGCCTTGAGCAGGTCGGGTTCGTCGAGCAGACACCGATCGACGTGGTCGAGCAGGGCGGGGGTCGACGCGAGCTGTCCGATGTCGTGGGCGACGGCGGTGAAGTGCGTTGCGTGGCGTGCGGCGAGGGCGTTGCGTTCTTCCGAGGTGGTCACTCTCGCAGCGAACTGTCTGACCGTCTCGAGCAGGAGGTAGCGATGCTGGTCGCCGTCGACGACCTGAACGAGCGAATGGTCCACGAGCCGGTCGAGCGTGTCGAGCACCTTCGACACGTCGAGGTCGCCGTCGGCACACACGGCCTCGATCGCGTCGAGCGTGGAACTGCCGGCGAAGGCCGACAGGTGCCGCAGCAGCCGCTGCTCGGTCGGGTCGAGCAGCTCATAGCTCCACAGGATGGATGTCTCGAGTGTCTGTTGGCGGGGGAGGAGCACCCGAGATCCGCCCGTCAGCAGTCGGAACGCATCGCCGAGGCCGTTGAGGATCTGTTGCGGCGACAGTGTCCGGACGCGTGCCGCTGCGAGCTCCAACGCGAGCGGCATACCGTCGAGGCGGTGGACGATCTCGGCGACTGCAGGAGCGTTGTCGGCGTTGAGGCGGAAGTTCGGTCGGGAGCGAACTGCACGATCGGCGAACAGGGTGACCGCGTCGTACTGGGACAGAGCCTCCAGAGGTTCGGTTCGATCGGCAGGCGGCATCGACAGGGGCGGGATCCGCCAGGTGCGCTCACCGGGGAGATCCAGGCTGCGCCGGCTGGTGGCGAGGATGCGGAGTGTCGGCGCGGCAGCGAGCAACTCGGCGCAGATCTCGGCTGCTTCGTCGACGAGGTGCTCGCAGTTGTCGAGCACGAGGAGCGCGCTTCGGCCGTCGACGAATCGGGCCACGTCGGTGGCGAGTTGACCAGCGGCGCGATCGGGGAACCCGAATGCCTGACGTACCGCGTCGACCGCGCCGCTCGGCGCCACCGCCGCGAACTCCACCCACACCACGCCGCCATCGAAGCCGTCGAGCATCGCCGCTGCCGTCTGGTGGGCCAGACGGGTCTTCCCGGCGCCACCGGCACCGACGACGGTGACCAACCTTTCGGACTGCACCGCATCGAACAGATCCGCTATCTCCGACGCGCGACCGATGAAGGGCGACAGGATGATCGGCAGGTTGTGCTTCGGAGCGCTTGTCCGCAACGGGGGGAACTCCGCCGGCAGATCGGGATCGAGCAACTGGAACACCCGCTCGGGTCGGGCGAGATCGCGCAGTTGATGTTCGCCGAGCGGTCGGAACGCGAAGTGTTCACCCGTCTGATCGACGGCAAGGTCGCGGGTCGCGGCCGACACCAGTACCTGCCCGCCATGTCCGAGCGCACGGAGGCGCGCGGTCCGGATGATCGCCTGGCCGGCGTAGTTCGAGCCATCGCGCAGCTGTGCCTCACCGGTGTGTACTGCCATGCGAACTCGGATCGGCGTCTCGGTGGGCCAGTTCTCGATGTGCAAGGCCCGTTGCGCCTCCAACACCGCCGTCAGCGCTTCGGACGGTCGTGCGAACGCGGCAACCACGGAGTCGCCTTCGCCTTGCTCCTGCGGCCGGACACCGCCATGACGAGCGATCGCATCGGCGATGAGCGCGTAGTGGCGCGCAACAGCACTTCGGACCACGGCCGGATCGCCCGTAGACCAGAGCCGGGTGGATCCCTCGACATCAGTGAGCACGAACGTGACCGTGCCGACCGGCAAGGAGAACGCAGCCTCTGGCGAACTCACGCCAGCCGGACCCCATTTGAACGGACGCTGGAGCGCGAGCAGCGAGGCCGGCGCAGCGAGCGGAGATGCATGTGACATGCTCGCATGATCTGCCGACCACCCGTGACGAACATCGGCCGACCGGCTGATGTCACCGGATGACCCTGCGCACCTGTACGAACAGCGGAGGAGTGGTGCGCTGCAGCTGACGCTCAGGGGCCCGGGGCGTTACCGTGATTGGGTCGAGAAGGGTCAGCGCGACGATGCCGGATCGTCCGGGTCCACAGGGGACGGGGGCCAGCCACCGCCCGATCAACTGGCGGGCTGCCTTCACGGCTCCTGGCCGGTGCGCGACGCAAGCCGAGCCTCGCGGCTGCGTCACGAGCCTTGGTCATCTCGGGCTGGGCGGCCCGTGTTCTTGTTCCGTCCTTTCGTGCCGTTCGGCTCGGGGGGTGGGTTGGTGTTGAGGAGGTTGTTGATGGCTGCGGCTCCGTTGATGGTTGGTTTGATGCGGTGGCGGTAGTGCTGCTGGAGCATGCGGAGGTCGGTGTGACCGAGTTGGTCGGCGACGTGTTCGATGGGGAGTCCGGCGTGTGCCATGAGGCTGGCGGCGGTGTGTCGGAGCAGGTTCGGGGTCCACTCACCCTCGATCCCTGACGCCTCGACAACCGATGCGAACTCGCGGGCGACCGCTTTGGGGTCGGTGGGTTTGCCGGTGGGGGAGGTGAACACCAACCGGTCGGGGTTCGACCATTCGCTCCCCGCAACCTGCTCATGCTCGTGCTGTCGGACCCGCTGACGCTCAAGGGCGTCGAGGACGTGCGCGGGGGTGTCGAGACTGCGGACACTGCCCGAGGTCTTGGTCTCTCCAATGACCGTCTTGCCTTTCTCGGCTGCTTTGCGGGCCCGCCACACGTGGATGATCTGACGTTCGGTATCGACGTCGTCCCAGCAGAGACCGGCGGCTTCGCCGGGGCGGAGTCCGAGGTAGAGCATGACCGCCCACATCGCTTCGAGGTCGGTGCCGGCGGCCGCGGTCATGAACTGTTGTGCCTGGGTGACGGTCATCGATTTCCCCGACTTGCCGGTCCGGTCGATGGCTGGGAGCTCCGCGTGGGCGGCGACGTTGCGGGCGATGAGCTCACGGCGTTGCGCCCAGGCGAGTGCTTGGGAGAGGGTGGAACGGAGCTTGATCAGCGATGACCGCGACAGTGGTGCGCCGGGGGTGCGGCCACGGCCGGTGCGTTTCGGGGTGGGGGTGCCTTCGGCTCGTCGCGTGAAGGCGGCTTCGATGTCGTCGGCGGTGAGGTTGCGGACCTTCAAGGTGCCGAGTTCGTCGGTGAGGATCCCGATCGCCCACCGGTGCCCGGCGAGGCGTGACGCGGAGAGTCGCCGGTTCGGGAGCGCTTTGGTCTGCCACATGTCGAGGAGTTCGGCGAGGGTCATCGATCCGGGCGCGATCGGTTGGCCGCCGTCGGCGAGTCGGCGGAGTTCGTCGAGTTTGCGGCGTGCTTCGGTCTTGGTCTTCGCGGACACGGCGCGGGGTTGGCCGTCGACGATGACGCGGGCGATCCATCGGTCTCGGTCGGCGCGGTAGAACAGGGCGCCTTCGCCGCGTCCGCGTCGACTGTCGTTCTTTGCCATCGTCCGCCTCCCGGTGCTCGGTGGGGGATGGTATCGGGTGGTGACACCCTTGCTGGCACCTTACGGGCCGATACACCGGGACACACCGGGACACATCCAGACACATCAAACCGCAGCTAGCGCACACAACAGGACACATCCCGACACAACCGGACACGCACGGGAAGCGCATGGCATGGAAGAGGCCAGGGGTTCAATTCCCCTCAGCTCCACGGCGAAGCCGCAGGTGATCTGACCTGCGGCTTTCTCGTTCCCGCGCTGCTTCTGCGCGGGCGAGTAGTGGGCCGAGTAGTAACTGACCTCTTCTCTACGTGGTGAGTACTCATCTTTGGAGTCCAGGGAGAGTGAGGGTTCGTTGGCTGCACGGCCGCCTCGCTTCAACTCTGCGACGATGAGGCCACGCTCGCTTCGAGGTGGGCCGTGTTGGATATCGGACGGTTCAGCCGATGTGGCCGTGGCCGGGGGCGAATCGTCCGACCTGTCGGGCGTAGGCGCGGTAGGTGTCGCCGTGGGTGTCGATGAGGTAGGGCTCTTCGACGAGGCGGACTTGGATCTCGAGCGCGGCGATGAGTGCGAGGAGGCCGATGATGCTGATGATGTTGGGGATGGTCATCGCGAGTCCGGTGGCGGTGACGAGCATCGCGGTGAAGATCGGGTTGCGGGCGTAGCGGAATGCACCTGCGGTGACGAGTTCGGTGCGTTCTGCTGGGTCGACGCCGATCCGCCACGATTCGCCCATCGAGTGCTGGGCGGCGAGGGTGAGCACGATGCCGGCCAGCGTCACCACGATGCCGACGACGTGCAACCAGGTGGCGTCGAGCGCGGAGACGTCGTCGAGGCCGGCGACAGCGGCGACGGGTGCAGCAATACCGACCAGCATCGCGATCACGAAGCCGATCTTGGCCCACCACTGCGCGGTGTTCGGTTCGGCGTGGAGTCGGAGGCCGGTGTCGCCGGTGCGTCGGCGTTGCTCGATCGTGCGCCAGCAGAACGCGAGCACTGCCCAGATG
>WBZM01001618.1_pt1 | contig 21548 bp, 21 predicted proteins | sample 5204271 | NCBI WGS metagenome assembly WBZM01 (sample SAMN12344346, study PRJNA552823) | activated sludge metagenome | biome: Activated sludge suspended growth; feature: Nitrification reactor; material: Wastewater; isolation source: activated sludge from nitrification reactor of wastewater...
CGAGGCTGACGCGCTGGCGCTCGCGGTCGAACTTGAGGATGCGCACTTCGATCTCGTCGCCGACGTTGACGACTTCGCTCGGGTGCTTGACGCGCTTCCACGCCATGTCGGTGATGTGCAGCAGGCCGTCGATGCCGCCGAGGTCGACGAACGCGCCGTAGTCGGTGAGGTTCTTGACCACGCCGCGCACGACCGCGCCTTCCTGCAGCTTGTCGAGCAGCTCGCTGCGCTCGGCGCTGTATTCCTGCTCGACGACGGCGCGGCGCGAGACCACGACGTTGTTGCGCTTCTGGTCGAGCTTGATGATCTTGAACTCGAGCGTCTTGCCCTCGAGGTAGCTCGGGTCGCGCACGGGGCGCACGTCCACGAGCGAGCCCGGGAGGAAGGCGCGCACGAAGTCGATCTCGACCGTGAAGCCGCCCTTGACGCGGCCGTTGATCAGGCCGGTGACGACCTCGCTCTTCTCGAACGCCGACTCGAGGCGCTCCCAGGTGCGGGCCCGCTTGGCCTTCTCGCGCGACAGGCGCGTCTCGCCGGAGCCGTCCTCGACGCTGTCGAGGGCCACCTCGACGTCGTCGCCCGGCTTGACTTCGACCTCGCCGCGCTCGTTCTTGAACTGGTTGATGTCGATGACGGCCTCGGACTTGAGGCCTGCGCTCACGACGACTTTGTCGGCGCTGACTTCGATCACTCGCCCGGTGAGGATCTGGCCCGGACGGATCCGCTGACTGGCCAGGCTCTCTTCGAACAATTGGGCAAAACTTTCGCTCATGACTGACTGGTTCCTGCAAACGCGTTGCCTGGCGTGCTCCCTGCCCGCCTAGGGTTGATGACACAACGCCCGGCTCCTGCCCGGCGCCTACCGACAAACGGTCGCGTGCCCGCTCGCGCGGCCACGCAACCCTCGATGCGTCGCTTAGATCCGGCTGACGACGAGTTCGAGGACCCTGTCCACGACCTGACTGACCGAAAGCCCCGTCGAGTCGATGACGACTGCGTCCCCGGCGGGGCGCAGGGGCGCCACAGGCCGGCTGGAATCGCGTCGATCCCGCTCGATAATCTCTTGCGAAAGGTCGGCGAGATTAACAGTAAGTCCCTTTTCTTTCAACTGCTTATAGCGCCTGGCCGCGCGTTCCCCGGCACTCGCGGTCAGGAACACCTTGACCGGGGCGGCAGGGAAAACCACGGTACCCATGTCGCGGCCGTCGGCCACGAGGCCGGGCGGACGGGCAAAAGCGCGCTGCCGGTCGAGCAATGCCGAGCGGACGCCCGGCATGGCCGCCACCCGCGACGCCTCGGCGCCGGTCGTCTCGGTCCGCAGCGGCCCGGTGACGTCGGCACCGTCGAGCAGGACCCGCTCGCCCCCGGCCGCATCGACCTCGAACCGCGCGTCGAGGCCCGCGGCCACGGCGGCATGCCCCGCCTCGTCGTCCGCCGCCAGGCCACGGGACAGGCCCGCCAGCGCGACCAGCCGGTACAGGGCCCCGCTGTCCAGCAGGTGCCAGCCCAGGCGGGTGGCGACGAGCCGGGCGACCGTGCCCTTGCCGGAGCCGCTCGGACCGTCGATGGCGATGACCGGGACCACCCTGCCCGCCCGCGCCCTCAGGCGCGCTCCTCGATCCGCAGGCCGACGGAACCGGCCAGCGCCGCGAATCCCGGGAAGGACGTGGCGACATTGGCGGTGTCGAGGATCTCGATCGGCCCGTCGGCGCGCAGGCTCGCGACCGCGAACGCCATGGCCACCCGGTGATCGCCGCGGCTGTCGATGGTGCCGCCCCGCAGCGGCCCGCCCTCGATGCGCAGGCCGTCGGGCCGCACCTCGTGGCGCACGCCGAGCGCCTCGAGGCCCCGCGCCATGGAGGCGATGCGGTCGCTCTCCTTGACGCGCAGTTCCTCGGCGCCGGTGACCAGGGTCTCGCCTTCCGCGCAGGCCGCCGCGACGAAGAAGGCCGGGAATTCGTCGATCGCGAGCGGCACCAGCCGCTCGGGCACCCGCACGCCGCGCAGCCGCGCGGGACGCACCTCGATGTCGGCGACCGGCTCGGCGCCGCAGCTGCGGTGGTTGATCAGGCGCAGGTCGGCGCCCATCAGCGCGAGCATCTCGAGGATGCCGGTGCGCGTCGGGTTCACGCCCACGTTGCGGATCGTGAACGGCTCGCGCGCCCCGATGCAGGCCGCCACGAGAAAGAAGGCCGCCGAGGAAATGTCGCCCGGCACGGCCACGTCGGCCGCGTGCAGCTCCGCCGGCGGCACCACGGTGACCACGCCGTTGCGGGCACGAACCTCGCAACCGAAGCCCTGCAGCATCCGCTCGGTGTGGTCGCGGGTGACGGCCGGTTCGACCACGGTGGTCTCGCCCGCGGCGTACAGGCCGGCGAGCAGCACCGCCGACTTCACCTGGGCGCTCGCCACCGGCATCTCGTAGCGGATGCCCTGCAACGGGGCGCCGCCCGTGATGCGCACCGGCGGCCTGCCGTCCGTGGTCGCGATGCGGGCGCCCATGGCGCGCAGCGGCGTCGCCGCACGCTCCATCGGCCGGCGCATCAGCGACTCGTCGCCGACCAGCACCGAGTCGAAGGGCTGGGCGGCGAGCAGGCCCATGAACAGCCGCATCGCCGTGCCCGCGTTGCCCATGTCGAGCGTGCCGGCGGGCGCGCCGAGGCCGCGCAGGCCGACGCCGTGCACGATCACCTCGCCCGGCCCCGGGCGCTCGACGCGGACGCCGAGCTCGCGCACGGCCCGCATGGTCGAGAGACAGTCCTCGCCCTCGAGAAAGCCGGTGACGCGGGTCGTGCCGCGCGCGATCGCGCCGAACATCACCGCGCGATGCGAGATCGACTTGTCGCCGGGGACCGTCACCTCGCCCGCGAGTCCCGGCGCCGGCGCGACCCGATACGAACCCATGGTCAGAGGATCGCCTTCGGATACGAGCCGAGCACCTTGCACAGCGTCGAGCGGGCCTTCAGTTCGGCCAGCGCGCCGGCGAGCGGCTCCAGATCGGCGTGCCCGTCGAGGTCGACGAAGAACACGTAGTCCCACTTGCGGCGGCGCGACGGGCGCGACTCGATGCGCGTCAGGCTGATGCCGGCCTTCGCGAACGGCTCCAGCAACCGGAACAGCGCGCCCGGCGCGTCGGTGTGCGACGCCGAGATCATGAGCGTGGTCTTGTCGTCGGCGCTCGGCGCCGCGGACTTGCGCCCGATCACGAGGAAGCGCGTCGTGTTGTCCGGACGGTCTTCGATCTGCGGCACCAGCAGGTTGAGGCCGTATACGTCGGCGGCGCTCGCCCCGGCGATCGCGGCCGTGCCGTCCTCGTCGCGGGCGCGGCGGGCGCCCTCGGCATTGCTGCCGACCGGGACGCGCTCGACGCCCGGCAGGTTCTCCTGCAGCCAGATGCGGCACTGGGCGAGCGACTGCGGGTGCCCGCAGACCCGCTTGATGGCGCCGAGCGAGTCCATCGCGCCCATCAGGTTCTGGTGGATGCGCAGTTCGACCTCGCTGCAGATCCTGAGCGGCGAGGTGAGGAACATGTCGAGCGTGTTGTTGACCGTGCCCTCGGAGGAGTTCTCGACCGGCACCACGCCGAAGTCGGCCGCGCCGGACTCGACCTCGTGGAAGACCTCCTCGACCGAGCCCAGCGGCAACGCGCGCACCGAGTGCCCGAAGTGCTTGAGCACCGCCTGCTGCGTGAAGGTGCCCTCCGGCCCGAGGAAGCCGACCTTGAGCGGGTTCTGCTGGGCGAGGCAGGCGGACATGATCTCGCGGAACAGCCGCACGACCTCTTCGTCGCGCAGGGGCCCGCGCTCCGCGCGATTGCGCTCGAGCGCGAGACGCAGCACCTGGGCCTCGCGCTCCGGCCGGTAGAAGTCCACGGTCTGGCCGCTGGCGTGCTTGGAGATGCCGACCTGCTGCGCGAGTCGCGCCCGCTCGCTGATCAGCGCGTGCAGTTGCGCGTCGACGGAGTCGATGCGCCCGCGGATCGCCTCCAGGGCCGGCTTCACGGTCGCGGCCGCCGCGGGAGCGGCGCGCCGGGAGGAACGTGCCTTCTTCTTCGCCATGTCGCTACACCAGCCGCGCCGACAGGACGCCCGGGATCGCGCGCAGCTGCGCGAGCACCGGCGGCGGCAGCGGTCCGTCGAGGTCGATGATCGTGTACGCGAGCTCGCCGCGCGACTTGTTCAGCAGGTCGGCGATGTTGATGCCGGCCGCCGCGAGGCAGGTCGAGATCTGGCCGACCATGTTCGGCACGTTGTCGTTGGCGATGGCGACGCGGTGGCCGCCCGTGCGCGGCATCACCGCCTCCGGGAAGTTGACCGAGTTGCGCACGTTGCCGTTCTCGAGATAGTCGCGCAGGGTGTCGGCCACCATGATCGCGCAGTTCTCCTCGGCCTCGCCCGTCGAGGCGCCGAGGTGCGGCAGCGCCACGACCTTCGGATGGTTCTTGCAGGCGCGCGTCGGGAAGTCGCAGACGTAGGCCGCGAGGTGCCCGCGATCGAGCGCCGCGAGCACGGCCGCCTCGTCGACGATCGCCGCACGCGCGAAATTGAGCACGATCGCGCCCTTGGGCATGAGGCGGATGCGCGCCTCGTTCACCATGCCCCGCGTGGCGTCCATCATCGGCACGTGCACGGTGATCATGTCCGAGCGGGCGAACAGGTCGTCCAGGCTGAGCGCCTGCTCGACTCCCGAGGACAGCTGCCATGCGCGCTGGACCGTGATCTGCGGGTCGTAGCCGAGCACCTTCATGCGCAGGCCGAGCGCGGCGTTCGCGACCTCCACGCCGATGGCGCCGAGGCCGACGACGCCGAGCGTGCGGCCCGGCAGCTCGCTGCCGACGAACTGCTTCTTGCCGCGCTCGACGGCCTCCTCGATCGCGTGGTCGTCGCCCTGGAGCGAGCGGACGTGCTCCCAGGCCTGGCAGATGTTGCGCGTGCCGAGGAACAGGCCGGCGAGCACGAGTTCCTTGACCGCGTTGGCGTTGGCGCCCGGCGCGTTGAACACCGGAACGCCGCGCTTGCTGAGCTTCGCGACGGGCACGTTGTTCGTGCCGGCGCCGGCGCGCGCGACCGCCAGCACGCTCGCGGGGATCTCGAGCGCGTGCATGTCCGCCGAGCGCACGAGGACCGCGTCCGGGTGGCCGATCTCGGAAGCGACCTCGTAGCGATCGCGCGGCAGGCGCTCGAGCCCGCGCACCGAGATGTTGTTGAGCGTGAGGATCTTGAACGACATGGGTCAGCCGTGCGTGCGCTGGAATTCGGCCATGTAGGCGACCAGCGCCTCGACGCCCGCCATCGGCATGGCGTTGTAGAGGCTGGCGCGCATGCCGCCGACGGAGCGGTGGCCCTCTAGGGCGACGAGGCCGGCCTGCTTCGCGCCCTCGATGAACGGCTTGTCGAGGGCGGGATCGGGCAGCGTGAACGGCACGTTCATCCACGACCGGCACGCGGGCTCGACGGGATTGCGGTAGTAGCCCGAGCCCTCGATCGCACCGTAGAGTTTCGCGGCCTTGGCGCGGTTGGCCTGCTCCATCGCCGCCACGCCGCCCTGGCGCTTGATCCACTGGAACACGAGGCCGGCGACGTACCAGGAATAGGTGGCCGGCGTGTTGAGCATCGAGCCGTCCGCGGCCATCGCCTTCCAGTCGAAGACGGTCGGCACGTCGGCGCGCGCCCTGCCGAGCAGGTCCTCGCGCACGATGACGATCACGAGTCCGGCCGGACCGATGTTCTTCTGTGCGCCGGCATAGATCACGCCGTAGCGGCTCACGTCGATCGGCCGGGAGAGGATGCTCGAGGAGAAGTCCGCGACCAGCGGCACGTCGCCGGTGTCGGGCACGAACGGGAACTCGACGCCGCCGATGGTCTCGTTCGGCGTGTAGTGCAGGTAGGCCGCGCCCGCAGTGGGCTTCCAGGCCGACTGCGCCGGCACGCCGGTGTAATTGCCGCCCGCGTCGGCCGCCACGTTGACCTTGCAGTAGCGCTTCGCCTCGCCGATCGCCTTCTTGGACCAGGCACCGGTGTTGACGTAGTCCGCGACCGCCCCGTCGGCGGCCGCGAGGTTGAGCGGGATCGCCGCGAACTGCGCGGTGGCGCCGCCCTGCAGGAACAGCACCTTGTAGTTCGACGGCACGGCGAGCAGCTCGCGCAGGTCCGCCTCGGCCTGCTGGGCGATGCCGACGAACGCCTTGCCGCGGTGGCTCATCTCCATCACGGACATGCCCTGCCCGTGCCAGTCGAGCATCTCGTCGCGCAGTTGCTCGAGAACCGCCTGCGGCAGGGCCGCCGGTCCGGCGCTGAAGTTGTAGACGCGGGTCATGGGCTTGCCGTCTCCGTCGGAGGTCGTTTTGCGCTGCAGCGCAGTGTAGCAGGACGGCGCGCGCCGCCGTGCCCCGGGCTGGGCACGGCGTGACGGGACGGGACGGGCTGGACCGGGTTCAGCCGGCGGGGGGCGGTGCCGGCTCGCCGTCGGCCGCCTCGGCGGGCGGCGCGTCGGCCGGGACCTCGACGTCTTCGCCGTTCTCCGGCTCGACCGGCTCCACGCCGATCAGGCGCTCGCCCTCGTCGAGGCGGATCAGCCGCACGCCCTGGGTGTTGCGGCCGAGGACGGATATGTCGCTCGCCCGGGTCCGCACCAGCGTGCCGTTCGAGGCCATCAGCATCAGCTCGTCCTTGGTGGCGACCTGCGCCGCCGCCACCAGCTGGCCGTTGCGCTCGGTCGTCTGCATGGCGATGACGCCCTGGCCGCCGCGCCCGTGCACGGGGAACTCCTCGACCGAGGTGAGCTTGCCGAAGCCGTTCTCCGAGGCGACCAGCACCAGGCCCTCGGGATCCGGGATGATCAGCGAGATGACCTGCGCGCCTTCCGGCAGCTTGATGCCGCGCACGCCGGTGGCGTTGCGGCCCATCGGGCGCACGTCGTCCTCGTTGAAGCGGATGGCCTTGCCCTCGCTCGAGCAGAGCATGACGTCGCGGAAACCGTCGGTGAGCGCGACGCCCACCAGCCTGTCGCCCTCCTCGAGGTCCACCGCGATGATGCCGGCCGCGCGCGGGCGCGAGAACGCCGCGAGCGAGGTCTTCTTGACCGTGCCGGTGGCCGTCGCCATGAAGACGTAGCGGCCCTCCTCGAACTCCTTGATCGGCAGCAGCGCCGTGATGCGCTCGCCTTCCTCGAGCGGCAGCAGGTTCACGATCGGCTTGCCGCGCGAGCCGCGGCCGGCGATCGGCAACTGGTAGACCTTGAGCCAGTAGAGCTGGCCGCGGTTCGAGAAGCACAGCAGCGTGTCGTGCGTGTTGGCGACGAACAGCTTCTCGACGAAATCCTCGTCCTTCACCGCCGTCGCGGACTTGCCGCGACCGCCGCGGCCCTGCGCCCGGTATTCGCTGACCGGCTGGGCCTTGGCGTAGCCGCCGTGCGAGAGCGTGACCACCACGTCCTGCGGCGTGATGAGGTCCTCGATGGTGAGGTCGGACTCGTCGCGCTCGATGCGGGTGCGGCGCTCGTCGCCGTACTGATCGCGGATCGCGAGCAGCTCGTCGCGGATCACCTGCATCAGGCGCTCGGGCCGGGCGAGGATGTCACTCAGGTCCGCGATCAGCGCCAGCAGTTCGGCGTACTCGGCCAGGATCTTGTCCTGCTCGAGGCCGGTGAGGCGGTGCAGGCGCAGGTCGAGGATCGCCTGGGCCTGCGCCTCGGACAGCCGGTACTGCGCGCCGTCGAGGCCGAGCCCGGCCTCGAGTCCTTCCGGTCGCGCCGCCTCGGCGCCCGCGCGTGCCAGCATCTCGGGCACCGCGCCGCCGCGCCAGCTGCGCGCCATCAGGCCGGCCTTGGCCTCCGCCGGGGTCGGCGAGGCCTTGATCAGCGCGATCATCTCGTCGATGTTCGCGAGGGCGACGGCGAGGCCTTCGAGGATGTGGGCCCGCTCGCGCGCCTTGCGCAGGTCGAACACCGTGCGCCGGGTGACGACCTCGCGCCGGTGGCGCAGGAAGGCGTCGATGAGCTCCTTGAGATTGAGCAGCTTCGGCTGGCCGTCGAGCAGCGCGACCATGTTCACGCCGAACACCGACTCCATCGGCGTCTGCTTGTACAGGTTGTTCAGCACCACGTCGGCGTTCTCGCCGCGCTTCAGCTCGATCACCACGCGCATGCCGTCCTTGTCGGATTCGTCGCGCAGCTCGGAGATGCCCTCGATCAGCTTGCCGCGCACCAGCTCGGCGATGCGCTCGAGCAGGCGGGCCTTGTTGACCTGGTACGGCAGCTCGGTGATGACGATGGCCTCGCGGCCGTTGTCGTCGATCTCCTCGATCACCGCCTTGGCGCGCAGCACGATGCGCCCGCGGCCCGTGGTGTAGGCGTTGTAGATCTCGCGCGCGCCGTTGATGATGCCGGCCGTCGGGAAATCCGGGCCCGGCACCAGTTCCATCAGCTCGGGGATCGTGATGGCCGGGTTGTCGATGACCGCCACGCAGGCGTTGACGACCTCGGTGAGGTTGTGCGGCGGGATGTTGGTCGCCATGCCGACCGCGATGCCCGAGGAGCCGTTCACCAGCAGGTTCGGCACGCGCGTCGGCAGCACCGAGGGCTCGGTCTCCGATTCGTCGTAGTTCGGGACGAAGTCGACCGTTTCCTTGTCGATGTCGGCGAGCAGCTCGCCCGCGATGCGCGACATGCGCACCTCGGTGTAGCGCATGGCCGCCGCCGGGTCGCCGTCCACCGAGCCGAAGTTGCCCTGGCCGTCGACCAGCAGGTAGCGCATCGAGAACGGCTGCGCCATGCGCACCATCGTGTCGTACACGGCCGAATCGCCGTGCGGGTGGTACTTGCCGATGACGTCGCCGACGATGCGCGCCGACTTCTTGTAGGCCTTGTTCCAGTCGTTGCCGAGCTCGCGCATCGCGTACAGGACGCGCCGGTGCACGGGCTTGAGGCCGTCGCGGACGTCGGGCAGCGCACGCCCCACGATCACGCTCATGGCGTAATCGAGGTACGACTGGCGCATCTCGTCTTCGAGGTTGACGTGCAGGAGTTCGCGGGCGATATCGGCCATGGATTGCGTCGGTTTCGGAGGCCGCGCGGGCGCCGTCTCGCAGGCCCGGTGACCGGTTGAAAAAGATCGTGGATCTTACCATACGGGACGTCCGCAACCGTCCCTTCGGACGGGCTTTTCCACCGTCCGGCGGCCGCCCGCCGGTATACTCGGGATCCCTCCCCTCGCGATGATCCGCATGGAGCCGGTCGATACGCTCGTTTGTGCCCGCTGGGTGCTGCCGGTGGAACCCGCGGCGAACGTCCTCGACGATCACGCGGTCGCGATCCGCGGCGGCCGGATCGTCGCAGTGCTGCCCGAGGCCGTGGCGCTGCGGCGGTTCGAGGCGCGCGAGACGGTGCGCCGCCCGACGCACGCCCTGCTGCCGGGCCTCGTCAATGCGCACACGCACGCCGCCATGGTCCTGCTGCGAGGACGGGCGGAGAACCAGACGCTCGGACCCTGGCTGCAGGATTCGGTGTGGCCCCTCGAGCGCCGATGGGTGGATCCGGAGTACGTGCGCGACGGCACCGAACTCGCCATCGCCGAGATGCTGCGCGGCGGCACGACCTGCTTCGCGGATATGCACCTGTGGCCCGACGTGGTGGCCCGCACCGCCGCCGAGCGGCACATGCGGGTTTGCGTCGGCCTGGTGGTGACCGACGCCGCGACGCGCTGGGCAGGCACCGCGGACGAGTACATCGACAAGGGCATGGGGCTGCGCGACCAGTACAGGGGCGACCCGCTCGTCTCCGTGCACTTCGCTCCGCACGCGCCCTACTCGGTCAGCGACGCCACCCTGCGGCGAGTGCGGCGCCTCGCCGACGAGCTCGAGATCCCGGTGTCGATGCACCTGCACGAGACCCGCCGGGAGATCGAGCAGAGCCTCGCGCAGCACGGGCAACGTCCGCTCGCCCGCCTCGCCGGGCTCGGTCTCGTGAGCCCGCTGCTCGTCGCCGTGCACATGACCCACGTGGAACCCGCGGACGCCGACCTGCTCGCCGAGGCGGATGCGGCGGTCGTGCATTGCCCCCAGTCCAACCTCAAGCTCGGCAGCGGCGTCGCGCCGCTCGGGACGCTGCTCGGTCGCGGCGTGCGCGTGGCGCTCGGCACCGACGGCGCGGCCTCGAACAACGACCTCGACCTGCTCGAGGAGGCGCGCACGGCCGGGCTGCTGGCCGCCGGCGTCGGCAGCACGCCGGGCACCGTGATCGCCACCGACCTGCTGCGCATGGCCACCCTCGAAGGCGCCCGGGCGCTCGGCCTCGGCGACTCGATCGGCAGCCTGCTGCCGGGCAAGTGGGCCGACCTGTGCTGCATCGACCTGCGCCACGCCCGCAGCTGGCCGGTGCACGACGTGGCCGCGGCGCTGGTCTACTCGGCGAGTTCCCAGCAGGTCACCGACACCTGGGTGGCCGGGCGGGCGCTGCTCACCGATGGCACGCTGCGGAACATGGACGAGTCGGCCGCGCTCGGACGCGCCGACGCCTGGCGCACGCGCATCCACTCGGGCGGCCTGATCGGGGAGAACGAACGTGACGCGTAATGTCGACGCGGCGGAAATCGCGCGGTTCCAGGCCGCGGCCAGCCGCTGGTGGGACACCGAGGGCGAGATGCGCCCGCTGCACGACCTGAACCCGGTCCGGCTCGCCTACGTCGAGCGCGCCGGCGCACTCGCGGGACGGCGCGTGCTGGACGTCGGCTGCGGCGGCGGACTGCTCGCCGAGGCGATGGCGCGCAAGGGTGCGCGGGTGGTGGGGCTCGACCTGGCGGACGAGCTGCTGCAGGTCGCGAAGCTGCACGCGCTCGAGAGCGGCACGTCGCTCGAGTACCGGCTGGAGCCGGCCGAGGAACACGCCGCCGCGCACGCGGGCGAGTACGACGTCGTCACCTGCATGGAGATGCTCGAGCACGTGCCGGACCCGGCCGCCGTGGTCGCCGCGCTCGCCCGGCTCGTCCGGCCAGGCGGCGAGGTGTTCGTCTCGACCATCAACCGCACGGCCAGGGCCTACGCGCTCGCGATCGTCGGCGCGGAGTACGTGCTGCGCCTGCTGCCGCCCGGCACGCACACCTACGAGAAGTTCATCCGGCCCTCGGAGCTTGCCGGCTGGGCCAAGTCGGCCGGGCTCGCGCTCGTCGACGTGACGGGCCTCGACTACGATCCGTTCACGCGCCGCGCCGCGCTGAAGGCGGACGCGAGCGTCAACTACCTCATGCACCTGCAGCGCCCGGCCGCCTCCGCCGCATGACCGCCCCGACCGCACTGCTGCTCGACCTCGACGGCACGCTGCTCGACACGGCGCCGGACATGGGTGGCGCGCTCAACCGGCTGCGCGTCGAGGAAGGTCGCGAACCGCTGCCCATGTCGACGCTGCGGCCGGTCGTCTCGCACGGCGCCGCGCGGCTGGTGAGGACGGGCTTCCCCGATGTCGTGGAGCCGGCCTTCGAGCGCCTGCGGCTGCGTTTCCTCGAGATCTACTCGCAGCACCTCGCGGTCGAGACCCGGCCCTTTCCCGGCCTGCTGCCGGTGCTGGCCGAGCTGGAGCGGCGCGGCGTGCCCTGGGGCGTCGTGACCAACAAGCCGGGCTGGCTGACCGACCCGCTGCTCACCCGCCTCGGCCTCTACCACCGCGCGGCCTGCGTGGTCAGCGGCGACACCGTCGCCGAGCGCAAGCCGCACCCGCTGCCGATGCTGCACGCCGCCGGCCTGATCGGGCACGCGCCCGCGCGCTGTCTCTACGTCGGCGATGCCGAGCGCGACATCCAGGCCGGGCGCGCCGCCGGGATGCGCACGCTGATCGCGGGCTACGGCTACATCGCCGAGGGCGACGCTCCCGAGCAGTGGTCGGCCGACGGCCGGATCGAGCACCCGGGCGAGCTGCTGGAGTGGGTCGGGCGCGTCGGGGTCGGCACGTGAACGACGCATCCCCCGCCCTGCTGGCCCTGCTGGTCTTGCTGCCCGTCGCCGCGCTCGCGATCGGCTGGCTGCTCGGGCGCCGGCGCGCGCACGAGGTGGAGCTCCAGTTGGCCGCGGCGCGCGCCGAGCTGCGCTCGGGCGAGGAACTCGCGCGCGAGCGCGAGCAGGCGCTGGACCTCGCGCTGCAGCGGCTGCGCGCAGGCTTCGACGGCGTGGCCGGCGAGGCCCTGCGCGGCAACAGCGAACTGTTCCTGCAGCTCGCCCGCCAGGCGCTCGGCCAGCAGCAGGAGGTGGCGCTGCGCAACCTCACCGAGCGCGAGAAGTCCGTCGAGGCCATGCTGGCCCCGGTGCGCGAGGCGCTGCAGAAGACGCACGAGCAGATCGCGCGCATCGAGAAGGAACGCGCGGAGACCTTCGGCGCGCTCAGGAACTCGCTCGAAGGCGTGGCTCTCGGCCAGGTGGCACTGCAGCGCGAGACGCGCAACCTCGTCACCGCCCTGCGCCGGCCCGAGGTCCGCGGCCAGTGGGGCGAGATGACGCTGAAGCGCCTCGCGGAACTCGCCGGCATGGTCGAGCACTGCGATTTCGTCGAGCAGGTGCACGTCGCCGGCGAGGACGGCAGCCTGCGGCCGGACATGATCGTCAACATGCCGGACGGCCGGCAGCTCGTGGTCGACGTCAAGACGCCGCTCGACGCCTACCTCTCGGCGGCGGAAGCGGGCACCGACGACGAGCGAGCCGCGGCGATCCGCCGCCACGCGCTCGCCGTGCAGGAGCGGGTGCGGCAACTGGCGCAGAAGGCCTACTGGGCGCAGTTCGAGAAGAGCCCCGATTTCGTCGTGCTGTTCATCCCGGGCGACCAGTTCCTGAGTGCCGCGGTCGGCGAACTGCCGAACCTGCTCGAGGACGCGATCCGCCAGCACGTGATCATCGCGACGCCCACCAGCTTCGTGGCCCTGCTCAAGGCCGTCGGCTACGGCTGGCGCCAGAACGCACTGGCCGACAATGCCGCCCGCATCCAGGAACTGGGCGAGGACCTCTACAAGCGCCTCGCCACGTTCACCTCGCACCTCGGCAAGGTCGGCCGCACGCTCGGGCAGAGCGTCGATGCCTACAACAGCGCGGTGGGCTCGCTGGAGCGGCAGGTGCTGCCGGGCGCGCGCAAGTTCACGGAACTGGGCCTGCGACCCGCGAAGGAAATCGAGGAAGTCGCCCCGATCGACAAGCTGGCCCGCCCACTCATCGAGAACGACGAGGGCACGGGCGTTGAGTAGCCCGCGGGTGGCCGCCGCCGGCGATCCCCTGCAGCGCGGCACGCCCCCAGGCTCGCTGCGCTACTTCGCCGTGCTGTTCGCTCCGGCGGATCGGCGCGCGACGCTGGCAGCGCTCTATGCGCTCGAGGCGGAACTGCGCGAGACGGTCGCCGGCGCGAGCCACGAGGTGGCGCACACGCGCCTGCAGTGGTGGCGCGGCGAGGTCGATCGCTACTGCGCCGGACGGCCGCAGCACCCAGTGACCGTCGCGCTGCTGTCGCTGCGGGACTGCGCGAGCCACGACCCGGCCCTGCTGCACGAGATGCTGGCGGCGGCGGACCTCGACCTCGCCCGCATGACCTACGCCAGCCGACGGGAGCTGGAGGCCTATGCGTTCCGCTCGGCCGGGGCGCTGCAGACGCTGGCCGCCGCGGCCCTCGCCGGGGCGCGTCCGCTTAGCCCGCCGGAGCGCGAGTTCGCACGCCGCCTCGGATCGGCCGTGCGCCAGTGCGAGGCCCTGCGCGACTTGGCCCACGACCTGGCGCTCGGTCGACTGTACGTCCCGCTCGACGAGCTCGCGCGCGAGGGCATCGACCCTGCCGATCTTGCGCACGCCGAGCCTGCCCGTCTCGGACGCGTGCTCGCCGCGTGGCGACGCGACGTCTGTACGATGCTCGACTCGCTGCCGACCCTGCTCGAGCGCGAGGAGCGGCGTGCGCAGCGGCCCGGGCTGGTGCTGGCGGCCCTGCACCGCCGCCTGCTCGATCGGGTCGACCCGAATGCGGCGGCCGAGGCCGGTCGCCCCGAACTGCCCCCGCTGCGGCGGCTGTGGACCGCGTGGACCACCGCCGTACGCAACGCCTGAGCCCCCTTCCGTTCCTGGAGTTGCCGATGTCCCCGACCGACGACGACCTGCGCCGCTACGTGGCCCCACCCACCGCACTCGCGGACCGCGTCATCGTGGTCACCGGGGCCGGCGGCGCGATCGGCGGCGCGCTGGCGAAGGCCTGCGCGGCCCATGGCGCGCAGGTGGTGCTCACCGGACGCTCCGTGAAGAAGCTGGAGGCGGTGTACGACGCCATCGTCGCGGCCGGCGGCCCGCGGCCGGCGATCGCCCCGCTCGATTTCGAGAAGGCCGACGCGAGCCACTACGACGCGCTGGCCACCGCCCTGCAGCAGGAATTCGGGCGCGTCGACGGGCTCGCCCACGTGGCCGGCATCCTCGGCGACCGCTCGCCCGTGAAGCACTACGACGTGCCGACGTGGCTCAAGGTCATGCACGTCAACGTGAACGCCGCGTTCATCCTCACCCAGACCCTGCTGCCGCTGCTCGAGCGCTCGGTCGACCCGTCGATCGTCTTCACGACCAGCGGCGTGTCGAACCGGGGCCGGGCGTACTGGGGCGCCTACGCCGTATCGAAGTTCGGCGTCGAGGGGATGATGCAGGTGCTCGCGGACGAACTCGACACGCCCGAGCGGCGCCTGCGCGTGAACAGCGTGAACCCGGGCAAGGTGCGGTCGGGCATGCGGGCCAAGGCCTATCCCGCCGAGGATGCCGCGACGCTGCCGCTGCCCGAAACGGTGCTCGCGCCTTTCCTTTACCTGCTCGGGCCGGACAGCCGCGAGGTCACCGGCCGCCGCTTCGACGCCCAGGCCTAGGGCCACCGCGTCGCCGGGAGCCTCCGCCGCGGGGCCGTTGTTCCTTCGCGGGCTTCTTCGCAACGCCCGCGAGGGCGAGCAGCGCATCGAGTTCCTCGCCCGCCACGTCGCGCGAGCGACCGCGCGGCAGGTCGCGAGGCAACTGCAGCGGCCCCCACTGCACGAGCAGGATGCGGCTGACCTTGAGGCCGGCCGCGTCGAACAGGGCCCGCACCGCGCCGCGCGGCACGGCCCGCTCGGCCGCGACCCGGAACCACTCATTGAGCGCCTCGGTGCCGGCCCGCTCGACCGCCGTGAACGCGACGGCCTGCCCGTCGACCTCGACCTCGGTCGGCACCTCCGGCCAGTCCACGTCGCCGGCCGGCCGCAGCGCGCGCACCCGGTACTCGACCGGCTGTTCCCGGCCGCGGCGCGCAATCGCCGATGCGACCGCACCGTCGCTGGTGAGCGCGAGCAATCCGTCCTCGCCGTAGCCGAGGGCGTTGATCGGGATCCAGCGACCGGCGTGCAGCTTCGGCAGGTTCGCCTCGACTTCCTCGCGGTCGTCGCCGGCCTGCCGCCGCAGCATCTCGCCCGACGGCTTGTGATAGAGGATCACCCTGAGTCGCTGCTCGCGCGCGAGCATGCGGGTGACGTCGCGACCATCGACCACGACCTTGTCGCCGGCCTCGACCGCCTGCCCGACGCCGGCGGGCCGTCCGTTCACGAGCACGCGACCGTCGCGGATCCACTCCTCGACCTGGCGCCGGGAGCCGAGCCCGTGCCGGGCCAGCAACTTGTGGAGTCGTTCGCTCACTGGCGGTCGGCGCCGCGTGTGGCTCAGCGGTCCGGGTCGTCCTGCGGACCGGCGACCAGCACCGTGGCATCCGGGCCCTCGCCCGGCTCGTCCTCGTCGTCGTCGTCCGCGGGTTCGTCGTCGGTGGCGGCATCCGCCTGCGGCGCGGCCTCGGCGACCACGCCGGCCTCGCTTTCGATGACCGTGCCCTCGATGACCGTGCCCTCGGCGACCATTGCGAGGTCCTCGCCAAGTTCGCCCGGCAGGCCGAGCTGTTCCTTGATGCCGTCGAGGTCCTGCAACTCGGCCAGCGTCGGCAGGTCGTCGAGGCTCTTGAGGCCGAAGTAGTCGAGGAACTCGCGGGTCGTGCCGAGCAGTTCCGGCCGGCCCGGCACCTCGCGGTGCCCGACGATGCGGATCCAGTTGCGCTCGTGCAGCGTGCGCATGATGGTCGAGCTGACGGTCACGCCGCGGATGTCCTCGATCTCGCTGCGGGTGATCGGCTGGCGGTAGGCGATCAGCGCGAGCGTCTCGAGCAGCGCCCGTGAGTAGCGGCTCGGCCGCTCCTGCCACAGGCGCGAGACGACGTCGGAGTGCTGCGCGCGCACCTGCACGCGCCAGCCGCTCGCCACTTCCTTGATCTCGATCCCGTGTCCGTTGGCGTCGTAGATACGCCCGAGTTCCTCGAGCGCGGCCTGCACCTCGGCCGCCGGCGGCCGCTGGTGCTCCTCGTAAAGGTCGAGGATCTGCTCGATCGTCACCGGGCGACCGGCCGCGAGCAGCACGGCCTCGACGGTCGGCGTCAGGGGGTTTTCACTCATGGTTCCGTCCGGTTGTCGGCCTCGGGCCGGTCGTTGTCCACCACGAGCGTGACGCGTCGCGGACTGCCCGCACGCACGTGGATCGGGGCGAAGGGTTCGGACTGCACGATCTCGATCAGGCCCTCGCGCAGCAGCTCGAGGATCGCGATGAACGTCACGGTGACGCCCATGCGGCCTTCCTCGGGGCGGAACAGCGCGGCGAACTCGACGAAGGCCTGCGCCCGCATCGTGCTCAGCACGTCCGACATGCGCTGGCGGACCGAGAGCCGCTCGCGCGAGACGTGGTGGTGGGCGAACATCTCGGCTCGCGACATGACGTCGCGCAGCGAGACCAGCATCTCGCGCAGCGTGACGTTCGGCAGCAGCTTCACCACGCGGCGCTCGACGAGTTCGGCCGAGCCCTGGAAGTTCTCGCGATCGGTGCGCGGCAGCCGCTCGATGTCGACCGCCGCGCGCTTGAAGCGCTCGTACTCCTGCAGCCGGCGGACGAGTTCGGCGCGCGGGTCCGCCTCCTCGGCCAGCTCGCCCTGGGGGCGCGGCAGCAGCATGCGCGACTTGATCTCCGCCAGCGTCGCGGCCATCAGCAGGTACTCTCCGGCCAACTCGAGCTGCAGGTCGCGCATGACGTCGATGTACTGCATGTACTGCCGGGTGATCTCCGCGATCGGGATGTCGAGGATGTCGAGGTTCTGCCGCCGGATCAGGTAGAGCAGCAGGTCGAGCGGGCCCTCGAAGGCCTCGAGGAACACCGTGAGCGCGTCCGGCGGGATGTAGAGGTCGCGCGGCATCTGCGTGACCGGCTCGCCCTCGACCACCGCGAACGGCATCTCGCCCTGCTCGGGCACTTCGGGCAGGCGCGCCTCGGCCGGCGCGGCCGGCGCGCCGCCCTCGATGACCTTCAGGTCGGGCTTGGTCATGCGCGCATTCCTCAGCGGTACGTGAGGCCCATGGCCTGCTTGACGTCGTCGAGCGTCTGGCCGGCGACGGCCCGCGCCTTCTCGCAGCCCTCGTCGATGATGCCGCGCACCAGGTCCGGGCTGTCCTCGTATTCCTGCGCGCGCTGGCGCATCGCGGTGATCTCGCCGACCACGGCCTCGATGAGCGGCTTCTTGCACTCGATGCAGCCGATGCCGGCCGTCGTGCAGCCTTCCCTCACCCAGCTCTGGGTGCGCTCGGGCGAATAGAGCCGGTGCAGGTCCCACACCGGGCACTTGTCCGGGTTGCCCGGATCGGTGCGCCGGACGCGGGCCGGGTCGGTCTGCATCGTCCTGAGCTTCGCCGCGACCGCGTCCGGATCCTCACGCAGGCCGATGGTGTTGCCGTAGGACTTGGACATCTTGCGGCCGTCGAGGCCGGTGACCTTCGGCGTCGCCGTGAGCAGCGCCTCGGGCTCGGGCAGGATCGTGCGGCCGGTGCCCTCGAGATAGCCCATCAGGCGCTCGCGGTCGGCGACCGTGAGCCGGGAATTGCCGTCGAGCAGCGCGCTCGCGCGCTCGAGCGCCTCGGCGTCGCCCTTCTCCTGGTAGCTCTTGCGCAGGTCGCGGTAGAGGGCGGCGTTCTTCGCGCCCAGGTTCTTCACCGCCTTCTCGGCCTTGAGCTCGAAGTCGGGCTCCTTGCCGAAGACGAAATTGAACCGGCGCGCGATCTCGCGGGTGATCTCGACGTGCGCCACCTGGTCTTCGCCGACCGGCACGTACATCGGCCGGTAGAGCAGGATGTCGGCGCTCTGCAGCAGCGGATAGCCCAGGAATCCGTAGGTGGCGAGGTCCTTCTCCTTCAGCTGGTCCTGCTGGTCCTTGTAGGTCGGCACCCTTTCCAGCCAGCCGAGCGGCGTGATCATCGACAGCAGCAGGTGCAACTCGGCGTGCTCCGGCACGCGCGACTGTATGAAGATGGTGGCGACCGCCGGGTTCAGCCCCGCGGCCAGCCAGTCGATGACCATCTGCCACGTGTAGTCCTCGAGCTTGCTGGTGTCGTCGTAGCCGGTCGTCAGCGCGTGGTAGTCGGCCACGAAGAAATAGCAGTCGTACTCGTACTGCAGCTCGGTCCAGTTCTTCAGCGCCCCGTGGTAGTTGCCGAGGTGCAGCGACCCGGTGGGGCGCATGCCGGACAGAACGCGACGCGACGTGGAAACGTTGGCACTCAATCGGGGACCCTGCGATCCGATCGCTGAAAAATAATAATCAATTTCATTGGCTTACGCGGCAACGTGACAGCAATACACGAAGCTGCACGGGGCCGGTCCGCTCAGGCGAAGCGGCGATTATACGCAGCCGCCGGCGGATCCGTGGACTACTGGAAGGCGGTCACGTCGCCCTTGCCCGAGCGCACCACGACCGGCACGCCGCTCGACAGGTCGACCACGCTGCTCGGCTCGAGGCCGCCCGCCCCGCCGTCGATGACGAGGTCGACCTGGTGCTCGAGACGCGCCTTGATTTCGGCGGGGTCGGTCATGGACTGCGCCTCCCCGGGCAGCAGCAGCGTCGAGCTCATGATCGGCTCGCCCAGTTCGGCCAGCAGCAGCCGCACGATGGCGTTGTCCGGCACGCGGATGCCGATGGTGCGCCGCTTCGGGTTCTGCAGGCGCTTCGGCACCTCGCGCGTCGCCTCCAGCAGGAACGTGTAGGGCCCCGGGGTGAACGCCCGCAGCGTGCGGTACTGGCTGTTGTCCACCCGGGCATATCGGGCGATCTCCGACAGGTCGCGGCAGACCAGCGTGAAGTTGTGATGCTTGTCCGCCTCGCGGATCCGGCGGATGCGCTCCATGGCTTCCTTGTCGCCGATCAGGCAGCCGAGGGCGTACGTGGAGTCGGTGGGATACACGACCACGCTGCCGTCCCGGATCGCCGACACGGCCTGGCGGATGAGCCGGGGCTGCGGATTGACCGGGTGGATGGAGATCAGGAATGCCATGCTTTTTTCGTTGGCCGGATGCGGTTTCCCGGCCTTGGTATGATACGCGCCCCGCTCAATTGCCGCTCTGTCCCGCCACATGCAACTGTTCCTGGACCTGCTGCCAGTCGTGGCGTTTTTCATCGCGTACAAGCTGACGAACATCTTCGTCGCGACCGCGGTGCTGATCGTCGGCGTGCTGGCGCAGACCCTCTTCAGCTGGGTCCGTCACCGCAAGGTCAGCCCGATGCTGCTCACCTCGGCAATCCTGGTGCTGGTGTTCGGCGGACTCACGTTGATCGTGCACGACGCCACGTTCATCAAGTGGAAGCCGACGATCGTCGACTGGCTGTTCTCCGGCGCGTTCCTGGTCAGCCACTTCTGGCGCGGCCCGACCATCGTCCAGCGCATGATGGGCGAGCACGTGCAACTGGCCCCGGAAATCTGGAAGCGGCTGAACCTGATGTGGGTCGCCTTTTTCGCGTTCTGCGGCGGCCTGAACCTGTACGTGGCCTTCACCTACAGCATGGACATCTGGGTCGACTTCAAGCTGTTCGGCCTGTTCGGACTCACGCTCGTGTTCGCGCTCCTGCAGGGCATGTGGATCGCCCGGCACGGCGAGGCCCGGGAACCCGGCCAGGGCTGACATGCTCTACGTCTTCACCGGCAGGGATGCCCCGGGCGCGCTCGCGATCCGCCGTCGCGTCCGCCCCGACCACCTCGGTCGCATCCGGCAACTCGTCGACGAAGGTCGCGTGATCGTTGCCGGACCCTGCCCGGCGATCGACGCCGCCGACCCCGGTCCGGCAGGTTTCAGCGGCAGCGTCGTCATCGCGGAATTCGACTCGCTGGAGGCCGCGCAGGCGTGGTTCGCCGCCGACCCGTACGCGACCGAGGGTGTCTTCGAATCCTGGGAAGTCCGACCGTTCGTGAGGGTATTGCCATGACCAGCACGCGGGTTGCGAAGATCGAGGAGCGGCTGCGAGCCGCACTGGAGCCGATCCGGCTCGAGGTGATCGACGACAGTCACCGCCATGCGGGGCACGCCGGGGCCCGCGAGGGACGAGGGCACTTCAGCGTGTTCGTCGTGTCTGAACGGTTCCGCGGGCTGCCCGTCGTGCGGCGCCACCGCCTCGTGTACGAGGCCGTCGGCGACCTGATGCAGACCGACATCCATGCCCTTTCGATCCAGGCGCTCGCCCCGGGCGAAGCCACCGATGCTTGAAACCAACGAATCGATTCCAACCAGAGGCCCTTCAATGCGCAATTTCAGATCCCTCCTCCTGCTGGCCGGCGTCGTCGCCGTGAGCGCCGCGTGCACCAAGCCCGCGACTGATGCCGCCAAGCCGGCCGCGGCGGCCCCCGCAGCCGCGGCCTCCGAAGCCGTCGCGACGGTCAACGGCACGGCGATCAGCAATGAGCTGTTCAACCTGTTCCTCAAGGCGGTGACGGGCAAGGACGCGGCCGAGGTCCCGCCCGAGGTCAAGACTCAGCTGCTCGACCAGCTGATCAACATGCAGCTGGCGGCGCAGGCGGCCGAGAAGGAAGGCCTCGACAAGAATCCGGAGACGAAGGCGCGTGCCGAACTGCTGCATACGCAGATCCTGGCGGAAGCGGCCAGCGAGAAGTACATCAAGGCGCACCCCGTCTCGGAATCGGAGGTGAAGGCCGAATACGACACGCAGATCGCCAGCATGCCGAAGGAGTACAAGGCGCGGCACATCCTCGTGGAGTCGAAGGAACTCGCAGAATCGGTCATCCGCGAGCTTTCGGCCGGCGGTGATTTCGCGAAGCTGGCCAAGTCCGAGTCCAAGGACCCGGGCAGCGCCAAGCAGGGCGGCGACCTCGGGTGGTTCGCCGCGACGGCGATGGTCAAGCCGTTCTCCGATGCGGTCGCGACCCTGCAGAAGGGCGAGATCACCAAGACGCCGGTGCAGACCGAGTACGGCTGGCACGTGATTCAACTCGAGGACTCGCGGGCGCAGGAAGCCCCGCCGTTCGAGCAGGTGAAGCAGCAGGTCGAGTCGATGGTGCAGCGGAAGAAGCTGCAGACCTACCTGGACGAACTTCGCAAGACCGCGAAGATTCAGAAAAAGTCGTAACCGTCAACGCCATTTTTTGGCCAATGGCCGGCGCTCCGCGAGGAGCGTCGGCCATTTTCGTTTGGGCGATTCTTTTCGCTCCGCACCGGGCGCCCGGGATGCCCGCC
>WBZM01001619.1_pt1 | contig 21540 bp, 19 predicted proteins | sample 5204271 | NCBI WGS metagenome assembly WBZM01 (sample SAMN12344346, study PRJNA552823) | activated sludge metagenome | biome: Activated sludge suspended growth; feature: Nitrification reactor; material: Wastewater; isolation source: activated sludge from nitrification reactor of wastewater...
CACGCGCCCGACCCGAAGGTGCCGTACGCGGACTCGATCGGCGAACTCGCGAAGCTGCAGAAGGAAGGCAAGATCCGCCACATCGGCGTGTCGAACGTCGATGAAGCGCAGTTCGCCGAGGCACGCAGCCTCGTCCAGGTCGTCTCCGTGCAGAACCGCTACAACGTCGCCGACCGCTCCTCTGACCCGGTGCTGGCCGTCTGCGAGCAGGCCGGCATCGCATTCATCCCGTGGTCGCCGCTGTCGCAGAACCCGCGCGAGTCCGGGTCGGGCAGCCGGCAGGCGCTCGAGGCGCTCGCCGCGAAGCGTGGCATCTCGGTGCCGCAGGCCGCGCTCGCGTGGCTGCTGGCGCGCTCGCCCGTGATGCTGCCGATCCCGGGCACCTCGAAGCGCGCCCATCTCGAGGAGAACGTGGCTGCCGGCGCGATCCGCTTCACGCCCGAGGAGATGCGCGCGATCGGGTGAGGCTGCGTTGCGGCGGTGGTGGAGTTACCATGCGAACGATGCGCGTCGGGGTTCGCCGACGCGCGATCGACGTCACTGACGAGGAGACAGGGTCATGAGCAAGGGCATGGACCGGAAAAAGGAAGACAAGAAGAAGCCGCAGAAGTCGCTGAAGGAGAAGCGGGCGGAAAAGAAGGCGAAGAAAGGCGCCTGAAAAAATAGGGGACACTCACTATTTTTCAGAGAGGGGACGGCCCCGTCTGAAAAAAATAGTGAGTGTCCCCTGTTTTTCTACTTCTTGGGGGTGCGCGGCAGCCCGGTATGCTGCGTACGGAACGGGCGGGCCGAGGCTTTCGCGGCGGGCGTCGCCCCGGGCCTGCGCTTCCCTTCGTGCGCGCGACCGGTGCCGATCGGCTGATAGGTCGGCACGAGGTGCTGCTTGCCGTTGCCGATCAGGTCGGCGCGGCCCATCTGCCGCAGCGCTTCGCGCAGCAGCGGCCAGTTGTTCGGGTCGTGGTAACGCAGGAACGCCTTGTGCAGGCGCCGCTGGCGCGTGCCCTTCGGGATCACGACGTCCTCGGAGCGGCGCGTCACCTTGTGCAGCGGGTTCTTGCCGGAGTGGTACATCGCGGTGGCCGTCGCCATCGGCGAGGGCAGGAACGCCTGCACCTGGTCGGCGCGAAACCCGTTCTTCTTCAGCCAGAGCGCGAGCTCCAGCATGTCTTCGTCGGTGGTGCCCGGGTGCGCGGCGATGAAGTACGGGATCAGGTACTGCTCCTTGCCGGCCTCGCGCGAGTACTTGTCGAACAGCGCCTTGAAACGGTCGTAGGTTCCCACCCCCGGCTTCATCATCTTCGAGAGCGGTCCCTCGGAGATCGCCTCCGGCGCGATCTTGAGATAGCCGCCCACGTGGTGCTGCACCAGTTCCTTCACGTACTCCGGCGATTCGACGGCGAGGTCGTAGCGCACGCCCGAGCCGATCAGGATCTTCTTGATGCCGGGCAGCGTGCGCGCGCGGCGGTACAGCCTGATGAGCGGCGTGTGGTCCGTGTTGAGGTTCGGGCAGATGCCCGGATACACGCACGACGGCTTGCGGCACGCCGCCTCGATCTCGCGCGACTTGCAGGCGACGCGATACATGTTCGCCGTCGGCCCGCCGAGGTCGGAGATCACGCCGGTGAAGCCCGGCACCGTGTCGCGGATCTGCTCGATCTCGCGGATCACGGAGTCCTCCGAGCGGTTCTGGATGATGCGGCCTTCGTGCTCGGTGATGGAGCAGAACGTGCAGCCGCCGAAGCAGCCGCGCTGGATCGCGATCGAGAAGCGGATCATCTCGTACGCCGGGATCTTCGCGTTGCCGTAGGAAGGATGCGGCACGCGCTGGTACGGCAGCTCGTAGACCGCGTCCATCTCCTTCGTCGTCAGCGGGAGCGGCGGCGGGTTTAGCCACACGTCCGTGTCGCCGTGGCGTTGCACCAGCGCACGCGCATTACCGGGATTCGATTCCTGGTGCAGGATGCGCGACGCGTGCGCGTACAGGATCGGGTCCTCTGCGACGCGCTCGTACGCCGGCAGGCGGATGACCGTGCGGTCGCGGTCGGTAGCCTTCGGGGGATGGCGGTGGAAGCGCAGCGGAGCGGTGTGTGCGACGCCGTCCCGTCCTTCCGGGCCTGTCCCGGAGGACGCCGTAAACCCGTCCATGGGGGCTCCGACCGCGCCATCCATGGCGCGGACGGCCTCCGGGACAGGCCCGGAACGCCGGGCCGCCGTCGCGAAGTGGCGCTCGCGCGCCGCGGCGCTGGCTTCGGGTTCCGGCTCCGTGCCGAGGGCCGTGCGCCGCATGGATGCGGCGCCCGGAGCCTCCAGGGATGGATTCACGGCGACCCTCGGCACGGAGCCGGAACCCGAAGCCGCTGCGCCGGGGGACTGCATTCCCGCGAGTCCCACCGGCTCCAGCGCGTACGGATCGACCGGCGGATTGAGCGGACCCGGCGCGTCGATCTCCGTCGAGTCGATCTCCGTCCAGCCCTCGGGCAGCGCCTTGCGCACGAACGCCGTGCCGCGCAGGTCCGTGATGTCCTCGATGCGCTGCCCGGCCGCGAGCCGATGCGCGATCTCGCAGATCTGCCGCTCCGCATTGCCGTACACCAGCAGGTCCGCCTTCGCGTCCATCAGCACCGAGCGCCGCACCTTCTCCGACCAGTAGTCGAAGTGCGCGATGCGCCGCAGCGACGCCTCGATGCCGCCGATCACGACCGGCACGTCCCTGTAGGCCTCGCGCGCGCGTTGCGAATAGACGATGACGCAGCGGTCCGGCCTCGCGCCGCCGGCGCCGCCCGGCGTGTACGCATCGTCGCTGCGGATGCGGCGATCCGAGGTGTAGCGGTTCACCATCGAATCCATGTTGCCGCCGGTCACGCCGAAGAAGAGGTTCGGCCTGCCGAGCTTCTGGAAGTCGCGTGCCGAGTGCCAGTCCGGCTGCGCGATGATGCCGACGCGGAAGCCCTGCGCCTCGAGCACGCGTCCGACGATGGCCATGCCGAAGCTCGGCAGGTCGACGTAGGCGTCGCCGGTGACGAGGATGACGTCGCAGGAATCCCAGCCGAGCGCGTCCATTTCCTCGCGCGACATGGGCAGGAACGGCGCCGTGCCGAACCGGTGGGCCCAGTGCTTGCGGTAAGAGAAGAGGTCGCGGGCGGGCTGCATGGCTGCGGATTCTAGTGACTTCCCACGAGACTGTTCGCAGCCGTCGGCGAACGGGAGGCAAGGCCGCCCGCCCGGGCCGCGCGCAGCCGCCCCCCCGCGGTCAGCGACGGGCGGTCAGCAGGAAGACCGGGAAGTCGCCTTGCGGCTTCTGCACGACGCTCGCCGCAGCGACCTGCACCTCGCGAAACCCGGCGGCCCCGGCCCACCGGGCGAGTTCCCCGCGGTCGAAGCCGTGGTGGAAGACGCCCGTGTCCTCCTCGTGGAAGCTGCCGTCCTCGCGGTCCAGGTCGGCGATCGCGATGAACCCGCCATCCTTCAGCCCGGCGCGCAGCTTGCGCAGCAGCGCCTCGACGTCCCGGATGTGGTGCAGGGTCATGGAGGAAATCACGCCGTCGTAGACGCCCGGCAGGGGCGCGGTCTCGACGTCCGCTTCGACGAGGTCCACCGGGCAGCCGAGGCCGGGCAGCTTGGCGCGCAGCTGGGCGTTCATGGCGCTCGAGGCGTCGAGGGCCGTGATGCGGCCCGCGTGTGGCGCGACGCGTTCGAGCAGCAGGCCGGTGCCGGAGCCGAGGTCCAGCAGGTGGCTGGTCCGGTCGATGTGCACGCCGCGCAGGATCGCTTGGGCGATGTTCGCGACGTTGTCGACCCGGCACGGGTTCTGGTCGTAGCTGTCGGCGCGGCCGGCGAAGTGATCGACGCTCATCGGGCGGGCTCCTCGGCAGGAAGCGTCGCGCCGTTGCACGGCACGGCGCGGTCAGGCTCAGGCGAGCGTGTGGTAGACCTTCTGCACGTCTTCGTCCTGCTCGAGCTTGTCGATCATCTCCAGCACCTCGTTGGCCTGAGCTTCCGGCAGTTCCGTCGGCGTCTGGCAGATGTACTCGTGCTCGGCCGAGATGGGTGCGATGCCGCGCTCCTCGAGGGCTTTCTGCAGCGTCCCGAAGTCCTCGAACAGGCAGCGCGCGATCAGCTGCGGCTCGCCCTTTTCGCCGGTGCTCTCGCCGAACTCCTCGAGGCCGTGGTCGATCAGGTACAGCTCGAGGTCGTCCTGGTCGATGCCCTCGGGGTTGAGGCGGAACACGCCCATGCGCTTGAACTGGAACGAGACGCTGCCGGTCGTGGCGAGGTTGCCGCCGTTCTTGTTGAAGGCGTTGCGCACCGAGGCGACGGTGCGCGTCGGGTTGTCCGTGGCGCACTCCACCAGCACGGCGACGCCGTGCGGGGCGTAACCCTCGTACATCACTTCCTCGAAGTTGGCCGCGTCGCGGCCCGAGGCACGCTTGATCGCGGACTCGACCTTGTCCTTCGGCATGTTCACGGCGCGGGCGTTCTGGATCACGCGGCGCAGCGCCGGGTTCGAGTTCGGGTCGGGGCCGCCCTTCTTCACCGCGATCGTGATTTCCTTGCCGATGCGCGAGAACTGCTTGGCCATGCGGTTCCAGCGGGCGAACATCGCATGCTTGCGAACTTCGAAAATGCGTCCCATGGCGGCTCTATTAGAATTGTGTCTGCGGGCGACCCCGCGTAAGGGCGCGCAATCTACCTGAGCGGCGCCGAATTGGCACGCCCGGGGGTGTACGCACCGATGATGCTTCTATATATCTATTTTGAATAAAATTGTTGAATTCCTATAGAAATCGTCGAGATTGATTGCCTGAAATTCATGAACGAATGCGCCTTCAGAGGCCCGCCAGGCACGCCGGAACGACAGGAGAAACGAATCATGCGCAGCCCCTGGATCACACTCGCCGCGCTGGCGGCCCTGCCGCTGACGCCGTCGGCCGCCGAGCTGCCGTCCGCCGAGCCCTGGGTCGTCCAGAGCCGGACCCTGGCCGACCGTCTCGGCAGCGCGCTGAAGGCGGAGCTGGGCCAGGCGATGCAGACGGGCGGACCGGTCGCCGCCATCGGTGTCTGCAAGACCCGCGCCCCGGCCATCGCCGCGCAGCTGTCGCAGGAGTCGGGCGCGGTCGTCGGTCGCACCGCCCTGCGGGTGCGCAATCCCGCCAATGCTCCGGACGACGTCCAGCGCGACGTGCTGGAGCACTTCGCGGCCGAGTTCGCCCAGGGCCCGCCGGCGCGCCCCCTCGAGGCGGCGCTGGAGATCCAGCGCGGCGACTCGGTCGAGCGTCGCTACCTGCGCGCGATCCCGATGGACACCCTGTGCGTGACCTGTCACGGCGCCGTCATTGCGCCCGAGGTCGCCGGCGCGCTCGCCCGCGACTATCCGGCCGATGCGGCCACGGGCTTCGAGCCCGGCCAGCTGCGCGGCGCGATCAGCGTGCTCTGGCGCGTCGCGGCGCCCGGTCCCGCCGCGCCGGCGGAATAGTCGCGGTGGGCCTCTATCACCACTGTGTCTTTCCCTACCTGCTCGATTTCGCGATGCGGAGTAAGGTCTGGCGCCCTTTGCGACGGCGGACGCTGGCGTCCGCGCAGGGGCGCATCCTCGAGATTGGCTTCGGCACCGGCATGAACCTGCAGTACTACCCGCCGACCGTGCGCCGCATCGAGGCGATCGATCCCGACGTGGACCTCGATCGCTACTCGGCTCCGCGCATCGCGGCCTCGAACATCGAGGTGGACTTCCACCACCTCGACGCCGAGCACCTGCCGTTCGAGTCCGACTCGTTCGACACCGTGGCCTGCACGCTCACGCTGTGCTCGATCCCCGATGTCGGGCACGCCCTGGCCGAGGTGCGCCGGGTGCTCAGGCCGGGCGGCCGGTTCCTGTTCCTCGAGCACGGCCTCTCGCCCGACGCCGGCGTGGCGCGCTGGCAGCGGCGCCTCACGCCGCTGCAGAAGCGCATCGGCGGCGGTTGCCACCTCGATAGCCCGACGGAACGCGTCGTCCGCGCGAGCGGACTGGCCCTGGGCGACGTGCGAAACTATTACCTCCCACGCTTGCCGCGATTCGTCGCCTACATGACCGAAGGCGCGGCGACCAAGCACTGAACTGACGAAGGACGGGTTATGCAGCAGCAGCTCGACACGCGGGCACGACTCGCGGCACTCGTGGCATTTGGCATTGCAGCATCGCCGCTGCGCGTCGCCGTCGCCGAGGCACTCGCCCCGGCCGGCGCGTCCGCCGACGGCCAGCTCGAGGAGATCATCGTCACGGCGACCAAGGTCTCGCAGGACCTGCAGAAGACGGCCGCGGCGATCACGGCGATCGACGGCGAAGCGCTGGTCTTTGCCGGCGTCACGGACATCCGCGGCGCCCAGCAGCTGGTCCCCTCGGTGCGCTTCCAGGCCGAGACCTCCTCGACGGAGATCTACATCCGCGGCGTCGGCAGCACGCTCGACCTGCCGCAGATCGAGCCGCCCACCGCGCTCAACTTCAACAACGTGTTCATCCCGCGCGAGGCGACCAGCGTCCCGCTGTACGACGTCGAGCAGATCGAAGTGCTGCCGGGTCCGCAGGGCACGCTGTACGGACGCAGCGTCATGGGCGGCACCGTCAACGTCCGCTTCCGCCGGCCCGGCCGCGATTTCGAGACGCAGGCGACGGTGGAGGCGGGCAGCGACTCGCTCGTGCACCTGAGCGTGGCGCAGAACCTCCCGCTCGGCGAGACGTTCGCGATCCGCCTCGCGGGCGACTGGCTGCAGCACGACGGCTACATGACCTCGGGCGCCGACTCGCAGAAGGACTGGGGCGCGCGCCTCTCCTTCCTCTGGCAACCCACCGAGGACCTCAGTGCCTACCTGTGGCTCGCCGCCGTCGACAAGGAGGGCCACCCCGCCAATCTCGTCGTGAAGGGCGTCGATCCGGTGACCGGCCAGCTCGACCCGGACGCGTACCTGCGGTCCGACCCGTGGAACGACCAGCTGCCGGAGCCCTGGGCGTCGATCGCAGAGACCAACCTGTTCGGGCAGCCGCAGGCGCAGGACCAGCGCTACGACAACCACATGGTGGGCGCGGAGATCGAGTACGCGCTGTCGGATGCCATCTCGCTGACCTACATCCCGTCGTACCTCGACATGTACACGTCGGCCGACTACTGGCTCGGCGCCTTCCCGGGCGACCAGTCGAACGGCTACCGCCAGCAGACCCACGAGTTGCGCGTCGCCGGCAATCACGGCTGGGGCAAGTGGCTCGCCGGGCTCTACCACTACGACCTCACGAGCTACGGCATCTTCTCCTTCGGCGGTTTCGACCTCTCGACGGCGCTGTTCCCGGTCAGCATCGTCGACGACAACCACCTGCGCGGCAGCGCGGTCTTCGGCGAGGCCACCTACGACGTGACCGACCGCTTCCGCGTCACGTTCGGCGGCCGCTACCAGGAGGACGATCGCACCGCCAACGGCCGCTACTACGACGGCTCGGGCCTCGCGCCCTACGACTACGACGAGGGTTTCAGCAACTTCGACTACAAGCTCGGCGTCGAGTACGACGTGAACGACAGCTTCATGCTCTACGCCCAGACGCAGACCGGCTACCAGCCCGGCACCTTCAACGGGTTCGCGAGCACGCCCGCGCTCGACAACGGCGTCGAGTCGGCGGACATCACCGCCTACACGCTCGGCAGCAAGTCGCGCATGTTCGACGACCGCCTGCAGTTCAACGAGGAGCTCTTCTACTACTCGTACGACAACCTGATCGCTTCCGCGTACAACACCGTCACCAACTCGAACCTGAGCTTCAACGTCGACAAGGCCACCATCTACGGCTACCAGCTCGACCTGGTCTGGCTGCCGAGCGACGACGGCCGGTTGAACCTGAACGTCGGCTACGTGCACGCGCGCACCACCGACTTCCAGGTGCCGGCGAACACGGTGACGTGGAACGGCCGCACGAACTTCGACGGCTACCAGATGCAGTACGCGCCCGACTGGACGGTCAACCTGGGCTACCAGCACGACTTCCACTTCGGCGGCGGATACCTGCGGGCGGCACTCGGCACGCGCTACGAGAGCTCGTTCTACGCCGACTTCAGCCACACGCCGGGCGGCAAGCAGGACGGGTACACCAAGACCGACGCCTCGCTGACCTGGTTCTCGGCGGACGACCGCTGGAGCCTCGGCGCCTGGGCCCGCAACCTCGAGAACGAGGCGGTGATCGCGGCCACGGCGGGCGGCAGCAACTTCCCGCCGCTGCCCGAGGGCGCCACGGCCTTCCTCGAAGCTCCCCGGACCTATGGCCTGCGCCTGACCCTGTCACTGCGCTGAGCCGGGCCGCGCCCTGGTGTAGCGCGGACACAACATCAATGCCCAAGGCGCCGCCAAGGGGCCGCGGCAGGCGTTGTTGTTGCGCTGCAAGGTGACGCGACCGGAAATTCCACGTACAAAGCCTCCCACGCAAGCGGGGGAGACCGAGCGCGAGTCCAGAATCGCGCGGGACCAGGGAGACCCGACCGGGGGGTACAGGGTCGGTTAGGGAAGACGATCTGGAGAGCCGCGAGTGTGCGTCACTCGCGGCTTTTCTTTTTTTGCGACGGTGCGGTGCCCTGCTGCGCCGGCCCGTCCGAACCCCGCGTGCGTCCGTCGTACACTCGGTCCACGTTCTTCGACGGAGACCGCGGATGAGATCGAGCGTCCTCGTTGCCCTGGTGCTCGCCTCGGGCGTCCTGCTCGCCGGCTGCGACGTGCACGTCGACGACGACGAGGTCGTCACGCGGCAGTTCGGTTCCGACCTCTTCTCGGCCGGCGGCACGCTGAACCTCACCGAGCCCGTGGCCGGCGACGCCCTGCTCGCGGGCGGGGACGTCTCCATCGCGACCGAGGTGAAGGGCGACCTGGTCGTCGCCGGCGGCGAAGTCTCCGTGGGCGGCCACCTCGGCGACGATCTCTACGCGGCGGGCGGCAACCTCAAGCTCGACGCGATCGTCGCGGGCAACGCCCGCATCGCCGGCGGCGAGATCGCCGTCGGCCCGGCCACCGTCATCGAAGGCGCGGCCTCGCTCACGGGCGGCGACGTGGCGTTCGACGGCGACGTGCGCGACTACCTGCAGGTCACCGCCGGCCAGGTGCGCGTCAACGGCAACGTGCGCGGCGACGCGATCCTGCGCGGCGAGCAGATCGAGATCGGGCCGGACACGCGGATCGACGGACGGCTGATCGTGCACTCGGCGACGCGGCCGCAGGTTCCCTCGGGCGCGGTCATCGGGGGCGGCGTGGAATTTCATGCCGTGGAGTCGCACCACGCGTTCGACGACGAGGCGGACCGCGTGCGAGAGGTCGCGCACGGGGTCGGCTCCGCGCTCTGGTTCACCGGCGTGTTCCTCGCCGGCACGCTGTTCCTGTTCGTGTTTCCGGGCTTCTCGTCGCGCGCGGCGCAGTTCGTCGGTCGCCAGCCGCTGCAGTCGCTCGGCGTCGGCTTCGCCGTGCTGGTCTGCGCGCCGGTGCTCGGCGTGCTGCTGCTCGTCACCATCATCGGCATCCCGCTCGCCCTGCTGCTGGTGCCGCTGTACGGACTCCTGCTGTTCCTCGGCTGGGTCACCAGCGCGCTGTTCCTGGGCGAGAAGGGCCTCGAACTCTCGGACCGGGCGCGGCCGTTCACGACCGGCTGGCGGATCCTCGCCTTCCTGCTGGCGCTGGTGCTGCTGGCGATCCTCGGCAAGCTGCCGCTGGTCGGCGGCTGGGTGACGTTCATCGCCCTGCTGGCCGGCATCGGCGGACTCGTCTGCCAGGCCTGGGTGCGTCGCGAGCGCACCGTGGAGGCGGTAATCTGAGCGGATGACCCTCCGCGAACGGCTGGCCGAGATCGCCGCCGAGCCCTGGCCGCCCATCGACACGGTCCGGGGCGCGGCCGCGATCGCCTTCATCGCCTGGATGCTCACCGAGGCGACGTTCGGCGATCGCTGGGTGCCGATCCTCGATTCGGCCAACCTCGCCTTCCACGAGGCGGGCCATCCGCTGGTCGGAATCTTCTCCTCGCGACTCACCGTCTACGGCGGCACGCTTTTCCAGCTGGCGATTCCCGCCGCGGCGACCTGGACGTTCTGGACGCGCCGCCACACGCTCGGCTTCGCGCTCTGCCTCGGCTGGACCTGCGAGAGCCTGCTCAACGTCGCGACCTACATGGCGGATGCGCGCGCGATGCAGCTGCCGCTCGTGGGCGGGCTCGATCCCGAGGACTACCACGACTGGCGCGAGATCTTCCGGCGCTGGGGCATGCTCGACCTCGACACGACCTGGGCGGGCCTGAACCGGCTCCTCGCCTGGGCCGTCGGCCTCGGCACCTGTGCCTGGCTGGTCCGTCGCTGGCAAGATGGGCGCCGCTGAACCCGCCACCACGGCGGACCGGGAGCGCGCATGAATCTCTGGCTCATCCTCGTCGCGATCGTGGTCGGCGCCGGCCTGACCTTCCAGGTCGGCATGAACGGCACGCTCGGCGCGACGACGGGCTCGTCGATCTGGGCCTCGGTCGTGAACTTCCTGGTCGGGCTCGCCGCGCTGGTCGCCGTGGGCCTGGCGAGCGGTTCGCGGATCGCGCCGGGGGCCGTGGGCCAGGTGCCGGCGTGGGCGTGGTTCGGCGGCCTGCTCGGCGCCGCCTACGTCGCCTCGGTCACCTTCCTCGGGCCGCGGCTCGGCGCGGTGGCGCTGCTGGCGCTCGTGCTGCTGGGCCAGATGGCCGCGGCGCTGGTCGTCGACCACTACGGCATCGTCGGCTTTCCGCGCCACGCGGTGACGCCGGCCCGGCTGCTCGGCGTGGTGCTGGTCGCCGCCGGCGCCCTGCTGGTCGTGCGTCGCTGAGTCCGCCGGTACGGGAGGCCGCATGGCACGCACACCGTCCACGATGCTCGAGCTCGGCACGCCGGCGCCGTCCTTCCGGCTGCCGGATTTCGACGGCCGGCTGCACGCGCTCGAGGATTTCGCCGCCTCGCCGGCGCTGCTCGTCGTCTTCATGTGCGAGCACTGTCCCTTCGTGCGCCACGTCCGCGGCGGAATCGCGGCCCTGGCGCGGGAGTACGCACCGCGCGGCCTCGCCGTGGTGGCGATCAATGCCAACGACCTGGACGCCTATCCCCAGGACGGCCCGGACGCGATGCGTCGCGAGAGCGCGGAACTCGGCTACGTTTTCCCGTACCTGCTGGATGCGACCCAGGCCGTGGCCCAGGCGTACCGGGCGGCGTGCACGCCGGATTTCTTCCTGTTCGACCGTCAGCGCCGGCTGGTCTACCGCGGGCAGTTCGACGACAGCCGCCCGGGCAACGGCGTGCCGGTGACCGGTGCCGACCTGCGCGCCGCGCTCGACGCACTGCTCGCGGGCGCACCGCCGCTGCCGGGGCAGCGTCCGAGCCTCGGCTGCAACATCAAGTGGAAGCCGGGCAACGCGCCCGACTACTTCGGCGGCTGAGCCGGGCGGGCGGGGAACTCGAGCGCGATCTGGCGCAGCATGTCCGTCACGGCGCGCACGCCTTCCTCGGGCGAACCGTCGCGCATCTCTGAGCGCACGAGGCCGCGCCATAGCAGGCCGCCACCCGCCGGATCCTCCGCCAGCAGGATCACCGTGCCTTCGCGCACGAGGTGATCGCGCGGCAGCTCGGACAGCGGCGGCGGCTGCACCGCGCTCGGGCTCAGCACGTCGTTCGGCGACGGCGCGCCGATCCGCCGCTCCTCGGACGGGACGAGCTTGCGCTGGCCCGCCACCTGGTAAGAGACGAGCACGCCCGCCGCCTGGGGCGTCGACGCCTGCGCATAGCCCTTGCGCGCGAGTTCGGCCGCGAGCACGCCGCGCAGCGAGGCGTCGAGCTCGGCGCGCAGCGCCGGATCGATCATGGACGGCGTGCCGAGTTCCCCGCCCGTGACGAAGAACGAGCCGCGCGAGGCCACGCCTGCGCCCGGGGGCGCGTAGGTCTCCACGGACCACGGCGACACGCAGCCGCCGAGGGCCGCGCAGGCGAGCGCCACCAGCATCGTCCGTCGCGAGATTTCGTACATGCGATCCATTTCCACTGGCCCGCGGCTAGCCTAGCGCGATTTCCGGCGGCCCACAGCCACGGCCGCTGCATTTTCCCCGCATTGCCGTGCGCTGCGTGCGGGCGCAATCTGGTCCCGACAAGAGGAGAAAGCCATGAGCCGTATCCGAATCGTCGTGGCCGACCAGGCCGAAGCCATCTTCTACGATGCACCCTCGCTGCGCACCCGGCCCCGCGAGGTGGCCCGCATCAGCGATCCGGCCGCGCACCTGCACGCGCGCGAGTTCTCGAGCGACCGGCCCGGGCGCACGTACGAGAGCGTCGGCGGCGCGCGGCACGCGGTGGGTCGCGAGCTCGACCCGCGCCGTCGCGAAGCCGTGCGCTTCGCGCGTCGCATCGCCCGGCGGCTGGACGAGGCGCGCCGGCAGGACGAGTTCGAGGAACTCATCGTCGTCGCCGGTCCACCCTTCCTCGGCCTGATGCGCGAGGAACTGTCGCGGCCGACCCGCGCCTGCGTGGTCCACGAGGTGCGCAAGGACCTCGTCCACCGTCCGCCGGAGGATCTGCGCCGTCACCTGCCGCAGTCCGCCGCGGAGCTGCGCCCGGCCTGAGACGCCGGCCCGTCGACGCGTCGCCTTCCGGCGCGGGCGGACGAACCGCGACACCGGTCACAGGCGTTCTGTGACCGGCGTCTTGCGGTGGGGCCGTTTTTTGGCGCTTTGGCCGCCTTGGCGCATACTGGCGCACGGCTAAGCCATTGAGAACGCTGGTGTCCCGAAAGCTGCTTGGGGGCGGCATAGCGCCTCGCGCGAAGGACGGCGCGCTGCCATGAAGACGGTCCTGCTGGCATACGAGCGCGAACAGGATTTCGCGACGATCGAGACGTTCCTCCAGAAGAACGGCCTGGTGGTCGCGCGTGCGCGCACCGGCGTCGAGGCGCTGGACCACGTCCGCCGCGACGCACCGCACTTCCTCGTCAGCGACGTCCTGCTGCCGAAGCTCGACGGCTTCGCGCTGTGCCGCCGAGTCAAGGAGGATCCGGCGCTGCAGCACGTGCCCGTGCTGCTGTTCTCCCTGCGGGTCGAGGGCACGAAGTACGAGGCCTTCGCCGCCGAGGTCGGCGCCGACCGCTTCCTGCCCAAGGGCTCCACGCTCGAGGAACTGCTGACGGCGCTCGGCGAGGCCGCGCCCGGCTCGGGCACGGTGCGCATGCCGGTGCTGACGCCCGAGCTCATCGAGAAGCGCGAGCTGGACCGGCGCAAGATCGAAAGCGTCGAGAAGCAGCTGCAGGACGCCGGCCGCCAGCTGCAGGATGCCAGCCGCCAGCTGCAGGACCTCGAGGCGGCCAACGCGAAGCTGGCCGAATCGGAACGCGCCGCGCGCGAGCGCGCCGAGCACGAAGCCCGTGCCCGCACGGAATTCGCGGCCTCCGAATCCGCCCGCATCAAGGACCTGCTGGCGCGCATCCGCGACCTCGAGGCGGCGCAGCAGCACCTGGTCCAGTCCGAGTCCCGCGCGCGCAGCAGCGCCGAGGAAAAGAACGCCGAGGTGGCGCGGCTCGCGCTGCTCGAATCGCGTCTCGCCGAGGTCCAGAACTCGCGCGTGCGCATCCAGGCCGCCGCGGCCGACGTCGAGCGCGTGTTCATGGCGCAGCCCTTGCCGACGTTCCTGTGCGACATGGAGAGCCGCAGGCTGCAGCTGGTGAACGACTCGGCCGGGGCGCTGTTCGGCGTCGAGCCCGAGAAGCTGCGCGGGCGCCCGCTCGCCGACCTGCTGCCCGATTTCGAGTTCGGCGAGGACGTGATCCGCCCGGTCGACGTCGCGGTGCCGAGGCCCGACGGTTCGCGCGCCGTGCTGGAGCTGCGCCGCCGTTCGGTGTCCTACAACGGCCGCGCGCACTGGCTCATGACGGCCCGCGAGGTGACCGACGAGCGCGCCAGCCAGGCGCAGGCCGAGTCCGCCTCGCTGCGGGCGCAGGCCCTCGACCAGCTGCCGGTCGCCTGCTGCATCGCCGACGGCGAGGGCCGCCTGCGGCACGCGAATCCCGCCTTCCACCGCCTGCTCGGCGCGGAGCCCGGGGCGCTCGATGCCGCGACGCTGGCGCAGTTCGAGGTCAAGGGCGCCGACGAAACGACCGCCCGCCACCCCATCCTCACGGGCGGCGAATTGCCGCCGCACGAGACGCGCTGGCGCCGGCTCGACGGCACGATCATCGACGTCGAGGTGGCCATGCGCGTCGCCACCGAGGCGGGCCTCGCGACCGTCGCCGTGCGCGACATCGGCGCGCGCCTGCGCTCGGCCGAGCGCAACGACCGCGACACGCGGCGCGTGCTGGGCCTGCTCGAGCTGTCGCAGCGCGCGCACTCGCTGACCGAGAGCGAGCTGCAGGGCCACGCGCTCGAATTGCTGCAGGAGCTCACCGGCAGCCACGGCGGCTACGTGTTCCTCGCGGTGGCCGATGCGGCGCAGCTCGAGCTGACCTCGAAGCGGGACCGCACCTCGACCGCGGACACGCTCTCGGTCATCTCCCGCTGGCGCGGCGCCGCGCCCGGCGGTACGGCGCTGCTCGAGTGCTTCAGCACCCAGCGCCCGGTCGCGCGCGACGACGCGGAGGAGACCGGCACGCTGCGCTCGGCCGGACTGCCGTCCACGCTGCAGCGCCAGCTCGCCATGCCCATGATCGAGGGCGGCCGGCTGGTCGGCGTGCTGCTGCTCGCCGACAAGGACGAGCGCTACGACGAGGACGACCGCCGGCACGCCTGGCAGGTCGCCGACAGCCTCTGGAAGCTCCTGCGTCGTCGCCGCTCGGACACCGAGATCGTGAGCGCCATGGACCACATGGAGCGCGTGATGTTCGGCGCGATCGAGACGCTGGCCGCGCTCTCGGAGTCGCAGGACGGCTGCAAGCTCGGCCGCTCGCGCCGGGTCGCGGAACTCGCGGCCGGCATCGGCGTGGGCCTCGGCCTGCCGGGCCACACCGTGCGCGGGCTGCGCGTCATCGCCCAGCTGATCGACGTCGGCATGCTGCAGATCCCACGCGAACTGCTCTGGCGCCCCGGCGTGCTGACCGCCGCCGAGTTCGACCTCGTGAAGACCCACGCCGAGCGCGGCGCCGAGTCGCTGCGGCGCATCGAGTTCCCGTGGCCGGTGGCCGACGCCGTGCGCCAGCACCACGAGCGGCTGGACGGCTCGGGCTACCCGCGCGGGCTCAAGGGCGAGGAGATCCTGTTCGAGGCGCGCATCGTGGCGGTCGCGGACGCGATCGAGGCGATGATGTCGCCGCGTCCGCAGCGCGCCGCGCTCAGCCTCCATGCCTGCATCGAGGAACTGCAGGTGCAGGCCGGCCGGCGCTACGACGCGCGCGTGGTGAAGGCCGCCGTGCGCGTGCTGCGCGATCGCGAAGTGCCGGCCGACGCGGCCGCGGTGGCGGTGTCCGGCCAGCGCATCGCCTGAGGCGGGCGCGTGCACCTCGAGTTCTTCGGCGCGGCCGGTGAAGTCACCGGCTCGTGCCACATCCTGTCGGTGGGCGGCCGCCAGGTCCTGCTCGACTGCGGCCTGATCCAGGGCGGCGAGCACCCCGACGAGCGCAACCGCGACGCTTTTCCCTTCGATCCCGCGCGGGTCGACGCGGTCGTGCTCAGCCACGCGCACATCGATCACTGCGGGCGCCTGCCGCTGCTGCGCAAGCGGGGCTTCCGCGGCCCGGTCTTCGCGACCGCCGCGTGCCGCGACCTGGCGCGCATCCTGCTGGCCGACTGCGCGGCGATGTCCGAGCGCGAGGCCGAGCGCGAGAGCCGCAAGCGCTCGCAGAAGGGCGCCCGTCGCGTCGTCGAGCCGCTCTACACCGTCGAGGACGCCGCGCGCACGCTCGAGCAGTTCCACACCGTGCCCTACGAGCGCGAGACGCAGGTCGTGCCCGGCCTCGCCGTCACCTTCCTCGACGCGGGCCACATCCTCGGCTCCGCCAGTGCCTGGCTGCGCCTGCGCGAGGGCGAGGTCGAGCGGCGCCTGCTGTTCAGCGGCGACCTCGGCCAGTACGACTCGCCGATCCTGCGCGATCCGGCCGCCGCGGTGCCGGCCGACCTCGTGGTGATGGAGAGCACCTACGGCAACCGGCGTCACCGCGAGCGCGCGGGCACGCTGCGCGAGCTCGGCGAGATCCTGCGCGCCGCGAGCCGCGACGGCGGCAACGTGCTGATCCCGGCCTTCGCCGTCGGCCGCACCCAGGACGTGATCTACGAGCTCGGCATGCACTTCGACGAGTGGCGGCTCGGCGACTGGCAGATCTTCCTCGACAGCCCGATGGCGATCGAGGCGTCCCGCGTGTACTGGTCGCACACCGAGCTGTACGACGCCGAGGCGCGGCAGGCCCGCCTGCGCGTCGGCGACCTGGCGCCACTGCCGAACCTGCACCTGTGCCGCACGGCCGACGAGTCGATGCAGATCAACCGACTGCGCCACGGGGCCATCGTGATCGCGGGCAGCGGCATGTGCACGGGCGGTCGAATCGTGCACCACCTCAAGCACAACCTCTCGCGGCCGGAGTGCGACGTGGTCTTCACCGGCTACCAGGCGGTCGGCACCCTCGGCCGCGCCATCGTCGATCGCCGCCCGAGCGTGCGCATCCACGGCTCGCCGGTCGAGGTGCGGGCGAAGATCCACACCCTCGGCGGGTTCTCGGCCCACGGCGACCAGGCCGACCTGCTGCGCTGGTACGACGGCGTGCAGGGAAGCCCGCCGGTGTGGCTGGTGCACGGGGAGGCGGACGGCGCGGAGGGACTCCGGCAGGCGCTCGCCGCGCAGGGCGTGAACGCGCAGGTGGCGCGTTCCGGCCAGCGCGTGGATCTCGCAGCGCCCTGAGCCGGCTCAGCTGTCGAGGTTGAAGCGCATGATCAGCGTGGAGCGCTGCGTCGCCGGCTGGCCGTTCACCAGCCGCGGCTTGAAGCGCCAGCGCGCGAGCGCGTCGGCGGCCGAGCGGTCGAACACGCCGCGCGGCTCAGCGCCCACGACCTCGATGTCCCGCACCGCGCCGTTCGGCGTGATCGTGAACTCCAGTTCCACCCAGCCCTCGGTGCGCGTGCGCAGCGCCTCCAGCGGGTAGATGGGGTCCGTGACCTCGAGGCGCTCGAACGACTCGGCCGGCAGCACCACGCCACTCGAGGCCGCCGGGCCGGTGCCCGCGGCAGCGTCGTGCACCGCGGTCGTCTCCGGCTCCGGGTGCGGCGTCTTCTCGTAACCGGCGATCGGCAACGGTTCCACGGCGCGGGCATAGATGCGCGGCCGCGGCGGCGTCTTCGGCGCCGCGTTCACGATGCGGGCGGCGAGCGGGTCCGGGCGCACGACGATGGGCGGCGGCGGGGCGGTCGCCCGGGTCTCGGCGACGGCATCGCCGGGCCGCGGCAGGCGCGTGACGGGGTCGGGCAGCTTCACGCCGGGCGGCGGCGCGACGACGGCGGGCCGCGCGGCGAGCTTCGCGGCCGAGGTGGCGGAGGAACCCGAGGCCGCGGCCGACGTCGCGGATGCCGACGCAGCCGTCGAAGCGCGTACCAGCTTGCCGTCCGCGGCTGCGGCCGGGGCGGCGACCCGGACGGGGGCGGGCGTCGCGACCGGGGCCGGCGGGGGCGGCGGCATCTTCTCCTGCACCCGCGCCGACAGCTGCACCGCGGCGCTTCGCTGCGGGTCCACTTCGAGCACTCGATCGACGAGCCGTCGGGCCTCGGCGATGCGTCCCTGCGCGAGCGCCGCGTCCGCGTCGGCCAGCACGTGCACGAGCGTGGCCTCGAGGCCGGCACGGGCATCCGCGTTGCCCGGCTGGGCGAGCACGACGGCGCGATAGAGGTCGAGTGCGTTGCGGCCCGGCGGCGCCTCGAAGCGTCCGGCGTCGAGCGCCTCGCGCGCGCGGGCCAGCACCGGGTTGGCAGGCGGCGAGGGCTGCGCGGCCGCGGCCGGGGGAGCCGGCTCCGGCGCCGGCGCGGCGTCGGCCGCTGGCGCATCGGCCAACTCGAGCGACGTCGGCGGCCGGTCGTCGACGAACACCGACAGCAGCATCACGAACAGCGCGATGCCGAACGCGGCGACGACCCAGCGCAGCGGCTCGAGCCGGCTCGGCAGCGAGACGACGTTGTCCGGCACCGCGAGGACGGGCACCGGGCCTGCGCGCTTCGCGTGGTGGTGGCGCATCGCCGCCTGCAGGAACATGCCCGCGCGCCGAGCCGACAGCGGCTTGTGCATGTAGCGGTAGATGTGGCCCTCGCTCACGAGGTGCGCGAGCCGGGGCTCGTCCTCGCGCAGGCCCGCGGCGCACACCACGACGTCCGGGAACTGATCGAGGATCCGGTGCACCAGCACGTCGGGCTGCGCCGCGACCGAGGCGAGATCGATCAGCAGCACGCCGCAGCGTCCGGTGATCAGGAGGTCGACGGCTTCCTCGGCCGTCCGCGCGCGCCACACCGGGCTGCGCTCGTCGATGGCGTCGCGGATCGAGTCGTACAGTTCGGGCTCGTCGGACAGCACGACGACGTCGACCTGCAGCCCGGATTCGGGCGGACTGGCCGACGGCGAGGAAGTGCGAAGTGGAACGGGTCCGGTCACGGACGATATTGCGCGCCATGGGCGGCTCCCGGTCCAATGCCGGATGCCGGAAACCTGAAGCAATTCAAAGTTCAGCACTCCGCCGGCCGCCGAATGGCCTGAACTTGATTGCTGCATCGCAACAATCTGGCGATCCGCCACGACTCGACATATTCCGAGGCCGCGAGCATGATCGCCCGCGGACCGAGGTCAGGCGGTCCGTCCGCCCGAGACCACGAAGGCCAAGCCATGGGGAACGCGTTTTCGTTCACCTCCCGGGTCGCGCGCAGCCAGCGTCAGGCGCTCGAGCGCCTATTGTTCTTCAACCAGTGCCAGGCGCGCGTCCTCGCGCAGATCGTCGATGCGATCGACAAGTTCGGTCCCCCCGAGATCGTCGAGGAGGAGGGCCACCTGCGCGTGCGCGTCGACGGCCTCGCGGGCGCGCAGTGCCTGTTCGCCGTCGAGGACGACACCGGGCGGCCGATCGCGGTCGCGCTCTACGTGCGCGCCGATCTCGAGCACGTCACGGTGCTGCACATCGGCGTCAGCGAGGAATACTGCGCCGGAGGCCGGCTCGAGGACTACAACCTGCTGCTGCGCCTGATGAAGGAGATCCGCCGCTCGAGCCGGCGCCTGAAGGGCGTGCGGCGCGTGCGGATGCTCTACGGCGCGCAGCGGCCGCGCGCGCTCGCCTGATCAGCCGGCCGGGTCCGGCTCGCCGAGCAGGTCGGCGACCATCGCGCGCACCGTCATCACCTGGGCGCCGCCCTTCAGCGCGTACCAGCGGCCCTCGTACCCCCACCAGTCCCAGCAGCCGTTCGGATTGAGCGGCTGGAAGCTGGCGACGAGCTGCGGAAACAGCAGCACGATGTCGTTCGCCGCCGCCGTCCCGAGGTACCCGGCGCCGCGCACGAACGCATCGCCCACGAACGAGCTGCCCTGCCGGCAGCCGTGGAAGACCACGTGCAGCCGGCAATGCGCCGTCGCGCCGGTGCGGCATTGCCGGGGCACGAACAGCCAGCCCTGCGCCGCGAACGATTCGCTGCCCCCGCGCGCAGCGTACGGGCGCTGGTCGAACACGGTCAGCTCGCCGGCCGCCGGCGCCCGTGCGGGCCGCAGGGGGCCGTACAGGTGCTCGAGCAGTGCGCGCGCGCCGTCGAGCCCGCAGCGGCCGAGGTACGGCGGCTCGCTCTGCCCGCAGGGGCCGGCCGCGGGCGAGTCCGTCGGGAACGTGTGCGCGGCCGTCGGATGCTCCACGCGCACGATGTTCGACGGCGAGACGAACAGCGCGTAGTACTCGGCCAGGGCGTCGACGACCGACTTGTCGACGGTCGAATCCGCCTGCCCGTGGAACAGCCAGACCCGGTCGTCCGCCAGGCCCGCGATGGGGTCGATGGCCTCCTCGAGCGCGACGCGGCTGGTGGCGCCGGCCAGTTCGCCGGTCGGGATCGGCTCGCCGCCGGCCATGCAGCGGCCGAGCGCGCGGCGCATCGAGTCCTCCGCGCAGTAATAGGGGCCGGCCGCGATCACGCCGGCGCCGTGCACGAGGCTCGACCACGCGACGTGGAACTGCACCGCCATGTAGCCGCCGCTCGAGAGACCCGACACGGTGACGCCGTCGCCGGCGACGGGCAGCCGCGGCAGGCGTGCCGCGGCGGCGGGCGGGTCGACCGGCCCGCCGCAGCCCGCCGTCGCGACGACGGCAAGCAGCAGACCGGCAACGCCGGGCCGGCGATGGCGCGCAGACATGGTCTTCAAGCGAGTGGCCCGGGTGGCGACGCCCCGATTCTGGTCGAGCCCCCCGGACTGCGCAATGCGCGTTGAATTCACGGCCAAAGGCCACTACCTTGCCACGGGTCGTGTGCCGCAGCGCCACCGGAACCCATGACCAACACGACCTGGATCGACCGCTATTACCCGTCGCGCGACGGGCTGCAGCTGCATTACCGCGAGTACGCCTCGCCGGGGCGCGAGCGCGCGCCTCCGGTGCTGTGCATCGCCGGCCTGACGCGCAACGCCCGCGATTTCGAGACCATCGCGCCGCGCATCGCGGCCCGCCGCCGCGTGCTCTGCGCCGACCTGCGCGGGCGCGGTTATTCGCAGCACGACCCGAAATGGCACAACTACCATCCGGGCGTCTACCTCGAGGACCTGCTGCGCCTGCTCGAGCACGCCGGCGTCGGGCGCCTCGTCCTGCTCGGCACGTCGCTCGGCGGCATCCTCTCGATGGTGCTCACCTCGCTGCAGCCGGAGCGCGTGGCGGGCGTGGTGCTGAACGACATCGGCCCGGAGATCGCCGCCGAGGGCCGCGAGCGCATCGCCAACTACGTGGGCCGGCACGCGCCGGTGCGCAGCTGGGCCGAGGCGATCGCGCAGTCGAAGGCGACCTACGGGCTCGCGCTGCCGGATTTCACCGACGAGCAGTGGCTCGAACACGCTCGTCGCGCCTACACCGAGGTCGACGGCGTGCCGCGCCTCGACGCCGACCCGATGATCGGCGAGGCGGTGCGGGCCGGCGCGGGCAGCGACGCGCCGAACCTGTGGGCGACGTTCCAGGCCCTCGGCCCGGTGCCGGCCCTCGCGTTCCGCGGCGCGAGCTCGGACATCCTCACGGTCGAGACCTTCGACCGCATGGCCGACGTGAAGCAGGACCTCGAGCGCGTCACGGTGCCCAATCGCGGCCACACGCCGCAGCTCGACGAACCCGAGTGCGTGCTCGCGCTCGACGCGTTCCTCGCGAAGGTCTAGGCCCGCCGAATTGACCGCTCCCGCCGCAGCCCCGCCCGCTTCCGCCGCGACGCGCGCCGCGGGCCGGCTGGTGCGGGTCGCGCTCGCCGGACTCACGCTGGCATCGGTCGCCGGCTGGCTCGCGCCGCTCGGCTGGCCGTTCGAACTGTTCGTGCACTTCCGGGTGCAACTCGCCGCGGCTGCGGTCCTGCTCGTGCCGCTGCTGCTGTGGGCCAGGTCG
>WBZM01001245.1_pt1 | contig 21533 bp, 14 predicted proteins | sample 5204271 | NCBI WGS metagenome assembly WBZM01 (sample SAMN12344346, study PRJNA552823) | activated sludge metagenome | biome: Activated sludge suspended growth; feature: Nitrification reactor; material: Wastewater; isolation source: activated sludge from nitrification reactor of wastewater...
CATTCACTGGCAGTGGCGGGCCTGCTGGCACTACTTATACCTTTACCTACAATTTGAACGGAGGCCCCAGCCAAACGGTAAATGGCACCCCAACTGCCACCGTTAGCGCCCCGACCGGAACGGCTACCACCTTGACCTACAACCTCGTCAGCGTATCCTACGACAACGGCCCGTCAATCTGCACCGCATCGGTTACAGAGTCGGAGACAGTGACCGTGACTGCCTTACCGAGTGCCACTGCCGCTGGCACCACCACCGTCTGCGAGGACGCCACAAGCCCAAACATCACATTCACTGGCAGTGGCGGGCCTGCTGGAACCACCTACACCTTTACCTATAACGTGAACGGGGGCGGAAGCCTTACGGTAACTGGTAGTCCCACTGCCACTGTAAGCGTCCAGACTGGAACGCCGGGCAGCTTTGTGTACAACCTTGTAAGCGTTTCCTACAACAACATGCCGGGAGTCTGCTCCTCAAACGTGACCGATTCCGAAACCGTGACGGTGACCGCCCTGCCTTCGATTATGATTAACAATGTCCAATGTGCGCCTAACCTCCAGACCTATTTCATCACATTAACAACAGTAAACGCGACCAGCATCACCGCAACGGCCGGAACTGTTGCTGGTACTGCCCCTAATTGGACTATTACTGGTATCAACTCCAACATCAACTCAGTAACAGTTACCGCCACTAATACGCCTGGCAATTGTAATGTAATTTCAAATGTTGCGGCTCCAAATTGCAGTTGTCCATCAGTTTCACCACCTACTGGTGTTAATGTCAACTCATCCATTTGTTTTGGAACACCAAACCCTATTTTTTCAGTGAGTGTACCAGCTAATCATAGTGTAAATTGGTACGATTCACCATCCGGTGGAACACTGATTCAATCAAACAATCCCAATTATACACCTTCTGCTACCGCTGTAGGCACATACAATTATTATGCGGAGGCAGTCAATAACATAAACCAATGTGTAAGTCAAAGTAGAACCGTAGCAACATTGGTTATTAAGACTAAACCAATAGCATCAATAAATCCAACATCCGCATCTGTCTGCCAGAATGCACCCGTCTTATTAACCGGAAGTAGCTCACCTGTAGCCACCAACGTTAGTTGGAAAGATAATTCTTGGAGTACAGTAGGTACAAGTTCCACCTATACCGTACAACAAAGTGTTGCGAGCCTTTATTTGTACCACTTTATAGCAACCCTTAATGGATGCAGTGATACTGCCTCGGTGGAGGTCACAGTGAAGCCAAATCCTGTAATTTCATCCATCCAAACAAATGAAAACTCAGGCAATCCCCCAGCAAACAATGGCGTAATCTGTTCGGGGGCATCTGTAAGTTTGTTGGCCAATGCAACCAACCCCTCTGGGATTTCTGGTTACAGCTGGAGTAATGGCAGTACGGTAAACCCAACTACTGTCAGCCCACAGAACAGCATAGCATATACCGTTGTTGTGACTGCAAATAATGCTTGTACGGCCAGTTCGTCAGTTACAATCAATGTAAATCAGTTACCAAGTGCTGTTATAGCAGTATCTGAAAACGCCGGCAATAACATGAATGATGGCATAGTATGTCATAATGACCCATTGAACGGATTTAGTCTAACTGCAAGTAGCAACGGAAACAACCCTTCATATGCATGGTCATGGCCATCTGGTAGTGGCACTGGCAGTCAGGTTACCGCAACTACATCCACGGTTGGCTCGACTAACTATGAAGTGGTTGTAACAGACGCCAATGGGTGCTCGAATACGAAGACTCAAAACGTGGTTGTAAACAACTTGCCAAATGCTCAAATAGCCGTTGATGAAAGCTCAGGAAATGCAAATGACGATGGGATAATATGTGAGGATGATGTGATTACGCTCACAGCCTCTGGGGGCAATTCTTACTCATGGAGCAATTCGAGTAACAGCAATTCAATACAACTAAGCCTGCAATCAGGGAACTATAATTATGCTGTTACTGTGACTGATAGTAATAAGTGTAAAAAATCTACCACGCAGCAAGTTTCTGTTAATGAGCCGCCAACTTCCGTGATAACCGGATGCACTGGTAATCCAATCGTTGGGGGCGGCATTTATTTTTCACAGGGTTCCGTAGCAGGTGATGCTTCAATATCAACTTGGAACTGGAGTTTTGGGCAAGGGGCGATGCCTCCCAATTCAGTGGTAAACACCCCTCCCCACCCCAACTTTACGCCTTTGGTTTCTTATGCTCAAAGTGGACAGAAACAGGTCTGCCTTACAGTTACGGATGGCAATGGCTGCACGAACAAAAGCATTAAAGACGTAAACATTTTGGATGATAATACCTGCGGAGTAACTGGGGTGATATACCCGAATCAAGCTTGTGTTGGAGCAAACGTCGGGTTGAGTGCTTCCTTTCAACTTAGCCAAGGTGCCACAGCAGTTACAACATGGAATTGGAATTTTGGAGGTGGGGTAATTGTAAGTGGACAAAACAGTAGTTCTCCTATTATTAAATTCAATCAGCCGGGAACTTATAATTTATCGGTGAGTTTCGTGGACAATGACCCAGTCAACCCCTGTACTGCAGATCCATTTTTATTCTCGATTACGGTCAATCCCTTACCCACCGCCTCTCTTACCGCTGATTCTCCAATTTGTGAAGGAGAACCGACAGAATTGACGTTTGGATTGGGAAGTGGGTTCTACGAAGTAGTTGTTAATGGTAGCTTATATGGTCCTATAAGCAATGGATTCAGCACTACTTTATTCCCAACCAATACTACTAATTATGTTGTTGAAACTGTCAAACATCTCGGAACAAGCTGCTCTAACCCAACACCAAACGCATCCGCCAATGTCACCGTCCATCAAAGGCCAACCATAAATAATGTGACAACTGCCTGTGCGTCAGACAACAATAGTTATACCGTGAGCTTTCAGATAACAGGTGGCACCCAGCCTTATGTTGTGAGTTCTGGCACTGTTTCTTCAGGTGGGCTTTATACCTCTCCTTCAATCCCTTCTAATACCCAGTTCTCAGTTCAAATTACAGATTCCAACGGCTGCAGCGCCTTTGGGTCGCCTGTTATAGTACAAATCGATTGCTCCAACAATTGTGTCACTATTGACAATATCAGCATCAATACAACACCACAGAATCGCTGTGTAGAATTGGGCGACTTCTCTCTATCTGAACTACCTGCTGGGCTTAATGATCTGGCCACTAATGTTGATTGGGTAATCAGGTACTACCTGCACGAAGGCAGTGGAAGTCTTCTTCAAAACCCTGTTGATTCAATAACCATTACAGGAGCTGACGTCTTTATCAACACACCATTATTCACTTTGAACAATAATATCCAAACAGACTTCACTTATTTTATTTCTGCTTTCATAAGCAATAACGATGGAAACGGGAACCCCGACTACAACAACCCGTGTCGTCGCTTAGTACCTGGGCAACCGATAATCTTTCGAAAAACTCCAGGTATCTTACAAGACGACATTTTTGCAGACCCTTCTCCAGCATGTATAGGTGACTCCATTTCTTTGTCAATCTTACCAGATATTTCTGGGCATTCACTGCGTTTTGAATTTTCGATAGAATCGAATGTTCAGGGATTAATAACCATACCTAAAGATGGGGGACAAATCAATCTACTGGTACCAGACGATTGGGGTGACAGTGTCAGGTTCACCTTTGGCAAGTTCCTCGATATCCAATACGGTTGCTTTGATGGAGGGACTTCGCTGCCACTGGAGGTAGATATTTACCCACACCCCGAATTCGATTTCAACTATTCGCCTCCATGCATTGATGGCGATTTGACTATTGGAGTAATGGCACTTAACAATACGGTAGTTGAATCATATGAGTGGGCATTCGGAGGCGCGCCAATCTCAAATAGTATGGTGCTGACCGTTCCAGACATGGGCCCAAACAAGGAGGGTGATTATACCTTAACCATCACTGACCAAAATGGGTGTACGACAACAGAAGCTCAAGCAGTTCAGATTGATGACCCTCCTTCCGTACAGATCGCAGGGGATGACACCCCCTGCGGCAATGCTTCCAATGTCATCTATAGTATTCAAGATGATGGCTATGGGTATTTATGGGAGGTTGTTGGTGGGGAGATTCTGGGTGACCAGACGGAACCACAAGTTGCTATACATTGGAGTGAAAACGCTGGACCGGGACAAGTCATAGCCCTGGTTGATGGCACTCCTGGATTCAACCCAAATGATGGCTGCACAGTGACTGAGGTCTTGGACATTGTAGTAGGCACTGATTTGGCACCCGACACGACGGAAGTGATTTTGTTTTACAAAGTGGATGACCAAGGCGTCGAATCAGACTTTTTCTTGGTAAGCGCTGATACTGCCAATTGCTACCTATGGGGCAAGGGATCGAATACGGTATTCCCAGACAATGTAAATGGAGCAAGGTCTTATTACCTCAGCAGCAGCCTGCTGCCCGATGACATCAATGATTATTGGGTAGAAACCTGGAACGGGGACTGTAGTGACCCTAATCCATGCAAAACCCGGAGTAATTACAGGAACAGCACCGTTGCACAACCTATTGGCCCGAAGGAGGAAAAAATCATTGTGACTCTTTATCCCAATCCTGCAACCAACAATTTCATGGTCAGCATGTCTGGGACAGATGAAATTAGTAGCTTCAACTTGGCTATCTACGACCTAAATGGAAGGGAACTGACAACCAAGGAGGTGGTTTCAAACAATGGTGAAGTATTACAGGATTTTGAAGTGACTGGCTACCCAAATGGGTATTATATCTTGGGCATCCAAGATGTGAACACAGGGAAAAAATGGCGTTTGCCATTGGTAGTCCAACGATGAGACTAAAATTTACATGAATTCAAAATCGAGTGCGTGTACCGTCATGCTGTTTTCCATATTGGTGGCATTTTCAGTCGGCTGTGTGAAGCCGACCAAAGTGAACTACATCGAAGAAGAGAATTGGTATGAAAAAATGACGGACGAAGAAATTGAAAGGTACAACCTCCACTCAGCAGTTTTCAACAGGCTCGTTTTCGTGGATTATGCAAAAGCCATGAGCCTGTTGGATACTACAGGTACGGTGACCAGAGCTTCCGTGAAGAATTTTGCCGAACTGTTCACAAACCGTGCTACGGTTCTGAACGATGTACACCCGAAGCCTCATCCCGTCAGCCCCTCCGATTATGGTGCTTATGTCAGGCATTATATGTTCAAAGGGGTGAAGGCAGATTTGGCCTTTCATGGGAATTTTGACAGGGGCAAAATTGACAAACGTTTGCACAGGTATTACCGGGTAGGAGGCGGTGAACATGAATACTTCATGCACAGAGCCATTGAAAAACGGATATACTATGGCCTCAACGACCAGATGGAAGTCATTGGATGGGGCGAAAAGGGAAAGTTACTACTGTTGGACTTCGTAGTTTACATCAACGACGACACCAACACTGCCAAAATAGCTGACATCAAACCAATCTTAAACTGAGACAATCTTAGTCATTATGAAAACCAAAGAATTTTTTACTTTATTCTTCTTATTGCTTGTTGGCATTTGTTCTGCCCAAGTAGCGGTTGAATTTTCACCCGATTTCCCTGCGGATAAGTTTTCTGCCCTTCAATTGGACGATTCCGAGCGCCGTCAAGTAGAGGAAGCCCTTACGGAAAGACTGGCTGCATACGTGGAGAGGGGTAAACTGCTAAACCCAAAAACAAGGGTCGTGGACCGGGAATCAGCCATTCGTTTCAAGGAACTGTTCTCCTTGGATGCCAAGATATTCAATGACCTACGGGAAGTGCCAGAGCAGTACCTTCGTTCGGTGGACGAATACATTGACCTTGCGAGGAGCTATTTTTCCGCATATGGCTTGTCCTTTGGCCTAAACAAGGCCAGCATCACTGATGGCGAATTCGTCGAGGGGACTGGCCGCTATACGTTTACAATCGTCGTCAGCAAAACGGTCAGTCAATATTTCAAGGAAAATGGCGTCGTAGAAAATGGGACAAGGACCTATACCTTGGACTTCATTTACAGTATAAAATTGAGTGAACCGGAGAATGCTCGCATCAACATGATTCGGCGGTCGGTATTGGACGACGCTAAGCCAGCAGACCTCTATGTTGGACTGTCGGAATTAGCCTTGGGGGTCGGTTACGGAATACCATCTTTTAGCGAAACCGCTTTTTTCAATGATGGGAACAAAGAAGGAAAACTCAACCTTAAATCCGATTTCACTTTCAATATCGGGCCGAGCACTTATTCCAACGGTTTCAACAAAAAAGATAGTCCCAATAAGCGGTTGTTTTTGACGGGGGGTGCCATGGGTTTTTATCAAAAAATAACTGGCGAACTCAGGGACTATAATACCAATACCCCGATAAATGTGCAGGGACGCATTCCTGAAACTCAGGTAAATGTTGCAGGTGACGTTTTAAGGATAGCCCAAAACGTGGATATTGACGAAGAGCAAACGCTTATTGGGTTGCGGGCCACGGTAGGGGTTGCCGTTCGGCTTCACAACAAGAACACGAGTTTCAGTATGTTAAAACTGCAGTACGCTCCTTCTATGGTAATCCCATCGTCCACTTTGGGCAACATGAAGGGGACAGGAGATTACGCAATTGACATCAATGATGCCGATCAAAACCATTTGTTCAATTCTTTGGAGGAAAATGCTTACGCTGATAATAATTTTGCCATTGCCTATGATATTGGAATGCAAAAGGAAATCAAAGCTGAACCCGAGTTGAAGAAATTAGTCACGTCACACGGTATCATGGTATCGGGGCTTTATTTCAAGGATTTTGTTGACGACAGCCCGACATTTGGCGTTGCGGTGGGCCTACATTATTATTTACCCCTTACTGGCCTTTGGAACTTCGAAAAAGGCGATATCGAAGATAAACCGTTTTTATACACCAACTCAGAATATGTAAAACATGGTGTACTTTCGCCTTTCATGGAAGATGTGAAGCTGAGTTATATCGGTATTAGCATCAATGTCTATAGGAAGAAAACAAGGCAACCTTGATGTCCTCTTTAAACCAATAACCTTTTCAAATTTAATCTAATGAGCCGAATTGTATCTATCTTATTCATTGCAGGTTTTTTTATCAGTTTACCACTACTGCATGGGCAAAAAAATGTACTTGGCTACCCAAGGGCATATACCCGGCCATTGAATCCTTACGAAAATAGCTCGATTGCCAGTTTTACGAGTGCAAATACCCAAAAGGACAAGGATACAAACAATGGTTGGTGGGTAGTGGTTGACCGGGATGATGTAAAGGCTTATTCCAAGCCCAATTCAAGCTCGACAGTGGTGGCCACCCTACGTTTTGGAAGGGCGCTTTATGTCACGGAAGCGGAGAATGGATATGCTTATCTGATAGATGCGATCGTGGATAGGACGCAGGTCAAGGAATTGAAAGGGAAAATTGGTTGGGTAAAAATGGAAAACCTTCTCCTTTGGAAAGAAAGTCTATTGAACCCACGTACCAAGATACATCTCAAGGCTTTGTTGTTGAACAAATTCAGCGATTTCGGCTCAGTACCCTGTGACAAAAAGGAACTCGTAAAGGTATATACCGACCCAAGGGGCCAGAGCATGAAAAAAACCGTCAATATTTACCGTTTCTATTTTGTTTATAAAATTGAAGGTTCAAGGTACTTATTGGCGGAAACCCCGCAGTTGGGCTACTACGACACAGAAACCCGCATTTTGGGTTGGGTGGACAAAGACCGCATTGCAGAATGGAATACCCGTATTGCACTGGAACCGAACTTTACGGAAGCTGGCTTTAATGAGCGGAAGGGTAATTCAGATTTAGAGATTACGGGATTCAAAGACCAGTTTGTAGCAGAAAAATTTTCCGAAAGCGGGGCTAAGGAAGATGTTGTGTGGCAACGGGATCCCGTATCTGAAAGCAAGGTAAACCTTTCAAAATCAGATGGCAAGCGTTTCAGGGGTGATTACATGCGATTCCCGTTATTGAGTGTAGGTGAGCAAAAAGGTTCACAAAAAACGCTTCCATATTACAAAAGTGCCGTTTGCGATGAAGTCCTCGTCAAGGTGAAATGCCTGGATGGGAAAATAATGCAAGTGAGTAAAGTACCCTTGAACGTAGCAGAAGACGCAAAAGACTTTCTTGAAAAATTCCAAGCAGCAGGCGAGAATTTCAACATCTTCTTCATGGTGGAGGCAAGTGCCGATTTGAAATCCTACAAAGAGCAAATAGCTTCTTTGCCTGACGAAATTGAAGGCATCATCAGGGGCTTGAACAACAAGGCCAAAATCAGGTATGGTGCATTGACTTATAAAGACATTGGGGAATCCAACTCAGTGGAGTCCTTAGTGAAGTTCAGTGAATTATCCGCTGACAAGTCCAAATTTGAACGTTTCATTCGGAATGCTGATTTTTCCAATGCCAACAGCAATGGCGATTATCCCGTACAGAACTACGCAATTTCCAAGACATTGGAGGTGGCCAATTTCCCTCAATACCACACCAATTTACTTTTCGTCATTGGTAAGCGAGGCGATTATAGTCACGACAAGGTGCTCAGAAAACAATATGCCACCAGTTTGGCCAACAAAGACATAGCAAAGTTGTCAAGTGCCATCAACAACAGCAATGTGAACTTGATGGCCATCCAATGCGTGGGAGGCGACTCCGAACCAGACAAGTCATTCGCCAGGAACATACGGGGCCTCATGCTCGAATCTGCAAGGAAAAATTTCAACTTAAAGTTTGATACTGACAGGATAGACGCTCGCGCCAAGAGTGCATTTCAAAAGGTCGGTTTTGAAATCAAGTCTCCTGAAATGGAAGACCCGGATGAAAGCTATGAACCGATGCTTAAATTAGAAAACGGTAAATTGAAAGGTAGCGTATTTCGTGTGTTGGCAGACGGTGCCGCCATTTCGCTCGAAGACTTCACACAATTTGCTACCAATATGACACAAACGGTAGCAGAAGCTAATTTGGAACTTTACAGGGAGTTGGAAAAATGGAAATATGGCGAAATAGAGCCTACAAAAGGATATACCCCAATCATGGCAGAAATCCTTGTAGATCTTTATAAGGATACCGACTTGCCCGACGGTACCGACTGGTCAGAAGAGAAGTTTGAACTGTACAATGAAACCTATTTTGCCAAAAAACCTTCTAAGGCAAAGCAGCCTTCATTCAGCTTCGTTTTGTTCTGGCCGCAAGCTGACCTCGTGGCGTACAAATCAAGCCTTGACAAACTCGTTACCAATATGGGTAATGGGTCTGCCGCCGACCGGAGGAGAAATCTAAAAGATGCTTATTGCAAACTATTGGAGGAATTTACCGGGGGCGAGCATAAAAAGGACTGTACTGAATATACTGTCGAAGAAATCTTCCAAATCATACAAGGGGTACAGGCCGAGGGTGTAACTTTTAGTCTTAGCAATAAGACTATTGACTGCATTTTGGACGAGCGGTGCACCACTGACAGAGAGGTAGAAGAAATGATAAAACGATTCGTCAGGATTAACAGTGATTTGGAGGAACTCACCAACGGTGCCTACAACGAATTCGTATTCAATCGGGGTGGCGAGTCCTTTTTTTGGATTAAGGTAGAAGATGTCTATTGAATGATGACGCCAATTTTGACTATTACAGGATTGAAATGTGGCTATAAGGCTGGCATTCCTGTCCTTGATATCCCAGAACTCAAGCTACCACAAGGTAGCCTCATCTTTGTCGTCGGAGCATCGGGCGGGGGGAAGAGCACCTTGCTTGAAGCGTTGGGCCTGATGAACAATACGATTCTGGATGTGTCCTCTTTGCTTTTTCAAGAAATCGATGGCAACAACATCCCATTAAATAAACTATGGGGAGCAGCGGAAAACGAAATTGACTCATTTCGCAAAAAGCACTTCAGTTTTATTTTCCAAAAGACGAACCTAATGCCCAATTTCACCTGCGGTGAGAATATGGTGCTGCCCGCCCTTTTCAAAGGACAGAATTATGACACCGTAAGAGAAAAAGTCTTGAATTACATGAATAAACTTGGTCTCGATGCGGCCATTTATGATAAGAAGATATCCAATATCTCTGGCGGTCAAAGGCAACGTTTAGCCTTCATACGGGCCATGGTGGCAGATTTCACCATACTTTTCGGCGACGAGCCTACTGGAAACCTGGATCCAAGTACTGCCAGAACGGTGATGAATGTCCTGAAATCCCACCTTAAAACGCATGGAAAAACAGGCATCGTAGTTTCACATGATATTGGGCTTGCGGTAGATTTCGCTGACATGGTTATCCCTATAACAATGCATGGCAACGGTGAAAACAGAATGGGCTTTGTCAACAAAGTCAACCTTCTTTACAATAGGAGCGAGGATTCCTGGATGGACGAGCGTACCCATTACGACAAGTCAGGCCTTGAGGAACATCTAAAAAAACTAATTGCATGAGGCACCAGGGCAGCAATTTCGAAGGCATATTTTTTAAAAACGAATACAGAGACCTCTCAGGACAAGGGAACGCCGTAATTAAACGTCTCATACTGCTTCTTACTCTGACATTCGTTGCATTGGGATTTGCCATTGGAGGCTTGAAGCAACTGAAAGAGCGGATGGACAATCCATTTACCAATTGGGTGGATCTGCCAGTAAATCCCCGCGTTGAAAAGCAGCTCAAACCACTTAGGGAACATTTTTCAATTCAAGATAGCCTCGACAAGTATCATTTGGGCGGTATAATAGGTTGGAGTGATTACCATCTATCCTTTCACCACAAAAATCACAATCCCATCCTCGACCGCAAGGATAGCCTCGCCTATATCAGAAGGGGTCGAACAATTGATTTCGAGGGCGATTTATTTAGAGAAATCATTAATCCCAAATCTACCAATGTTCAATACATTGATTTAACTGCGTTTGATGAAAACAGGATGCCTGAATGGCCTTGCGCCATGATAGTGACCTCCTCGGTTATGAGCAAGTTGGGGTATGAGCCTTCAGATTATCCATCCGTTAAATTCTTAAGTGTGAGTTTGGACAGAGGAAGGGTTTTGGTGTACTTCAAGGTATTGGCGATCGTAGAGAAGCTACCGTCGCTATGTGATTTTATTACTACAAACAGGGTCTATGGAATCGTCCAAGGTGAGTTTGGTCGCTACCTGATGAAAAATTCAATTTCTGACTCTACCACAGTCAGGTTGATGTCTTTCGACAAGGGACAAGCTGACTTTCTCAAGCAAAAAGCCACAACTGAACTTGGCACCAATGAGTTTGACCTCGCAGAAGACAGCATCTATTTAGACAAAGAAAGGCAAATCTATACCTATATCCTAAGGATTTCCCCTGATGCTGCCCCAACGAGTGAACAGACACAAGCATTCCTGGAGTCATGCAAACAGAAAAACAGTTTTGCAGATTATAGCTATTTGGACTGTGGCGATGATGCCGAAAGAAATGACTACCCGCATAATATCACCTTCAGTTTCAAGGATTTGGATAAAATACGGGATTTTCAAAAAACGATTCTGACCGACCATGATATAGAGCTGATGATGGAACAAGTAGAGTCAAGGGAAAACTTCCGTCTTGTTACAAGGCTTACTACCATCATTGGTACCATATTATTTGGTTTTGGGCTGCTAAGCATCTTACTTTTCCTTGGCAATCTTATCAACAGCCATATCCTCAAAATCAAGCCCAATTTGGGTACATTCAAGGCAATGGGGCTGGAAAACTCGGCACTTGTGGGCACGTATGTAAAAATCATACTAAAATTGCTGGTCGTATCATTGTCCATTGCACTGCCAATTGCGCTAACAGTTGGGTGGCTATCCAACACTTTTTTCCTAAAAGTAGGATTCAGCTTTTTGCATTGGTCAATCCCAGTGGTCGTCTTACTGGTTTTCACTGTTACGGTTTTCCTGATTAGAAGATTGTTGAATAAGATGCTAACAGCAACTCCTGGCGACCTTATTTACGAAAGGCTTTCCGAATAAAAACCAATAAAAAATTAATCAACATGAAGAAATATCAAAAATCATCATTGACAACTATGTTCTTTTTCATCTTTTTGGGTTGCTCAAATGATGCTTCCAACACTGCCACTGTGGAAGAGGAATGTATTGACGAAATAGTGATGCCAACGCAAATTGCCTACGAAGGCGATACCGTGAACATCACTACCGCACCGAAAATTGATGATGCCAAAACACTGGAAGGAATAAAAGTAAGAGCTGAATCCAGCAAGGTGAAAGATGATGAATGCTGTATTTCTCCAGATAACATCAAACCCTGTTGCTGCGAAGAGGTGGTGAAAAGGTATGAGTCGTTATTAAAGAAAAACGACTTTAAAGGTGCCAGTGAATTGAAAGTTAAAGACCCATTTTATAAAGCTTGTAAAGATAGTCAAAGTGATTTTGAAGACAAGATTAAGGCTGTGGATACGGCAATATTGGGGGAATAATAAACTCAAAACAATCAACGCATTGAAACCACGGTAAATATTACCGCCAACAATGTAATTATAGAAAGAATGATGAGGGTATATGACACCCACTTGGGCATAATACCGCTTACATTGGTATGGTCGTGTTCAGTTTGGCCAGCAATGCCATTTGAGCCTTGCTCAAATTTCATAATTTGAACAAGGTAAGCCGAAAAATTATCCTTCGAATATTGACGGCAGAGATTTCCAATTGTTGCAATCTTGTTTTCATTGGTTGTTTCCTGCATTAATAATTCTACGAGATTGGTATCCGTAACGCTTTCAGGCACTCCATCCGAGCACAGGAAAAAATAATCCCCCGGTCGTACATCCGTAATCAGGTTAACATCCATTTTAGTCGGGCGGCTACTACCTGCAATAGCCCTTGAAATGATATTCCTTTTTGGGTGATTGACGGCCTCTTCAGCGGTAATTATGTTGCTGCTGACCATTTCATTTACCAAGGAATGGTCTTTGGTCTTAAATAGAATCTCTCCTTTACGAATATGATATACTCGGCTGTCACCAATATGTGCTGCCTTGGCTCCTTCCTTGTCAAGGATAAGCATGGCCAACGTCGTCGCCATTCCGTCGGCATCAGGATGAGCTTCAACATATTCGTCCAACCGCAACTCGGCCAACTCCAGTGCCCTGTCCAGGTCATGCCCAAAGACGGTGTCCAGTCCTTTTAGGCTTGTTGCAAAGGATTCACTAACTATCCTACTGGCTTCTTCTCCTTTCTCGGCACCACCTAAACCATCGCACACGATAAAAAGCCTATCTCCAGTAGATGCTGTACTGGTAGGATAGATGGAATCTTCATTTTCCTGTCGCTGTCCCTTCTCGTTCAGGGAAAAAGGGGGGTAGATTTCAAAAATCATATGGATTTTTTTAGGAGCAGTTAGTTTGCGCACTGACCTTTTAATAGCTATCTGAGGGTCAAAGATTGTCTCGGAATTCGCTAAGTACTCTGTAAACTAAATAAGTTGACCTTTTCAAAGCAGGGGTTTGGGGACGATAGTCCCCAAACATCCACCTTCTCCCGGCGGTGGCGGCCTTCGGCCGCCGCTGCCGGGAGAGAAGTTTTTGGGTTGAAAAATTGCGAAGCAATTTTTCAACCCTCTTGGATAAAACACTAGGACAAAATGTCAAGAAACTTAGTCTACGGTGTATTACGTGTCAAATAAAAAATAACTTCTTTGGTTACTCGGTTTTGGCCAGCCGGAGACTGGCCAAAACCTGGAACTTATTTTTTTAGCGATAAAAAGCTGCCATAACCTTGGGTTTGGTTATCAATTGTTTGGTTGTCATTTCGTTGCCTTAAAATCAGGCAACGAAATCGCTAAACAGGACTATGTAAGGTTAACTTCACATTCCCTAAACTGAACACTGTCCCATTGTAAATTTGTATCCTTTCCGACATCCCAAGTGGAAGGCTCCTCCCGAAAATATAGACTTTGTTCAGACTCCCTTTTCCTTCGACAACTCCAATATCGTAGAGCAGATAAATCCAACCTTTGCCATCGGCAGCCGGGCTTACTTCGATTACACAGTGTTTCCTGCTCACGGTCGGTTCCGAATTTGGGAGGTCATGCCTGCCAATGATATTTTTACCTACCCTTAATTGCAGCTTGGAACCATTCGGAAGCACTACGCATCCGATGGTCGTCTTTTCCTTTTCTCTTTCGGGTTCTGGTTGATGAAATGTCGGTTCGAAAGAAGGTATCCCTACCCCATCGTGGGTCTGGTACTGTGGAAATGGGGAATCTTTGGGCGGCTGCGGTGCTGGTGCAGGCGCAGCATTAGGTTCTGACGGAAGGCCATAGTCAATATTTCCCAGAAGCGAATTGTCCGCCGCATTGTCAAAATCAGAAGGAAAATGCCAAGTATTGCAGACTGGACAAACAACATAGGAGGAGCCGTCGGGCACCGGTATCGCATTCTTACAAGTTGGGTTTGTGCATTGGATAATCATAGCCTACAGTTAAGATTAACGTATATTGGTGCTGGGTTCATCAGCCACCACTGCTGATGATGATATTGCGGTCACCTGATTGCACCGTAGGTGCAACGAAGGCGGTCAAATGCTTAAATGTAAGCAAAAGCGCCTCTCCAAACCTGTTCATGATAGCAATGACCCTTGCCATTTCCTCTATGGGAATGGATTTGAGCTTGGTCAATTCGTGCATGGTGGGCCGCAAGTTGTTTATCATCCCATCTTTTAGGTGGTTGCGAACGAAGTCACGGTCGGTCGTATCAATGAGGCTTTCCAACAGACCTGCCAAATTCCCATAATAAACTGCCATTTCAATCGGTGCCTGACCTGGTAGATACCACCTGAAATAGCCTTGTGAACTGCGGATGAAATGAACCACAGGGGCACAGAAGTTCACCCTCAATGGGTCTTTGGTCCTATGCTCATGGATGACTTGGATACCAACACGAGTAATATTTTCCAATTGATTCTGAAAAAGCTGGTGCCACTTGTCCAAAAGGGAGAATCCCTTAATCGTCAAAGTCGCCGGGATATAGCCTTCCATTATCTTCCCATTTTGCCATTCGGCAATCTTCATGCGGTTCGGGGCAAGGTTGGCCGTGGCGGAAAGCTTGTTGTGTGGGATGCACTCCAAAGCGTATTCAGGGGAAAGGTGTGGGTGCCGAATCGGCCGGACTTGCGGGACGCCGGCAGGTATACGGCGTTTTTCGTTAACTATCAAATAGACATGGTACAACATGCCGGGTGTCGGCACGAACTCTACCGTTGGCATCTTCAGCGGTAGTTGAAGTTGGTGCATGTTTTCAGGAAGCACTTCCACACGATACCCTCCTGGCATGATGGCCCTGCATGCTTCAAGCATGACCCTGACGGATTGCGGGGTTGATCCTTCTGCGTTCCTGACCAAGAATTCACTTCCCGGCAGAAGCCCAAAGGCATGGCCACCAGCAGCCAATGCCAATGCCCTCGTGTCCCTTACCGCATCTTCAATACTCTCTTCGAGATGTTGAAAATGCTCCGCCGAGAGTTTCATCCCATTCTCCCAGAAAAGCGGGAAGTTGTTTATTTTAGGAAATATCATTTTTTAGGTTTAATGATGATATTGAATGGCTGCAAAATGCTAGTAAATCATCGAGACAGCAATGTAGTCCTGTCAGGGTCAAAATCCCGGTTGCCTTCCCATGGCCTATTGGCTGGCAACATATCTTTCTCTGCTGGCACCCTTGTCGCAATGATGATATCGCCCCCCCGCACTCGGTTTTCTTGAATGGACAACTCAGGGTTTAGGTAACGGGGTTTCCTTCGCCATGTTGATGGTTTCCAAGGTACTATCTTCACCCTGAACAACCACCAAAACTGAGGTTCACCACCGTACTCGCTTCCTAAGTCCTGGACAATGGTAAGCCCCTGCTTCTTGCGCCTCTCCTGCACCATGAAGCGGAATGCTTTTTCAAGCTGTATTTCGTTGGGTATCTCTATCCAAGGATGTGACCTTCTACCGATGATGCGGTATTCGTCCCGCAGGGTATTGGCTACAACAAAATTGACTCGGATGAGATCCCGCCAAGGTATTTTCTCAGCACTCAGTAGTTCTTGTGGATAGTACCAGATTTTTTCTACAAACCTATAAGGAATCTGACTGGCGAAATCCGCCAATTTGTAAGCCAAAAAAGGCAAAAGAAAGACCACTGGCGCATCCCACATGGTATAATCAACGGGGATGCGGGGAATACGGATGCTCACAAAAGGCAATGAAAATAAGCGTGGCGACAACACAAATGCCATGCTACAAGCCAAAGCTATGGTCACTGTGGAAGCCAATTCGGGCCACATCGAATCCTTCAAGAAAACATAAGGATCTCTTTTAACCCACTTCATCCTGAAAAGGCTCCATACATGAAAACTGCCCAATACCAACAGTGCCACGCGGGTTGCCCAAACAATATGGAGGGAATTTTTTAGCGTGTATTGGAGCGCCAGCCCAATTATTGAGCTTACTATTACAAAAACCAGAATATGGATGGACATCTTCGAGTCCATGCTACGCTGATACCGCCTCATGCACCACCGGAACCAAAATCCCGACAGCACTACTGCGATTGTCCATGCTATTACGAGTGGGTCTCTCATAATTTTGAAAAGGGGTAACTATTAAGGGAGCGAAATTTAGGAAAAAACTTTCTTTTCACCTTCACTCCGCTTTGAGTGATTTTTACAGGTAAAATGATTATTTCTACGCAATAACAATCCCTCTATATAGCTGCCATAGATATTATGACTTGATTTTTTATCTTGACCTAAGTTGTAGCAGGGTTAAAACGTACATTATACCCCAATACAGCTTGCCCAAAAGTGAACCCCCAAGCATCCTCCGTTACATTTATCCGGGTAACGACAGTGGCATCCAAAGGTAAAAAATAGTTATACAATAATTCTTCTAAAACCCTGCGCCTTTTCCCATCGGGTAGATAGTCGTCCAAATCGTTCAAGGTGACGCCGTTGATGCTGACTTCCAAGGCTGGGATATCATCCCGAAACGATTCGCCAATGACCAAATCTCCCAAGTCCATCGTCTGTGTATCGGAAGGTATCTCGTAGGTTATTGGTTCCATGAACTTTAGCGTCACTTCTTTTCGCAACACTGCCTCAAAGCAAAGTCGTGTAAGTACCCAATCCCCGCTGATTCGGTGTGCCTCCGGCAACAGGTAGCTCAGCAGAAACCGTTGTCTATGTGTGAGGCAGTCGGCGAAAGCTGGGAAGCCCCAAATCTTTTCAATAAAAGCGGGAAAGCCTTCCGTCCACTGTTGTTCCAACTGTTCAGACTCTATCCTGGGCTGGTACATGGCCTGCTCAAAGGGCAGGAAGAACTTGCGTGCCTCAATGATTTGTTGGTCAAGGGCCTTTGCCTTTGCTTTTGAATCTGGATAATCGTCATCAATTCGCAAAAATAAATTTTCTGGCAATGTGTCAAATAGCCCTTTCCTGTTTATTTCAATCAACCAGACCTCGTCATAATCATACTGGCGTTTCCTGATTTCACGCACCTCATGGTTGCTCCTGCGCTTGCCAGCGCCCCTTGGCGATATGACCAATTGTTCGACGTGCAGGTCGGCATCTTGGGCCAACATGGTAGCTGCCACCGTTTCGGCCTTGATGTCAAATAGGGTGGCCGTGCGCAAGTCTTTCAGTTCCTTCATGGCCTTTTGATTTTCGAATTAGGGGATACTTGTACGTGTATGGGCACATTGGACGACGATTTCTGCTCCAATAGCCGTTGTACTTGCTGGCAAATTGCCTCCCAATCTTCTCCAAGGGATTCTTGGTCGGGCGTGAACAAGACTTCAAGCCTACGGGTCATGCCAAAATCGAATCGGGGGTCAGTGCCTACCCCGTCCCGAACTGTCACCTCAGCGAGCCTGTCCCGCAACAATTCCTTGCAAAAAATCTTAACATCTTCACGGGTTACAATCCGGCCACGGGTCATCAATGCCATTTTCATGGCATCAAGTTGTTCGGTAGGCTCCAAGGGGTCTCCCCCACCCTCACTGATGGAGACAAGTTCAATAGTGTCTGCTTCCAGTTCGCTTGCCTCTTTCGAGGTGCATTTCAGGGAGGTTTTTGCGGCTACACCATTGCCAGCCTCGCCTACAGATGTCCAATACTCTACCCGCACCCTCATGCTGCCTGAGGCACCCGTGTGCAAAAGCACATAGATGTCGGATATGGGTTTATGTACATCGCTTGTCTCTTTTATTTTCTTGCCCAATAAATGGTGGATGTCTTCAAGGGAAAGGGAAGCAGCCGCTTTCATGACCAATTCCTCGTGTCCGTAGTTTTCCTGCAAAATGGACACCACATAAGCCATACGCTTCCAAGCGTTGAAATCGTCCCAACGCCCCACACCTCCAAGGCGCATGGTGTAGCTCGGTTTTGTTTCCTCCTTGAAATCGGCAAAGGGCTTGAACGTGAATATGGGGTACATCGGAGGTTTTTCCTCGAATACCCTCCTGATGGATGAAAACGGTTCTTCCGGCTGCAGGTGTACCCATTTGATGGCATTGTTGGCAATGTAGTGGTGCTCGCCACTGGTATGGCCACATAGCCTCCGGTTGACAACCGGGAAAACATTCAGCTTCACAATTAAGCGAGAAGAAAACTGTATCAACTCCACTGGATAACCAAAATGAACTTCCAGCCAAATCATGGGGGTCTTTGCCACCTCTTTTTCGAGTCGGGTCATCTGCTTGTCGGCTTCCTCCTGGCTCATGTCCTGTGCCATCAGCCATTTAGGTAAGAAATCCCTGGCAGGAATAGCACCTCCCACAGGGGCTTTTTCGTCCTGAATCGTTAGGAAATGCCGCTCATACCTCAACCGAACCCTGTTCTGCAGCCTTTCATTGCCATTGAGGTAATCCTCCAAAATAAAATCGGAAGGGGGCAGCCCGCTTTCTACCCGGATAGGTTCGCCATTCAAAAGGCATCTGCTCTTAGCCAATGAGGCATAAAACCTTGCCTTCTCAGACTCATTATTGCTGGTGCCCCGAATTTCGAAATAAAGACAAAAGTCTTTCCAGTTGATTTCCTCGGCCTTGGTCTCGATGCCCAACAGCACCTTGCCGATTCGTTCCCCAACATTTGAGCCAGCCCGCATGCGCAATGGTGCACGCTGCCCTGCATCCAATATCTTTCCGGGTATGGCCACCACTTTCAGTTCTCCTGGTATCAGGCGGGACGGAAAAACCGGGGAAAAAGCAATATCTCCCTCTTTTTCACCCAAATAGCGGATGAACCCAGCTGTTTCATCAATAGGAAGCGACTCAGTGGATGGTGTGGCCGTAGCAAGGGCATGAGCTGGCGTTGGCAAATGGTAATATTCTGGGAGCAGGGTCTTTGCCAAACGCTCCTGAATCCTGGTTTCCGTATCGTGCAACCGTTGGTACACCAGTTCCATCTCAGAGGCAACTGCCCCGGCCATGAATCGAACCACAGGGTCGTATTGCTGGCCTATATCCCGCTCGACGTCCTCGTAATCCACATCCCATTCATCAGCAGCACGTTGCAGGATGGATTGGTATATCTGAAGGTGGGTGGGTTGCATGGTAGATTTTAGGTGAAAATAAGGCCAAGTTTACGAACAATATCTCATCTGTCAACCCCTCTGCCAAAATTTCCACCAACTTCTGCGCTTCTTCAATGGCGCAAATACTGGCCCGGGGTCGTGGAACTCAACCGGGATATCCGCAAAGCCGCCAGCCCTCAGCCCTGAAACTATCTTGATATAGTCCTGGTACAGCAGCCGGGATTGGTTGCCGAAGATTATCCGCAAACGCCTTGGCTTCATATTCAACTCTTGGACGAGTATCCATTCCTCGGCGTCGTTCACAAGGTTACCATCCAACACATCGAGGCCCATAGCGGGGGTGAAGGTGCAAGGCGCTTCAATGAAAAAATGTCCGCTCTCCAACACAACCTCCGCCACGAAACGCCGATTGCCTGACTCCTCAGCCAGGTGAATCTTGGTGCACCTATGTCCATCGCAAAGCCCGGCATGCTCTTCCACTTCACGGGTAGGCAAAGCCTTGAACTGCTCCTTGGTCAACTGGTCACTCAGCTGCGGATGATTGAAGTACTGCGGGTACTCCCGGTTGCGTATATAGCCGCTGTTTGGCATTTTGCTGAATTATTTGGTCGTAAGTCGAATAGGCTGAATGTCAGGCGGCGAATGGTATTCGCCGCCTGATGGTTGATGGAAATTTTCAATCAAATTGACCCACCACCTTTATTTTTCTGCCGAAACTTTCAAGTCTTTCAAAAGCTGTTCAATTGAATCCATTTTTGCAGAAAGCTGTTCGACTTGTGCTTCCTTGTCCTGCAGTTTGCTTTTCAAATCTTCGATTTGGGCTTGTTGCTCTTGGATGGCATTAACCAATACCGGGATAAGTTCTTGGTACTTCATGGACAGTTTCACATCACCGTTTGCATGACCTTCAGTATTTGGCTTTCCTTCGCTATCATTTGCAGCTGGTCTAACCACTACTTCCGGGATAATTTGCTCCATTTCCTGCGCAATGAAGCCCAAACTTTTGGGGCTGTTTTCGGCAGTATCTGCTTTCCAGTTGTATGCTACTGGCTTCATTTTCATAACAGAAGATAATCCATATTGCAAGGATTCAATGTTTTTCTTCAATCGAATATCAGATGTGTTTGAAGTGCCAAAAGCGCTAAAAGTGGCATAGTTGTAAGTGTTCCAAAAAGCCATACTGGCAGGGTCTGGTGCTCCGCTCACAATAATTCTATCTCCAAAAAGACCATCAGCCTTTGAAGATGTCGCTGACCAGCCAACGACGCCATAGCCACTGGCACTAGTACCGTAAACACCCCAAGCATCTCCTCCAACATTGCATTCGCCCCACACACCATTGCCGCTAGTACCTTCGGCGATACCTTTCACGCCTGCATTCTCACTTGCATTAGAAACAGCAGTACCTTGAACGGCAGTGCCATTGCACACATTCTTTACTTCAAATGAAGGAAAGTTGCCTGAACATTCCTCACAATAAAATGGCAGAAATCCATTATTGCAAGTTGTTCCTGGAGTGCCTCCTCCAACACCTGTGATATAATACCCACCACCAAGGCTTGACAAATCCACGAATCCACCATTAGGTGACAACTCCAAGAACGACCCACTGAGTGTGAGAAATTGTAGCTCGTTGTCTATTGAAGCATCAACAGCACTTATGACAGAGCCATTTATGTTTATACCATTGCCCGCCTGGTAATTTTGCCCTGCTTGAGGAAGGGTTACCGTATTTCCTCCAGAAATGCTCAGTTGATTCCCTGAAATTGTCAAAGTCTGGTCATCAGGCGGTAAGTTGACCGAATTACCATTCTCGATACTGAGTTGGTTGCCATTGAGGGTCAATGTCTGGTCGTCGGGTGGCAAGGTAACCGTGTTGCCATTTGTAATGCTCAACTGATTGCCTGAAATTGACAAAGTTTGGCTATCACTCCCACCACCTGGCTGGGTGGGCAATGTG
>WBZM01001621.1_pt1 | contig 21524 bp, 21 predicted proteins | sample 5204271 | NCBI WGS metagenome assembly WBZM01 (sample SAMN12344346, study PRJNA552823) | activated sludge metagenome | biome: Activated sludge suspended growth; feature: Nitrification reactor; material: Wastewater; isolation source: activated sludge from nitrification reactor of wastewater...
AAACCTCGGTGATGAACGTGTCGACGAGCGGCCGGCCGGCCGGTTTGGCGTAGACGGTCGCCAGATGCGCTTGCGGCAGCAGCTCGCGCACGAGACGCGCCGTCGCGCCGGTGTCCACGAGATCGTCGACAACCAGAACGCCCGCGCCCCCGGTCGCGAGAATTTCGCGCGCAACTGGTTTGAGAATGCGCAACGCCCCTTGCGCCTGCTCCGGGCGTCCGGCCTCGCCTGCGCCGTAGCTGGCGACCGCAAGCGTCTCGATCACGCGCAAGCCGAGTTCCCGCGCGATGATCGCGGCAGGCACCAGGCCGCCGCGCGTCACCGCCACCATGGCGGTGAAGTTCTGGCCCGCCAGCCGCCACGCGAGCGCGCGCGCGTCGCGATGGAACTGGTCCCAGGAAACCGGGAACATTTTTTCGGTGGGCATCCCCCGCCCCTATTTCTTCGCCCGCTCGGCGATCAGCCGGTCGATCAGCGCCCGCACCTCCGCGAGCGCGGCGGCGAGCGATTCCGGGTTCTTCGACCGCACGACGATCTGGTTCATGAACTTGCCCGTCGTGAACGACGGATAGGAGCCGATCGAACAGTCGGGATATTTCTCCGCGATCGCGCCGAGGCCCGCAGCATAAGCGCCTTCCGGCACGCTGTCGGCCTGCACCGTCTCCATCAGCATCTTCACGCCGGTCTTCAGGCGCGGCGTCACATTGTCGAGCATGGCCTGCATGATCGAAGGCACGCCCGCCATCACGACGACATTGCCGATCATAAAGCCAGGCGCCGTCGACACGCGATTTTCAACGAGCTCGGCGCCATGCGGAATGCGCGCCATGCGGCGGCGCGCTTCGTTGAGATCTTCCGGCTTGATGCGCGTCAGCAGGAGTTCGATGGCGCGCGGATGTTCGGATATATCGACCCCGAACGCCTTGGCGACGCTGTCGGCGGTGATGTCGTCATGCGTCGGGCCGATGCCGCCGGTGGTGAATACGTAGGTGTAGCGCGCGCGCAGCGCGTTGACCGCGTCGACGATCTCCTGCTCGATGTCGGGCACGATGCGCACTTCGCTGAGATCGATGCCGATCTGCATCAGATAGTCGGCGATATAGCCGATGTTCTTGTCCTTGGTGCGGCCCGAGAGGATTTCGTCGCCGATGACGAGGACGGCCGCCGTGATCCCGATCTTCTCGCTCATGCCTGCCGTCCCGTCGCTTGCCATTCCGCCCCCTGGCGTTCGTAGACCAGATTGTGCTTCGTCCTCAGCGTCGCGCGATAGCCCTGCGCCTCGATGAATGCCGGCAGGTCGATGCTCCAGCGTTCCGGCATGTGCTCCACGATCATCGTTTCGGGCCGCAGGCGGCTCGGACCGTCGCGCAGGAACGGCTCGAGGATCAGATCCTCCGCGCCCTCGCAATCGAGCTTCATGGCGTCGATCCGGTCAAGCCCCTCGCCTGCCAGAATATCGGCGAGTTTCCGCGCGCGCACGGTGAGGCGTCCGCCGTCGTAGCTGGGCACGATGCGGATGGAGCTGTCGCCGCGATTGCGCGCGTCGAGAAACATCGTCACCTCGCCGTCGCAGTCCGCCGCCGCGCACTCGAGCGTCTTCACGGTGGCGAAATCGTTCTGGCGCACGTTGAAGACGAGCCGCTGATGGATTTCCGGCTGCGGCTCGATCGCCAGAATGCGCGCGGCGGCGCCTGCGCGCGCGGCGACGAACAGGCTGTATCCGCCGACATTCGCGCCGACGTCCACGAACACGAAATCCGGCGTGATGCGGCGCGCGAGATAGTCGAGTTCCAGGGCGTCGAAATATTGCGGCGTGAACAGCATCCGCTTTTCGCTGACATTGTCGGCCGGGTAGAGCCGCATGCGCGCGCCCAGCGCCTCGACGTCCGCCGGCTTCCCGCGCAAGGCCCGTATGCCCAGCGCGCGCAAGAGATACGCAGCGCGGCGGCCTGCCCACCCCTCGGGCGCGCGGCGGGCGGCGCGGATGATCCGCGCCAGCGCGCCGCGGGGCGCATGGGCGCCGAACGCCTGGAAATCGTTGATCTGTCTATGCTGCATGAGGAGGTGGGGATTGCGTCTGGCGCCGCTCTACCATGCCGGGGGGCCTGCCGGCCAGCCGCAGCCTTTGCGCGCGGGGCGCTTTCGCCTAAATAAGGACAAACCTCCCGGAGAAATGAGTTGATGACCTTTGTGGACGCCTCGCTCGCCGCTGGCCGCAAGACTGGCCAGATCAAGCTGCACGGGCCGGCGGATTTCGAAGGCATGCGCAAGGCGGGGCGCCTGACGGCGCAGGCGCTCGACATGCTTGTGGACGAGGTCAGGCCCGGCATGGCCACCGCGCGGCTCGACGATCTCGTCTTCCAGTTCGCGATGGATCACGGCGCCTATCCCGCGCCGTTGGACTATCGCGGCTACCGCAAGTCGATCTGCACCTCCATCAACCATGTGGTCTGTCACGGCATCCCCGACGACAAGCCTTTGCGCGAAGGCGATATCGTCAACATCGACGTCACCCTGATCGTCGATGGCTGGCACGGCGATTCCAGCCGCATGTACGGCGTCGGCGCCATCCCGCGCCGCGCCGAACGGCTGATCGACGTCACCTATGAATCGCTCCTGCGCGGCATCGCCGCCGCCAGGCCCGGCGCCCATACCGGCGATATCGGCTTCGCCATCCAGCAATACGCCGAAAGCGAGCGCTGCACCGTCGTGCGCGATTTCTGCGGTCACGGCCTCGGCCGGCTGTTTCACGACGAGCCGAATATTCTGCACTACGGCCGGCGCGGCGAAGGCGTCGAGCTCAAGCCCGGAATGTTCTTCACCATCGAGCCGATGATCAACCTCGGCCGCCCGCATGTGAAGATTCTCTCCGACGGCTGGACCGCCGTGACGCGCGACCGCTCCCTGTCGGCGCAATTCGAGCATACGGTCGGCGTGACCGAGACCGGCGTCGAGATATTCACGCTGTCGCCGCGCAATCTGGACCATCCGCCGCTGCACGCCGCCTGATTTCGCGCCATGGCCGACGCGGACGAATCGGAAAAGCACTACCACGGCCATCGCCAGCGCCTGCGCGAACGCTTTCTCGAGGCGGGGCCGGATGCGCTCGCCGATTACGAATTGCTCGAACTCCTGTTGTTCCGGACGATTCCGCGCCGCGACGTGAAGCCGCTCGCCAAGGCGCTGATCAAGCGCCACGGCTCCTTCGCGGAAGTCCTGACCGCCCGCGCCGAACGGCTGCGCGAGGCCGGCGATGTCAGCGAAATCTCGATCGTCGATTTCAAGATCGTGGAAGCGGCGGCCAAGCGTCTTGCCCGCCAGGGCGTCCAGCACCGGCATGTCCTGTCCTCATTCAAGGATGTGATCGACTATTGCCGCGCCGCCATGGGCTATGCCGACCGCAAGGAATTCCGCGTTCTCTTCCTCGACAAGAAGAATGCGCTGCTTGCCGACGAGGTCATGTCCGTCGGCACGGTCGACCATACGCCGGTCTATCCCCGCGAGATCGTCCGGCGCGCGCTGGAGTTGGGTTCGACCGCGCTGGTGCTCGCCCATAATCACCCCTCCGGCGACCCGACGCCGTCCAGGGCCGACATCCGCATGACCGAGGAAATCGTGACGATCTCCGGTCTGATGGGGATCGTCGTGCATGACCACCTGATCATCGGCAGGCACGGCCACGCGAGCTTCAAGGGCCTGAAGCTGCTCTGAAAACAATTAATCCCGCAAACAAAACCTGCCGTTAACGAACAATGACTAGTTTTTCGAGGTGAGCTCCTCGGACAGGTCATGACCCCGCCACAACAGAAGATCGCGCGACTGGCGCGCGGCGAACGCAGCATGTTTGCCGTGGGGGTGCTGGTCTGCCTGACGCTGTTCGGCATCGCGGGCCTGCTGTTCTTCTCACGCGAATACGCCAATCAACGTCAGGCCGAAGCCGAAACCGCGGCCGTGACCGCCGCCCTCGACGCCGCTCGCGCTGCATTTGCCGACGAAACGCGCGCAATGGCCGAACGGCTGCCCGAGGCGATGATCCTTGCCCGCAAGGCCGGGACCGCGCCAATCCGCATCGCCGGCGCAACGGAAGCCTACGTCGTCGATCTCGCGCGCGATCTCGCGCCGGCCGCGGGCGGCGGCGACCGCGCCGACCTCCTGCGCGCGGCGGCGCCGCTCGCCGCTGAGCCGCAAACCGGCGGCGCGCTGCTGCGCGGCCCGCTGTCCGAACGCGCGGCCGAAACCTCCTGGGCGGCCCCGCGCAGCGCGATCGCCATGCGCGGCGGCCGATTTGCCCTCCTCGCCCTCGTGCCCTTTCTCGGCGCCGGGGGGGCGGACCTCGCGCTGGTCAGCGCCCGGCCGGTCGACTCGGCCGCGCTTGCCGCGATTGCGCGCGTCGCCGATACCCAGCGCCTCGAAATATCGCTCGCCGGCGCCGCGCCTGCGGAAATGGCGAGCGCGCCGCTTGCCGCCGCGCCCGACGGAGGCGCCTACATTCTGGTCTGGCGCCCGCAGCGCCCTGGCGAAAGCCTCGTCGGGAGCGTCGCGTGGATGCTCATCGCCTTCGCCTTGTTCTTCGCCACGTTCACGGTGGCCCGCGCGCGGCGCGTGACCGAGGAAGCCGCCGAAGACGAGGCCCAGAGTTTCGAGGCCGTCGGGCAGGACCCGCTCACCGGCCTGCCTAATCGCGCCCTGTTCACGCGCCTGCTGGAAAGCGAGATCGAGCGCGTGAAACGCACGGTCAACGAGCACGGCGCGGCGGTCCTTTATCTCGATTGCGACCGCTTTCAGGAAATCAACCAGAGCTGCGGGCGAGAGACGGGCGACAAGCTGATCGTCGCCCTCGCCCACCGTCTCGGCAATCTCCTGCGCTCCGCCGGCCGCCTCGCGCGTTTCGAGGCTGACGATTTCGCGATCATCCTGACCGATGTCGTAGGGCCGCGCGACGCCGAAATGCTGGCGCGTCGCATCGCCGACATGGCGGCGGAGCCCTTCGAGATCGACGAGCGCAGGATCTACATCGGCCTGTCGATCGGCATAGCGCTCTGCCCGCAGGACGCGGATACCGCGGCCGAGCTGATGCGCCGCGCTGACGTGGCGCTCTATCGCGCCAAGAACGAAGGCCGAAATCGCTACTGCTTCTTCGAGCAGAAACTCGGCGAGCAGATGCGGATGCGCCAGGTCGTGGAAGACGATCTGCGCACCGCCATCGAGACCGGCGCGCTGGTGCTGCAATATCAGCCGATCATGGACATTTCCGGCAAGCGCATGGTCGGCGTGGAATCGCTGGTGCGTTGGCCCCACCCCGTCCACGGCCTGATCTCGCCGGCGAACTTCATCGCGCTCGCGGAGGAATGCGATCTCATCCTGCCGCTCGGCGAATGGGTATTGCGGCGCGCGCTCGCCGACATGCGGCTGTGGCCTGGCCTGAAAGTCGCGGTCAACGTGTCCGCCGTGCAGTTTCGCCAGAAGGATTTCGGCGAAACGATCGAGCGCCTGCTGCAGGAAACCGGCATCGAGCCTGAACGCCTGGAGCTGGAGCTCACGGAGAGCGTGCTGCTCTCTGACGCCGACGCCGCCGAAGACGCCATGATCAATCTGCGCGCCATGGGCATTCGCCTTGCGCTCGACGATTTCGGCACGGGCTACTCGAGCCTGATCTATCTGCGCCGCTTCGCTTTCGACAAGATCAAGATCGACAAGACGTTCCTGGAATCGCTGGAGACCTCGGGCGAAGGCGCGATCATCGTGCATTCGATCGTGCATCTCGGCCGCGCGCTCGGCCTGACCGTCACGGCCGAGGGCGTGGAGAGCGCCGACCAGCACCGCTTCCTGCAGGCGCTCGGCTGCCACGAATTGCAGGGCTATCTCTTTTCCAAGCCGGTTTCGGCCGCCGACATCACGCGCCGCCTGCGCGCGCAGGAAAGCGCCGGGCAGGAGAGCCGCGCGGTGGCGTGACTTGGGCAGTCGGCAATCGGCAGTCGGGATTTCGAACGCCGAGCGCCGAATGCCGACCGCCCCGCTTCAATGGAAGCGGAACTCCGCGCCAATCGCCCGGATCTCGGCCGGCCGGATCAGCCGTTCGTGGCCGACGCGCACCGAAAACAGCGGGCCGTCCAGCTTCTCGCGCCAGAAGGTCAGGAACTTCCGCAGAACCGGAAAATGCGGAGCGGCGTCGTATTCCTGCCAGATATAGCTCTGCAGCACCGCAGGGTGGTCGGGCATACGGTAGAGGATTTCGGCCGTCGTCAGGCCCCAGCCGGCAAGCTGCCGGAGAAAGTCCTCGGAAACGCGGCCGGAGCGGTCCATCGCGGCGGCCTCTACGCGCATTTTCTCGACCATCTCGCCCTCACATGATCTGTCGGCCCTTCCTTTTGCGGTCCGCGCCTCAACCGCGGAGCTGCAACGCGAACGATTGCAGACCCGTTTGCTTGCGATAGGGTTAACGGGCGGGGCCGCAGGTCGCAAAAAGCAAGCTTCGGGCCAGATTCGCAGGGCTTGTCCTGCATTCTGGCAAGCGAAATGTTGGCCACTTGCCCTTGCGCAATCACCCCGTTTGTCCAATTCAGAGATCTATCGTCCCTTGTTGGAGTCCATCCGTTGAACAATCCGCAGATCGCAAATGCCGCCGCGCTGCTCGGCCGCATCTTCATGTCCGCCATCTTCATCACCGCCGGCTACGGCAAGATCGGCGGCTACGCCGGAGCGAGCGCCTATATGGCGAAGATGGGCGTGCCGGGCGCGCTGCTGCCGCTCGTCATCCTCGTCGAGCTCGGCGGCGGCCTGCTTATCCTCGTCGGCTTCCAGACCCGCATCGTCGCCTTTCTTCTGGCCGGTTTCTCCCTGCTGTCCGGCTTGCTTTTTCACTACGCGGTCGGCGATGCGCCAAACATGATCCAGTTCTGGAAAAACGTGGCGATCGCCGGCGGTTTCCTCGGCATGGTCGCGCATGGCGCCGGGGCATGGTCGCTCGACGGCCGCATGAAGAAATGACGGAAGCAGGGCTGCGGCGGAATTCGACCCGCCGCAGCCTTCTGCTCAGGCGGCCATCTTGTTGACAGATGTGGTGGCGAGCTTCGTCAGGAGTTCGTCGGCCTTGTGTTCCTCCTGAAGATTGGCGTCGAGCAGCTTGGCCGCCTCGGGCATCTTCAGAAGCGTCGCCCAGGTCTTGAGCGTGCCGTATCGGGCGATCTCGTAGTGCTCGACCGCATTGCCCGCTGAGATGAGCCCGGCGTCGAGCGCGGGCGATTCTGAAAACTCCTCGATGATTTCCTCGCCCTCCTCGAGCAGCCCCTGAATCGCCTCGCAGGTCTTGCCCTGCGCGCGTTTGCCGAAAATCTCGAACACCTGCTGCAGCCGGTCGATCTGACCGTGCGTTTCCACCAAATGATTCTCGAAGGCGGTGCGAAGCTCGTCCGAACCGGCGGCTTTCGCCATCTTCGGCAGCGCTTTCACGATCTGCCGCTCCGCGTAGTAGATGTCCTTGAGCGTTTCGAGAAAGAGATCCTCGAGCATCTTCTGTTTTGGCATGGGCTTGCTCCGTTTTCGATTGCTCAGGCGGAACGCGCGCCATCGAAACGGGTTGCCGGCGGCGCGAAATTATTCGGCGCCGCGAGAGCCCCGGAATTGCAGCGCTTCCGGCGTATCGACATCGAACGCGGCGCCCAGGTCGTCGACCGCAATTTCTACGACGCGCGCGCCTTCGCGCATCAGCAGCTTGCGCGCGCCTTCGTCGCCGTCGAGCCGCATCGCCGGAGCGAACAGCCTGCGCGAAAGCAGAACCGGATTGCCCCGTCGGCCATCGACCAGCGGCGCAACGGCGTCGACGCCCGGATCGGAGGCAAAGGCTGCGATGAGACTGCGCGCGAGGTCCGCCGTCACGCGCGGCATGTCGGCGAGAAAGATCAGCGCGCCCTCGCAGGAGGGAGGCAGAGCCGCGAGCCCAGCCTTCACCGAGGAGGCGATGCCGCGCGCATAGTCCGGATTGCGCGCTTCGAGGAAGTCGAGCCCTGCGAGCGCATCCATCACCTGTTCGCGCGCATGGCCCGTGACGACGACGACAGGCTTTGCTTCGGACCCGATGGCCGCCTCGACGGAGCGGCGAACCAGCGGCGCGCCGTCGAATTGCGCGACGAGCTTGGTTGCGCCTTCCGCGCCGCCGGAAAAGCGCGTGGAGCGGCCGGCCGCAAGCACGATCGCCGCGACCTCAGCCATCCTCGCTCTCGGCTTCCGTCTCGCCGCCGGCGCGCGGCTGCGGACGCGACACGATTTCCATGAGCAGGCCGCCGGCGCCGAGCCGCCTGATGTCGGCCGACGTCACCGGCAAGCCCGCGAGCAGGCGCTGCAGCACCCAGTCGAAGCCATTCTCCTTCGGAGAGCGCGCGCAGCCCGGCGCGCCGAGGATCGGCCGGCCCGCCGAGGTCGCGCCGATCAGCAGCAGGTTGCCGGGATCGACCGGCATTCCGAAGTGCTCGATACGCCCGCCAGCCGCTTCCACCGCGGCCGGAATGACGTCGCGCCGGTCGGTAATCGCCGAGGCGCCGAAAACGATCACGAGGTCGCTCGTCGGCGTCGCGCGCGCGATCGCCGGCGCAAGCGCTTCCCGCTCGTGCACGACGCGCTCGTGCGAGACGACGCGCGCGCCGGCCGGCGCCAGACGCTGCTCCAGCACGCGCGCGGTCTTGTCGATGGTGGCGGGCTTGAGACCCGGCAGCACGGTCGAGATCATCGCGACCTTCATCGGCTTGAACGGCTCGACGGACAATCGCGCGGCGCCGGCCGTCGCCATGGCCTTGTCGAGCGTATCGCGCGCGACCGCGAACGGAATGATCTTGACCGTCGCCACCATCTCGCCTTCCACCACCGCGCGCAGCGCCGGCAGCGTGGCGAATGTGATCGCTTCGTCGAGCGCGTTGACGGCGTCTATGGCCGGTCCATCGAACAGAAGCACGCCCGCGCTGGTCGCAAATATGTTGCACCGTCCCGTGAAGGGCGGATCGATGCGCAGGTTTGCGCCCGAAAGTTTTCTGGCGAGAAGCGCCGCAGCTTCGTCCTCGCCGATATCGCCGGCTTCGAGCTGCGCGACAGTCACCTCCTGGACGCCGGCCGCACGCAGCGCTTCGACGTCGGCCGCGCTGACGATGTCGCCCTTCTTCAAGGTCAGGCCGGGACGGCGCACCGCATGGGCGACGATGCCGCCGGCCGCCCGGTCGATCGGCACAGACCCGAACTTCATGCCGCCTTCTCTTTCTCGGCGCGCAGCGGCTTCTTGCGTAAGGAGAGCACGATTTCGGCAAGCACCGATACGGCGATTTCCGAGGGGCTTACGGCGCCGATGTCGAGTCCGATCGGCGCGTGAATGCGCCCGATCTGCTCGCTCGAAAACCCTGCCGCCGTCAGCCGTTCCACCCTTTTGGCGTGTGTCTTCTTCGATCCCAGCGCGCCGATGTAGAAGCAGTTCGCGGCGAGCGCGAGCTTCAACGCGGGATCGTCGATCTTCGGGTCATGCGTCAGCGCGGCAATGCCTGTGTAAGCGTCGAGGCCGATCTCGGGCAGGACCTTGTCCGGCCATTCCGCGATCACGCGCACATTGGGAAAGCGTTCTTCGCTCGCGAAAGCCGTGCGCGGATCGACGATGGCGACGTCGAAATCGACGAGCCGCGCCATTTCCGCAAGCGCCTGGCTGACATGCACGGCGCCGATCACTACGAGCCGCGCGGGCGGCGCCTGCACGGTGAGGAAGTAGTTCTTGCCGTCGATCTCGACCGTGGCGCTCTTGCCCATGCGCAACTGCCGGTCGAGCGCATCGGCCAGCGGATCGGCGGCAATGTCAGCGGCGCGCACGAGCCGCTGCGCGCCATCGGCGAGATCGGTCACGAGTACGGCCGCGCGGCGCGCGCGCCGCTCCTCGTTGAGCGCCTGGAGAATGTCGAGCTTCATTCAGTCGATCCTCTCGACATAGACCCGGATGCGGCCGCCGCAGGACAGGCCCACGCGCCACGCCGTTTCATCAGCCACGCCGTATTCGAGCGTGCGCGCCTTGCCGTCGGCGATCACGTCCTGCGCCTCGGTCACGACGTCGCCCTCGACGCAGCCGCCCGACACGGAGCCGAGAAAGCGGCCCTCCTCGTCGATCACGAGATGGCTGCCGACGGGTCGCGGCGCCGAGCCCCATGTCTCAACGACGGTCGCGATCGCGACGCCGCGTCCCGCGCGCCTCCAGCTTTCGGCCTGCGAGAGAATGTCCTCTTCGGTTGCGAGCATGACGAACTCCCCTGCTACGCCCTTCGCGCTTCGAGACGCCTGCTGCGCAGGCTCCTCAGCGTGAAGGGCCCTTTGACGCCACGGCCCTCATCCTGAGGAGCGATGCAAAGCATCGCGTCTCGAAGGATGACCACGCCAGCATATCACGCCGCCCTCAGCCACTTGCGCGGATCGGACGCCGTCGAACCTTTCTCCTGCGCCAGCGCCGCGACGAGATCGGCCATCGACTGCAGATTATGGATCGGCCGGAATTCGTCGACATGCGGCAACATGGCGCGGACCCCCGAGGCCTTCGCCTGAAATTCCGAATAGCGCAGCAACGGATTGACCCAGATCAGACGCCGGCACGACTTGTGCAGGCGCTCCATCTCCGCGCTCAACTGGTCGAGGCGATCGCGTTCGAGACCGTCGGTGAACAGCACGCAGATCGCGCCCTGCCCCAGCACGCGCCGCGACCATTCGCGATTGAAGGCGTGCAGCGATGCGCCGATGCGCGTGCCGCCAGACCAATCCTTCACGCCAGCCGAGCACTCGGCCAGCGCCTCGTCGACATCCTTCTGTTTCAGCGCGCGCGTGACGTTCGTCAGCCGCGTCCCGAACAGGAACGTGTGCACACGCCGGCGCTGGTCGGTCAGTTGATGCAGGAAGTGCAGGAAGATGCGCGTGTAGTCGCTCATCGACCCCGAGATGTCGCAGATCGCCACGATCGGCGCATAGCGCTCGGCATGCGCGCGAAAAGCCAGTTCGATTGCGCCGCCAGCCCGCAGCGACTTGCGGAACGTGCCGCGCGGATCGATACGCCCGGCGTGCGGATCCGGTTTCCAGCGGCGCAGCCGCATTTTTTCGGACGGCATCCGCAGGCGTGCAATGGCCGCCCGCGCCACGGCAATCTCGTTCGCGCTCATCTGCGCGAAATCCTTGGTCTGCAGCACTTCGGCGGCAGACATGGTGAAGCGCGCGTCCACTTCCACCTGCTCGCGCGGCTTCTCCTGCGGCTTGTGCTTGTAGAGCGCGTCGGCCACGCGCGCGGCGCCTGCGTCCGGCTTCTTCGGCTCGGAATGGTCCTTCGCCTGCGGCGACATCAGCGCGATCATCTTCTCGATGAACCCGCGCTTGCGCCAGAAGATCGAAAAGGCCTGATCGAAGATGATCGTGTGCTCGTGCTTCTTCACGAAGACGGCGTGCAGCGTGGCGTAGAAATCCTGCTTCGTGCCGATGCCCGCCGCTTCCACCGCCACGATCGCGTCGATGACGCTGCGCGGCCCGACCGGCAGGCCGGCGTCGCGCAGCGCGCGCGCGAAATACAGGATGTTTTCGGCAAGCTTGCCGGACGCCTGCGGAGCGGTGGCCGCGAATGGGTTGGAAGATCGATCGGACTTATGCACGTTGCTTTCCGCTTGCTCTCCCCTCGCCCGCAGAGCGGGGGAGGGAAAGGGAGGGAGGCCGGCAGGTCACACCCGCGCCTTCATGTCGGCGGCCACCTCGTTCACCAGTTCGCTCGCCTTGGCCTGGTCGATGCGCGCGATGTCGTCCTGATATTTGAGCAGAACGCCGAGCGTATCGGTCACGAGATTGGGATCGAGCGCGACGGCGTCGAGTTCGGTGAGCGCGGACGCCCAGTCCAGCGTCTCGGCCACGCCCGGCGACTTGAACAGGTCGAGCTGGCGCAGCTTCTGCACGAACAGCACGAGCGCCTCGGTCAGCTTCTGCGGCGCCTCCGGCGCGCGCGCCCGCACGATCTCGATTTCTCGCGCCGCATCCGGATACCCGACCCAGTGATAGAGGCAGCGCCGCTTCAGCGCGTCGTGAATCTCGCGCGTGCGGTTGGAGGTGATGACGACGATCGGCGGCTGGTCCGCCTTGATCGTGCCAAGCTCGGGAATGGTGATCTGGAAGTCGGACAGGATTTCCAGAAGAAACGCCTCGAAGGCCTCGTCCGTGCGGTCGAGTTCGTCGATCAGCAGCACCGGCGGGCCTTCGACGGCCGGCTCCAGCGCTTTCAGGAGCGGCCGCTCGATCAGATAGCGGCGCGAGAAGATGTCGTGCTCGATCTGCGCGCGGTCGTGATCGCCGGCGGCTTCCGCCAGCCGGATCGCCATCATCTGCTGCGCGTAGTTCCATTCGTAGACGGCCGCCGCCGCATCCAGCCCCTCGTAGCATTGCAGGCGGATCAGCCTGCGGCCGAGCGTCTGCGACAGCACCTTGGCGATCTCGGTCTTGCCGACGCCGGCCTCGCCTTCGAGGAACAGCGGCCGGCCGAGCCGCAACGACAGGAACAGGACGGTCGCCAGCGATCTGTCGGCGACGTAATCGGCCGAACGCAGCAGCTCCAGCGTCGCGTCGATGGATTGCGGAATGCTTGCGCCTGCGGGCCCGGCGTTTGCGGCCATGATCTGGTCTGCTCCCAAAGCGAGCCTGGCGCTCGTCGATTGTTTCGCGCACAGGCGCGTGTGTCGAATATAGCGCCTCGCGCGGCCGGCGGCAGGGCGCCAAAGTACAGTACGGCTGCGGCGAATGGGCGCCATGCGCTAAAACGCGCCCTTGCGGCCAGCAATTCGCACGCTAGTCTGCGCGGCGTCGGAGCGTGCTGGAAACTCGCCGTCCTTCGCCCTGAGGAGCCGCGCAGCGGCTCCTCAGGATGAGGGCCGAAATTTCCGCAGAGGCTCTGAAACCGATGCGCGGGGAGCTGACCATGGCCGAAATGAAGATTGGCGCGGAAACCTTCAATATCGAAGTCGAGGGCCCGGAAAACGCGCCGGTCCTGATGATCTCCAATTCGCTGGGTTCGAACCTGCACATGTGGGACGACCAGATTCCAGCGCTGACAAAGCATTTTCGCGTCGTGCGCTACGATTCGCGCGGGCACGGCAAGAGCGCGGCGCCGGCCGGTCCCTACTCGCTCGAGCAGCTCGGCAAGGACGCGCTCGCCATTCTGGACGCGCTCGGCGTCAAGAAGGCGCACTGGATGGGCCTCTCCAAGGGCGGCGCGGTCGGCCAGTGGCTGCTGCTCAACGCCCCCGACCGCATCGAGCGGGCCGTGCTCGCCAATACGGCGGCGCAATTCGGCTCGGCCGACACCTGGAACGACCGGCTGCGCATCGTGCGCGAACAGGGCATGGCCGGTCTCGTGCAGGCCGTCATCGACCGCTGGTTCACCAAGGAATTCCAGGCCAAGGCGCCTGAAACCATCGCCCGCATCAAGGCGGCCTTCGAGATGACGCCGGCCGAAGGCTATGCCGCCTGCATGGCGGCGCTGCGCGATCTCGACCTGCGCGACGCGCTGCGCAACATCCGCAATCAGGTGCTGGTCATCATCGGCAAGAGCGATCCCGCCACCCCGCCGGAAGCCGGCAAGGCGATCGCCGACGCCATTCCCGGCGCGCGGCTGGTCGAGCTGGACGCGGCGCATCTGTCCAACATCGAGGCCGCCGACGCCTTCAACAAGGCGGTGGTGGATTTCCTCACCGCGCCCGCAAAGCCCGCAAGGCCGAAAAGCTTCCCGCGGCGCAAGCAGGCGGCCAAGAAACCCGTGAAGAAGGCGGCCAAGGCCCGCCCCGCCGCGCGCGCCGCCAAGAAGGCGGCAAGGAAGTCAGCGAAAAAGGCTTCGAAGACGACGAAGAAGGCGGCCACGAAGGGCGCGAAGAAAGCGGCCAGGAAGGCCGCGCCGAAGACGGCGGCGAAGAAGGCCGTGAAGAAAGCGGCCAGGAAGACTGCAAAGAAAACGGCCGGAAAGACCGTGCGGAAGGCGGCGAAGAAGGGCGCGAAAAAATCGAGGAAATAGCCGGCGTTGCGGAGGGCGGCCGCCGCCCTCCGGACCGGCGTTCAAGGCATGGCGAAGCGCCCCGCGCCGGACGCGGAGCGCGCAGAAGCCTCAAATCAGGCCTTCACGAACGGGCAGCCTCCCGCCGCCAGCGGCCGCCAGGCGTCTTCCGGCTTCACCGTGCTCAGCACCCGGAAATAGTCCCAGTCGCCCTTGGATTCCGCGACCGTCTTGGTCTGCAGCAGGTACATCGGATGGATGTGGCGGCCGTCGATGCGAATTTCGCCCTTGCCGAACAAGGGATCGTCGGTCGGGATCGCCTTCATCGCGTCGACGAGCTTGATTCCGTCGGCTGCACTCTTGGTCTGCGCCATCGCCTTCAGGAGGTGCGCGGTCGCCGCATACATGCCCGCGTGCATGTCGTTGGGCATGTGCTTGTTGGGATGCAGCGGCTGGAAGCGCCTGGCGAAGGCGCGCGTGCCGTCGTTCTGGTCCCAGTAGAAGCCGGTGCAGATCTTCACGTTCTCCACCGCCGCCAGCCCGAGCGCCGGCAGGTTGGTGACGTTGAGGATGAGCGCGGCCATCTTCTGCTTCTTGCCGAGGCCGAATTCGGCCGCCTGCTTCAGCGAATTGTTGAGGTCGCCGCCGGCGTTGGCGAAGCCGATCACGTCGGCGCCCGAGGATTGCGCCTGCACGATGAAGGAAGAGAAATCCGACGTGTTCAGCGGATGTCGCGCCGCGCCGAGCACCTCGCCGCCGGCCGCCTTCACCGCATCGGCGCAATTCTGCTCGAGGTCCTTGCCGAAGGCGTAGTCGGTGGTGATGAAGAACCACTTCTTGCCGCCGTCCTTGGTCACGGCGTTGCCGAGCGCATGTCCCAGCGAATAGGTGTCGTAGGTCCAGTGGACGAAATTCTTCGAGCACTGCGCGCCGGTCATCACCGAGGCGCCGGCGCCCGAGCCGATCACAGCCTTGTTCTTTTCGTTGGCGACCGCCAGCACGGCGAGCGCGACCGCCGAATTCGGCAGGTCCATCACCACGTCGACGCCGTCGGTGTCGAACCACTTGCGCGCGATGCCGGCGCCGACGTCCGGCTTGTTCTGGTGGTCGGCGATGACGATCTCGACGGGCACGCCGAGCTTGGCCGACCAGTCGGCAACCGCCAGTTCGGCGGCGATCTTCGAGCCGACGCCCTGATAATCGGAATAGACGCTCGACAGGTCGTTCAGAATGCCGATTTTCAGCGGCTTGCCCTGCGCCGCCAGCCGTGACGGCGCCAGCGACGCCGCCGCGCCGAACGCCGCGCCCGCGCTCAGGAATTGTCTGCGATCCATGCCTTCCTCCCTCTACCCATGCCGAGGCTTCGCGCCTGCTGACGCGAAGCCTAGCACCGGCGCGGCGGCAGGCAATCGGCTTGTTGTGGCCGGCGGACGACTCCGCCGGCCGGATCGTCAGGCCTTGATGTAGGGGCAGCCGCCCTTGTCGAGCGGACGCCAGGCGTCTTCCGGCTTCACCACGCCCGTCTGCTTGAACCAGTCCCAATCGCCCTTGGATTCGGCCGGCGTCTTGGTGGAAAGCAGATACATCGTGTGGATGTGGCGGCCGTCGGCGCGGATCGAGCCCTTGCCGAACAAGGGATCGTCGGTCGGAATGGCCTTCATCGCGTCGATCAGCTTGACGCCGTCGGCGCCGCTCTTGGTCTGCGCCAGCGCCTTCATCAGGTGCAGCGTCGATGCGTACATGCCCGCATGCATGTCGTTGGGCTTGGCCTTCTGCGGATGGGCCGCCTGATAGCGGGAGGCGAAGGCGCGCGTGCCCTCGTTCTGGTCCCAGTAGAAGCCCTTGCAGACCGTGACGTTCTGCACGGCGGCGAGCCCCAGCGAGGGAAGGTTGGTGACGTCGAGGATGAGCGCGGCGAATTTCTGCTTCTTCAGCCCGAACTCGGCCGCCTGCTTCAGCGACTGGATGAGATCGCCACCGGCGTTGGCGAAGCCGATCACTTCCGCGCCGGAGGCCTGCGCCTGCAGCAGGAAGGAGGAGAAGTCCGCCGTATTGACCGGATGGCGCGCGGCGCCGAGCACCTTGCCGCCGGAGGCGATCACCGCATTGGCGCAATTCTGCTCGAGATCCTTGCCGAAGGCGTAGTCGGCGGTGACGAAATACCAGCTCTTGGCGCCCTCGCCGGTCAGCGCCTTGCCGAGCGAATTGCCGAGAACGTAGGTGTCGTAGGTCCAGTGCACGAAATTCTTCGAGCACATCGGGCCGGTCAGCACCGAGGAGCCGGCGCCCGAGCCGATCACCGCCTTGTTCTTCTCGTTGGCGACCGCCAGCACGGCCAGCGCCACCGCCGAATTCGGCAGGTCCATGATGACGTCGACGCCCTCGGTGTCGAACCATTTGCGCGCGATGCCGGCGCCGATGTCGGGCTTGTTCTGGTGGTCGGCAATGATCGTCTCGACCTGCACGCCGAGCTTGGCGGCCCAGTCCGAGATCGCCATGTCCGCGGCGATCTTCGAGCCGAGGCCCTGGTCGCCCGAATAGGGACCGGACAGGTCGTTCATGATGCCGATCTTCAGCGGCTTGCCCTGCGCCGCCAGGCGCGCGGGCGAAAAGGCGGTTGCGGCCGTCAGCGCGGCGCCGCCGGCGATAAAGTGTCTGCGGTCCATGGGATCCTCCCTCGGCTTCGATGCATCGTCGATGTTTTCCGGACAGGCCCGCCATCCGTCGCGCGACGCGCGGTTTCGCGCGCGCCTTCCCCCGCCGGCCTCGCGGCCAGCGGCGAAATCCGCATGACAGGACGACTTAGCGTTCCTCCGGTTCGGTCTTTGCGCCGAATAGGTATGTATCATAACATTTATCGGAACGGACGCAACCGCTTTCCGCGCGCGGTCCGATTTCGCCCCGAAAACCAAAGGCTGATTTGCCGCCCGGCGGGACGCTTGCTAGCGTGGGCGCCGGGCAGCCTCGCGGCGATTCCGCCCCTGATTCACGGCGCAACGAGGGACAGAACCGCGGCATGGAAGTCTTCCTGCAGCAGCTCATCAACGGGCTGACGCTCGGTTCGATCTACGGGCTCATCGCCATCGGCTACACGATGGTCTTCGGCATCATCGGCATGGTGAACTTCGCGCATGGCGACGTCTTCATGCTGTCGGCCTTCATCGCGCTCATTCTGTTCATCGCCCTGCAGCAATTTCTCGGCATCGAGGCGCTGAGCCTGTCCTTCGTGCTCGTGCTGTTCGTGTCGATGGCGCTGACCGGCCTGTGGAACTTCGTCATCGAGCGCTTCGCCTATCGGCGCCTGCGCGGCTCCTTCCGCCTCGCGCCGCTGATCTCGGCGATCGGCATGTCGATCTTCCTGTCGAATTTCGTCTATGTGGCGCAGGGGCCGCGCAACAAATCCGCGCCGCCCATGTTCGGCGACGTCATCAAGCTGACGAGCGGCGGGACTTACGACGTCACGCTGTCCTACAAGCAGATCCTCATCGTCGTCGTCACCGTCGTCCTGCTCGCCGCCTTCTGGTTCGTGGTGCAGAGAACGCCGCTCGGCCGCGCGCAACGGGCGTGCGAGCAGGATGCGAAAATGGCCGCGCTGCTCGGCGTCGACGTCAATCGCACCATTGCCGCCACCTTCGTCATCGGCGCCGCGCTCGCCGCCGTCGCCGGCGTTCTCTACATGCTCTATTACGGCGTCGTGAACGCCGCCGACGGCTTCGTGCCGGGCGTGAAAGCCTTCACCGCCGCCGTGCTCGGCGGCATCGGCTCGATTCCCGGCGCCGTGCTCGGCGGCCTGCTGATCGGGCTGATCGAGACTTTCTGGTCGGCCTATTTTTCCGCCGACTACAAGGATGTCGCCGCCTTCTCCATCCTCGCGGTCACGCTGATCTTCATGCCCACCGGCCTGCTCGGCCGGCCGGAAGTGGAGAAGGTGTGATGGGCGCTCGCGCGACTGCAGAAACCCTCATCCTGAGGAGCCTGCGCAGCAGGCGTCTCGAAGGATGGCCGCAACCCCCATGCTTCGAGACGCGCCTTGCAGGCGCTCCTCAGCATGAAGGCTGTGGAACCCCCGCACATGGCTGAAACGCCCGCGACGGAGCCAGGACCGCCGGCCTCTAGCCGGCAGGAGCGCGCGGAAAATGCCGGCCGGAGGCCGGCGGTCCCGGCGGCGCTTGCCGACGCCGCGCGCTACGGCCTAATCGCCGCCGCCCTCGCTTTCCCGATCCTCGCGCTGCGCGCCGAACCTGATTTCTCCAACAAGCTCGTGCTCGAGCCGCGCTGGTCGTGGATGCTCGGCGCGGCCGTCGCCGCCTTCGTCATGCGGCTCGCGCTCGCGCTTTCGCCGGCGCGCGCGCCGCGCCCGAAACCGCTGGCCGCCGAGACGCCCTCGGCCGGCGCGAAGACCGCCACAAAGGCCTTCGCCGCCTTCGGCCTCGGCCTCATCGTCGCCTGGCCGTTCATCGTGCTGCTGACGCTCGGGCCGTCCGGCGCGCTCAAGTGGATCGACAATTACGGCATCCAGATCCTCATCTACGTCATGCTCGGCTGGGGGCTGAACATCGTCGTCGGCCTCGCGGGCCTGCTCGATCTCGGCTACGTCGCCTTCTACGCGGTGGGCGCCTACGCCTATGCGCTGCTGGCGACAAACTATGGCGTCTCCTTCTGGCTCTGCCTGCCGCTGTCGGGCATTCTCGCGGCCTTCTGGGGCATCCTGCTCGGATTTCCCGTTCTGCGGCTGCGTGGCGATTATCTCGCCATCGTCACGCTCGCCTTCGGCGAGATCATCCGCATCGTGCTCGTGAATTTCTCGGCGCTGACCAACGGCGACGCCGGCATCGCCTCCATTCCGCGCGTCACCTTCTTCGGCCTGCCCTTCGTCGCGGGGCCGAAGGGTTTCGCCGCCTTCTTCGACATTCCCTTCTCGCCGATCCATCGCGTCGTGTTTCTCTACTATCTCATCCTCGCGCTGGCGCTTCTCACCAACCTCGTGACGCTGCGCCTGCGCCGCCTCCCCATCGGCCGCGCCTGGGAGGCGCTGCGCGAGGACGAGATCGCCTGCCGCTCGCTCGGCCTCGACACGACGAAGATCAAGCTCACCGCCTTCGCGCTCGGCGCCATGTTCGGCGGTTTCGCCGGCGCCTTCTTCGCCGTGCGCCAGGGTTTCGTCTCGCCGTCCAGCTTCAACTTCGTGGAAAGCGCGACCATCCTCGCCATCGTCGTGCTCGGCGGCCGCGGCTCGCAGATCGGCGTGGCGGCCGCGGCCATCGCCATCGTCGGCGGCTCGGAGCTCCTGCGCGAACTGGATTTTCTCAAGCAAGTGTTCGGCCAGAATTTCGATCCGACGCAGTACCGCATGTTGCTCGTCGGCCTCGCCATGGTCGTGATGATGAACTGGCGCCCGCGCGGCTTCGTCTCGTCGCGCGCGCCGACGATCTTTCTGGGTGAACGCAGGGCGATCGCGGCCGACCTCGTGCAGGAGGGGCGCGGGTGATGGCAAACCTCACGCGCCCTCATGCTGAGGAGCGCCCGCAGGGCGCGGCTCGAAGCATGGCCGCATCCCCATTCTTCGAGACGCCCGCTGCACGGGCTCCTCAGGATGAAGGCGTGTTGTTGCGCGTCGAACACCTCTCCATGCGCTTCGGCGGCCTCACCGCCATCGACGATCTGTCGTTCGGCGTGCGGCGCGGCGACATCACCGCGCTCATCGGCCCCAACGGCGCCGGCAAGACCACCGTCTTCAACTGCATCACCGGCTTCTACAAGCCGACGTCGGGCCGCATCGCCATGGCGCCGGAGGGCGCGATCGACACGGACGCGCTCGATGCGCTGACGCGATCCGGCCTGCGCGGCGCGAACGAACTCTATCTGCTCGAGCGTATGCCCGATCACGAGATCGCGCGCCATGCGCGCGTCGCGCGCACCTTCCAGAACATCCGGCTGTTCGCTGGCATGACCGCGCTGGAAAACCTCATCGTCGCGCAGCACCGCCCGCTGATGCAGGCGTCCGGCTATTCGCTCGCCGGCCTCGTCGGCGCGCCCTCTTTTCGTGCAGCCGAACAGGTCGCGAAGGACAAGGCGCGCCTGTGGCTCGACCGGATCGCGCTGACCGCGCGCGCCGACGATCCCGCCGGCGCCCTGCCCTACGGCGACCAGCGGCGGCTGGAAATCGCGCGCGCCATGTGCGCCGACCCGGTCCTCCTGTGCCTCGACGAGCCGGCCGCCGGCCTCAACCCGCGCGAGTCGGCGGAACTCAACGCGCTCTTGCGTTCGATCCGCGACGACGGGACCTCGCTGCTGCTGATCGAGCACGACATGAGCGTGGTGATGGAGATTTCCGATCACGTCGTCGTGCTCGACTACGGCCGCAAGATCGCCGACGGCGCGCCGGCCGAAATCCGCGCCGATCCGAGCGTCATCGCCGCCTATCTCGGCGTGCCCGACGACGAGGTCGCCGAAGTCGAGAAGGAGATCGGCGCGTGACCGCCCTGCTCTCCCTCAGCGGCGTGTCGGCCTGGTACGGCGCCATCGCGGCGTTGCGCAACGTCGATCTCACGGTCAACGAAGGCGAGATCGTCACGCTGATCGGCGCCAATGGCGCCGGCAAGACAACGCTGATGATGACCATCTTCGGCGATCCGCGCGCGCGCGAAGGCCGCATCACCTTCGCAGGGCGCGACATCACGAATGTTCCGACGCACGAGATCGCGCGCCTCTCGATTGCGCAGTCGCCGGAAGGGCGTCGCATCTTCCCGCGCATGACGGTCTACGAGAACCTGCAGATGGGCGCGGCCGTCGACAATTTCGCGCATTTCGAAGCCGATCTCGAACGCGCCTTCGCCATCTTCCCGCGCCTGAAGGAGCGTATGCACCAGCGCGGCGGCACGCTGTCCGGCGGCGAGCAGCAGATGCTGGCGATCGCGCGCGCGCTGATGAGCCGGCCGAGATTGCTGCTGCTCGACGAGCCTTCGCTCGGCCTGGCGCCGCTCGTCGTCAGGCAGATTTTCGACACGGTGCGCGAACTCAACGCGAAGGAAGGCCTCACCGTCTTCCTTGTCGAACAGAACGCCTATCATGCGCTGAAGCTCGCCCATCGTGGCTACGTCATGGTCAACGGCGCGATCGCCCTTTCGGGCGCAGGCTCCGCGCTGCTCGCCGATCCGCAGGTGCGCGCCGCCTATCTCGAAGGGGGCGCGCATTGAGCCCGCGCGCATGGGCCGCGAGCCTTCAGGCCCGCTCCTTCTCGCATGTCATCCTCGCGCAAGCGGGGATCCAGTCGGCGGCATCCAGTTTGCGGCTCTGGATTCCCGCTTTCGCGGGAATGACGGAAGCGTGCGGGCGCGCAGCATGACCGACCTCATTCCCAACGTCTGGACCTTCCTCGCGCTCACGCTCGTGCTCGGCGGCGCCGGCGCCTTCGTAACGGGCCGCGCCATGGCGCAGACCTGGCGCGAACGCTGGAAGGCGGTCGCCTATATGGTTCCGCTCGCCGCCGCCGTGCGCTTCCTGCACT